>Ga0307434_1000705_pt1 | contig 20651 bp, 17 predicted proteins | sample SalMarWE160220MG_FD_202156 | JGI IMG/M metagenome (GOLD analysis project Ga0307434, IMG submission 202156) | Salt marsh sediment microbial communities from the Plum Island Ecosystem LTER, Massachusetts, United States - WE1603-220 | ecosystem: Environmental > Aquatic > Marine > Intertidal zone >... | reverse complement strand
CAGTCGGGAGGAATGTCCAGATAGGCCTGTATCATACCGGCATAGCCCGGCAAAGTTGACTCGGTCCAGGCTGCTTCCAATAGAAGGCCCTCCGACAGGACTTCGCCAGTGACTGTGTCGCGTATGCAAATCTCAGTATCGCCGAGCCAGGTGGCACCATTATCGAGCTTACCTATCCATATCATCGGTTCGATTTCTATGGCCGCCCGGCCGATGAGCGTATCCTCGGCAACTGGCGCATTATCGAAAATGAGGTCACCCGCGAAGGCTACCCTGCCCGTCACGGAGTCAACATTCACGGTCGGTGGGTCACCCACGCCACCTGTCCAGGCCTGCAGAGGGGTTTTACTATCTGTCCCTGCGGCTGGCTTAGTCAATTCCTTCTTGACTCCGGTTATGCCCTGGCTGGCGGTAACCGTGTTGCTGCGACCATGATTGGTCAACTTGTCAAACTTCAATCCGGTATGATCTATTTGCTTGTTGGCGGCGCTAAGAGCACTATAGGCAGCCTCATTAACATCCGTCTTTAAGGTTGCGCCAGCCGCCTCGGTTCCCTCCTTCGTGTAGGGCGAGGAATTCGACCAATTTTTCATAACTGTTTTCAACTTTGTCTCGAATTTCTGCTGAATCCGACGGTCGTATTCCCACTTGAACAATGTATGATGTCCCTGCTCGTGTTTCATCAAATCACCGTCATCGGCCGTGCCCTGCGGGACATAAATATTGGTATTGACACAATCTACAGTGACTATAACGCTATCGATTTTCCACGTTTTCGACTCGGTGTCCCACTTAACGCCGCAATCAAAGCTGTAATTAGGCCCCGTCTCGGCCAAGCCGGGCAAAGGATTGCCGTCCTCGTCCTTTTCAAATTTTACTCCCTCCGGCGGATTCTCCGGGTCATAATAAATAACTGTTACATCATTAGGGTAGCTGGCCACGTTAACAGTGATTCCATTGCCCTGGACCACAGCAGTAGAAAACAGCACAGAAATCGTCACCACTGCCGCGACCATACACATTTTCAAACCTTTGCTTTTCGTTTTCATACTTCAACTCCTCCAATAAAAAAAACTATTATCATTTACCGGAGAGATTGAACTGCTGATTAGGAAAGGGGGTATCAAAAGAAAGCTAAAAACACACTTAGGAACTTGTCGGAGCTTTTCCTCCTCCTTCCACCACTCTCAATCTCCTTTTTACTTTTTCCGCACAGGCCGTAACAAAAGAACGGCTTAATTCCATATACACTGTTTTGTACTTCCACCTATCCGTAATGTCAAGAGATATTTTGTAAAATTTATGGCTTTTATGCAAATATCCCGGATTTTACTTGACTAAGAACGATTATAACCCCAAAACACCATTATTTATCACAAGCATTCCGGCCAATCTCGTCCATCTGGGCTGGAGTGTTTATCTGGAATGGGTCACCTGCACTGCCGTCCCCGTCGTCATAAGTCCCTGTCGCAAAGGCATTGTCAGTCAGATGCAGCACATGGTTAGGCATTTTATTATTTTTCAGCTTATAATATTAAAGGTTTCCCAGTCGCCTATTTCGTTACGATTCGCGATTACTTCACGTCCGCTGCAACAGCTTTTTCTTCAGCGCGATTGCTTCTTGGAAGCCCACGCCTGCTCTGTGTGACAGAGTGGCGAAGTCCATATCGAGGAGCTGTCGTACCGTTGTCTGTGCACCGAGATTTTTTCGTACTTGAGCCGGGATCCCAGCTACATCGCCGAGCGCTGTACTCATGTAGCTATCGGTCAGGTAGGGTGCAATTTTGTCTAAGAAGTAGTTGGAGGCCAGGTAGTTGACCGTGCCGTAGGGATAGCGCAAGCGGAGTCGCCCGTTGCGTACCAACGCTGTCTCCACCTGCCGCATCACCGCCTTGAGCATTGGCGTCCGGCTTTCTTTTTGCGCCGCCTTCGTCAAGACGCCCGCCGGGATTTCCAGGCTGAGTTCGCTCACCACCCAGTCGCCGTCATGGTGCCAATAACCCATATCGGGCGGCACTTCAATGAAGCAGTCGTCCTTCTTCGTAATGCAAATACCCAGCCGCCGGTTTGTGACGAGAAAAGGTGTCGCGACAAAAGGCTGTTCAGAAGAGGGGAGTGGTTCTTCCGACCGGAAATAGGCGCGGTATTTGCGCTTGAAGATGGCCCCCGGCCCATATGCTGCTGCGCCCTTTACGCTTCCGGTGACCGAAACCGTTGTATTGTTTATTACGCCATAAATGTAATCTCTCAGGGTGTCCCTGGCCTGGTTGTTGCACTGATCCTCGAGTTCACTGCAACCGGGATGGCCGGGGTCACCTTTTCGGCGGTCGATGACCCAGGAGACCGGTGCCGGTACCGACTGCTGGAAGTACTCCCGATTTCCGCTCCAGAATCCGTTGTCAGCGTACGCCTCTACCCAGAAGTCCTCAGACATCTCGTCATAGAGCTCCTCAGGCTGCTGGATGTCCACGTGCTCGGGGAAATGGCCCGTATCGAGCGATACATCCATACAAAGCCCCTGCATATCTGCTGGATGCTGGACGATCAGGAAGAAGTCCTGCACGCCCTCGATGACGCGAAGGCCCTGCACGAAGGTTCGATGATCGGTGGGCTGAAGGATGTGTGGGCGCGGCAGCATAAGGAAGGCGGCACGGTTAGTGCCCGCGTGATAGCCGGTCAGCAGATTATACATCTGGCTGAGCTCCGTCTTCATCCCTGTGGTCTCGCGCCGCTCGCGCGATGCATCAGCGGTGACTTGCCAAGTATCCTTGTCAGTCTCACCCCACTTGTGGGATATCTTGCCTCCTACCTCCCCAGTGCCGGCCTTACCCAGCGGAAACTTGAGCGTTGCGTTTAGATCCAGACCCGTCTGGGAATCCTCGGTACGGCTGAAGCTCCGGTCGGTTTTTACTCCCGACTTCGAGGCTGACAATATCTCGCCGTTCTCGGTGGCTGTCTGGTAGAGGTCCCGTACCTTCGGCTCGAAATCGATGATATGTGGGTAGGAAGCAAGCGACGTATCAGCCAGCCGCGGAAATACCGCTACCTGCAGAAACGCGCCATAGCATGCGAAGTACTCCTTAAGGATCCGATCCATCTCCTCTATAGGAAAATCTGGGAACTGGACATAGCCTTGTTCCGTTTCTTCCTTGCTCGGCTGGTATCCGGTGATGGTCGCGGTGATCCTCAAATAAAGGGTCTGTTGGTCACAAAGGATCTGTTTCTCGGGTGGCGGTACAGCCCCATAGATGGCCAGCGAGGAGCGCCACGCGAAGGGGAAGTGCGCGTTCCCATGTGACGTGTCCATCATATCGCTGCTCACCGCGAGCAGATGCCAGCGAATATCGTTAGAGAATAATTCTGAATCGTCAGCCATATCTAATTATTGGAGTTGTTAAAAAAAAGCCTTTAACCGTTCACGGGTATTTTGACAGCGTTGGGCAACGTACCCAACGTTAAAATACCCAACTTTCCTTTCGCTTTATAACGCAACATATCTCAAACTGTCAGTAAATTCGAATTATCTTTATTTTTTTAAAGCATAGACCGTAACCAAAATACGACCTAATTCCACATAAACTATCTTTTGCCCACCTATCCGGAATGTCAAGAGATATCTTGTAGAATTCAGGATTTTTTTGATAATTTTTCAAATTTGTCGGACCAACGCTGATTTCAGCCTAAAACACCATTATTCGGGACAAGCATTTCGGTCAATTTTATCAGCTATCAGTCGTCTGTTATATTGAGTAGTGCGTTGGCCTGAGGTTTATAAATAAGCACAAAGAAATGACGAGGGTCTTAATGGGCGGTACTGGACTTGAACCAGTGACCCCCTGCGTGTCGAGCAGGTGCTCTAGCCAACTGAGCTAACCGCCCTGCTTTTGGATAAGTATCGCCCGAAGCAGGATAAAAATCAAGAAGAATTAAAAAGAAAAATCAACCACGGATTCACATCGAAGATCCGGCTTTAGACAGACTGGATACTTTTGAACCGCCGAGAACGCTGAGAGCGCAGAGAAAAACTAAAAGTTAAAAATTAAAAAACAAAAAGAAAATTAGCCACGAATTAACACGGATTCACACAGATTTTTCAAAACCACAAAGACACGAAAACACTAAGAAATGAGCTAAAAAGATGCTGGCTTCCTAATGCTAGTGCCATTTCTATTAAATAAGTTTCGCTTTTATAATTTGCCATTCCGCACGACTCGACTGAGCTTACCGAAGTCTTGATGCTGAATCCATCGTCTAAAAGACTGGATTCCCGCTTACGTGGGAATGACACAAAAGCTAAAGTTTCTTTTTGGAAACGGCACTATATACCTGATACTCGTTAAGGCGGATTGGGGTAGTCGCGGTATTTGCTTGCAAAGATAGGTTATTTTGAGGTTCGAAAAATTTAATGGTAAGTTGTTCAGAAAAAATGGTTGAAATAAACAACATCCGGTCGTATTATGGTCGTAGTCCTTTTGTTTAAACAAAAGGACTACGAACCTTTTATGATATGATATTTATAATTGAGGATTAGAGTTATTTGTTAAGGATAAAATAGCGGTCCTTGTGGCCAAGCTATAAGAAAACGGCATAGGCTCGCAAGAGTAAATGTTCTTTAATCTATGGAGTATTAGATATGGTTTTTAAGGTAAAGCAGTGGGAGCATTTTAGACGATGCTGGCACTTGACACCAAGGGAGGTGGAAGTTGCCAAACTCATATGCGAAGGTCTCAATAATATTCAGATATGCAAAAAGTTGAAAATCTCTTACAATACCGTACGTGCCCATATGGGAAATATTTTTCGCAAGGTCGGAGTCAACGGTAAGGCTCAAATGATTTTGCAGCTTGTTGAAGTTCAGAGTAAATCAGGTATTTAGACAACTCTTAAAATCTTTGGACGGCAGTCAAAATAAGGGTGATTCATTTAAATATAATAAATACATTTGAAGTTAAGCTCGTAGTCCTTTTGTTTAAACAAAAGGACTACGAGCCTTTTATAAAACGAATGGAATAATACATAATATGCAATGCCTGATATGCTGTATGCAATCCGCTGTTTACATCCGAAGAACTATTCGACAACATCTACGCTGCTCAGGACAGACCAAGAGCACAAAGGAAAAAGTAAAAAGGTAAAAAACTCAACCACGAATTAACACGAAAAGGCACGAAGATATAAGTCAAAAGTCACAGGTCTCAAGTGGAAAATACGAAGCACTAAATCTGAAATCCGAAACAATAGTGTATTCCCAAATGACAAAAATTCAAAACCATATTTGACCGTTGATTTCGCTGATTTATGGTTGTGTTTTTGGTATTCTGTATTCTCCGTCAGGAGTCCATAGGACTGACTCCTTTATTCTATTAACAAAAAATTTATTTTTTTATAGTCAGGACGGCGGCGGAGAACGAGGGCATAGTAAATTTAACATTGCGGCCGTCAATAGCTGCATCTGCACGTTCGACTTTTATGCGGTGCGGCCTGTCAATGGTGTTCCTCTCCTGCAAAGAGCCGGGTGCAACAAGCTCCATCGAAACAGAAGCCGGCTTGAAAGAGCCTTTGATATCGGCTGAGACATCAACAGACTCATCGGTCGGATTCACACATTTTATAAATAAAGTTCTTTTGTTGGCTGAAAGCGTCGCGTTGGTATTCAGGCTATCACTGTCGGTGATAATCTCAAGAAGATTGGGGGCGTAATGGTCACGCCAGAGCTTCATAACGACATAGTTGGGTGCGGGGAACCAGCGATAATGGTCAAAGTTAATGAAGGCATTGTCCCAGGCGGGTGCGTCGATATGGCGGAGAAATAAAGCAGGGCCTGCCATTTCAAAAGCCGGTGCGCATCTTTCGAAAGCATTGAGAACGCCGCCGGCATAAAGGCCTGTGCGCCAATCGGTGGACTGAGCGTTCCATTCGGAGCAGTAGATTTTCAGGTCAGGATTGTTACAGTCCTTGATAAGGGCGGCGGTTTGTTTGATGAAGTCCTCATAGTTATACGGTCCCTGTGCATAGTTGTTGGGACTTTCGTAATGGTGGATGCTGAGGTAATCGATGAGGTCTGCGCAGCCATTGATAATTTGCCTGTTCCAATCGAGATTGAAGCCGCCTGAGCCGCAGGCAGCGAGCTTTATCGAGTGGTCTTTTTCCTTCATAGCGGCTGCGAATTTTCTGACGGCCTGGACGTAATTATCCGCGCCCATATGCCAGGTTTCGTTATCAATTTCCCAGTATTTGACGTTGTATGGTTTTTTGTGACCGTTTTTAGAGCGGACTCTGCCCCAGGTGCTGCTTGCCGGGCCGTTGCAGTACTCAATCCAGTCGAGGACATCCTGCAGGAACTCGGCTTCGTTGACATCACCGTTCCAGGTTTGTGTTCCGATATTAACGACGATGAGGGGCTCTGCGCCGACTTTTCGGCACATTTGTATGAATTCATCGGTGCCGTAGGAGTTTATATCCAAATCATCCCAAAGGGGTCGCGGGGTGACTTTTCTTTTTTGTTGCGGCCCGATTGCGTCTTTCCAGCGATAAGGTGAGGCGAAACAGCCGCCTGGCCAGCGGATGACCGGTGGTTTAAGCTCGGCGACGGCTTTAACGAGGTCGGGACGGAAACCGCCGGCTTTGCGAACCGAGGTCTGCATTATGCTGAGCTGGTCAATGTAAACTTTTCCTTTTCTCAATAGCTCTATTTTCAGAGCAGCGTTATCAGCAGAGGCTTTCGGAGTGAATTTGAACTTATATTGCTTCCACTCCTTTCGAGGCATTCGTATTTTGACCTCGTCGAGTAAATCATTAGCATCGAGAAGCTTTAGTGACAGGCCGGCGGGAGCAGAGCCTCTCAGCCAGAGTGAGCCGGAATAAGTCTGGCCTTTTTTGACAGAGAAATTTTCCTGCATAATCCCGCAGCCGCCCTTTTCGGCTTCGATGTACTGGCAGTAATTGCTGTTAAAAGGGTCCTCTTGTGTTAAAACGGCTTTTACATTTTCGAAGGGCTCGAAGTACCTCGCGGTGATTTGCGCTTCAGTAACTTCAGGCAGCCCCTTGAAAAGAATATTGCCGTCGAGGTCTTTAACTTCGATGTTTCTATATTGTGCCTGTGTTGTCCAGGTGCCGAGGCCGACACGGCCTTTGAGATGGGGATTGGTTGTATCGTTGAAATCGATAAGCATTTGATTATCGAGCCAGACCTTGATGTTTTCTTTTTCGCAGCGGATTCGAATATCGTACCACCTATCCTCTTCGATTCTCCCCTCAATGGTCGGTCCGACCATTCCCTTTTGACTACCCTGTGAACCTTTTTCCAGGCTGTGCTGTATATTTCCCCAGCCGCCAAGATTGCACCAGTAAAAATCTTCGTCGCTGATGCCACGGAAAAGTATAAGGAAACCTTCCGCTCCGCCGAGTTTTCTGGCCTGCAGGGTAAATTCGTAATCTTTCCATTCGGGACTTCCGAACCAGAGCCGAATATTATCAACCATGCTCTGCTGCACGATAGAATCATCTTTTACAGACCACAATCCAACACTCTGACCGGCCATCTCTTCAAAACTTCTGTTCCAGACCATTTCTCCCCATAGGCCTCCGTTGACGGAATGATAGATGTGCTCGAGAAAATGGCCGTAAATCTTTTCGTCGATGCGGCTGGTGACATTATTAGAATTGACAGTGATTTGTACGGATTGCTGAGCGACTGAAATTGACGAGAAAATTAAAATTGCAATGATAAAAAAGAGGTTTGAGGATTTGCAGTTTTTCATAATTATACCCTTCAAATTACGGTTGATAATGCCGATTGAACACGGTTACCAAAGGATAGCAATTTTTTGAGCTTTTTCAAGAATAAACTTACCTGCACACGATACCGATTTTTCTCAGGTTACGCTTTCTTTGCCTATCCAGATGGCGGCAATCCAGGTGCCGAGGATACTGCCGATATTTGCAAAAGCAACAACGAGTAAAATCCTTGTTACCGGATTTTTCCAGAAACCTTTAACCGTGGAAGTGTCCACCGGCAATCGCTCGAAATCTTCCACGGTCGGCTTTCTAATCCAGGCTTCAACGAGTCCTGCGACCCAGCCGGCAGCGAGAGCAGGATTCAGGCTCGTAAACGGAGCAGCGATAAAGGCAGCAAGTATAGTTAACGGATGGGCAAAAGCTATAGCGGCACCGAGAGCGGAAAGTGAGCCGTTAACGAACAGCCAGATATAGATATTCTGCATTAAAGCTTCGGTTCCCTTTGTGAAAAAGCTGTAAGTGATAAGAGCGATAATGGCAGCGGGTATTGCCCATTTGAAGATTGTCGGCCAGAGTGATTTAGGGGGAATCTTTATAAGCTCGTCAAGCGACTGCTCATTTTTGATGCTTTTTGTTATTCCGTTTGTGTGCCCTGCACCGACGACGGCGACGACTTTCGGGCCGTCGGCATGACGGATTTTCTGTGCGAGGTAAATGTCACGCTCGTCGAGGAGACGACGCTTGACCTCCGGCAGCTTTTCAGCGAACTCGGAAAGAGCGGCTTCGAGCTGGTCTTTTGTTTTCAGCTGCTCGATTAATGCTTCGTCGATTTCCTCGCCGGCGATGAGTCCTGCAAGAAAATGGCTGAATATTTTAATCTTATTCCAGAAGGACAGGTATCTGAAGACCCGTTTCAGCGTGATTTCAACTTCCCTGTCGGCCAGGATGACCTTTGCATTGATCCTGCCGGCCTGGTTTACGGCTTCGAGCATCTCTGCACCGGGCTGGATGCCGAGCTTTTCGCCGAGCTGACGATAAAAAGCACCGAGGATAAGCTGTGCCAGAAGAAGCATCGATTTTTTCTCACGAATGATCTTGAAGATATTCATTTTTTTCCAGGCGTCACGGTCGGTCATAACCCTGTATCGCGGCTCACAAAGCTCGATACAGACGGAATTCGGCTTTACGGTCTGGATTGTTTTTTTAACGTCTTCGACACTTTCTTTCGAGACGTGGGCGGTGCCGACGAGAAAGATTTCTTTTCCATCAAGAAGAATTTTTGTAACGCTTTCGGGAAGCGGTTGCTGCTCTGTCATAAAGCTACCTTAAAAAATATGAAAATATTATGATAGCATAAAAATGCCAAAAATACAAGTGATAAGTCTCACAAAAGAATGCCTTACCTTTTCTAAAAAGAAACTATAGCTAACGTCATTCCCGCGCAGGCGGGAATCCAGTTTTTGAGTTTATGGATTCCGCATCAAGTGCGGAATGACAAATTAGAAAAGCGAAACTTATTTAATGGAAATGGCAGCAAAATACAAAATTGAGAATCGAGAAAGAAAAGGCAAATATAGTTTATAATCTGTTTTTGGTCTGCTCAAGGCGGGTTGCTTTTTTCAGGATTTTCTTTTCCTTTGCGGACAGGCTGTGAATTCCGGAATTGTGCACTTTGTCAAGGATGCGGTCAAGGTTCTGCTGAATCTGCTGTTCCAGGTCTCTTTGCTGGTTCCATTTTTTAGCTTTTGTTTTCATCAGCCATTTGGCTCTGAGAGGTTTGGATAAAACGTAAGCGGCACCGGCAACCATACCAGCGAGGTGAGCAGCTTCGCCGCCTGCATTTGCAAAACTGTCAGGCTTGAGCAGGGTGAGAATGCTAATAAGAGCAAAGATAATCGCCAGCACCATCATAGGGACAGGAAAGATTCCAAGGACAAAGACCCTCATTGACGGAAAGAGTAAAGCACAAGCGGCAATAATGCCAAGGATGGCACCCGAGGCACCAATCAAAGGTCCAACAGGCAGCCAGCCGACAAGAGCAAGGAAAGGATACAGGATTCCACCCGCAGCACCGCAAATAAGATAAAAAGTTAAGAATTTTCTACTGCCCCATATTCTTTCGAGCAAAGGACCAAAGAAAAATAACCAGAGCATATTGATAAGAATATGTCCAAAACCGGTGGGATCATGTAAAAACTGGTAAGTTATCAACCTCCAGAACTGTAAAGTTTTACCAATAGTTACAGGAAAGACAGAGAAACGTTCAATGACGAAAATACCGAATGAACGGTTCATTGATGTAAGAAGAAAGACAACACCGTTTATTATAAGAAGCCATTTTACGACAGGAGTGATTCTTGGAAAACCTATGCGCATCCGCGGGGTGTGCTGGTAGCGGTATTGGTAATCTTCCTGAGCGTAATCTCTGTCGTAAAGACCCATCTTTAATTAAATCCGAAATCCTAACCCGTCTTCGTTAAAACTACGCCGGACAAGTATCGAAATCCGAAATACGAATCACAAACCAACAACACTATAGTATCGTCAAAAACAAAATGTTCAAGAAAAGTTTCGGCCAGTGTGTGAATATTTAGACAACTGGTGTCATTTTTTCGAAACAGTTTTGGTTTTTAGTTTTAGTTTCTGGAAGAAGAACATCATAGCGATTCCGAAGAAAAACAGGTAAATCGCGAGGTTCTGGGAGATTGTGCCGCCTTTATAAATATTCCACCAGCGGTATTCAAAAGGATTGTCGTCACGTACGAACTCAATCAAGAAACGGGTGACGGTGTAAAGAATAAAGAGTAAAGCGAAGGTGCAGCCCGGCCTGGCAAAGAGCTTTCTGGGGTCAGGAGATTTGAGATTTTTCCGGGTCCTTCTCCAGAAAAGATACAGGATAAGTGAGATTAAGGCCGCATTTGCAGAAGAATACAATTCTGTCGGATGGACGGGTAAAGGTTTTAATGAGCCGTTATCGACAAGCGCTTTTTGCTCGAAGGTCAGCTTGTCGTATGGTTTCAGGCCTGAATAGTATCGTCCCTTTTCATCGGTGTAACCGTAAAAATCGGGCGGCGGCGGATTTATATAAGGCTCGGCGCGGTTTCGTTCGGGGTTGGGTTGAATCTGGCTCATGAATGAGTCCGAGCCGTAAGGAAAGGTCACAGCCCACGGCAGGTTCGCAGGTTTGCCGAAACAGCAGCCGCTTAAGAAACAACCGATTCTTCCAAAAGCAAGAGCGAGCATAAATGCGATTGCGAGGATGTCAAGATGCTGTGGGATATCGAGCTTATGGTAGCGGAGAAAAATTATGATAACGGTAATGGCAAGGATAAAGCCGCCAAGCAGCACAAGGCCGCCGTGCCAGATAGCAAAAACGGAAAGCAGGTTGTCCCTGAATCCGTCAAAATATCGAATCACGTAAAATAACCGTGCACCAGCGACACCGGCTATTAGTGCGTAGAGTGCACCGTTCGTAACCAGATTGGGGTCTGGAGTGATGTTGCGGCTGAGCCTTCTTATCAGCCAGATAGCCACCACCAGGCCGATGACTATCATCAGGCCGTAACTTTTCAATGTCAAATTCGTAAAAGGTATCGTGAAAAGTTCCGGATGCATATCTTCGCCGCTCTTAAATTTAAGTTATAATCAGCCGTGAAGAAAATCTCAGGTCCGGCTGATTATATCGTTATTTTCGTCGAGGACAATGACTTTTGGTTTATGGGTTTTCGCCTCATCGGGGCTGTAAAGACCGAAGTTTATAATGATGACGGTGTCGTTTTTCTTTATCAGATGTGCTGCTGCGCCGAGGACAATAATTTTCTTCGAGCCGGGCTCGGCGGGGACAAGGTAAGTCTCGAGCCGGCTTCCATTGTCTATGTCGGCGACGATGACGGACTCATACGGCAGGAGCCCTGCGGCATCGAGAAGCTGCGAGTCAACGGCGAGGCTGCCGGGATAATGCAGCTTTGTTTCCGTGACTTTAGCACGGTGAATCTTGCTTTTTAACAGTTTTACAAGCATATCCTGCTATTAATCATTCAACAACAATTTATAGAAATCGAGGTTACATTATATATTACGATTTTGTTATGTCCAGCAGGATATTATCGATAAGTCTTGCGGGGCCGATTCTGACGGCGAGTGCTATGAGCACTTTGCGGTCGATTTTTTTTACCTTTTCGAGCGTCCGGGCATCGACGATTTCCAGGTAATCGATTTTTGAAGGGCCGGCCTTTCGGATAATCTCCTGCATTCGTTTGATGATTTTTTCAGGGTCGGTGACGCCGCTTTTAACCATTTTTTTTGCCTTTTGCAGAGACTGGTAAAGACATAGCGCCTGTTTTCTCTGCTTTGGATTCAGGTATTTGTTTCTGCTTGAGACGGCCAGGCCGTCAGGCTCGCGAATCGTCGGACAGACGACAATTTTGAGCGGCATATCAAGGTCGGTAACCATTTGCTTTATGACGACAGCCTGCTGTGCATCCTTCTGGCCGAAAAAAGCGATGTCCGCCTGAACAATGTTAAACAGCTTCACGCAAACGGTAGCAACACCTTTGAAATGGCCGGGACGAGAGCGGCCGCAAAGCGGCTCGGTTATTCTCTCGACGTTTACCGAGGTCAGATTCTCTGAATGGTACATCTGCTTGACGGAAGGATTAAAGACAAGAGCGACGCCGCCGGCTTTGCAGATTTGAAGGTCTTTCTTTATAGGCCTGGGGTATTTTTTGAAGTCCTCTTTGGGGCCGAACTGAGTAGGGTTGACAAAAATGCTAACGACAACAAAATCTGTTTTTTTTCTCGCAGCCTTTATGAGCGAGATGTGGCCGATATGCAAAGCTCCCATAGTCGGAACCAGACCGATACTTTTGCCGACCCGTCGTGCAGCGGCGATGTGCCTTCTAACTGATGCGATTGTATTTGCGACTTTCATCTCTCAAGCCTTCACGGTTTTTAACGGCTGAGGCGTTGGCTTTACATCTATATAGCACGTTATCTGCTTAGTTAAATGCTCAAAGTAAGAGCCATCTTCGTAATCAAGCTTTGAGGCATCAATTCGAATGACAGGTGAGGTTTTCCATTGCGAGAAGAGCCGCTGGTAATCGCCGTTAAGTGCTTCGAGCAAAGATAGCTCAAGAGCCTGCTCATAGCGACGGTTACGACGATGGATGCGCTCGAGACAATTCCGGGCTGTATCCGTCAGATAAATTACGAGCTCAGGTGCAGCAACCTTCGAGAACAAAGAACTGTAAATTCTGCTATATAACTCGAGCTGAATCTGGTTCAACTGACGGTTGGCATAGATAAGCTCCTTATCGAAGATATAATCGGTGATGTAAGTTTTCTGGTTCTGCAAGACATCAGGGGCCAATTGCTCGATTCTGTGAGTGAGAAAGAAAAGCTGTGAATCAAGGGCCAAATCTGTTTTGCCGGCATAGACTTCGGGCATAAAAGGATTTTTATCATAAGGCTCAAGCAGGAGTGTACCATCGAGTAAAGAGGCGAGCCTTTGTGCGAGGGTTGTCTTTCCGACGCCGATGATGCCGGCTATGCTGATTAGCTTAGGGCGAGCGGAATCCGGAACAAAGTCACAGCCGTTAAGCCTGCTTAGAAGTTCTCGTATAGAGACCTTCATAACGGGGTGCTCAAGTGCCGGATTCAATTCGCTCAGTCCCTTCAGGACAAATGAGCGGAGGTGCAACTGTGGATGAGGGATTGTAAGGCTCGTCTGACTGATTACTTCGTCACCGAAAAAGAGGATGTCCAAATCGATTGTTCTCGGTGACCATTTTACGTTTCTTGTCCGGCCGAGACCCGTCTCTATAGCTAAAGTTTTCGAGTGCAGCTGCTGAGCGGAAAGTGAAGTCTTTATTTCAGCGACGGAGTTGAGGTAGCTCGGCTGGTCGTCACCGGCAAGAGGAACTGTCTCAATCACTTCAGATGCACGAAGAAAATCGATATTATCGGTCTCAGCCAGTATTTTCAGAGCTTTGTCGATATTCTGCTGCCTGTCACCGAGATTACTGCCCAGGCCTATATATACTGTTTTAGCATCAGTCATTTTCAGATTTTCACCTTTGCAAAGCGGTTCATCGCTTCTTTGACATTATCCGGCTGAGCAAAAGCAGTAAGCCTTAAATAACCCTCGCCCGAAGGGCCGAAACCCGCGCCGGGCGTACCGACGACGTGGGCCTGATTCAACAGATAATCAAAAAACTGCCACGAGCCGAAGTCGTTCGGGGTCTTCAGCCAGATATACGGAGCGTTTATTCCGCCATAAACTTTGTAGCCGAGCTTTGTAAGAGCGGTTCTGATTAGCTCTGCATTTTTCATATACAGGTCAATTATTTGTTTTATCTGCTTTTTGCCCTGCTCTGTATAAACGGCGGCGGCTGCAGCCTGTGAGATGTAAGATGCACCGTTGAATTTGGTTGCGTGCCTCCTGTGCCAGACCGGGTTTACGTCAACCGCCCTGCCGTCCTTCGTATAAGCCTTCAATTGTTTCGGGACGACGGTAAAGGCACACCTTACGCCGGTGAAACCCGCCGTCTTCGAGAAGCTTCGAAACTCGATGGCGACTTCCTTTGCACCCTCAATTTCGTAAATCGAGTGCGGGATAGCAGGGTCGGTAATGTAAGCCTCGTAGGCGGCGTCAAAAAAGATAACGGCTTTGTTTTCTTTTGCATAGGCAATCCAATCTTTGAGCTTCTCTTTAGTTGCGACGGCGCCAGTTGGATTGTTCGGAAAGCACAGGTAGATTAAATCGACCTTTCGGCCGGGCAGTGCAGGTATGAAACCATTCTCGGCTGTGCAGGGCATATAAACGATTTTTTCATACTGCCCCTTATCGTCTGCGGAGCCCGTTCTGCCGGCCATTACATTCGTGTCAACGTAAACGGGATAGACGGGGTCGGTAACGGCAACAGTATTGTGCGTATTGAAGATTTCCTGCAGATTGCCGGTATCGCACTTTGCGCCGTCACTGATAAAGATTTCATCTTTGTCGATTTCGACAGACCTGCTGTTGAAATCGTTTTTGATAACGGCGTCGATGAGAAAATCATAACCGTGGTCAGGGCCGTAACCTTTCAGGGTTTCGGCTCCTGCCATTTCGTCCACGGCCCTGTGCATAGCATCAATAACTGCAGACGGCAGCGGCTGAGTAACATCGCCAATACCCATACTGATTACGTCGGCCTTCGGATTTTTGGCTTTGAAGGCCTTAACCCTCCTTGCGATTTCAGGGAACAGGTAGCCGGCCTGCAGCTTCAGGAAATTTTCGTTTATTGCAGCCATTGCGTCCTTTCGCTAAATAATCGTCCTGTGCCTAATGCTAAAGCCAGAACAGGGATTTTATTATCACCGCGGCCCTAAGTCAATAAATAGATAAAGAATGAGTGTATCGATTTGCATATTTGGTATTGGACGGGAAGCATCGGGAGAAAAAACAGGCGCTGCGTAAAATAACTACTGCAGGTTTTTGCGGATAACGACAGCGGCAGCGAATGTTTTCTGGACATCGCCGGAAGTAACGGTCATAGAAATCTGGACGCTCTTGACGAAAGAACCGCCGATATTTCTGGTAAAAGTCATAGCGGCAACACCATCACATAGAAGATAAGTGTCGGTACTATTTTTTATCATATACAGCTTGTTCTGCGAAGAGTCGAACTGATAGGTGATGTCTTCGTTAGCGTCAGATATGAATGTGCACTCATTTGAAGGCGAGTCGGTTTCAACAGCCTCTGCGATTCGAAGCTGTGTTGTAATGAGTGTCAGGGCCTGGCGGGCCTTGTTGACGGCTTTGAAGACATCCTCGTTCATATTGTAGTTACTGACAGAGGCGTTAAAGGCAACGGCAACAGCGGTAATGAGCATAGCAGTAACCAGCAGAGAAACCAAAATCTCAACGAATGTGAAACCTGCAAGGCTTTTGCATTTATAAATTGTCCTATTGTATTTTATATTTTTCATTTTTTTAGTACCTTACCCTAATCCAGCTTTGTTCACCGATAAGTTTTGAGTTGAGGTAAACCTTTACGGTTACCCTGACGACAGGGCTGGTATGGTCCGTGACAGGCAGCGAGAAATTCGAGGTGTTCACATTCTGCACTGTAACCTGCTGGCTATAAGCAGAGAAGTTGTTTAACGTTTGCCTGTCGGCATTGATGGGCGGTGAGAAAGAGGCGTCGTCGAAATCGTCGATGTCGTCATAATCGGCAAGGGATGCCTCTTCCGGGCCGAATTGAGTCATACCATCTTCAGGGTCAATGACGTGTAACAGAGCAGTAAGCTCCTTCATCTGCTCAATCAGAAATTCTGCCGTTGAGATTTCGAGGCCTGCACTGTTTGAGTGGGTCAGGGCTCTGTTTGTTACGAGCAGAGCGACAACGGCAAGGCCAATCAGGAATATGGCGACCATAACTTCAATAAGAGTGAAAGCTTTATGTTTCATATAATCCTCATCAAACAAAAAATTTATTGTGTAACGAGGGCCGACATTTTGAAAATCGGTAAAATGATGCTCATCGCGATAAATCCGACCAGCAAACCCATAACAACAATCATAATGGGCTCTATCATGGAAGTAACAGCTTTGATAACAGTTTTGAGCTCCCTTGCATAAAAATCAGCAATGTTCCTGAGCACCTCGCTCATAGTACCCGAATCTTCGCCGCTTCTAATCATCTGGACGACATTAGGTGGCATTAAACGGTATCTGCTCAAACTTGTTGCGATTTTTTTGCCCTGTTTGACTTCGTTCTGCACTCCGAGCCACATATTTTTATAAATAGAGTTTCCCGAAATATGAGCTGTAATCGAGATAGTATCGAGGATTGGGACACCTGCGTTTGTGAGGACTCCCATAGTGTGCAGTGACCTTGTAATATACAGACTTCTGCAGAGGGTTTTTATAATAGGTAATACGAGTTTTGTTTTGTCCCACCATAGTCGCCCTTTATGAGTATTAATAAAGTAATAAAAGGCGACGCAGAGTCCTGCCAGCGCCGGAACCAGAAGATACCAGAAACTTCTGAGAAAAGCGCTGCTCGCCATCAGGACTTTCGTAGGAGCGGGCAGCAAATGCTCTTTTCCGGCAAAGATAGCGATGAATCTCGGCAGGACAAAACAAAGCAGGAAAATTGTGACGACGACAGCCATAACGGCGATGATAATGGGATAAACCATAGCACCTTTGACCTGGGAGCGGGTCTCGTTTTCCAGGTCGAGATACCCGGCGAGCTTTTCCAGCATTTGACTCAAAGAGCCGGAGATTTCAGCGGCGGCTACCATATTAATGTACAGGTTGCTGAAAACATCCGAGTGTGCCGCCAGGGCCTGCGAAAAACTGTCACCACCCTCAATTCTTTTTTTCAGGTCGTGTACAATGACGGCGAATTTCCGGTTCTTTTCCTGCTCTGCAATAGATTCGAGCGCATCCTGAATGCTGATGCCGGCGCGTACCATAACAGACATCTGATTTGTAAAGTTGAGGATATCTTTTCTGCTCGGGCCAAACTCGACTCTGAACTTGCGTATCCTGCTTATCACAGTTTCCATAACCCTGTCTCCCACAAAAAGGTCAAGGCATCAATCAGAAGACACTATAGCGCTAAGATTCTGCCAAAACCTTCTTTTTAGAATTATCAATACTTTCTGAGCCCTCGGTAAAAATCTTATTCATCTTTACAGGATTTGTTGACCTCGCGATGGCTTCCTCTTTATCTATGTAGCCCTTGAAGAAGAGCGTAGCTATGCTGTAATCCATAGACTGCATACCGATTCTTCTCGAGGTTTCAATTACATTCTGTATCTCGTAAATACGGTTTTCGCGGATACAGTTTCTAACGGCAGAGGTGCAAAGGAGAATCTCGGCTCCCGGAACCATACCGGGCTCATCGATTCTTCTGAAAAGGGTCTGCGAGATAACAGCCTGCAGAGTATTTGCAAGCATAGTCCGAATCTGGTTCTGCTGCGTGGCGGGGTAAATATCCACGATACGCTCGATTGTCTGAGAAGCGTTGACGGTATGCAGGGTGCTGAAGACGAGGTGACCGGTTTCGGCGGCAGTGATTGTCGAGCTCGTGGTCTCGAGGTCCCGCATCTCACCGACCATAATGATGTCAGGGTCCTGCCTGAGGACGTGTTTCAGGCCGGATGCGAACTCCAGGCAGTCGGAACCGATTTCACGCTGCTCTATCATACACATTTTGTTTTCCAACAGGTACTCAATCGGGTCTTCGAGGGTAATAACCCTTTTCCTGTATTTTGTATTTATGGCACCGACCATAGAAGCAAGTGAGGTGCTTTTTCCCGAACCGGTATGGCCGGTCACAAGGACAAGGCCTCTCGGCAGGTCAACGAGCTCAGAGACAATCGGCGGCAGGTTCAAATCTTCGATGAGCGGAACCTGGTTGGGAATAATCCTGAAAGCGATGGCGATAGTATCACACTGGTAATGCGCATTGACCCTGAAGCGATGTCCATCATCGAGGAAGGTTGAGAAATCGAGGTCTCTTCTTCGCTCAAGGTCCTCGAATCTATCCGGCCCAACCATATCGAGTACCATTTTTTTTGCATCATTATCAGTTACGCAGTCGAAGTCCATCTCAAACAGCTCGGTATTCCTGCGCAGTATCGGTGGCATACCGACATTGATATGGACGTCACTTGCACCCTGCTCAATAGCCTTTGCCAAAATATCTTTAATGTTCATAATCTCACTCCTTCTATCTCTGCCGTTTTAAGTTTCATTATTTCTATGATATATTTTCCACGAATACCTCATCTTTATTTTTTCCATATATTTCGGTGACACGGAGAACCTCTTCCATAGTCGTTATTCCTTTTTTCACTTTGTCAATGCCGTCGTCAAAGAGAGTGGTGCCGTTGTTTTGACAAAAGGCACGGCGCATACCATTTACAGAAGGGTCTCCGTTTATGATGCTTCTGTAGTTTTCGTCGATGACGAGCATTTCATAAATACCGATACGTCCGAGGTAGCCCGAACCCCTGCACTTATCACAACCCACACCGTGCAGGAGCTGCTGCGGTTCGATACCGGCTCTTTCGACATAAACTTTCATCTGCTCAGTTACCTGATAAGGCTGCTTGCAATCCGGACAAATCTTTCTAACGAGTCTCTGAGCAAGAACGCCGTTCAATGAGGCGGAAATCAAATATGCCTCGATACCGATATCAACCAGTCTGGTAATGCTGCTGGGTGCATCATTAGTATGCAGAGTGGAAAGGACGAGGTGGCCCGTCAAAGCAGCCTGGACAGCAACTCTTGCGGTCTCATTGTCACGGATTTCACCGACCATAATGATATCAGGGTCTTGTCTCAGCAGGCTTCGCAGCGCCGAAGCGAAGGTCAGTCCGATTCTTTCGTTTGTCTGAACCTGATTGCAGAAATCGAGCTTGTATTCGACGGGGTCCTCGACGGTCGAGATATTAAGGCTGTTTCCATCCATCATGTTTAAAGCCGAGTACAGGGTCGTGCTTTTACCTGAGCCCGTTGGGCCTGTGACAAGAAAGATTCCGTGAGGCATAGCAATTTGTTTTTTGAAGGTCTCCATTGCGTCGGGCTCCATACCCAACTGTTCGAGGCCTCTCACAATAGATTTGCTCTCGAGGATACGTATAACAACTTTCTCGCCCATACTCGTCGGCAGTATAGAGACACGCAGGTCGACATTTTGCCCGCCGATGATAACAGAGATTTTACCGTCCTGGGGCAGTCTTCTTTCGGATATGTCAAGGTTTGACATAATTTTTATACGCGAGACTATAGCGGGATGCATCTGGAGAGGGGACTGCATTGTCTCGAAGAGAACGCCATCTATACGATTTCGTATTTTAGTGAACTTTACCTTCGGCTCGATATGTATGTCACTTGCACCGTCGTGGACGGCGTTGCTGATAAGATAATTAACGAATTTAATAACGGGAGACTGGCCCGCCATTTTTTCGAGGTCTTCAAATTGATTTTCCTCTTCGCGCACCAGCTCGACCTCTCCCATATCGCTGATAAGCTCATCGACGTTGTAATCAGCTCTTCCGGCCTCGCTGAAAGAGCTGCAGACGTTCTCAATATCTTCCGGTGTACAGACAATGGTTTTGATGTTCATATTTGTCTGTCTTTTTACATCCTCGAGGACAAAGACATTAGCCGGCTCAGAGGTAGCGATAAGCAGGCAGTCCTGCTCAATACCGACAGGAACAACATTGTTGCTTTTGATGAAATTGAGGTCGAGTTTTTCAAATGCGAGCTTGTTCACTTTTTCCGGGCTGATTCGCCGGAATTCCATTCCATACATAGACGCCTTGGCTTTTAAGATATCCTCGGCAGTGACAAGGCCTATTTTTAAGAGCGCCTCTTCCGGATTTTGAGCTTCGCCGCCGGCATTTCGACCGGCAGTCTGCCTTATATCCTTGTGCTGCTCGGCTGTAATGATTCCAATATTCAGCAGGGCATCGATTATATCATTGACTGCCGAAGGTGTATTCTGCTGCGGAGAATCATCAGGAAAATACAGCTCACTAAGCCCCGGTATAGAGTCGTACTCATCAACTACAGGCGATCCGGAGCTGTTTTGACCTTGTGTATTTTTTCTAAAAGATAGTTTCATTTATCCGTTTCTTTTTCAGAGCAAAGCCGTTTTTAATAATTAACCAATCTAAGTACCAGTTCAGTTTCGTTTGATTTGAGTTTGACGTAATTTTCGGTAATTTCACACACCTTAAAGTTTTTTATGTAATCACCTTCGTAAAGGATTTTATCATCAATCATACAGCACCATTTTGCATCATCATTTCCCGTGCTCATTATGCTGAACAACTGCAAATTATCGACGCTGTAACCGTCAAGCAGGGAGTGCAGGCCTTCGTTACCCTCGTCCAGGCCGTGCAGAAAC
>Ga0307434_1000703_pt1 | contig 20676 bp, 13 predicted proteins | sample SalMarWE160220MG_FD_202156 | JGI IMG/M metagenome (GOLD analysis project Ga0307434, IMG submission 202156) | Salt marsh sediment microbial communities from the Plum Island Ecosystem LTER, Massachusetts, United States - WE1603-220 | ecosystem: Environmental > Aquatic > Marine > Intertidal zone >... | reverse complement strand
AAAAACCTTTTTTACCTGCGGCGGTTTTGATAGTTTGTATAATAAGCGGCAAAAACATTATCGAGAATCTCGGCTCGCAATCGCAGGCCGGCATGGCCTTGATATGGGCCGGCCCGGCTCTGCTGGTTTTACTGGTTGCTGTGATATATCGCTGGCTGCTGAAACACTGAGCCGGTAAAAAAGGTTTTTGAAAAATGCTATAGTTGAGACGGAACCTGAATGAAAATATTAGATAAGTACATCGCAAAGAATTTTTTAATAGGCTATGCCATTGCCTTTTTCGTGCTTATCGGGCTGCGGGTGATTATCGAGTTATTCGTTAACCTTGATGAGTTTACGGAACGTGCAGGCCTTGGAAGCTTTGCTGTCATTAAAAATATATTAATTTTTTATGGAATCCGGATATCACTATATTTCAGGGATTTTGCGGGGATGATAACGGTTGTCGCAGCGGCATTTTCGTTCGGCAAGATGGTCCGCAGCAGGGAGCTGGTTGCCGTGATGGCTTCCGGGGTCAGTCTGAAACGTGTGGTTGTTCCCATAATTGTTCTTGCGTTAATAGCCACCGGCATTCTGGTTATCGACCAGGAATTAATAATACCGCCTCTTGCTGGTAAGCTCGTTCGAAGCGAAGACGATATCGCGGGCGAAGAGTCCTATGATGTAAGATTTATCAGCGATGCCAATAATGCGTTGCTCTTCTCGCAAAGGTACGAAGTAAAAAGCCAGACCTTGTTTAATCCGACAATCCTGCCGAGGAAATCAACCCAGAGGCCGGGCATCTGGGAGGTGACGGGCTGGATATCGGCGGAAAAGGGTGTCTATGATAGTAAAGCGAAACAGTGGGATTTAAGTAACGGATTTTTTAATAAACGAGGCTCGCAGTCCGTGCCCGAGGCCTATAAATATTACAAGACCGATATTACGCCGAGGGATATTCCCATCAGGCGCAAGGCTGCAAACAAATCTCTGCTGAGCTTCTGGCAGCTGCATACCCTTGCGGAACAGGGAAAGAAACTAAAGGACCAGGCCCAGCTCTATGCCCAAATGCATTCTCATATCACCGACCCCGTTATCAATCTGGTAATGCTTATGGTAAGCCTGCCCATTCTTATCTGTCGTGACCCGAAGACAATGAAGGCGGCTGTTATGATAAGCTTTGGGGTCACTTCTGCCTGTTATATAACAACTTTTATATGTAAGCTGCTCGCAACGGAGGTCTTTTTTAAGATGATAATACCGGAGTTCTGGGTATGGCTGCCGGTCTTTATCTTTGTTCCCGTCGCCTTTATCGAGCTGGACTCAATGAAGACTTAACTCAGGCCTGAGAGGTTGATTTATTCTTCACAAATTCCCGGATTTGCTTATTGATTCTGAGGCTGCACCACTGCTGGCCGCACATAGTGCAATAATCGGCGATTGTAACCTTCTTGTCGGTTGCCCTTTCGCAGGCCTCATGGTACATACGCTCCGCAGTAGCCGAATCGAGTGATTCAGCCAGATGTTTTTGCCAGTCGAGGTTGCTTCGTGCGATACTCAGGTTTTTATCCCTTTCGGCAGAGCCTTTCAGTCCCCGGGCGATGTCTGCTGCATGGGCTGCGATTTTTGCCGCGACGACGCCTGTTCGTACATCATCTGCGTTGGGCAGCCCGAGGTGTTCGCGCGGGGTGACATAGCATAAAAAAGAAGCGCCGTAAAAGGCGGCAGCCGTCCCGCCGATTGCCGAGGTTATATGGTCGTATCCTGGGGCGATATCGGTTACCACCGGGCCGAGAACATAGAAGGGTGCACCGTGACATAGCTTTTGCTCAATTTCCATATTGTACTGTATCTGGTCAAAGGGAATATGTCCCGGGCCTTCGACCATAACCTGACAGCCTTTTTCCTGAGCTCTCAAAACAAGCTCGCCGAGTGTTTTCAGCTCCGCGAGCTGGGCCTTGTCGGTTGCGTCTGCAATGGCACCGGGCCGCAGACCGTCACCGAGTGAAAAGCACACATCGTATTCTGCCATTATGTCGCACAAATCATCGAACATCTCGTACATAGGATTTTGCATGTTATGATAAATCATCCACTTGGCCAGCAGTGCTCCGCCCCGGCTGACAATTCCGGCAACTCTGTCTTTAAGAAGCGGCAGGTATTCTTTGAGAACACCGGCGTGAATAGTGAAAAAATCGACACCCTGTTTAGCCTGTTTTTCTATTGTTTCGAGAATTGTTTTGCCGTCGATTTCTTCTACCGTTCTTGACTCGATGACCTGATAAATCGGCACCGTTCCGAAAGGTACCGGGCACTGCGATAAAAGTGTCCGGCGGGTTTCGTCGAGGTTGCCGCCGGTACTTAAATCCATAACAGTATCAGCGCCGACTTCAAGAGCTACCCGCATCTTCTCTATTTCAGCTTCTATTGATGAACCTGCGCTGCTGGTGCCGATATTTGCATTTACTTTGGTCGTTACTGCCCGGCCGATACCTATCGGTCGAAGATTGCTCTTTATATGCAGTTTGTTTGCAGGTATTACCATTTTGCCTGCAGCTACCTGCCCGGCGACGAATTCAGCACCAAGGCCTTCGGTTTCGGCAACAAATCTCATTTGTTCGGTAATATTACCCGTTTTTGCAGCTTGTATTTGTGTTGTCATTTTGATTACTCGCTCTTAAAACAAAAAAATCGCTCCTGCGGGAAGCGATTCGAATCGATGTCTTAAAATTTTTAGTACAATCACTTTCCTACGCAGGCATATCAGCCGATTTCAGGCGGACTGTCCTGATCAGGTTCAAAGGGTTTCATCTCAGATTCCGCACAAATCAGTCTCAAGCCGGTTTTGTGCCGAACCACCCCTAAGTGAACAAAATTTATTATATATCGAAAGTCATAACAGTCAAATAAAAATAAGGACAATTGATTTAGCGATGGTTTGTCGTGAAGATGTCATTTCTTTCTGCGGAAAACCAGCTTTATAACTTGTAATGAGGCGATTTTGATATTAAAATGCACCAACTTTTTGTAAATTGAGCAGGATATATGAGTTATGTTTATATTGCCGATACGGACAAATATATGGCCGAGAAGAACGCCTTATGCTAATTACGCACTTATACTTGCGAACATTGTCATTTTTGCTATTACATACAGTCCGCATATCCGTATAATCGATGGTTATCGTTTCAGAGAGCCAATCCGTCAATGGGCTGAGCAGTATATGCTTTATCCTTCCGGTTCGGCTTGGTATCAGTTTATTACTTATGCGTTTCTGCATGGTGGTTTTTTGCATATCGGCTTTAATATGTTTTTCTTATATCTGTTCGGAAATAACGTCAGCGATAAGCTCGGGACAGTAAAATATCTGATTTTCTATTTTGCCGGCACAGTTCTCAGTGCTTTAGGTCATATAGCGATAGGAGAACTTTACGGCTCGGCTTCCATAGCTGGAAATGTTCCCCTGATTGGTGCGAGCGGGGCTGTCTCAGCGGTAATAGGGGCATACCTTGTATTTTACCCCCAGACTTTGGTAACGGTTTTTTACTGGTTCTTCTTTTTCGGGACAATAGAGGTACCTGCACTTTATTTAATAGCTTTCAAATTGATTTTTGTCGATAACATGCTTTTCCGCGCAACTCACAACGTAGCCCATGATGCCCACCTTGCCGGTTACGCCTTTGGCATCCTGGCGGGTTTGATTTTGCTCGCAACGGGTATTGTCTCGGTCACCGGTTTTGACTTGTGGTCGATGATAAAACAGTGGAACCGCCGCCGTCGATATCGTGATTCGGTAGCCGGCGGAGCCGACCCTTTTGCGGGCCGGCAGCCTGCAAAACAAGTAAAGGTTAAGGAAGTAAAAAAAACAGCAGCCCAGCAGGAAAAAGAGGACAAAATCGCCAATATCCGAGGCGAAATAAACAGCCGGGTATCTCAGCGAAACTTTTCTGCCGCTGCTGAGCTGTATATGCAGTTAATCGGGCTCGACAGCGACCAGCTATTGTCCCGCCAGTACCTGCTCGACATTGCAAACCAGCTTGCAACCGAAGCAAGATACGAGGCCGCAGCCCAGGCCTACGAAAAATTTATAAGACATTATGGGAACTACGAATACATCGAGCAGGTAGAGCTGATGCTGGGCCTGATATACAGCCGCTATCTGCAGCGGACAGAAGCGGCTTTGCATTATCTCGAAGAGGCAGAGAAAAAACTTACCGACCCCGGTCAGCTGAAAATGTGCAAAGATGAGCTTAAAAAGCTGTAGAGCTGTCCTGCCGTTTGAGTCCGGTATTCAGATTAATAAAAAAAATTTGACAATAACCGAATCGGCTGTTAACTTTAACTTGTTAAATTTTGGGTATTTTGTTTTTAAGAACAAAACCTCTTTTTGGGAGATAGTAAAATGAAATCACTATTTTCATTTCTGATGATGATTTTTTTAATAAGCCTGGTCTCGACTGCTTTTGCCGAACAAGCCGCCGGTTCAGACGAAGCTGTTGCCGGGCAGACGCTTTCTTTTCCTTATATTGCCCAGGTTACAGGTGATAATGTTATTCTTCGTTCCGGGCCCGGCACGAACTATTATGTTTGCGGCAAGCTGAATAAAGCTGACGTGATAAAAGTGGTCCAGCAGAAGTACGGCTGGTCCTGCGTGGTTCCGCCGGAAGGTACTTTTTCCTGGATATCGAAGCAGTATATAGAAGTTGACTCGACCAATCCCTCGGTTGGTATAGTCACCGGTGACAATGTTCGTGTCAGGGCGGGCTCGGCTGACAATAATCCTCTTCATTCGGACCAGGTTCAGGGTATGTTCGATAAGGGTGACAGGGTAAGGCTGATGGGTGAGGAACAAAGTGATTACTATAAAATTTATCCACCGTCATTTGCTTATCTGTGGTTAAGCACGCAATATACGAAGCCGCTCGGCTCTGCACCTGAAGAGGCGGTCAAGCCTGCCGAAGAAGGCAAACAGGAGACTGCTGTTGAGACAGGCGGCTTATTTGCACCGGACACTGTTCCGGCTACAAAGGACCTTCGACAGTATTATGCGCTCGAGCAGATAGTCAAGGCCGAGCACGAAAAACCGCTGCTTGAGCAGGATTATTCTACGGTAAAAGAGGCCCTGCAGCTGCTGTCTGAGAATAAAGAGGCCGGCAAAGCCGCGCGTTATGCCGAGTTTATGGTCAAACGGATAGAGAGTTTTGAGCTGGCTGCTGAAGTTGCAAAAGTTGTTCATCTTCAGGACCAGCAGTTACAGCAGACAAAAGAGAATATTCAGAAAGCCTGTGAGATAAAACTCGAGCAGCTTCCGAACCTCGGAAGATTTGCAGTGATTGGCAAAATCCAGACTTCTAGCGTCTATGGCACCGAGCCTGTACTGAAGCATTATAAAATCCTCGATAGCGCAGGCAATATTATTTGCTACGCGCTGCCGGCCGGCTCGGCACCGGAAATGAACGTCAGTAAATATTTCGACAAAAAAGTCGGACTCGTAGGAACCATTGAAGCGCACTCTGCTACTTCGAGTGCCCTGGTAAGGTTTACTGAAATAGCCGAAGTGGATAAATAAAACTTAAAAGTTGAACATCTTATCGTCGTTATTTACTAATTCACATCACGATTTGCGCTGCCGATTTTATTCAGCAGTTTCCACCCCGCCGGCAGTAATGCCGCAGCGATAGCTATCTTAATTATGTCGCCAATTATAAAAGGATATAAGCCGACCGCGAGAATACTTTTGGCGTAAGTCAGCTTACCTAAAGACGCCAGAACGAACAGCCAGCTCAGACCAAAAGCGTATATAATCAGGTTACCCACCGCCATCGTCAGGATTGTGGTCTCTATTCGTCTGTCGAAACCTTTTTCTGCTAATAATCCGACAGCATACGCTGCAAAGATAAATCCGATAAGGTATCCTCCGGTAGGCCCGGCTAAGGCTGAGATGCCCGCTTTGCCCTGGGCAAAAAATCCAAGTCCTGCAGCTCCCTCTAATATATAGGTCAGAACCGCGAGGCTGCCTCTTTTGCTGCCGAACAATGCTCCTATTATCAGAACCGCGAAGGTCTGGCCGGAAATAGGTACAGGCCAGCCGACGGCTATCTGGGCTGAGGCGGCGATGACCAGTGAGCCGATGATTATTAAAACAATATCATAGATTAGAGCTCTTACTTTTTCTGCAGGTCTGAAGATATCGGCACATACGGCATTCGTTAGCATAGCATCTCCACATTTTTCCAAATCATAACAATTTGAATTTCAGTAACGGTAGTGCTCAGACTTATAAGGCCCGTCAACGGAGACTCCGAGATAATCGGCCTGTTTGGGATTTAGTTTTGTCAGCTTCGCACCCAGCCGGCCGAGATGTAATCTTGCAACTTCCTCGTCGAGCTTTTTGGGCAGGGTATAAACCTTCGGCTCGAGCTTCTCGGTCGCAAGCATAATCTGAGCCAGGCATTGATTGGTGAAACTGTTACTCATAACAAAGCTTGAGTGTCCTGTCGCACAACCAAGATTAACCAGCCGACCCTCAGCCAGCATGATAATGGAGCGGCCGGACTCAAGTGTCCATTTATCAACCTGTGGTTTGATATTTTCCTTTTTGCATTTGCTGTTGTTCTCGAGATAGCTCATTTCGATTTCACTGTCGAAGTGGCCTATATTGCAGACTATCGCCTCGTCCTTCATCTTTTCCATGTGCTCGCCGCGAATAACGTCACAGCAGCCCGTTGCCGTGATGAATATATCGACGGTGGAAACGGCTTCTTCCATAGTTATAACCTCGTAACCTTCCATTACCGCCTGCAGTGCGCAGATAGGGTCTATCTCGGTAATCAAAACTCTCGCACCCAGCGCCCTCATAGACTGTGCACAGCCCTTGCCGACGTCACCGTAGCCGAAGACCGCGACTGTTTTGCCCGCAACCATAATGTCGGTCGCACGTTTGATACCGTCAACCAGTGACTCGCGACAGCCGTAAAGGTTATCGAACTTACTTTTGGTAACGGAATCATTTACATTAATTGCGGCGAACCGTAGCTTCCCCGCGGCGGCCATCTGGTACAATCTGTTCACACCCGTGGTCGTCTCTTCGGATACTCCCCGCAGTTTTGAAGCGACTTTTGTCCATCTTTTCGGGTCTGTTTTAAGGCTCTCGGCGAGCCTGTTCATCACGATTTGAAGCTCCTTGTTATCATACTTTTTCGTAACTAATGAAGGGTCTTCTACGATTTTTGCGCCCTGGGTAACAAACAGTGTCGCGTCACCGCCGTCGTCAACAATCATATCGGGTCCTGAGCCGTCGGGCCAGGTAAGGGCCTGCTCGGTGCACCACCAGTACTCCTGCAGCGTTTCGCCTTTCCAGGCAAAAACCGCTGCCAGGGCTTCTTTGGCTACGACCGCTGCCGCGTGGTCCTGAGTCGAAAAGATATTGCAGGATGCCCAGCGAATGTCCGCTCCGAGAATTTTTAAGGTTTTTATAAGCATCGCTGTCTGAATGGTCATATGCAGACTGCCTGTAATCTTCAGGCCCTTGAGCGGTTTTTCATCGGCATATTTTTCACGAATGGCCATCAGGCCGGGCATCTCGTTTTCAGCCAGCTTCATCTCTTTTCTGCCCCACTCAGCAAGTGAGATATCGGCAACTTTATGCGCTAGAGCCGGCTCCAGTTTTAGAACAGATTTATCAGCCTCTTCTAACATCTCCATAACCAACCTCGAAAAAAACATCAATCTTCATTAAGTATAGGAAAAAATCGTTGTCTATCAACCTTTTATTTTATCTTGTTAGCTGAAAATTATCTTCACCCACGAGCTGTTTCATCTTTTTGCAAAAGTCCACGTCCGGGTTGACGCATAAGGACTGGTCGGTTTTTGTCTGGACTCTGCCCCTGTCGGTCCTGACCGAAACGTAAACAGGGCTGTTACCTTTGTGATGCAGGCAGATACTTTTAATCTCCAGGGCTTTTTCTTTCGTAATATCGTCCGCTTTAAGCTGAATTTTTACCTTGGCTGCGATTTTTTCCCTTACATTTTCGAGCCTGATAAGCTCGTAGGCGAAGATGTTCGGATTCTCTCTTCTATGGTCAACTTTGCCTTTTACGAAAACCACACTGTCCTCGACGAGATAATCCTCGTATTGTTTCAGAGTGTCCGGGAAGAGGACGACCTCAACCTGTCCCTGCAAATCTTCGAGGATAAAGACAGCCATTCTCGAGCCTGCATTTTTTCCTCTTTTTGTTATAAGTGTTCTTTTTTTTGTTATCATTCCGCCGATAACTATCTGCTGGCCGTCTTTCGTGTCCGAAAGCTGCGAGGTGTTGAGTGTCGAGTAAATATTTATAATCTCGGCGCAATGGCTCAACGGGTTGCTTGTTACATAGAATCCGAGCACCTGCTTTTCGAAGGCGAGCATCTGCTGTTCAGCCCAGGGCGGAATTGGGGGAAAGCGATTATGGTCAGTTGAATAATCGCTTGTCCCTTCTATTTGGCCGAAAAAGTTCATCTGCCCGTTCTGCCTGTCAGCCTGGATGCCGGCGCCCGTTTGCATCGCCTTCTCAAGGCCGGCAAGCATCTGGGCGCGGTGCCCGCCGAGATGGTCGAACGCTCCCGCTTTTATCAATGCCTCGATTACCTGTTTATTGGCGGCTCTTAAGTCAACGTTCTCGCAGAATTGAAACAGGCTCTCGAATCTTCCTGCCCGTTCTCGGGCGGCGATAATCTGCTCAACAGCTTTTCCCCCAACACCCTTGACCGCTGCAAGGCCGAATCTTATCACACCCTTTTTCTCTTTACCGACGCCCCTGTAAAGAGGTGTGAAATCGACGCCGCTTTCGTTAATATCAGGCGCCAGAACCTCAATGCCCATCTGCTCGCTCTCGGCTATGTATTCGACCACCTTGTCGGTATTACCCATCTCGTAAGTAAGAAGAGCCGCCATAAATTCGAAAGGCCAGTTCGTTTTCATATATGCTGTCTGGTAGGCAATAAATGCATATCTGGTGGAGTGGCTTTTATTAAAACCGTAACCGGCGAAGCGCTCGATAAGTTCGAAAATTTGCCCCGCCTGTCCCTTGTTTAGGCCCTTTTGAACACAGCCTGCTATGAAATTTTCTTTGGCTTTTGCTATCGTGCGGCCCTTTTTCTTACTGATGGCCTTTATCATCGTATATGCCTCACGCAGCGGAATGTCACCGAGCCGGTTTGCTATTCGCATAACCTGTTCCTGATAGACCATTATCCCGTAGGTTTCGCTGAGCACTTCGTTCAGAATCGGGTGAGGCAGCGACCATTTTCCGCCGTGTTTGCGGTCGATATAGTCCTGTATCAGAATCATCGGTCCCGGCCGGTACAGTGCGTTGGCGGCAATCAAATCCTCAATCCTGTCGGGCTTCATTTTCATCAGCAAATCCTGCATCCCTCCGGACTCGAATTGGAATACACCTTTGGTTTTCCCGCTTGCGAAAAGCTCGAATACCTTTTTGTCCTTGATATCGATTTTCTCAAGGTTGATATCGATACCGTGTATTTCTTTAACCAGCTTTCTCGCTCGCTCGAGAACACTGAGGGTCTTTAAGCCAAGAAAATCCATCTTCAAAAGGCCGACCTTTTCGACCATAGGGCCTTCGAACTGGGTTATGATGTCATCACTGCCCGACGCCTTATAAAGAGGGATAAAATTTGTCAGTGGTTCGTCTGCTATTACCACTCCTGCCGCGTGAACCGATGCATGACGTGCAAGGCCTTCCAGTTTCTTACAGATATTGATTACGTTTTTTGTCTGCTCGTCTTTTTCGTAAGCGTTCCTTAGCTGCGGTTCGGTCTTTATCGCATTTTCGAGAGTAACACCCAGAGTGTCGGGGACGAGTTTTGCCAGCCGGTCGGCCTCTGCGAGCGGAACACCTTTGACTCTGCAGATGTCCCTGATAACCGCCCGCGCCTTCATTGTCCCGAACGTTATAATCTGTGCGACGTGGCCGTATTTACGGCGGACGTAATCGATGACCTTCGGGCGCTGTTCCTGGCATATATCGATATCGATATCCGGCATCTCGTTACGCTGCGGGTCCATAAAGCGCTCGAAGAGCAAATCGTACTTTATCGGGTCAACGTCACATAAGCCTAAACAGTAGCCGACAAGAGTTCCCACTCCGCTGCCGCGTGCGCCGACCGGGATGTTGTTTTTATGTGCGAAATCACAGAAGTCCCACACAATAAGAAAATAGCTCGCAAAACCTTTCGATTCTATTACGTTCAGCTCCCTGTCGAGCCGTTTTTTTATTTCATCGGTAATTCCGCCGTAAAGCTGCTCCGCCTTTTCGTAGCAGAGTTTTGTCAGGAACTGCTCGGCTGTTAGCTCGCCGGGCGGTTTGAAAACCGGTGCGTGACGCTTTTTCAGGTCAAGCTCGACATTGCACATGTCCGCAATCGACAGCGTGTTGTCACAGGCCTCAGTACAAAAATCGAAATCCTTTCTCATCTCGGAAGGGCTTTTCAGATAGATATCAGAAGGGTAAATCATCCTGTCCGGGTTGTCTGCCATTTTACCGGTGCTTATACAGCACAGACAGTTATGTGCCTCGAAGTCGTCGGCATCCAGAAAATGTACATCGTTTGTTGCAACAAGCCTTAGCCCTTTTTTCTTTGCCAGCTCTATAAGTGCTTCGCGAACGTCCGGTTTTTCGTCGATGTGTTTTTGAATCTCGATGAAAAACCTGTCTTCGCCGAATATCTCAAGAAAGCTGTCCGTTACCTGAATTGCTGACTTTTCGTTACCTGAGGCAAGAAGCGATGGAATCTGGCCTTTAATACAGGCCGACGTTGCAATCAGGCCTTCGTTGAGCTCGGCTAAAAGCTGCTTGTCGATTCGCGGGCGGTAATAAAAGCCCTCAAGGTAGCCGGCACTTGCAAGTTTCAGCAGATTTTGATAGCCGGTATTGTTCTGGGCTAAAAGTATCAAATGATAAGCGGCATCGCTGATAGCGCATTTTTGCCTGTCGAGTCTGCTGGCAGGGGCGACGTATGCTTCAATACCTATGATTGGCTTGATATGTGCTGCTTTGGCTTTTGTATAAAATTCGACGGCACCGAACATATTGCCGTGGTCGGTAACAGCAACCGAATCCATTCCCAATTCTTTACAGCGCACGAGCAGCTTATCGAATTTAATGGCCCCGTCCAGCAGCGAGTACTGACTGTGAAGGTGAAGATGTGTAAATCCTTTCTGCGACATAATTTAGGACATCCTTTTCGAAAGCTAAAATCAGTCTGTATAATAGGCGCTAGCGACCGCTATGTCAAGAACTTGCATTGCTGTCAGGGCCTATTTTAGAAAAAACTTGCAACAGCTTTAATAACGAGATAATATAACTCATTAAGAAATGAAATAGGCCAGGGGAGCTTAAAGGGCTGAAAGGCCCAAGCTGAGATATCTCGAGATAGTCGGGGTGACCCTACGAACCTGATCGGGTTAGGACCTGCGAAGGAAGGCTGATAAAAATTTGGCACTCTCTTTGCGGGAGTGCCTTTTGTTTTAATATGAATGAATTCTACGAAAAACTGAAAAAAGCAACGGTCGGCATTGCCGGCCTGGGCGGGCTCGGCTCGACAGTCGCCGTCGCACTCGCCAGAACTAACATTAGCAGTCTTGTAATCGCCGATTTCGACACTATTGAAAAGAGCAACCTGAACAGGCAGCAATACTTCATAAATCAGCTTGGCGAATACAAGACCGATGCGATGATAAAAAACTTAAAGCAGATAAATCCGCAGGTCAAGGTTGAAGGGTATAAACAAAAACTTACAGCCGGGAACATACCGGAAATTTTTGCAGATGCCGATATCATCGCGGAATGCTTCGACAGGGCCGAGCAGAAAAAAATGCTCGTCGAAACAGTTCTTGCAAAAATGGAAAGGCCGGTAGTTGTCACTGTCAGCGGCCTTGCCGGTTACGGACGCAGCAATGAGATTGTAACCAGGCGTATTTCAAATCGCCTTATAGTCATTGGCGACGGCGAGAGCGGCACGGACCTGGATATGCCCCTGACGGCCGGGCGGGTCTGGCTTGCTGCAAGCCATCAGGCAAACGCAATCGTTGAAATATTAGTTGACGAAATTATAAAATAAATGATGAGATTAAAATGAGTGTGTTGAAAATAAATGGTACTGAAAAAGTATTTGATTCGGGGCTGCCGGCAACTTTGGCAGCTCTTTTGGAACAGCTTGACGTCAATGCTGAAACTGTTGTCGCTGAAGTTGACGGCCGAATAGTCGAACGAAGCGAATTCGAAAAAACTGAATTGCATTCAGGACAAGCAATCGAGCTGGTTAGGTTCGTTCCGGGAGGATAAATTATGGATTCTTTAAAAATTGCTGATAGAGTATTCAATTCCCGACTGCTCGTTGGCACGGGTAAATTCGCATCCTGCAGGATTATGGCGGAGGCTATCGAAGCGTCCGGCACCGAGATTGTCACCGTTGCGCTTCGCAGAGTTGATATTGAAAACAAAGATGACGATATGTTACGTGCTATCGATCGCGATAAGTATTTGTTACTGCCCAATACATCCGGTGCAAGAACAGCCGATGAGGCGGTCCGCCTCTCAAGGCTGGCACGAGCCGCAACGGGTATCAACTGGGTAAAACTCGAAGTGACACCTGACCCTAATTATTTACTGCCGGACCCGGTGGAAACTCTCAAGGCTGCCGAGATCCTGATTAAAGACGGCTTTGTAGTTCTGCCTTATATTAACGCGGACCCGGTACTTGCAAAAAAGCTCGAAGATGCCGGCACAGCGACCGTTATGCCTCTTGCAAGTCCCATCGGCTCGAATCAGGGTTTGAAAACAAGAGCGGCTCTGGAAATTATTATCGAGGAGGCCAATGTCCCTGTCGTTGTCGATGCCGGCCTGGGCCTGCCGAGTCACGCAGCAGACGCTATGGAGATAGGAGCAGATGCAGTCCTGGTCAATACCGCAATTGCAACAGCCGATGACCCGGTCAAAATGGCGCAGGCTTTTAAGTTGGCTGTGCAGGCCGGCAGGATGGCTTACAATTCAGGACCGGAAGCCGCAGGGAAAAAAGCAGTCGCCTCGAGTCCACTGACAGGTTTTTTAACAGATGAGTAATTATGACTGATTTTAATGGTGACATTAAGCGCATCCTTGCAGAAAAAAAGCTCGACACCGGTTCGCATTACCGGCTGGAAAAGCTGGATAAGGTAACCGACGAGGATGTACGAAATGCGCTGAATACTACTGCGGGGACATACAGCCTGCAGAAGCTTGCCGCTCTTATTTCTCCCGCTGCACAAAATTACCTCGAACAGATGGCCCAGTCAGCTCATAAGCTTACCGTCCAGCGGTTCGGCAAAACAATCAGGCTCTATGCGCCGCTTTACCTGTCGAACCATTGCGTGAATAGCTGCCTGTATTGCGGCTTCAACAAAGAAAGCAAAGCTGACAGAATCAGGTTAACCGTTGAGCAGGCCCTCGAAGAAGCCGACATAATCGCTTCGGAAGGTTTCACCGACATACTGCTCGTCAGTGGCGAAGACAGAGAGTTCATTACCATTGATTACCTCGTCAATCTTGCCCGCAGGCTGCGCGGCAAATTCAACTCCATCTCGATAGAGATATACCAGCTCAGCAGGGATGAATATGCCCGTCTTTTTGATGCCGGCATCGAGGCTGTCACTATTTACCAGGAAGTCTATGACAGGGACACTTATTCAGATTTTCATCTTGCCGGCCCCAAGGCCGATTATGACAGAAGGCTCACTGCACCCGATGATATAGCGAAGGCCGGCATGAGGGAAATCAACCTCGGAGCTCTTTTGGGGCTGGCAGATTTCAGAATGGAAACTCTCGCACTTGCCGAGCACGCCCATTATCTTACCAAGCATTACTGGCAGTCGCATATATCGTTTTCTTTTCCCCGCTTGCGGCCGGCTTTTATGGTGGGCGAAAACAGGTTTAAACATCTGCTGACCGATGAAAATCTTGTTCAAATGGTAGCCGCACTCAGGTTGTGTTTTGCCGATGCAGGACTTGTGCTCTCGACCCGTGAAAGGCCGCTGCTTCGTGACAATCTCATAATGCTCGGCATTACAAAGATGAGTGCAGGCAGTAAAACCAATCCGGGCGGCTACTCCGGAAAGTGCAGCAGCCTTGAGCAGTTTGAGATTGACGATAAAAGAACTCCCGCCGAAATCGCTGAAATGATTAAACACAAGGGCTTTGAGCCTGTCTGGAAGGACTGGGACAGAGCCTTTCTCGAAGTTTAAGAGGCTGTACTTGGTTATGAATGTTTTTCTTTAAGCTGCTTCCAGCTCGTTCGCCTCGTCGCAAGAAGACCTGAAATAATCGTGGCAATTAGCATAACTGCATAAACGATTGTCGTAAACCAGTTGCCCCACATCGCCTGCTGAACATGAGCCATCTTTATAACTACCGTCCCTATGGCGAAGGATTGAAGGAACATCTTTACCTTGCCGGAGACCGTCGCAGCAAAATTAATCCCTCTTGCTTCAGCTATATGTCTCAGCGCAGTGACATAAGCCTCGCGCAAAATTAGAACTGCCGCTACCGACCAGTGAATCAGCGCTAACCAGCCGGCAGAAAGACCAAAAAATACTGGTTTACCCAGCAATGCAAAACAGATAAATGTCCCGCACACCAGCAGCTTGTCTGCCAGCGGGTCAATCATCCGTCCGAACCTGCTCGTAACATTGAGCATCCGCGCAACCTTGCCGTCAATAATATCCGTAAGGCCGGCTATTACAAAAATGATGAATGCCCAGTCGAGAAATGAGGGAAACGGCAATTGGCCTTCGGCATAATACTTTGGTGAGTACAAAATCATAATTAGAAAAATCACGGTCAGGAAAAGCCGGCCAAATGTCAGGATATTTGGTATAAATCTCAGCATAGAAAAAGTTTACTTACCTGCCTGCGATAATTCAACGCTAAATTTCTTAAACTTAGAGGTTTTCTTGCAGGCTTTTTCACAATAAATCCTTGTGAAGCCGTAGGCAGGTATTTATTGCTTCCGTCAGGCCCGCCGATAAACGGTGCAAAAGAAAGTCCAATTATCCGTAACGGTTGACCTGGATATCCAGGCGGTCACATATATTTTGGTTGGGTTTTTGACTGCCGGTAGCAGCTGATTAATTCGCAAGTACTGCCATATTGAGCTGGAATCGGATAATCCATTTTCTTTGCAAAAGACCTGGCAATATCAGAAAAGACCGTCTTGTAGCAATTTAATGTCCGGCAGTGACGATTTATACCCGTATTTTTTGGAAAATAGTGCGGCTTTGAAAATATTGATTTTATAACATTTTACGCCGTGTACAATTGTATCGCTTTGTATAATAAGGACTTATAAGGTTTTTATGCCGCTTCCTATGTTGTCATACACAAAAAGTGCCATTTGAGTGACTAATATTTCAGAAAATTCTTCGAAAAACCGCTAAATTTGAGCCTTGTTTTATGCTTGAAAATTGAGTCCGAATATGTTATAAATAACGGGCCGTATATTTGAAACATTAACACTTTATATGAAGGAGGGAGAAAGTTGAAGAGCAACTTATTTTTTTATTTCTTTCCTTTGTTTGTAATTCTATGCATATGTACTGTAGCGCGCGGGGAGCTGGTCCATCGTTACAGCTTCACGGATGGTGACACTATAGCGGTGGATTCTGTAGGTGGCCAGAATGGCACTCTCGAAAATGGGGCCTTAATAAGCGGTAATGCCGTTCAGCTCGATGGGGATAACGACTTTGTTGATTTGCCGGGCGATTTGATTACCGGTTTTAACAGCGTGACATTCGAGGCCTGGTTCAATCATACGGCCAACAGTACCTGGACACGTGTTTTCGATTTTGGTGATATAAGCGGCTCGGCCGGTCGGTATTATATCTTTTTTACTCCAGACGGCGGGAGCGATCAGGCACGTTTTGTTATTTCTGACGCCGACCCGGGAAATAACCATGAAGAGATTGCATATACATCTACTATTGACTTCGGCGTACCGGTTTATGTTGCCTGCGTTTACGATGGTGTCGCCGATACTATGAGCATTTATGTGAATGGGCAACTGGAGCATTCAATCTCAGTAACTATTCCACTTTCATCGGTTGATAACGTTTACAGTTACCTGGGCAGGTCTTTATATAATAATGATCCTTATCTTGAAGGCTCGATAGATGAATTTCGCATTTATAGTTCTGCATTAACACCCGGGCAGATTGCCGAGAATTACATTAACGGCCCGGATTTAATCGGGGAATCTCTGTTAGTCATAGAAGAGTCGGGTGGTTCGACGGAAGTTATTGAAGGTGATGATATTGGCGATGGATATACAATAGCTCTTGCATTGCAGCCTGATTATAGTGTTACTATTACGGTTGACCCCGATGAACAATTGGATGTCGGCAATGGCCGTGGTAATCCTGTTGAAATTATTATTGAGCCGGAGGATTGGGATTCTCCGCAGCCGGTTACGGTAAAGGCTTTTGATGATGACGTTCTGGAGGAGGAGCCGCATACAGGTGTTATCAGTCATTCTATTTCAAGCGCTGACCCTGATTTCGATGATAAACCTTTGCCTGTCGTCAGTGTTTCAATTTTTGACAATGAATGCGGCGCATGGGGATTTTATTATTCAGACCTGAACTTTGATTGTATAGTTAATTTTTTAGATTATGCAATCTTCGCTACCTACTGGCTCACCACGCTTGAACCTGTAACTCTGGAAACGGTAAGTGAAGAATGGCTCAAAACCACTCAGCCTTACGCACCCGGTGCTGAGCACGGCCCGGTTATGGATTCGCCGAACCCGCTACTTATAGAGCCTGATGAGGTGGTTGGAGAGATTGATGAAAAGATCTACGGGCACTTCCTCGAGCATATATATCATTCTGTAAACGGCGGCTTATGGGGTGAGCTGGTCTGGAATCGCAGCTTTGAGATAAGCGGAGGCGGCGCTGCCATCTGGTCAATAGAAGGCGATGAGCTCGTTCAGTCGAGCCTGGCGACGGATATTCACATGGAGTTCGGTGACACGGCCTGGGACGACTATGAACTTACGTTAGAGGCCAAGAAAGACTCAGGAAGCGAGGGATTTTTAATTATATTCCGTGCACCAGACAGTGACAATTTCTACTGGCTTAATCTCGGCGGCTGGGGAAATACCCTGCATGCTATCGAAAAGGAAATAAATGGCGGCCGAAGTGTGGTAACATCTCAAATTTCCGGCAGCATCAACACAGGCCAGTGGTATGAGATACGCATTCAATGTGAGGGTAATAATTTTCAGGTCTGGCTGGATGGCAGCCCGCTCTTTGATTATACCGACACGGCAAGTCCTTATATGACCGGCGAGGTAGGCGTGGGAACCTGGGCTACGGCCGCCAGATTCAGAAACATTGTAGTGGAGGACCTTGAAGGTGCCGTATTATACAGCGGTCTGCCGGATATCGAGGACGATGAGGTCGTTGCCGACTACTGGGAAGGCTACGGAACGGGCTCGTTTTCCCTGGATGATACAGATGCTTTGAACAGCGATTTCTGTTTGCAGATTGATAATGATGATGGAACTGAGACCGGCATAAAGCAGACGCCGTTTAATATTACAACTCAATTATACACCGGCTCTATATGGGCACGCGGAGCCGCACCCGGCGGAATGGCAGTCAGGCTCCTGGATGGCGAAACTGTTCTGGCAGAGGAAACTTTGCCAAGTCCAACCGGTAGTTGGGACGAGTATCCCTTTAGCTTCACACCGATAAGCTCGGCGCAGGATGCTACGCTTCAGGTTGGAGTAAGCGGTGTCGGTACTGCTTATCTTGACCAGATTAGTATGATGGGCCAGGATTCTATCAATACCGGCGGCTATAGGCCCGATTTGCTCCAGGCTGTCGATGACCTGCATGCGCCCTGCATTCGCTGGCCCGGAGGCTGTTTCGCATCTCTGTATTTATGGGAGGATGGAATCGGACCGCAGCACGAGCGGATTAAATACCCCGCCTATATGTGGGACGACCAGGATATTAATGCCTATGGAACTGATGAGCATCTCCGGATGTGTGAAATTCTCGGTATCGAACCTATAATCGTTATCAATACCGGCTGGACTGACAGTGCCTGCGGCGGTACGGCTCAATGGAAGCTGCCGGATCCATGCGATTATTTACCCTACGCTCTGGACTGGATGGAATACTGCAATGGAGACGCCAATACAACGGAATGGGGTGCCAGGCGTAAGGACAACGGCCATCCGGCGCCTTATAATGTCACATACTGGGAAATCGATAACGAGACCTGGTGGATGGGCAGCTCGAATTATTGTGCTGTGGTAAATGAGTTCGCACCGGCTATGCGAACAAAAGCGGCAGAACTTGGCGTTCCGGTTAAGCTTATTGCCTGCGGAAGCGGCGGTTATGATACGAGCTGGAATGAGGATATAATCGATGGTTGTGCGGAACAGATTGATTACATCAGTGTTCACTATTACGAGGGTGACGATTACGCTTCCCGCCCATTTGAATATGAAGATTATTTAATTAATCTTGGTAATTACATTGCAGACTCTGCCAATCCGGATATGAAGATTGATAATTCGGAATGGAACTTCCAAACTACTGATTGGCGGACGGGTTTGTTTGCCGGCGGGATATTGAATGTTTACGAGAGAACATCAGATTACTTCGAAATCGGTGGCCCGGCTTTATTCCTGAGGCACACATCAGCTTCAGGCTGGGACAACGCCTTTATTAATTTCGACCATACCGGCTGGTTCCCCGCTCCGAACTATGCGGTGATGAAGCTTTGGCATGATAATTATGCTCCTTATAGAATCACTATGACAGGCGATACCGGCAACCTTAATGCCGTAGCGACCCTTTCTGATAACGGCAGCGAGATTTATTTCAAGGTTGTTAATCCTACTGACCAGAGCGTTCCGGTGAAACTGGTTATTTCCAATACGTTTGATGTCGGCAGTGCAAATCTGCAGCTTATTGCGCCGGATTCTTTATATGCTCGCAATACCCTTGAGAATCCGAACGCGGTGCATGCACAAGAAATCTATGTGAACCTTAACGACCAGATAGTACGCTTTACTATGCCTCCTATTTCAGCCGGCGTGGTTGAGGTTAGTCTTAAGGAGGAGTGATAAAAAACTTGATTTTTTAAGAGAAATGCTGAAAATTAGGCTTAAAACTGATACTTAATACTAACGATATATAGGATATTGGTTAGTATCTAATAAAATCAGTTTATTTTCGTAAAGGAGATTATTATGAAAAGAATTATTCTATTTATGCTGTTATTTTTAATGGCAGGCCTTGCTTCTGTGGCCTTGGGGGGTACAATTGTAGACGATGACTTTAATGATGGTAATATCGAAACCAACACCACGGGCATCGGTACGGGGTTCAATTACTGGGACATTGGATTTGGTGGAAATGTCACGGAAGCGAACTCAATAGTAACCCTTAATGGCCCGACTCACGGTGGGTCCCGATGCTCGATTGCCTCCAAAGAAGGCGCCGGCTTCGGGTCCGGTACCTCTTGCTTTGAGTTTCAGGGTGTTAGCTTTGCTGTGGGTAATTCAAGCGCTGGACAGACAGCTCGGGATTGTGTAGGTGTCAAGGAAGGTAATGAAGCCTGGGACTACGACGCCGGGCTGCCGACCGGTTTCTGGATTCAGTTTGAAAACAATTCGCTCACGACAGCGGGCGGCAGCGGTGGATGGAATGGGACCTCTGTTTTGTTTTACGAAGCCGGCGACGATACCAAAACAGTGTTGGCGACCTGGACTTTTGATACACTTAACTGGGATTCCGGAACACAGGACCTTACGCCGGTACTGGACATTACGCTGGATCTTGACGCCACCGGTTATGCGCTGTCCATTGCCGGAGACACGATCACCCTTTTGTCGGGTTCGCTGTCCAATAGCTATGCCGCGGCCGGGATTACAAACGAATTGGCCACAGGTTATGCGACCGCTTATATCCAATCGGAAAACCCCGGTATCGACATTTTGATTGATTCAATTATCATTACAATTCCTGCAATTGCCGGGAAACCGAACCCGGCTGATGGTGCCACTGATGTGGGTGCTAACCCTACCCTTAGCTGGGAGCCTGGAAAGTACGCTGCAGAGCACCATGTATATTTTGGCGACAATCTCGCAAATGTAGAAGCAGGCACAGTCGACACAGACAAAGGCATCGTAACCGAGCCGAATTATGTTCCAATGCCCCTCACACACGGCACAACCTACTACTGGCGGATCGATGAGGTAAATGATGCCTGCGCCCCGTATCTCTGGAAGGGCGATATCTGGAGCTTTACGGTTTCGCCGCTGTTTGCCTCGGCTCCTTCACCTTATAATGGCGAGGTTGCTGTTTCCTACGATCCTTCTACAGAAGTAAGCTGGAAGGGCGGTGGTGCGGCGGCTCAAAGCAAGTTGTTCTTGGGTATAAACCCGGCTTCCTTGCCTGAGATTACTACAATAGGACATGACGGCAGCGAGCGATATAGCTATACATTCGAAGGTGGAGAACAGCTTTCCCCTGACACTGTCTATTACTGGCGTGTTGATGAGGTCAACGATGGCAACACATGGCCAGGCGACCAGTGGACCTTTACAACGATACCCATCATATTGATTGAAGACCCCAACCTTGTAGGC
>Ga0307434_1000701_pt1 | contig 20737 bp, 22 predicted proteins | sample SalMarWE160220MG_FD_202156 | JGI IMG/M metagenome (GOLD analysis project Ga0307434, IMG submission 202156) | Salt marsh sediment microbial communities from the Plum Island Ecosystem LTER, Massachusetts, United States - WE1603-220 | ecosystem: Environmental > Aquatic > Marine > Intertidal zone >... | reverse complement strand
ACTTAATGACGCTCTTGCGCAAAGAGATTACCAATGAAACGTCAGTTTCGGATTACGTACATGCCAATATGGCTCAAAACCTTATGAACTATGCGTATACATAGCTTCGAAACGTCCAAACTCCAGGAACCCCGCCGCAGGCGGGGCTCCGAGTTTGCTTCGGCTATGCCTCGCAACCGCTCTGCTCCTCGCAATGACAGGTGAAAAGACTTTTTACGACCTTGTCAAATCTGGATACCAAATGCTGTTATTTTTGAGTTAAAGGCGGGACAAGACCGGGGCTATGATGTTCCAAATCCACATGCCTATGAATGGATTACGGTTATTGAACCGCAGCATATTCCATCAGAATGGCTAGCACTTGATTTGGGGGCTGGAGAACTTGCGTCAATGTCTTTATCTTTAGAACATCAAAATCGGATCATTCTTCTTGACGATATGTTTGCAAGAAGAACAGCTCAATCTGCTGGGCTTAGAGTCTGGGGAACTTTGAGAGTTCTCCTCGAAGGCAAATCACAAGGGTTAACAAAGTGTATTAAACCACATCTCATTCGGCTTTCAAAATCAGGAATGTGGATTTCTGATGACACGCGGCAGAGGATTTTGTCTCTAGCTGATGAGATTGACGATGATTAACAAACTTCAAAGACCCAACTTGTTTAAACTCTTGCTTTTCCTTCCTTGTCAATCCTTACTTTATTTCCGGGGACACCATATTCAATGATTGATCATTAAAATGGGGCCGAATCTTCATTTGTCATTTAAAAGCCGGGGAGTGATTTCAAACCCTTTTCTCTGATTATAGAGCCATCATAATCCCGGGGACACAAGACTACATTATGCGTAACCCCTCAGCACATGACCCCGACGCTTCGCTTCAGGGTTATACATGAAGATAACGTGAGCCCACCCTAACCCTTCCCCTTGAAGGGGGAGGATAGAGGTGGGGGTGGAAGTTACTCAGGAGGATGTTTCAGAAGGCTGAAGTTTGGTTATGTTGCAACGATTGAATCAGGCCATGCAAAACCTTCTCGGTTTCAACAATCACCTATTCGGGGGACAGGGCGGGGCTTGATAAGCCTGCTCCGGCACCTAATAAACAAGGGGCATCCAAAGACAACCTGGATTCCGGCGCAGAGGCTGGAAGGACAAGTCGCTCAATTTCCGAGGATGCCCTATGAAATGATCGATCATTGATTCCATCTATTGCCTTTCGCTTCCACAGCACATATCACGAGAAGTGAAGCTCCCGGCTCTCCTCAGCATATAACTCTGGCGATAGAGCGCACCCTTCCCAAAGGAATTGATTGAGGTAATTATTGCAAGGGTCCGCATTTTTAATTCGCCTCATGAGGTATGAAGAAAGACGAGGAGAAATTTATTTATAAGGAAGGGCCTTTATAGCGATGACATTTGCGAGGGCTTCCATCTCCGGATCTTTGTGCACCAGTGTCGTATCAGTCGTAAGTGCCGTAGCGGCAATCCATGCGTCAGCGACTGAGATGGGGTAATTGGCTTTCAATCTGGCAGCCGAAACGAGCAGATTCTCATTCTGAGCAACTTCATGCACCGGAAGGCCCCGCAACAAAAGGTAGGTTTTCTTTGCCTCATGCTCTCCATATAATTTCCAAATTCGGTAGAGAAGCTCCATAAACGTCATAAACGACACAAATACTTCTTCTTCTCCTTTTTCGGCATGCTTCAATATCTCTTGTACCTCATCGGCTCCCGGCTCGTCCAGGAAGTATGCCAATACAGCAGATGTATCAAGCGTATAGCTCATTTGTCTAAGTCTTCTTCCTTTTCCATCTCTCTATCAGATCGGCGATCATTCATGAACTTCTTGAATGAAACATTCCCTTTTATTATACCTTTCAGTGCTTCAACAGGGTTTGCAGGGACCGGCAGGACTGTAATAATATCTCCCTCTACCATCCACTGCAACATTGATGATCCCTCGATGTTGAAATGCTTTCTGATTTCAGATGGCACAACCGTCTGTCCTCTCTTTGTCAGTTTCGTTTTCATTCAACTTCTCTTATTGAATTGTTTTAATAAATTTTACTTACATTTAAAAATATATCAAGCATTATGATATTTTTTCTTGCATTATTCTATTTTAACAGTAAGCCCAAGACAATATCTAACCTTAGTCTTGGCTGACATGTGTATTTCCGGGGACACACTACTAAATTATTGATCATTGATTGCAGTCATGGCATTGTGCATCCATGGCGCGTATCGCAATGCAAATAACGCTCGTAAAAACCAAAAAACTTATCCAATCTATCTATTTCGAGCGATAAAGCACACGCCTGCCGCTTGACATACCCCCATAGTCCACCCCCGAATCCCCCACTTATAAACACTTATTTGCTTCAATTCCTAAAAAATTCAAGCGTTGGTCTATGCAGGATGGTTTAATCATATGAGTTGTCCGGAAAGATCAGGTTATAAAATCGCTCCTGCCTGTCGGTAGGAGACCCCTATCAGTCTACTGGCTTCTTTCAATGTAATCCTACCACCTATCACCATCTTAAGTAAGTGGATTCTTAAATCTATCCAAAAATGGCTGGATAAAATCAGATTGGGTGGCCACTTTGTTAGGATTGGGTGGCCGGAATGGATAGGATTCAGTGGTCGGTTTCAATCGGATTAGGCATTATTTGTGATAAAATCTTTGACAAATTGCCCTTTTGGATAATAATAAGTAATATACTCTTCTCAGTTTCTTTATGTCCTATATTTCTGATCAGGAGGGCGAATTTATGGAAACAAAGCCTTTAGGGCGCTACATCGTGGCTGATACTGCCATCTCTCACGGCGAGCCAACTTTCCGTGGTACACGTATCTTAGTGGCAGACGTTCTTGAACAGGTAGCCAATGGCATGGCATGGGAGGCAATTATAGAAGAATGGCGTGGATCATTGTCAAAGGAGGCAATTGCAGAGGCTATTCGGCTGGCCCGTGAAGCCCTGGTCACTCATGCACCTGAGTTGGTGCCGGAGTCGGTTGGCTTATGAACATTCTGGATGAGAACATCCCGGACAGCCAGCGCCAGATACTGAGGAGCTGGCGGATCCGGATTCATCAAATCGGTCATGAAATCGGTCGTCAGGGGATGAAGGATGAGGAGATCATCCCGCTCCTGCATGGGCTACCGCTAGTGACCTTCTTCACTCGTGATCTTGGTTTCTACTATCGCGATCTTTGTCATGATGGATATTGCCTGGTATGCCTGGCTATAGGCCAGTATGAGGTAGCCAGTTTTGTTCGCCGTTTTCTGCGGCATTCTGCATTTAATACGCGAGCAAAACGTGTTAGTAAAGTGATTCGCGTGAGCCATGCTGGAATGCGGATGTGGCAACTTCATGCTGAGAAAGAAAAAGAGATAGGTTGGAAATGATCCACGGCCATCTTACTTCAAAGATCGATATGTAAAGATATTTCAATAAAGAATTGGGGAACGTTGTTTCTTACGTTGAATAACTTATCCGTTTACTGCTTATCCACTTTTGTAATAGCTCGTTCTATGGCAGATGTATTAACCCCTAAGCGCGTGGCAATTTCTGCATTTGATAAACCAAGTTCTTCTACACTTCTACAGGCTATTGATGCACGTGCCTGACTCACTCTGATAGGCTAGAAGACGTTCAATTTCCGTGGACACCATCCTAAATTACCGATCATTGATTGCAGTCATGGCTTTGTGCATCCATGCCACGTATCGCAAGAATCCTGGAGAAGCTATGCCTTCCCGGCCCGTATCCCGCCTATGCAAGGCAGGAGCAAACCGATAAAACTCAAACGGCACGCATTTCACAGAATCCGGCAAAGAAAAAAGCCCAATCATCTCTGCGCTCTACCCTGCGGTGAAATACGTTCCGGCAAGATGTTTGATGAAGCATGGAGGATTATTATCCCTGTCATCTGAAAATTCGGTTCATTCTCTCGCTTACGACAGCAAGGAATCTCTCCTTCAAGGGTGTGCTTAAAAAACTATCCCCAATCATCTGCTCAATAGCAGATTTGATGTCATGCAAGCGTGTAAGAGAGTTATCCACCTGTTTTCGGTTAAGCCCAAAATGCTCCGATAATCTTCTAAAGTCATCCCCTGAGATTCCGTTTTTCTTCCCTTGAATGCTAAGACACATCTCCTCTTTTTCACCAGGTAGGACGATCCTGGAATTGACTATATCGTAGGCAGGAGAAAGCTCATAACCAACCTCCTCCTTCCTGAGGAAGGAAAAATTTTTAAGGTGTGCATCACCATTTCCTGCTGCATAAAAGAGAAGGGCTCTTTCAAAGAGCCGGATAAGATCCAGACCGGGAACATCTGAATGTTTTTTGATGAAGTTGGCGATTCTCTCATAAGACCCATCATATTTATCGCTTGTCTGAAGAAGCTGCTGAAAATCCTCTTGCTGACGTTTTGATCCGTTTTTTAAGCGGTCAAATCGTTTGACTACATAGGCAAGCATGCCGTCCATGAGAGGAAGAAGCCCATGTGGTGGAATCTCAATACCGTACAGCGATGCTATGTTCATGCAGAGATTCTCGTTCTCGGGAAGCAACGCAAACCGATCTGTTGGAGGTTTAAGGATGTAAGATCCTCCCCGTTCCACGACAATAAGTTGATGCTTTTTCCGGTCGTGGATCACAGAGAGTTTCGGCTGCACCCCAGAGACAGACATCTTGCCGACCATCTTCTGCGCTTCCTCAGCAATGTCTTTGCTTCCGAACGGCACGATCGGCGGCTTTACGGAATCAAAGAGCCTTCTGGAGCATCGCGGGTGATATCCATCACGAATGACCGGTTTTATTTCCATAATCTGGCAAGAGAGGCATCGATAGCTCACGAATCATCTCCCTGATCTATGGGAATCACCGCTACTGCTCCTATGCAGTCCCCACAGGTTGCAAGAAGGATATCAAAGGCATTTTCCGGGTCTATCTTCAGGATTTTACTGGCAAGATCCAGAAGCCAACCCTCGGGAATGAGGCCAAGAAAAAACGGAAAGAGTGATTCACTTTCGTAAGGATTCTCAGCGAGAGGCAGGCTAAGGCTTACCGGTTGTGCATCCTGTGATGATATGAATTCCTTATCATAGGTAAAGCGATAGCCTTTTTCCGTCTTTTCTAGCAGGCCTGCCTTTTTGTCGCCCAAATAGATATCAGCCCTGTTCCTCTTTGTGCCCATTCGCACCTTGCTTCTCAGGTTCAGATCTCCAATCAGCTGGGCCAAGGGTTTTTCCGAATAATTGAAGAACTTGATTTACCCTGTCCATCCTTAAGGTCGGCTTACCTTGCTCAAGTTCTCTCATAAATCTCAGGCCGACTCCGGCTTTCCGTGCGAGTTCAACTTGGGTTAATCCATGGATTCTACGCTGATTTTTTACGAAATCAGATATGTTCATAACGTGTCTTCTTTTCTCTCAAACGCAGTATAGCGGCCCTTAGGATGGCAGTATACCCAATCAGGGCGAATTATATAAATTAAAGGGCTTCTTATACCTTTTAGGGTATATCTTATATGATTGAAGTTTAAAATAATACCAATCGGGTATAATGTCAATAAAAAATTATCGTAATGATACCCGATAAGGTTCATTTTGTAAGGTTTTCATTGCCATATCGGGATCTTTTTCGAACCAAGATGGGAAAAAGAGCGCCAACTTTCAATACAAAACGGGGATATTTCAGGGCACCATATGGCATGACTGGTCATTGATGTGATTGGCATGGTGCATCCATGGCACGGATTTCACGAATTGTGGTTCCCGGCCAATAGCAGAATGACTTCCCTTTGGGGCAAGTCCTTCATTCTACTCACAGTGTTCAGGCTCAATATCAAGGATTAAGGCAATAGACTTTTTTATCAGATGAATCTCATTGTCTGAAATATCACCTATCTTTTCTGCAAATCTTTTATGGCTAATAGCCCTCATCTGAAAACAGTCAACTACAGATTTTTTCTTGAGCTTATTGGTAGGGTCGGGTTCCAGAGAAACGAAAAAGGGGTTTTTCTCCCAATAGGGGCTCCAGGCAGTTATGGGTACCACGATTGCAAGTCTCAGATGCTTTTCGTGTCCACCGTTCAAGACGACCACCGGCCGTCTCTTTTTGATTTCTTCCCCTATGGTTGGGTCAAGGCTTACCCAATAGATTTCACCGGCTTTCAAAATCTTCTCCCTCTATTGATTTGAAAAGATCTTCATATTGGGCTCTTCCTATCATTTCCATGGCCTCCATCCTTTTCAGCTCCCGAAGCCTCTTGCGGTCTTCTCTCACCTTTGTGCTGATAGCCTCTCGCATATATTCACTGAGGCTTTTATAGCGAAATTCCTTAAGGGCCTTCTTCATGAATTCATAATCTTCCCGGCTAATCTGAACCTTACTTTGAACCAACATTGGATACCTCCCTTTTTGTACTACTTTTTTATACCATCATGTTGGCCTAATTTCAAGGGTTTAAAATAAGGCCTATCTCTCATTCCGGGCACATAATACTAGATGACGGATCATTAATTTCGTTCATAGGATTGCACACGTGACACCTCTCGCACGAATAGTAGCTCCCGGCTCTCCTCATGAGTTTAAATGGGGTCACATCTTCATTTGGCCTTTAATAAGCCAAAGCCGGGGAGATAGTTCAAGCCCTCTTCTCTGATTATACAGCCGTCATGCCTCAAGATCCGAATAATCCTCTATTTGCATCCTTTTCCCTGCTTCCAACGGAGGGTCTTTTTCGACATTTCTTCCGGCTTCTTAAGGCAAAAGGGGCATCACCCTCACCCCAACCCTCTCCCATCAAGGGAGAGGGATTTTTTCGAATTCTTACGAAACCATCAAGATTGATCAGCAATGTCATGGGCATGGCCCGTATCTCGAGAATCAGGTTCCCGGCTATCTCAGGCATATCCTTGGATAATGGATTTTCGAGCAGGCTGGAGGCGTTATCAAAGCGACGGCTTCAGTTGAACCAAACAAATGCAGGAACAAGGGCTAATCCCGTATTTTGTGCGCGGAAATGCGCTTTATGCAGGACGATTGACCCGTATGAGTTGTCCGGAAAAATTAGGTTATAAAATCGCTCCTGCCTACCGGCAGGCAAGTCACGATTTATATAATAGCCATTTTGACAAATGTTCATCTGTATAGTATAAATGATTTTACTAGAATCTTTAATGAACTTTGTGCCCCTTTTCCAATAGGAGGCTTGTCATATATGGAAGAATTCACAGAATTTACTCCAGAAACAAAAAGGGCGCTCATGGGCATGATTGACAGCCGTATTGAGGAAAAAATTAAGGATAGACTCCCAAGGAGAGAAGATTTTTCGGAACTGAAATTAATCGTGCAGGAGCTGGCCATGGCTCAAAAGGAGCTGGCAGAGGCACAGAGAAAAACTGAGGTTCAGGTTCAGAATCTTGCCAGAAGCGTGGGTACGTTAAGTGATAATGTTGGTTTTGGGCTGGAAGACATTGCACGGGTAGTCTTGCCCGGGTATCTTGAACGGCATCTTGGCATCCTGGTAAAGGAGTTTTCCAGAAAGTTCTTTAGCGTAAATGGTGATGAGGTAGAGATCAATCTCTATGCCGCGGGCAAAAAGGAAGACAAACGGATTACCGTTCTGGGTGAATGTAAATCCAGGATTTATCGCCGTGAGGTACGATCGTTCGTCAGGCAGGCGGACAAGGTGCGGGGGTTACTGAAAGGGGATACTCTACTGGTGATGTTTGGCTACTGGATTCATCCATCTGCTTCTATGTTTGCCAAGGAGAAGGATGTGCACCTTATCGCTTCCTATCAGCGATGAATTATCCTTAGTCTATTTCCGGGGACGCCATACTTCATGATTGATTAGTGATATCCTGTATGGCATGGCGCATAAACGGCGGGTATCGCAGGAACCGCAGTTCCCGGCTATCCTCGGCATATTCCCGGAGGGTCAATTATCAAAAAGGCTGGGGTGCTAAAAGCGACGGCCTTAACGCTATCAGGGAAGCGCAGAAGCAAGGGATACGTTAGGAGTGCGTCACTGAAAGTTCAAACAATGACCGGGGACTAATGGTTTAGCCATTCGATGTTGATGGCAACTTCTTTTTCAAGCGACCTGAATTCAGGGTCTCCGGTTAAAAGCGGGCAGTTCTTGATCATCGCCAAGGCCGCGGCAAAGGAATCCGCATAAGAAATTGTGTACCTCGCTTTAAGACCGGCAGCTGTCAGAAGAAGCTCTTCATTGATGCGATCAATAAGGAGCATGGGCAAAGCTTTAATTCTCGCGTAGGCCAAGTCGGCCACACTCTGGCCTTGTTCCCGCAAGGTGATATAGGAGACCTCACCGAGGTGAATGGCGTGGAAATACAGGCGAAGGGTGCCGTCCTTGGCCTGAGCGAGGACATGCTGGATACGGTCTGCAAAGGATTCATTTTCCAGATATCCAATCACGGCATAACTATCAAGGACATACCTATTCGGTCCTCGCAACTCTTGTATCCTCCCTCTGTTTTTCAAGCCCTTTTTCTTTCAAATAGGCCTTCAATATTCCGGAACCCTGGAGCATTCCCCGCGCCTCAACAATCGGATCCCCGGCTTCAGGTACCATCAAAATGCCTTGCTCTTTTTCAATCCAGCGAATTGCTGTGGATGAGCGTATCCCATATTTCTCTCTCAGCCTTTTGGGAATAACAACCTGCCCTTTTGATGTGACCTTAGATGACACAGCTTCCATTTATTTTACCTCAATGATGGTGATTGACCCTAAACGTAACTTATATAAAAGGTAGGAATGTGTCAAATTAAATTTCTTACTTTCCATTATCTTCGAATTTCTGGGACGCCATACGAAATGATCGATCATCGATGGCAGTCATGGCATGGCGCACATCACAAGCATCGTGATCCCCGGCTATCCTCATCCTCAGGCATGTCCGTCTTTCTGCCTCGTCTTTGTTTGGATCCTATTGCAAGGACCTCTCAGATACATAACAAAATCAATCCCTTTGACAAGGATTAGTGTTTCTTTTATAAAACAAAATGCCTATTTATTGTTTTATAGATTAAACAAAGAGATCGAATCTTTTCTAAATACGTGCTCGCAATCCTATAGGATAAGGAGCTCTGCATGATAAAGGAAACCCTCAAGATCATACTCAAGGAATTTCACGATCTTTCAATCCCGGATCTTATAGAACGCGATCAAAAGGTTGATCTCTCCCTTTTGCGTTCACCGATAAACAAGATCATCACGATTATCGGCCCGCGACGGGCCGGCAAAACGTATTTCCTGTTTCAAACCATCAAGAAGTTGCTGGCTGAAGGAGTGGCTATAACGGACGTAGTCTATTTGGACTTTGAAGACGAGCGCCTTCTGCCGATGAGACCTGAAGATCTCCAGGGAATTCTTGATGCCTACTTTGAGCTTTACCCTAATAAGAGCAAGCCGTTCATCTTCTTCGATGAGATCCAGAATATTAGCGGCTGGCATCACTTTATAAGAAGACTTAATGATCAGGGATTCAACATCTTTCTCGCCGGCTCAAACTCAAGGATGCTCGGCCATGAGATTGCCACGGCACTGCGGGAAAGAACCCTGACCTATGAAATATTCCCATTCTCCTTTCGAGAGTTTCTCGCAGCACATGAGATAGCAATAGAAGAAAATGCAATCTATGGGCAAACGAGGCATCGGATTAGCCAGCTTTATGAGGAATATCTCTTCTCAGGGGGGTACCCGGAACTCGCATTTATTCAAGAAAAAGCAACAAAGGGCAAAATTCTCCAAGATTATTTCAACACCATCTTTTACAGGGATTTGGCGGAGCGATATCGGATCAAGAACTCGGAGCTGTTGAGGCAATGGTTACAAATCCTCATGATGAATATTGACAAACTCGTAAAAAGTATCAAATCTGTCTCTTTAGTCATTCTGGCGAAAGCCAGAATCCAGTAAATTCAACAGGTTCTGGATGCCGGATCAAGTCCGGCATGACTAGTAGAGGACTTTTTACGAGTTTGTCAATATTGCATCAACGATAAGTTACCACAAGGTAGAAAACGATTTCAAATCACGTGGCATGAAACTATCCCGGGCTACGTTGAGTACTTATGCCCGATATGTGGAAGATATTTTTTTCGGCTTTTTTGTCGAACTGTATTCCGAATCCGCAAGGAAACGGCAGATAAATCCAAAGAAGTTCTATCTCATTGATCAAGGGTTGCACAATTACCTTACCCTGAAATTCTCAGAGAACAAGGGGCGGCTTTTAGAGAACATCGTTTTTCTTGAGCTAAGGAGAAGGGGCTTCCACGTTTTTTACCATAAAACCGCCACAGGGCATGAAGTCGACTTCCTGCTAAAAAATAATGGGGAATGGAAATTAATCCAGGTATGCCATGATTTATCGCATATCGAGACCTTCGCCCGGGAGAAAAAGGCCTTGATTTCCGGACTGCGAGAGATGGGCCTTCGATCAGGAACCATCATAACCAGCGATGAAGCAAGAGAGGAAAAAATAGATTCGTACACAATCAGCATTGTACCGGCCTGGAAGTGGTTGCTCGCCTCCTACCAACTATGAACGCCTTACGATGGTTTGAGGAAATCTTGAAGTTCCCACAGGCTTTCAACGTATAACATCGCCTCAAGGGCCTTATTCTTGTAAGCGATCAAGGGGACTTGAGCGGCCCGGCACACCTCGTAGTCAACCTCGGAATCCCCTACGTAAAAACACTTGTCCGGCTCAAGACCGAAAAAATCGAGGATCTTGAACACGGACTCCGGATGGGGCTTGGGGTTTTGAACATCCAGGGATGAAACAACGATATCGAAGCAATCTGTAAGGTTATTGAGCTCCAGGACCTCGCCCATGGTGGTGCTCCTGTTGGTGGCTACCGCGAGGCCATAAAGGGGTTTGAGGAAATCGAGCAGCTCCCTTAGCCCCGGCTCCATCACCATATCCTTGATAAAAGGGGTGTAGTCAAGGTTCAGCCGATACTCAAGGGCATCATCCGTATGAGGACTATTTCTGAATATGTGTTGTATCGATTCCACAACGGTGTGCATGTGAACAAACTCTATATCCTCTGGGAGCATGGGATCCAGGCCGAAATGGGAGAGGAGATGGTTATAGAGATTGGTATTTGCCTGCCTGGAGTCGAACATGACCCCGTCGCAGTCGAATATTACCGCTTGTTGTTTCATAGTCCGTATAATCTACCCCACAGGATACGGCAGGTCAATCATATCTTGCAAAAACCCCACAGTTTATGTAAACCTTTAGCCGCGGACCCACACAGACGAATATGTCTTTTTATTGGGCCGACCTGGTGGGCCGAGAGTCCCGCCGGGAAGGAGCATAATGGTTATTGTGGCGACAGGTCGTCGCCACAATAGTCCGTGTGTGTCTGCGGCTAAAATATGTAATCTCATAGGGGTGCCATGGAAATCAGATCGGATTACCTCATCATCGGAAGCGGGATTGCCGGGCTGAGCCTTGCCCTCAAGGCGGCATCAGTAGGAACCGTGACTATCGTGACCAAAAAGGAAAAGATGGATACCTCTACCAACTTCGCCCAGGGAGGGATCGCATCGGTATTAGACCCGATGGATTCATTTGATCTCCACATCCAGGACACTTTGGAGTCGGGTGCGGGCCTCTGCAATGAGGAAATCGTGAAATTAGTGGTGACAAACGCGCCGGATATGATCCATGAGCTTATCTCTCTTGGGGTAAATTTTACCCATAACACCGCGCACGCTGATAGCTTAGATCTCACCCGGGAGGGCGGCCACTCCCGCAGAAGGATCGTCCACACACAAGACCTCACCGGACAGGAGGTCGAGAGGGCTCTTCTCCATAATGTCGAGATAAATGAGAATATCGAGATCTATGAAAACCATATGGCCATAGACCTGATCACGACCTCCAAATTCATCAAAAGGGGCATCTCCACCAATGAAACAGAGGAGACATGCTGGGGCGCCTATGTTCTGGACATCTCTACAGGGGAAGTAAAGAGCTTTTTGGCTGGGGTCACCGTGCTCGCAACCGGTGGGACTGGGAAGGTGTATCTCTATACCACGAACCCCGATATCGCCACTGGTGACGGAATAGCGATCGGATACAGGGCCGGCGCAAAGATCGCGAACATGGAATTCGTTCAGTTCCACCCCACCTGCCTCTACCATCCCCTGGAGAAGAGCTTTCTGATCAGTGAATCCTTGAGGGGCGAGGGAGCTCGGCTCATCGATAAACGGGGCAATCACTTCATGGAACGCTACCACCCCCTGAAGGATTTGGCCACCAGGGATATCGTGGCGCGATCCATAGACGCCGAACTCAAAAAGAGCGGCGATGAGTGCGTATATCTCGATATAAGCCACCGGGATGGGGATTTCATTAAAACCAGGTTTCCTCATATCTACAAGAGGTGCTTGGAGCTGAACATGGATATCACACAAGAACCCATTCCGGTTGTCCCGGCCGCCCATTACATGTGTGGCGGCATTCTGACGGATAAGCGCGGAAAGACAAATATACACAACCTTTACGCCCTTGGCGAAGTGGCCTGTACCGGGCTGCACGGGGCGAACCGATTGGCCAGCAATTCCCTGATAGAGGCCCTTGTGTTCGCTCAATTCGCCTTTGAGGACAGCACCGGGTTGATCTTCGAGAAGGGTGATCGCAGGTGCCCACCCGCTCCCCTATGGGACTCAGGCTCTGCAACCAACAGCGATGAATCCGTGGTCGTTTCCCACAACTGGGATGAGGTGCGAAGGCTGATGTGGAACTACGTGGGAATCGTGAGGACGAACAAGAGACTGACCAGGGCCATGACGAGGATAGAGGTCATTCAGCAGGAGATCAGGGATTATTACTGGGATTTTACCATTACGAGGGACCTGCTGGAGCTGAGGAATATCGCTACGGTTGCCCAGCTCATCATCACCTCCGCGACCATGCGAAAGGAAAGCAGGGGCCTTCACTACAACCTCGATCATCCTAACAGGGATGACGTGAACTGGCGCCATGATACGGTGATATAGGATCCCCCGCAATCTTTTTTCATTAGCCACAGACCCACACAGACGCTTCGCGATACAATGATATGGACACCAACGAACTAACGTACCTGATCAATGGCGCGATATTGGATGTAAATCGTGAAATTGGATCCGGCTTTCTGGAGACGCAGACATTTTCCTCTGCCAAGTCGGCAGAGGAAAATGTTAAAATGTCTGTGTGGGTCTGCGGCTATTAAATAATTTGTTACCAGAGGATAAACGGGAATCGCAGCCATAGCCGCTCATAGAGCTTCTCATGTCCCGTGAGCTTGAGATATGTCATCACAAAGGCGTAGAGCATGCCCAATGAGATAGCGCCGAGCACCATATAGAGAAGCCCCATAAAGACGATCCGTCCCCAATCCAACTGCCACGACCACTCAAATACGAAGGGCAACATATCAGCTCCTTGTTATAGCACCGGAATCGGTTACGACCCTGCCGAGCACCTCGACGGGGTTCAGCTCCGGTTCCTGGGGAAACAGGGGCAAATACCGGTAGGACAGAGAGAAGAGAAGGATTCCGTACCCGACCGCACCAAAGGCGATACCCCACTCCTGCCACGTGGGAAAATAGGTCATGAACTGATCAAAGGGCATCACCGGTATGGCGAGTGTCTGAATACTGAAGATAAACCTGTTGAGCACGATCCCGATCACATTCATCAGGGCCCCGATCACCAGGAGATTCTCCTTTTCCCTGTACTTCGGCGTGATCAGGATAATCGCCGGAATAATGCCGAAGACGCCGATCTCCGCTATGATGAGCCAAACACCGTAGGGCTCCTTAAAGAAATCCATGAAGGACAGTCCGGCCCGAGGGACAACCCCATAGGCCCAGGCAATAGTATCCGCTATCTTGACGATCATATAGGTGGCGAGCAGCCAGCCCGATATCTTGCCCAAGAGCGTCAACGCGCCCTTTTTCACCAACTTCTTTCCCGTCGCTTTCTCGGCAACCCATATGCAGAGAAGGGTAAAGCACGGGCCTGCCGCGATTGCGGAATAGATAAACAAGAAGAAGGTCCACGGCCAGATAAAAAAGCCCTCCCGAAAGGCAAAGGGGCGCCCGAAGAGCACGCCGAACATCCCGCCCAAGGAGCCTTGATGAAAGAATGAGAGAAAGGCGCCCACTGCAGCAAACAGGGCCACGATGTGGTGGAGGGTATCGCCGAATATGTTGAATTCCGGCACCTGCTTCAATTTTCTATTGGAAATGATCAAGGGCAGATACTCGATGGTCAACACCCCGAGGTAGGCGGTGATACAGAAGGTGACCTCGGTCAACATGGAATGCACATTTGCATGCCAGAATATGAACCAAGCCCTCAGCGGCTGCCCGACATCCACCCCCAGCATGGCAATGGCAGAGGAGTAACAGATAAACCCTATCACCACAGCCGCGTTGATCACTGCCCTGAGGTTCTCACGATATGGATAGAGGAACACCCCACCAATGATGTGGGTCAGAAATCCGGTAAAAAAAGCGCCTGCGCCGAGGGCGATCAGGGAGAGATCAAAGACGATCCACAAGCCGAAGGCAAAGTAGTGATTCATGTTCGTTTGGTTCAAACCCTTCCAGAAAATCAGGAAGGCCGACACCACCCCATATGCGATCAGTGCCAGCCAAAGGACCGACCACGATGCAAATGTCCGTAACGAGCATCTCTGAACACCATTGGGGATCAAAGCCAAATCCATGTCTTTCCTCCAGCGCTTCTAAGGCCTTCTTACAATTCCTTTTCCAGATAGTTATCTGCCATGCGCCTCACCCAGTCCTTGGCGCTGAGATAGTACACCTTGGGTTCGGTGCCGAGCCTCTCCAGGAGCCTGAATACATGGGGGCTCTTGATGAGCGCCGAAACCTTGTGCTCCGGGTTATTGAGATCGCCAAAGGTAATGGCCTTCGTGGGGCAGGCCGCGGCACAGGCGGGAATGTATTCATCCTCCTTGAGATCCCTCCTGCCCTCTGCATATGCCCTGGCCTTGGCCCTCATGAGCGTGTGGTGGCAAAAGGTACACTTCTCCACCACCCCTCTCATTCTCGGACTAACCTCCGGCGAGAGGTACCGATCCATACCGTTTGGGAAGGAAGGGTCATACCAGTTAAAGTCCCGTGCGTGGTATGGACATGCGGCCATACAGTACCTGCATCCTACACACCTCGTGTATATCTGGCTCACGATGCCGGTATTCGGATCCCTTCTGGTTGCCGTTGCCGGGCACACGGGCACACACGGCGGATTGTCGCACTGCATGCACGGCCGCGGGAGGTACACGACCTCGGTATCCGGAAACCCTTTCCCGTTGGTGATCTTGTAAATCTTGAGCCAGTTTATGTTCCTCGTCTTATCCGATTCATCATGGAGCACGGATACGTTATTCTCAGACGAGCAGGCAACCACGCATGCCTCGCAGCCGATACATCTATCCAGGTCAATGACCATCCCATATCGAGTGCCCTTGGAATTGTCTTTGCGTTTCATAATCGATCCTTTGTCCGGTGAAGCTCCTCCTTGTCAACGAGACACGGTACGCAACCGCGAGCCGACGTTATACCTTGATCACCTTCACCCTCGTATTCCACCAGATTGGCTGCCCGCTCAAGGGATCCTCAACCCTCTCGATTATCTCATAGGGATTGGCGCCCTTTCCTTTGAGATACTTGTCATAGGCAGTGTGCCCAAGGCCCACGGGCATAAAGACAATGCCCGGCATCGCACCCTCAAAGAGGTGGATCCTCGCCTTTAGTTCTCCCCGCCGGGAACGGAGCATGACCCTCGAGCCTTCCAAAAGGCCGTATTCAGCCGCGGTCTTTGGGTTCACCTCCACGAAGAGATCGTCTCCCGTGAGCTGATAGTCGAACAGGGTTTTATTTAAAAACGGCGTGTTTCCTATCCACCCGCTCGCCAGGTTGATTAATTCAGTGGGGAAAAGAAGCAGGGGATATCCCTCCTTATCCGCCCCTGATTGCGTCTTCTCGTAGTGGGGCATGTATACCTCATCCCCACGCGCGGCTACCCCCATCCCTTCTAAGGTATCGCCAAGGGATCCGCCTTTCGAGCTGTCCTTGATCGCCGCCTCGATAGAGGAGGAGTAAAACTCGAATCTGCCGCTGGGTGTTCGAAAGATCTGCTCCCAACGACCGTACGAATGCGATGGCATGTACCAGCATCCGCCCGCCTTGAGATCCTCCCACATGGACGGGAAGGAGGAAGGACCTGTGCCCTGGGCCCGGCCCTTGTCCAATTGCTTCCAAACCGGCGCTGATCCTCCCGGAGAGCTCTGGCCGGCTCCTGAATCAAAAAGCCCCTTGACCCTCTGCTTTACCGCCTCTTCGAAGTTGGCCCACTGAAAGGAGCGTGCCACGGAGCCCCCTATCCCTTTGGCCGCAGCAATGATCACGTCCCCGCTGTGTCTCGTCATATAGAGCGGTCCCGCCACCGGACGCGAAAGCGCATACAGGGGATATTGAATCCCGGTCGGCCAGACGATGTCGGTCATCTTCTCGAGATGGGTATGATCGGGCAGTATCATGTCTGCCATAAGCGAGGTCTCATCCTTAAACGGAGAGAGGCTCACGATAAAGGGTACCGCCTTCAGGGCCTCAGAGAAGTCTCGGCTATCCGGGACGGTATAGATCGGGTTTGCAGAGCATACCAGAAGGGTGTCGATCTGCGATCCGGAGCTTACCGACTCTGAAAAATGGTGAATGAGGCTTGCGGCAAAGGGATATCGCGGGCTTCCCGCGTAATCTATTCTCGGTTTTTTGAGCCCATCCGTTGCCGCTGAATCACGTTCCACTTCAGGCCACTCTGAAAAAGGAAGCGTATCGGATACCAGCACCCCTCCCCTCTCGTTAATCCTCCCGTGTAACGCGTTGAGGGCATGCACGGCCATGTGCTCGTAGAGGCCTCCGGGCAACTGGCCCTTTCCTCTTCCGGCTATGGCAATGGGGGCCTTTGCCGCCGCAAATCGCCTGGCAACATGAATGATGAGCCCCTTCTCGACCCCGGTAATCCTCTCCACATCCTGGGGAGCGTATTGCTCCAACAGCAGCTGCGAGAACCCCTTGTGCGTAATCCCTTTTTCCCCAACCCAATCCTTGAAACCGAGGCTGTGATCCTCTATGAATTCCTTATGGTAGAGCCTTTCTTTGACCAGCACATGGGCGATGCCTAGGGCGAGGGCCGCCTCTGTTCCCGGAAATGGGGCGACCCAGAGATCGGCCTTCATGGCGGTATCAGAGGCATTAGGATCGATCTGGACCACAAAGGTCCTCTCCTTGGGTCCCCGTGAAACCCACTCTCCCCAGGCATGGAGCACCCTCCCGGGGGCTCCCCAGCCGTCGAGCAGCCCACAGCCGAAGCTCAGGACGAAATCGGAATTCTCCAGATCGAGCGCCACGGGGCCATCGCTGCCCTGCATGAGGAGCTGAGCCATGGCAGAGGTATCTTCTTGCCCCGTAAGAGCTATGTAGTTCGGGCTTCCTATAGCATCGAGCAGCCTTCTTATAAGCAAGGCCATAGTTGATCGGGACTGGTTTCCATCTATCGCCGCCAATCTCTCAGGGTTGCCGCTTTGCCGCAATCCCCTGATCCTCGCGCTCAGTGTATCGATGGCCTCTGTCCAGGAAATCTCCTTCCACGTATCGGACCCCCGAGGCCCGACCCTCTTCATGGGGGACTTCCACCGAATGCCTTCGTTATAGAGGATCTGCTGGCCTGCCATACCGAGCGGGCATATTCCCCCTCGATTGACCGGGTAGTCCTGTCTTCCCTCGATCTTGACCACCCTGTCGCCGACCTTTCTCACCGTAATGCCGCATGCGCCTGGGCAGAGCGTGCATACGGTGTCTACATGGGAGATCTTTCCCCTGGCCGGTATCGGCACCCATGACCAGTTTTGGGTCCATATGGCAATATCATCGATAAGCTTCCAGGGAAGAGGCGAAAGCAGCGTTCCCCCCAGTCCTCCTGCAACGAATTTGATGAAATTCCTTCTATCTAACTCCATGTCCTCAACCCCTATTTATGGCACACAAAGCAGGCGTTGTGACGTTCCTTGCCCCTTTCCTTGTGGCAATCGGCGCAATCATCCATCTTCATGCGGTCCCATGGATTTTTCTTGTACCCCAGGATGTTTCTCCCCCAGATATCAATGCTGTACCGGCTGATCCTGTTCACCTTGTAGTCCGGCATGTCGTCTCTGGTGCCGAAATCGCCGTGGCAGACCTTGCATTCCATATTGCCCATCTTTACATGGGCTATGTGGGGAAAATAGACGCAGTCGGGCTGGCGTGAGTACACGAGCCACGGGATCTCCGTGAGGGGCTTCACGTATTCGGTGAGAAGCTTCCTCTCTTCCGGATCATCGCTCATGGGGGATTCCGGATCCTCATGGCATTCCATGCACTTTTCGAGCTTAGGGATGCCTGAAAAACGACCATCCTCATGGAAGTAGTGGCATTCCTCGCATTCCAGGCCAGCGCCTGATTCCGGGCCATGGCTTGCGTGGCTGAAATGGAGCGGCTGGCTCCTCTTGGAGTAAAGAAGTGCGGGATACACTGCCCAACCAATAATAAGGGCAACTATCAGACCCGCTACAAAAAAGACCCACCCATGCCTCGAGGTCTTGTTCGCCTGTTTTGAATCCTCGTCCATTGGAGCCTCTTCGTTGCTTTCAGGTCAAAGGCTGACTAACTCTCTTGAATCAAAAAGTCACCGACAATCAGGCATTCTCCTCAAACACGAACAACACCCCATTCAAACACCTGGCTTGTGGTATGTTTCGCGAATTCTGCTTTACAGTGAGATACCTTCCTGAATGCTGCACTATTATCCATTGCCCGTTTTTTTGTCAAGAAAAAATGATGGGTCCGTAAAAAGTTCCATTTCCCCTCACTTGTGGGAGGGGCTTAAGGGGAGGGAGAGGGATTTTTTCGACTTTTGACAAGACCGTCAAACATACCATGAAATTATTGAAGCTGGAAACGAATGGGTATGGTGACCCACATCTCAACTGCTTCATCACCTCTCTTTCCGGGGTGAAAGCTCCATTCGCTCACCGCCCTGATGGCAGCCCGATCAAGGGCCTCATGGCCACTCGATCGTGCCAGCTTGATTGAATCAACCGTGCCCTCTCTTCTTACCAGAACATCAAGGAGCACCGTTCCCTCATAATTCCTTCGCCTGGCCAGCAAAGGGTACGTGGGAGGACTGTTCTTCTTGTAGTTCGGGGTTGCAAAGGTAACGGGCTCATCAAGGGAGGAAAGGGGCGATCGATCTTCCTCTTCGGCATGGGACACATCATCCCTGTTTGGGAGCGCCGTTGGTATATCCACCATATCGGGAATAAAGGCATGCTTCCTTTCAGAATTAGGTTTTTCCTCCTTTTCCCGAGAAATTTCCGGTGATGGGAGGTACACGGGTGCTTCGATCTTCTGAGAGGCTTCCTTGGTGGCCGAAGGCATCTCTCTTTGAATCCTTGTATTGTCTTTCTTTATGGTTGGTTTTGTCCTCGGTTTTGGCCCTGGTTTGGTCTTCTTTTCGACCGAAGTTTTTATCCGGTCTTTCTCGGGTTTCTTGACGATTACAGGCGGCTTCTCTGCCTTTGAGGGCTTTTTTTCCTCTATTGGCTTGATCAAATCCACCGTAATGGCCTCTGGCGCATTGCGGACCCGCAAAGGCCCCTTGAAGAGGTCAAATTGCACCCCCGCGAGAAACACATGAAGGATGAGGGCAATCATGAAGGCGAAAACGAGGGAACGACTCACGATTGGGGAGTCTCCTTTACAGTCTGAAGGGAAACCCTGTTGACGCCTGCCATCCTTATCTGATCCAAAACCTTGACAAGAAGCTGGCATGAAACCTCTCTGTCTGCAAAAAGGAGAACGCCCAGGCCCTCGGAAATCCTTGCCTTCTCGCGTAGCTGCGGAGCCAGATCCTTTAACAGTACCCGAACGGTATCCAGCACTATATCGCCGCTATCCTTAATGGTTACCGATACGGTGAGCTTTTTCTCTATCTCGGATGACGATGAGGCAGGGAGATTCACGGGCACTCCCCGATGAACCGCCATGGAGAGCATGGCATAGATAAAGAATACGAGCAGCAGGAACACGATATCGATCAGAGGGAGGATCTCGATCCTGGCCCTCCTCTTAACACCGAGATTAACCTTCATGGGTTATGCACTCCTGATCTCATGATCCACTTGCCCCAGCGCTTCATACACTATCTCAAGGCTCGTGGCGTACTTCTCTATGATCATCGCCGCCTTCTCCACCCTGGCGTTGAAGTAGTTAAAGGGAAACAGCGAAAGGATAGCGATTCCCAAACCAGAGGCCGTGGTGATGAGGGCCTGAGCGATCCCGGCCGTGACCGCCTGTGGTTCCTCTATTCCCGTGCCTCCGAGCATCTCAAAGGAGAGAATAATCCCTATCACGGTCCCAAAAATGCCCAACAAGGGAGACACAGTGATTATGGTGTCCAGGAGGGTGAGGTATCGTCTCATCCTGTCCAATTCATCGGAGGCAGCCGTTTCCATGGCCTTTGACATGCTGAACTTCCTGTGAAGAATGCCCGCAACGAGAATTCTTATCACGAAATCCTTTGAACCCCTGATCTTGGTCCGCACCTTTTCCCAGTTGCCCGTTTCGGCCAACGAC
>Ga0307434_1000700_pt1 | contig 20752 bp, 11 predicted proteins | sample SalMarWE160220MG_FD_202156 | JGI IMG/M metagenome (GOLD analysis project Ga0307434, IMG submission 202156) | Salt marsh sediment microbial communities from the Plum Island Ecosystem LTER, Massachusetts, United States - WE1603-220 | ecosystem: Environmental > Aquatic > Marine > Intertidal zone >... | reverse complement strand
TGTCCCGCCTGTCGCCTTCAGTAAAACAGGTAGCATCTCGCCATTGGACAGGGTTTCTATTTCTATTTCGGATTTGTCGGGAGGATAGGTTATATGCACCATACTGTCAGGTTTTTCGTCACGCTTTCCAGTTAGCGGGTTATAAAAATATCTCAATGTGGGAGGCAGCATGGACGTCGTTCCGACGATCGCTGAAGAAGGCGTGGTGAGGTTATCCGGTCTTTTGATCCCAATACGACTGAATGAGTCAAAAAGAAGGGGTGCCGCGGATTTGATTCCCGTTATACCGGGCGTCGACGAATTATCGGGTCGGCCGACCCAAACGGCAATCGTATGTTGTCCGTCAAAACCAATGGCCCAGGCGTCCCTGTGCCCATAAGAAGTTCCGGTTTTATAAGCGATTGCAGAGGAATGTGCATTTTTCGGTGCAGGGACGCCCGACAAAATATTTTTTACATACCAGGATGCGACCGGACTAAGCAGTTCAGGTTTTGGAGTGAATTGAAGGGTTGTTTTTTGGGTTAGACGGAGATCGATCTGCCGGCCTGAATTTGCAAGTGTGCAATAAAGACGGGCAAGATCCTGCAAGGTAATTCCTACACCGCCCAGAGCCATGGCCAAATTTGCTGGCGTTTTTATCTCGAATCCCATTTGACGCAGGCGACCGGCGAGGCGCGCCGGTCCGAGAGCGTTTAGTACCTTGACAGCCGGAATGTTCAGTGACAGCTGAAGTGCCTTTCTAACCGTTACCGTACCTCTGTAGCGATTATCAAAATTTTCCGGAGTATAATTGCCAAACTTTGTTGGCTGGTCCTCGATCAGCGTTTCCGGATGGGCGAGACCAGCTTCAAACGCAAGGCCATAGATTATCGGTTTAAGTGTTGATCCTGGTGATCGTATGGCCCGGGTCATATCGATAGCGCCGAAGCGGCTGTCATTCAGATATCCGGGCGAACCGATATAGGCGCGTATGGCGCCAGTCGAACTTTCGATCACCAGTATAGCTGCGGACAAACGTGGGCCGAGCTTTTCCATATATTGCGCCACCAACTCCTCAAGAGATTTCTGGAATTGGAAATCTATGGTCAGCCGGTGCTCTGTTCCATTCGGAAGTTTGCTCCGTTCTGACTGCGCAAGATGTGCCGCATGCATGGGGAAACGAATACGGCGCCCTGGTGCGGCAAAACGTTTGGCCCTCCGCGCATCCTCGGCGTCAATTATACCCGCGCTCAGCGCCCGGTCTAAAATTCGGTTCCGAGCCCGTGTCGCTCTACCTTGGTATCGATCCGGTCGGCGGGCTTCAGGTGATTGCGGCAGGGCCACAAGCAGCGCCCGTTCATAATTTGCAAGCCGTTTCGGTTCCTTGCCGAAATAAGCCAGAGAAGCAGCTCTGACTCCCTCCAGATTTCCACCATATGGTGCCAAATTGAAATAGAGCGTCAGAATTTCCCTTTTTGTGAGATGCCATTCCAGCTGGAGTGCACGGACAATTTGCAGATACTTTGTGTGAAAGGATCGGTTTTTATGACCATCGAGTAACCTTGCAACCTGCATGGTCAAAGTGGAACCGCCGGAAATAATTTTCTGATTCCAAATCATCTGGAAAATAGCTCGCGCCATTGCCAGGGGATCAACGCCCCGGTGCCGGTAGAATCTTTTGTCTTCATAGGCAATGAGCATTTCGGCAAGACCGGAGTCGACGTCCTCCAGCTTCACCGGCAGACGCCAGCGACCGTCATTTGTTGCAAAGGCTCGGAGCAGGCGGCCGTTCCGGTCAAGTATCGTTGTGGAGGCGTTCTTGATTTGACCAAGAGGCGGCTGCCCAATCTGATAAACGGTGTAGTAGAGCATTGAGGCAGCGGCCAAGGATAGAAATACAGTCAATATTCCCAGAATTTGTAACGCTCTGATCGACAGATGCATTGACCGGCATCTGTCGAGCCGCACGCTCATATAATGTTTTTGTTTGTACAACGGAGTCATTTAAAATCTATTGTTGCGTGGCGCTGACAATTTCCGTAACTCCGGTTTCCGTTCTGGCAAACCGTTCTGATCTATACATATCCTCTATAGATGCGGAGGGATAGACGTATCGGCCAGGCGAAACGGCCCTGACCATGTAAGCAACAGTAAATGCTCGTTCGGAATTCCTGTTGTTCTGGCCGTTGTATTGGCGCCGCGTCGTATCGAATGCTGCGACAAACCGGTCATCCCTGAATTCAGTATGAGTCGCGTTCGAGTTTGCTGAAAGCCAGGAAAGCCGATTTACTTTTGCGCTATCGACAAGTCTTGGATTTTCTATTTCGAAACCTGCGGGCAATCGGTCAACCAGAAGAAGCCGCCCGGACCGGGCATCGGTCTCCTCGACTTGAAGAACAATTACAAAGCGTTCGTTCTGGGACACGCGATCCAGTTCAACCTGCTGACCGTCAAGCGTGTAGACGGTGCGCTGGATTTTGAATCCATTTGTCACTGGAGGTTCTGGAGAATTGGACGCCCCGTTAACAGAAAAAACGACTTTCAAAGGAAATTCTGATTGGTTTCGAACCACGACAGGGTTGTTCGCGAATTCGCCGGCATCCAGAATTTTTCGATAACTGGCCTTATGGCTTACTCCATTCAGCTCAAACGATAACGTTCTCTCCTGTTTTTGAATTGCGTAAGCCGCCAGAAGTAACCAGGCATTTTCTTGAGTGTTATTCAGACGTCCGGATGACCCCAGCTGTTCAAGGAGATCGTTGAGTTCCGGCGCTTTATCGCTGGCGATGCCGGTTTCTGATATCAGAGTCAAGGTAGCCGCACTGTCTCTCAGGTGGCTGCCAAAGTCTGTTCGGTACGGAACTGTTTTGACACCCGCTGAATCCAATCGGGAAATTGCCGCAGTAAATGCCGTCCTGGAACGATTTTTGTCACCGTAGAATGAAAGAGCAGCGCCGAGATGAGCTTGGGCCAGGGGGCTTGAAAATCGGTCCAGCCTGGTATCGCTGTAATAGCGAAGGTCGCCGATACTGGCGCGTGAATTCCGGGCCAGGACGTAAAGCGCATAGGCTAGATCTTCTCCGCCGGTCTTGAAATCGGGGGCAAAATTCAGATGGTTTTTAAGTCGATCAAGAGCATTGTCCAACGTTGATGTTTTAACACTATAATTCAGTGCACGTGCTCTCGTTAAAAAATCTGCTACATAGGCGGTAAGCCACAAATCTTCTCCTTCTGGTCCCCATAACCCGAAGCCACCACTACTGTTCTGCATTGACTCGAGACGACTTATCGCTTTGTTCACGCGCTTTCGTATGTCGGACGGTTCTTCGATTCCCGCTCCTCGTGCCACCGAACTTAAATACAGCAGCGGCAGTGCCTTACTTGTGGTCTGTTCGGCGCATCCATAAGGGTACTGGTCGAGCGCCATCATAAGGCCTGGGATATCAAGAGTTGCACTGCGGCCGACACTCATCGTTACCTTAACGGTTTCTGCTATCAGATCTGCAACAATCGCCCTATCGACTGTAAGCCTGCCACCGTCTTTCTGAATAGTGGAAACAAACCGTCTGTTTATTCCGGGTGACACAGGTTGGACGGGAATATTATAACTTCTGGATATCTTAATATCGTTCGGGCCGTCTAACGTAACAGTTAAATTTGCGGTGCCCGTTCCGTTCGCCTCGATTGGCAGTCTGTATTCCTGGCGTTGCCCGGACTTCAGTCCAAGGGTTCTGGTCGGATTATCTGCAATAAAGCTGACGGGGCCATCTCCCGCGATTGAAAGTTCATAGTTGCCTTCAGGACCTTCGACATTATGAACACTCAAATGTAGACTGCTTTTATCTCCCGATGTCAGAAACCGGGGTAACGTGCCGGAAACTATAACCGGATCACGAACGGTTATTTCCGTTTCCGCGTGACCCAGTTGAGAATCATTCCAGGCCACAGCCGACAGCTTTAGCGTCCCGTCGAAATCCGGAAGGTCGAACTCTACTTCCGCAAGACCGGACTGATCCACGTCTATGATGCCGGAAAACATTGCCAATGGTTCCTGTTTCGGCGCTTTTCCTTCAAGCCCGGGCGCAGGACCATCTCCACCACTCCTGATGCGTCCAATAACGCCCTGCATGCCATCGATCAGGGCGCCATAGATATCGCGAACTTCCATGGCCAGTCGGCGTTGCCCGAAATACCACTGGTTCGGGTCAGGTGAGGCATGGTTGGTGATATTCAATATGCCGACATCGACAGCTGAAACAACAATCTTAGCCTGTGACCCCGGTTTAAGTCCCCGAACCGTAACCGGTACCGACAAACTTTGATCCGGTCGCACTTTTTTTTCAGCATTCAGTCTGACATTTAATGTCTGTCCGCTCTGATCCAGTTCCAGCCACCTGATACCGATTGAGCGACCGGGCATTCGCCGGGATTTTTGATCAAGCGGCCTGTAAAACATGGCCGTGACATAGGCGCCGGGGCCCCAGCTTTTCTTGGCTTCAAACTGAATTTTTCCCCCCTCACCGGAGACATCAACTGATTTGAAGTCGAGCAGCGTATCACCGACGATCGCCACCATGGCCTTGCCCGAAGTTTTCGTTGACAGGGTTATGTTGATTTTGTCCCCTGGTTTATATTTATCCCGGTCGAGGGCAATATCCAGAACGTCAGGCGTATCGTGGGAGTCATCGCCATACCATCCTGCCGAAAATGTATAACTCGCCGCAGGGCCATTGGCATCTATCGACGCAATATCGAGGCGATAGCGCCCCCATTCGACGGGGGTGGTCAGTTTTGTCGGTTTTTCGTCACTGAGCGAGATAATACCATTGGCTACGGATTGGCTATAGGATACGGGCTCGAAATTCCACGCCCCATTGTGATTGTACCATTGATAGCGGCGATGCACTTTGGAAAGTTGCCATTTAATGTTGCCAAGAGATACCGACTGACCTTTGCCATCAACGGACAGAATTGAAAATTCGGCATTTTCGCCCTCTCCCAGTGAGCGGTTTCTGAAGTGGGGTTTTATTCCTATCATGTTGTGTTCTGTAGCAACCGGGATCTCCAGATTTTCTTCGACGGCGCGCCCGCTCGGTTCTCGCAACCGGATTACCACTTTCGCAGCCAGGGGTTCAAAACTTCTGTTTATGGGCGGAAGATGGATCGGGATTGATGCTTTACCTTCCTTATCCGTAACAGGAAGATCGGCAAGAGGTCGCCTTAGAGGGGTGAATTTTTCGTCTTCCAGCCCAAAGTGATATCCTTTTAGTCCTTCATTGCGATGTTTGGCGGGCTCGACTGAAATCTCTCCTTCCAGTGTCAATCCTGATGCCGGCGCGCCATACAGGTATTTCCCGTACACTGATATCATTGCATCTTGCGATTGGGACAATGAGCCGGCACCGGAAGCAACATCAAGCTCCAGGCGTTCTGGTACAAAATCCTCTACAAGAAATGATGTGGAGCCTACACTTTTATCCTTGGGGTCAACATATGCACTGACCCGCCAGGTACCTGCCATGGCAATAGATTGAAGATCAAGCTGGTAGGTTCGACCTCCATAACCTTGGTCGGGTAAACTTATCTGCGTGTGCTGGACGCCGTCGGGTCGGACAATTTTCAGGATCAGCGGTATGTTTGCTGCAGAGATACCATCCGAGTTTCTAAGTAACGCCGTTAGAAATACGCTTTCTCCCGGACGGTAGACACCGCGCTCGGTGAACAGGTAGGCGTCCATTGGTCCAGATGGCAGACGGCCGTCAACACCTCTATCGGTCAGGTCAAAGCTCGAACGGGTGAGATCGAGGAAGGCAAAGTCACCTTGATCTTTGGTCGCAATCAACAGAGCCGGAGCCGATCCGCCTTGGCCTCTCATCAGTCCCCTGGCAAATTTGACATGTCCGTTTTCATCGGATTTTGCCTTGCCGAGAATCTCGTTATTTCTCGCCAACAGGCGAACCTCCACGTCAGACACCGGTTCTGCACTTGCAAGAGCCCGCGTGAAGGCATATACGCCATTCTCGTTTGAAAAAGCCGTAAGGCCGATATCTGACACAACAAACCATTGGGTGGCTTTTGCCTGCCAAGGTTCATCTGTTGAGTTTTTGGATGATGCCTGCATGACATAAAGACCTGGCTTCATTTCGGAAATAACCTGATCGATTGGAAATGCGGTTGTTACTTCCTGATTCAGGACATTCTTGACCGGCATCGCTCCGGTCCAGATCTGGCTACCCTGGGAGTCCTTCAGTCGATTGGCATCGAAACTACTGATCTGCCTCTGAAAATTTCCATCAACAACGGCATTGATCAGATTGCGGTCTCCAATATGGAAAATCGTTACTTGTAGTTCATCACTGTTGACTGAGATGATCGGAATGCCATTTTGACCGGACCGGGGAAGGACATAGTTTTTTCCGGTGAATCGTACAGAAGGCTTTCGGTCCCGGACGTAGGCTGTCAGTTGGACCGTTTTTGTGAGTGTTTCCTTTATTTCGGCGGGGAGACCGGCTCGCACTGAAATTTGATATCTTTGACCATGTTTCAGGTCTTCGACGCAAAGCTGCCGGTCTTCCTTGACTAGTGATTGCGGATCGCGGCCGTCAATTGAAATATAAGGCGCATAGTCAAAGCGCCCCTTGGCCAGTGGTTCCGAGAATTGCACGCAGATACGAGGGCTGGCAGCATCCGAGTCGACACTATAGTCAAGCATACGAAAACCGTGTTGTGCATTCAGTGCCACATATTCTGCCCTCACGTTAGCGGAGTCGCTCAACGAGAGTGAATTCTTATAAGCTTCAAGAGCCGGTCTCCATAAAGATCTTTTGGTTAGAGCCTGGGCCAGAATTGCTAGAGATGCCGCCTTGAGAGAACTGTTGTCCGACCGTTTATAGGCAATATAAGCGGCAGATGAGGCATTTTGCGGAAAGCTGTATCGTTCACGATGGTTCTTTGGATTCATTGCCAGAAAAGATCGGGCGAGACTGAGCCAGGACAGCGCGTCATTCCGATCCAGAACCACGGCCGCCGCAAATGCACCGGATGCCTGACGTGGTAAATTTCGGGTTAATGCATCCTTCCCCGCATCGACCCACTGATCGTGATTCTTGCCATCGGTTCGCCAGTTTGATGTCAAGTAGGTTTCATAAGCTTTAGCATCGTTTGCAATACCATCATGTTCAAAGGGCTGAGCCTGAGTATATCCGCGATCTGACGGAACAATCGTGAATACGAACAGCAGTGCAATAAGGGCATAACGCATGATGATCCTCACTTGTCGCATTGGCCTATTAATCATTCGGAAAGATTAGTTGCATTCTCCTTTACCGGATTGCGCAAACCACACCCGACCTATAAATGTACTTGCTCATATAAACGTGACCAAAGCTTGGCTAATTTGGGCAATTTTGGCAATTGTATCTGATGGTTGACACGTCGTTTAAAAACACCACGAACGAAATTTACGATGCGGTTCACTCCAAAACGGTATTCAGTATTCAACTTTGAGGCTGTGCCGCAATTAAGCCTCTGGAGGTGCTCTGACTATCAAGAATATTGAACGATTGCACTTCGCGCCCGCAATAAAAACGTAAGCGGAACCGGCTTTTCTAACTGCAAAATTTACAGAGAATACCGAGACTTCAACGCTGACGATTAAGTTCCAGTACGAAACCCATACTGTCACACATTCAATTCGAAAAATAGAAAAACTGCAAGGCCTGATTAACTTCGGGTTATCTAATTTAAGATAAACCTTTTGTTAGCTGATATGGATATATTTGGGCTTATTTATGCGAACTCGCTTTTATTCAGACGGGCGATCCGATTCACTCGTTAATAATTATTCCAGAAAATTTAGTGAGCTTTTAATTCATCGCCGCGCCGAACTTGCGGAGCGGGCGAGACGGGTGGAAGCCGAGCAAGCCAATAAGGTGAAATCTCAGTTTATTGCAAATATGAGCCATGAGTTGCGAACGCCGCTGAATGCCATAATAGGATTTTCAAAATATCTAAAAGAAAGAAAGCCTGAGGAATTGGATCCGGACCAGGTTATCGAGTTCTGTGGTTACATCAATGATACAGCGGCCCATCTTCTGGAAATTATCAATGATTTGCTAGATATCTCCAAAATTCAAGCAGGCAAAGAGTATATCCAGTATCAGGATGTGCTGGTCAGCGAAGTATTAAAGGCCTGTTTAACGCTTCTGCGATTACCCGCCAGCGAAGAGGGCGTAATTCTGCGCCAGGAAATTGAGCCCGAACTACCAACGATCGGCGGAGATCCGGTAAAGCTCAAACAGATTGTTGCTAATTTATTAAGCAATGCCGTCAAATTTACATCCGAGGGAGGTTCCGTTGTCCTGAGCGCGAAAAAAACATCAAAGCAGGAAATTTGTGTCAGTGTTGTTGATTCCGGATGCGGTATGACGCCGGAAGAAACAAAAATCGCGCTGTCGCCTTTTGGTCAGGTGCAGGGAAATCTTGATCGGCAATATGATGGTACCGGCCTGGGTTTGCCGATCGCAAAGGCGCTGACTGAGCTGCATGGCGGAAAATTTGAAATTTTTAGCGAAAAAAACGTTGGGACGAGAATTAATGTGATTCTGCCGATCAACAATACAGACTCGGGAAATTCAGAACGGCAAACCGTTCAAAGTAGCGATACTGACATCATGCTGGAAATTCACAATACAAAACCAATTTAAGGAAATGGAAATGATAAACACAGAATTGAAAGACGACAGGTCATTGGAGTCTCAATGCGAATCGATCGGTCGCATCGTTTCAGTTTCCGGCTCAGAGGCTATCGTCTTATTGAATAATTCCATCTCAGACGATGTTTCAATAATTCAAAATAGACCTGAAATTGGAACACTGTTAAAGCTGAAAACTTCAAATGCCGTCGTTTTGGCATTGGTATCTGCACTAAATGTCCCAATGCCGTCCCAGCGAGATCAAGAAAGTGAAGTCTGGATTGCTGAGCTTGAACTCGTGGGCGAAATTGTAGAAGATGGAGAAAGTCGCCGAAAAGAATTTCGAAGAGGTGTTACCATCTACCCGTCTTTGGGCGAAAAAGTCTATATGGCAACACGCCAGGAACTGGAGGCTGCCTATTGTTCAAACCGTGAAAAAGCGATTTCAGTGGGTCAGATCAGGCAGGATACAACAATTCCTGCGATGATTAATGTCGATGAGTTGCTCGGCAAACATTTTGCAATATTGGGAACAACCGGAACCGGAAAATCCTGCTCGGTTGCACTGATGCTCAGATCCATCCTTGTGGAGAACCCTGAAGCCCATGTGGTGCTACTCGATCCCCACAACGAATATGCGGCATCCTTTAATGGTCTGGCGGAAGTTATCAAACCGGATGATCTGCAGTTGCCTTACTGGTTCCTGATATTCGAGGAAATCGTTGAAGTTCTTGTTGGCGACAGAGGCGGAAAAAGTGATCAGGTTGAAATTTTATCGGAACTTATTCCCCTGGCAAAGTCCCAATATGGCAATCACCGGTCTCGTTCAGCGCAGACGGCATTGCGCAGGTCGTTAAGCGGTGGCTTGAGTTACTCCGTTGATACCCCTGTCCCCTATCGGTTGTCAGATCTGCTGTCACTAATTGATGACCGCATGGGAATGCTTGAGCATAAAAATGATCTCTGGCCGCTAAAGCAGCTGAAGCAAAGAATCGAAGCGATGACTACTGATAAGAGATACTCGTTCATGTTCGGCAGCTTGACGGTACAGGATCAGATGGCTGAAATACTGGGCCGCATATTTCGCGTGCCGGTGAATGGTAGGCCGATATCCATTTTGCAGCTGACAGGTTTGCCATCAGAAATTGTAAATGTGGTCGTCTCGGTGCTTTGCCGAATGACTTTTGATTTCGGACTCTGGGCAGGTGGTTCAATCCCATTGACATTGGTGTGTGAAGAGGCTCATCGCTATATACCAAATGACAAATCACTCGGCTTTGAACCAACCCGTCGCGCAATTGCAAAAGTTGCCAAAGAAGGACGGAAGTACGGTGTATCACTTTGTATTGTCAGTCAACGACCCTCTGAACTTGACTCTACAATTCTTTCCCAATGTAATACCGTGTTCGCCATGCGAATGTCCAACGATCGCGATCAGCAGATTGTTGCAGCGGCAGTTGCCGATTCAGCGTCCGGAATGCTCGAATTTTTGCCTTCGATCGGAACCGGCGAAGCTATTGCATTCGGAGACGGCGTCCCCCTTCCCGTCCGGATTAGATTTAATCGCCTTCCTCAGGAACATATGCCAAAAAGTCAAACAGCCCTGTTCACCGAAAGATGGCGCCAGCAGATTGGAAATGATGATTTGTTAAAGTCCGTTGTGGAGAAATGGCGTTCATCGAGTTCATCCGCAATTGTCCGCAACGACGATTTGAAGCCGGAAATTCAACCACCTCATTCGAATTCAGACTCAGAACCGTTGCCTGCAATACAACAAAGTCTGGACAATTCACAGGAACAGAATCTGGTGCAAAGTTTCCAGAGTTCATTGGCCGAAAACTTTTCCACGCAGCCAAAGAAACGGAATTCGGATTTATTGACGCCTGAATTGAAATTGAGACTGAAAAAGAGATTTGGTGAATCTGGTTAATACGGACTGGCAGCATTCAACGGAAATGTAATGTTTTCGTCTGCAGGCTCGATGTTTAATTCGACTTTAGTCTTGGAATCGCCCGACAACTGGCATACAGGTATTGAACCGAATTCGAACTAAGTTTTTAAGAGTGGGAATCATTTTCGCAAAAGAGTTTGGATGATTCGAAATCTTTCAGGATGCCAAGGCAAAAATTCAGTTCGGACGCAAATTTACGAAATCTTTTTTCAGTCTGCGGCCCGGCAGGAATTCGACACGGAGCAGGACCGGCTCGACTTCCGGGATATGTGGCTCGACCGCTACTTAACCAATTTTGAGGACCAGGTCCTCGTCTATACAAAACCTGATAACAATGTCGTCGGCTATCTGACAGGCTGCAGGGACAGTCTTAACGCGTGTCAATATTTTGAGGACGTTGAATATTATTCAAAATTAAAGCATTTTTACAGGGATTTTCCGGCTCACTTTCATATAAATGTAAGATCTGAATGCCGCAATCACGGCATCGGTCAGCATCTTGTCGAATCATTTATTGATGAATGTTCTGCATCTCTCGTTCCAGGCGTCCACATTGTAACCGCCGAAAACTCGAGGAATGTCAGATTTTACCAAAAATGTGCATTTCATGAGGTCACGACAACTCAATCCGGCAATCGCAACCTTGTCATGATGGGGCGGTCGGTTCCGGAATTGGGATATCCCGCGTTGTCTGCCGGCTAACTGAATTTATGTCCAACTGAAATATCCGTGTTTCGGATCCACTCGTCAATTGTCAGTTTGGGCTGACCGGCCGGGCGAACGCGGGAAATTATGAGTTCACCACCCGGTGCTGAGACATGAATGGACTTGTCCGATATTTCAGTAATCTCTCCGGCACTTCCCGTTCCAGAACCTCCGAGTGAGCAATCAAAAATCTTAACCTCCTGGCCCTTGAATTCAGCCCAGGCTCCAGGCTGGGGATCACATCCTCTTATCAGATTGTAAATTTCTGCAGCAGGTTTTGACCAATCAATTCTAGCATCGGATTTTTTGCACCAGCTTTCATATGTCGCCTTGGAATGATCCTGCTCAACTTTTGGGGCTTTGGAATTTTTTACAAGTTCCAGTGCCTCAATCATGGCATCGACACCCATTGGGAACAAGTAATTGAAATAGAGACTTCCAAGTGTATCGTCGGGTTTGATTTCAACTTTTTTCTGGAGAAGTATTGGCCCTTCATCGAGTCCTTCATCCGGCCAGAATATCGTCAGGCCGGTTTCTTTTTTACCCATTATTATAGGCCAGTTAATTGAACTTGGACCACGATGTTCCGGAAGAAGTGACGGGTGATACTGAAAGGTTCCATAAGTCGGAATATCAAGTATATTTTGTGGTACCATCAGTGTGACATAGGCCATCATGCAGACATCAGGGTTGAAACTTGACATCAGTTCAGCCGCTTCCGGGTTTTTCCAAGATTTTGGCTGATGGACCGGGAGATTGTTTTCTTCGGCATAGGTTTTTAAAACATCTGGTTTGCCACCCTCCCGATCCGGACCGCAGAATACGGCAACAACATTGTCTTTTCGTTCCAGCAGTTTTTCTAAAACAGCTTTTCCAAACGCCTGTTGACCGTGGAGTACTATTCGCATAAATCCGACCTTTCTTCTAATTCAGAGTTCCATTGTATAAGAGCATTGATAATTTCGAAACCCCAATTTGGTAATAGCTTCCTTTACCGTATAATCTGTCACCTTACTATTCCACTGAAGTCATCAAACAGGCAAATGCAGGTGGGCGAATTGTGTGTTTGCACATCAAATCCAGGTTAACTGATCGGGGCGCACAGCATGAGTAAAATAATATCCGAGATGGACGGAAAATGCATGATCTTGAGAATTTGCAGACCCGAGAAAAGGAATGCATTGACATGTGACATGTATCAGGACCTGTCGGGATATTTTCAACAGTTCGACGGAGACGGAAATCTTCGCGCTCTTGTGATATTCGGACAAGAAGACATCTTTACTGCCGGCAACGATATCATGGAGTTTATTAACAGAGAAAATTCAGATTTATTAAAACCGGTGACTTCATTCTTAGAGTGGCTGACGGCAATTAGAAAACCTGTTCTTGCCGGTGTTCGCGGGGCTGCAATCGGGATCGGTACAACGATGTTACTGCACTGTGATCTGGTATACGCCGGTCGGTCGTCAATGTTTCAGTTGCCATTCGTCCAGTTAGGATTAGTGCCGGAGGCGGCATCAAGCCTGTTGTTGCCTCAATTGGTGGGTCACAGGCGGGCTTGTGACCTGTTGTTTTTCGGAGAACCCTTCAATTCTGAAGTTGCCCGTGAAGCCGGGATAGTGAATAAGATCATTCCCGATCACATTGTAGAGGAACAAACGTTGGCTGCGGCACACAGGATTTGTGAGATGCCCGCACGTTCCATCCGCAATACCAAAAAATTATTGTGTCTCCCCCGAGATGAAGTAAGAGCGCGAATGCAGGAAGAACTGGAACTATTCTCGCAAGGATTGAAATCTGAGGAAGCCAGGGAAGCTTTGAACGCATTTGTAGAGAAACGGAAACCTGATTTTTCCGGATTTGAGTAAACTGTCTTTCTGATCTAGTCTCTGACCGTCGGTGCTTGACGACCTAATCCACCGTACATGTCAAGCAGTTTGTTGAACCATGTGGAAACATTTGAATCAGCGTCAAGCGGTTCGACTGTGCAGATAACATGCGCCCACATCAATGAACCGAATAATATAAAATCTGTAAAGTTTGGCGACTCTCCACCAATATATTCATTTATCGAAAGAGCCTGTTCTGCAGGTAGCAGGTTCTGTTTGAGGCATTGAAGTGAACCAGGGCGATCACTGCAAAGTTGTTCGAGAGATTTACCAAATCGCTGTTCTCTTGTCTCACGGAAATAGGCTTTGTCCCGCTGGTCGAGCGAAGAATGAATATCTTTTAAAAGGAGCCTGCAAAGTGCAGGCAGTAACCGGGTATCACACCAGGCCCGCATAAAGACAGCTGCCGCTTTCGATCCTTGATCCGGCATCAGAGGCGGACGGTCGGCGAAGGTTTCGTCCAGATATAAAGCAATATCAAAACTGTCATATACAATGGAGGTGCCATCTACAAGAACGGGAACTTTTTCCTGACCCGACTGTGAAATTTTCTCTTTTTCGGTGAAACGCCATGGAATTGTTTCAAATGCGAGCCCCTTGTGAGCGAGCGAGATTTTTGTGCGCCAACAGTAGGGGCTGAAACGAAGATTTGGATCCTTTCCGGCGAGATCATAAAGTTTCAGCATTTTGAGCGGGATTTTGAGTTAACAGGAAGTCCAATTTCATGAGACTGGAAGCAATTTAGATCAAGTTAACCATTACGTCGAACTTAAAATTGGAAAAAAGTCAATCCGGCTCCAATGATATACAGCAAATATAATATATGAAATGTACCAGGGTAGAAAATTAAAAGAAGGGGTAGGTCTGAGCCATCCACTCTCCTTAAATCGGATCAACGAAATTTAGCCATTCCATTATTCGCGACCGAGGATCGGGATGAGTGATAAAATCCGTCACAACGGCCACTGAATCGGCACCTGCACTCAGAACAGCAGGTGCCCGTTCAACTGTAATGCCCCCTATGGCCACTAACGGACAGTCAATTCGCGTTTTCCAATCCCTGATGGTTTCAAGGCCCTGAGGGTTCCATTTCATGACTTTTAATTTCGTTTCATATATCGGTCCGAGAGCCACATAATCGGGATCCGCTTTGAGACCGGTATCTAGCTCGATGTGACTATGTGTGCTCACACCCAGTTTTATGCCCGCGGATTTGATGGCCGCAAGATCCGCGCCCCGCAAATCTTCCTGTCCAAGGTGGATGAAATCCACACCAAGTTTGATAGCTTGTTGCCAATAGTCATTGACGATCAGTTGGCAGCCGAACTTTCTGCATACTTCAAGGCTATTGACAATTTGATCGTCTATCTCGGTCGAGGAAGCGTCCTTCAGGCGTAGCTGAATTGTACGAACTCCCAAAGGGACCAACCGGTTCAGCCAGTCAAAGTCCGGTACTATCGGATAGAATTTATGAATCATTTTGAAGGTCGAAGAAAGGAGTTCCAGCAATAGGGGTTGAAGGACTCGCCATGTCACGTGATTCCATTAAACCCGACTGGTACGAAAGATGGCCAGCTTTAATAGCCATCTGAAAGGCACGGGCCATACCGACAGGATCTTCAGCTTGAGAAACAGCGGTATTCAGCAAAACGGCATCGTATCCAAGTTCCATAGCTAGAGCCGCATGAGACGGAGCGCCAATACCGGCATCGATAATAAGCGGGACACCGGGAAAATAATTACGCATGGTTTTCAGTGCATAAACATTGTTCAAACCGCGACCCGAACCAATTGGTGATCCCCAGGGCATCAAAACCTCGCAACCTGCCTGAAGGAGTTTTTCGGCTGCCCCCAGATCTTCAGTGGTATACGGAAAAACACGAAATCCCCGCTCGGTCAGGATTCTGGCTGCTTCAACCAGTCCGAAAAGATCTGGCTGGAGTGTGTCGTCGTTACCAATGACTTCAAGCTTGACCCAGTTGGTATTGAAAAGTTCCCGTGCCATTTCTGCGGTGGTGACCGCTTCCTTTACACTATGACAGCCAGCCGTATTGGGCAGCAATGTAATATCGAGATGTTGGATCAGTTCCCAGAACCGTTGGCCAGATTTGTCACGCGCAGACTCCCGTCTCAGGGAAACCGTGACAATTTCGGATTCCGATTCCTGGACTGCCTGGCGCAAAACATCTGGCGATGGATATTTCGCTGATCCCATCAGCAAACGTGACGAGAATTCTTCGCCATATAGCCTCAGTAGAGAGGAATTATTTTTGTCAGGACCATCCAGCATTATCCACCCTGTCTGGGTGATACGATTTCAATTTTATCATTTCGGGTCAAGACAGCGTCTTGTCTGTTGCGCTCAGGGATAAACTCACCATTTAACGCAGTCGCTATTTTGTCGTTTGAATATCCGAGTGAACGGCACAAATCCTCTAGCGTTTTTGCTTCGGTCTCAAGTTGATTACCATTGAGCAGAATTTTCAACAAAAATTTCAGACTCCCTGTTTCCGTTTTCAATGTAAGCCGCCACCAGTTCCGCCAGTGCCGGAGCCATCAAAAATCCATGACGGTACAAACCGTTAACATACAGACGGTCATTGTCCACAATAATCCTTGGACAATTGTCCGGAAATGCAGGACGCACACCCGAAGCAAAATCAACGATCTCCGCCTCGCCGAACACCGGGTGCAGGGCATAAGCTGTCGAAAGCAGCTCCAACGCAGATCGCAAACTCACCAGATTGGGTTCTTCGCTTTCGATAACCGTCGCACCAATCATATAATGTTGATCTGACCAGGGAACAACATAAATCGGAAATCTTGGATGAAGCAGACGAACCGGGCGTCTCAATTTAATCTCAGAAGTACGTACAATGACCCGTTCGCCGCGTACACCCCGCAATGACTTCAAATCATCTTGAGCTGCCAGACCCCTGCAATCAATTATCTGATCGCTTCGACACGGAATTTCCGACTTCCCAAAATCAATGGCAACCCCCACTTCCTCTACCAATTTAAGAAGCATTGTCAGAGCTAAACGGGGGTCTATATGACCTTCCTGTTCATAAAACAAAGCCGATTGGAAACGCTCTCCAAGGTCAGGTTCAAGCACTGCGATTTCTGGTCCTGCCAGTGTGCGATGACCGCTGGTCAGTCGTGAAAATCTTCTAAGCTCGCCCTGATCTCTCGGTTGCGCCACCACAAGACTGCCGTTTTGCAGGAACTCCGGATAAAACTTACGCCATAGGTCCAGTGATTTCAGGCCAAGAATTCGAATAATCGGAAGTGATGCTTCTTCCTCGCAATATGGGGCAAGCATGGCTCCTGCATAACGACTTGACGCATGCTCGAACGGAGTTTTGCTCCGTTCGAGCAGTCTTACCGAATGGCCGCGGCGAGCCAAGATCAGGCTCTGCCAAAGACCGGTAATTCCGGCACCTAAAACTGTTACAGATGAATTCGACAAAACCGTTTCCGACCTCTCCATCCGGTCACATTGATCAAACCTGCAAAAATAATCCTGAGTTTATCGAATGTCACCAGATGTCTTTGCCACACTATAAATAGGGCCCAAGCCACTTGCGAATTGGTAAATGCGGAATTTTTGGAAAATCTCACCTAATGGCGATTTTCGAAGGCTCTAGTTCCCCATGGCCACACCTTCCCGTCGCGGGTCCGCAGCTCCATAGAGCAGACCGTCTCTGCGGACAATCGCTTGTACACCACTGGTCATAGGCCGAATCTTGCTGACTTGGCCGAATTCTAGCATTAGGTCTGCAATTTTTTTTGCATCAGGCCCTTCTTCGATTTCAAGCGGGCCGTTTCGGCTTCCGAAGTTTGGCAGATTTATTGCCGCCTGTATATCGAGCTTCCAGTCGACATGGCCGACAAGGGTTTTGAGTACGTACAATATGATGCGCGATCCGCCCGGCGACCCCAGAACCATGACAACATTATTATTCTCATCAAAAATTAGGGTCGGAGCCATGGAACTTCGAGGGCGTTTTCCTGGTTGGATGCTGTTGGCAATCAGCCGTCCGTTGCTATCGCTGGGACGAAATGAAAAGTCTGTAAGTTCGTTGTTCAGAAGAAAGCCCCTTACCATAAATCCTGAACCAAAAGCAGATTCGATCGTGGTGGTCATGGAAACAGCGTTGCCAAATGCGTCAACTATGGAAATATGGCTTGTACCCGAGCTTTCTATGGTTTCATCTTTACCAAATTGGCTCTTCTTAAAAGACTCTGGCTGGCCGGGTTCCGCCTTTTTCATCGCCTGCCCGGGATCTATCAGCAGGCGTCGGGAATCGACATAAGTCGCGTCCAGTAACCCGGACGGGACATTGATGAAGTCAGAATCTGCCATGTATCGCGCCCGGTCAGCGTAGGCAAGTTTTTGAGCTTCGGCAATCATATGGATAGCTTTCGGATTAAGTGGCGTGGTTCCGAGTTCAAACGGTTCGATTAGTTTGAGAGTCTGGGAAATGGTCAGCGCACCCGAGGAAGGGGGTCCCATTCCGCAAACTTTGAATTTCCGATAGGTCGAGCAAATCGGGTTGCGCTCCCGGGCCTGATAAATTGCCATATCCGTTAGTGATATATCGCCAGGTATCGTCGGCAATTTGCTTATGCGGTCCACAATATCATTGGCAAGTTTACCAAGATAGAATTCATCCGCGCCTTTGTTCGCAATCTCTCTCAGAACTTGCGCAAACGCCGGGTTCGTTAGAATATGTCCGACTGGCAAGGCTTCGCCCCTGTCATTGAAAAAATAATTCCTCGCGATCGGGCCGAAGTTCTCGGCCCCCTTTTCTGTGAGCATTTCATGAAGGCGCTGGGATACGGGAAATCCCTTTTCAGCAAGCTCGATCGCAGGCACAAACAGGCTCGGCCAAGTCAGTTTTCCATGTTTTTTGTGGGCAAGTTCAAGACCGCGGAGCAGGCCGGGCACCCCGATACTCAGACCGCTGAACACCGCTTCTTTAAATTTTTTCGGTTGACCGCCAGGTTCGAGAAACCGGTCGGGCCGGGCGGATATTGGAGCGGTTTCTCGAGCATCATAACTTTCAATCGTGTGTGATTTTTGATCCCAATGAAGGATAAAGGCACCTCCACCGATTCCGGACGATTGGGGCTCCACAAGATTCAGTATCATTTGAGCCGCAATAGCGGCATCTATTGCTGAGCCGTTTCTGGCGAGAATATCTCTGCCGGTGCTGGCCGCCAGGGGATTGGCAGCAGCGATCATAAAGGACTTGGCTGAAACAATATTTTTTGTCTCTGAACCGGTTGATGCTTCCGGTTCGGCCTGACTGGTATCGGCTGCGGCATGACGGTGACCAGGTCCGAACGGATTAAGTAATTGGATAGCTGCGAAGGTGAACAGCACCAATATCCAACTCGAGCGTTTATAAACCTGTGCTTTCATGAGAATGTCGGTCGGGTATCGCTATCTGTTTGAAACAGGGTTATATCGTATACAATTGTTTTTTATTTTCGCTATCTCGTCAACTCGTCTTGGTATGATTTTTTAAAATAATGGTCCGATCTTCCGTTTACAGAGTTAGCTTCATTTGCTCAAACACTGCATCAACTAATGGAAATCCCGTGATTTGGGTATAATGCGGACCTGCCGGGGATGCCGTCTTGGATTGGTTGATCCGGGATCAGGGCGCCGCACCTCGTCGGCATGAGCAATTGGCAGGCGGAATCCCCTGTATTCTTCGCTAAGGAGGTCGAGCCATTCTGTCCTGTCTTCCAAATGATCTGCAATAATATGAATGATATCTTTGTAGCGCTGGATCCTGCCACCGACCAGAATAAGGCGGGACCCCATAACGGCCCGGCGAAATCGTTCCATGACTTTTGGCCAGACCACTATATTCGCAACGCCGGTTTCATCTTCTAATGTAATAAATACGACGCCGCTTGCGGATCCCGGTCTTTGCCGCACCAGAACGACGCCGCTTATTTGAATAGAGCTTCCATTTCTATAAGCTTTGACATCCGCACATGAAACAATACGCTTTTTGGTAAGCATCTGACGCAGAAACGATAGTGGGTGGGCTTTTAATGAAAGTCCGAGCGTCTGGTAATCATTGATAACATGCTCGGAGAGGGGCATTTCAGGCAATGCGACCGGCTGCTCATATCCGCTATCCCTGGTCTTGGACCACACAAAAAGAGGCAGGGGCTTGTGACCGTTTAAAGCGCGCACTTCCCAGAGCGCCTGGCGTCTGTCGAGGCCCAGGGAGCGGAATGTGTCCGCGGCTGCAAGTCTTTCAAGAGCAGATATGGTCAGTCCGCTGCGGTTCCACAGATCGTGAATATTGTCATAAGGAATGGTCCGGCGCATTTCAATCAACCGCTCCATGTCTTCTTTTCGTATGCCGTCCACCCGCCTTAGACCGAGCCTGAGCGCCCAGCCCTGTTCTCCCGATGTCTCAAGAGTACTGTCCCACAGGCTGTGATTTATATCCACATCCCGCACTTCAACATCATGCTCCCTGGCATCGCGTACAATTTGAGCCGGGGCATAAAAACCCATGGGTTGGGAATTCAGCAGTCCGCAGGCGAAGATATCTGGATAATGATACTTAAGCCAGGAGGAAATATAAACAAGATGTGCAAAGCTGGCGGCATGACTTTCGGGGAAGCCATATTCTCCAAAACCCTTGATCTGGTTAAAGCAGCGTTGGGCAAACTCAGGCTGATAGCCCCGTTCGATCATTCGTGAAACCATCTTATCCTGAAGCTTTTCAATGGTACCACGGCGGCGGAAGGTCGCCATAGCATGGCGAAGCTGATTGGCTTCCTCTGCACTGAATTTTGCGGCAACCATAGCGATACGCATTGCCTGTTCCTGAAACAGGGGAACGCCTTTTGTTTTGGATAAAATGTTGCGAAGCTCATCCCGTGGCCCCTCACTGGCTGAAGGATAGGGATAAATCTCTGGTTCGATATTATCGCGGCGGCGCAAATAGGGATGCACCATGTCACCCTGTATCGGTCCTGGCCGGACAATCGCGACTTCTATGACGAGAACATAGAAACAACGGGGCTTCAGGCGTGGCAGCATATTCATCTGCGCCCGACTTTCAACCTGGAAAACACCAACAGAATCAGCGCGACATAGCATGTCGTAGACCTCTGGATCCTCACGCGGGACACTTGCAAGTGTCAGTTTACGCCCGTAATGATCTTCGAGAAGATCAAAACATTTATGAATGCAGGTCAACATCCCGAGAGCCAGGACGTCGACTTTCAGCAGGCCAAGGGCATCCAGATCGTCCTTATCCCATTCTATGACGGTACGATCCTCCATGGCGGCATTACCGATCGGGACTACCTCACACAGGGGGCCGCGGGTTAGCACAAACCCTCCAACATGCTGGGAAAGATGGCGGGGAAATCCCATAAGTTCAGCCGCAAGTTGCAGCGTACGTGCGAGAAACGGATCCCGGGGATTGAGACCTGCTTGACGGACATGGGCATCAATGACCACTCCTTTCTCGTGACTGTGCCAGACCGTG
>Ga0307434_1000698_pt1 | contig 20844 bp, 19 predicted proteins | sample SalMarWE160220MG_FD_202156 | JGI IMG/M metagenome (GOLD analysis project Ga0307434, IMG submission 202156) | Salt marsh sediment microbial communities from the Plum Island Ecosystem LTER, Massachusetts, United States - WE1603-220 | ecosystem: Environmental > Aquatic > Marine > Intertidal zone >... | reverse complement strand
AGGTGATCGCGAATGTGGAGGGCAACAGGACCACGCCTTCTACGGTGGCATTTACCGATAGCGGAGAACGGCTGGTGGGACAGACTGCGAAAAGGCAGGCAATCACCAATCCGGATAACACCGTGTACGCGGTGAAGAGACTGATCGGCAGGAAGTATGACTCTCCCGAGGTCCAGAGGGATATCAAGATATCACCCTTCAAGATCACCAAGGCGCCGAACGGCGATGCGCAGGTGACCGTGAGGGGAAAGGATTATAGCGCAGCAGAGATCTCATCGATGATTTTACAGAAGATGAAGCAGACCGCCGAGGAGTACCTGGGTGAAAAGGTGATCGATGCCGTGATTACCGTCCCGGCCTATTTTAATGACAGCCAGAGGCAGGCCACCAAGGATGCCGGCAGGATCGCGGGATTAAACGTGCAGCGGATAATCAACGAGCCGACAGCTGCTTCACTCGCCTATGGGCTGGACAAGAAGAAAGACGAGAAGATAGCGGTCTTCGATCTGGGAGGAGGAACCTTTGATATCTCGATCCTGGAGATAGGTGAAGGGGTCTTCGAGGTCAAGGCTACGCATGGAGATACTCACCTCGGAGGTGAAGACTTCGACCAGAGGGTGATCGATTTCCTCGCCGATGAGTTCAAGAAGGATCAGGGCATTGATCTCAGAAATGACAAGATGGCGCTCCAAAGGCTCAAGGAGGCTGCCGAGAAGGCGAAGATGGAGCTTTCCACCTCTATGGAAACGGATGTAAACCTTCCCTTTATCACCGCTGATGCGAGCGGTCCAAAGCACATGAATATTAAGCTAACGAGGGCAAAGCTCGAGGCCCTTGTGGACGACCTGATCGAGAAGACCACTGAGCCTTGTAAAATAGCACTCAAGGATGCCGGCATGAAACCCAGCGATATCGACGAGGTCATTCTGGTTGGCGGCATGACCAGGGTGCCTAAGGTCCAGCAGAAGGTAAGGGAGATCTTCGGAAAGGAACCGCACAAGGGTGTGAACCCCGATGAGGTCGTTGCAGTTGGTGCTGCTATTCAGGGCGGTGTGCTACAGGGAGATGTGAAGGATGTCCTCCTGCTTGATGTGACCCCTCTTTCGCTGGGTATCGAGACCCTCGGCGGCGTTTTTACCAAGCTCATTGAGAAGAATACCACGATTCCCACGAAAAAAAGCCAGATATTCTCCACCGCAGCCGATAACCAACCGGCAGTGTCCATCCATGTGCTTCAGGGTGAACGGGAAATGGCGGCCAACAATAAGACTCTTGGCCGGTTTGAGCTGGTGGGGATACCAGCGGCACCGAGGGGTATGCCCCAGATAGAGGTGACCTTCGATATCGACGCGAATGGCATCGTGAACGTTTCCGCCAAAGACCTCGGCACAGGAAAGGAGCAGTCGATAAGGATAACCGCCTCGAGCGGCCTCAGCGAGGATGAGATAAAGGGGCTCGTCAAGGATGCGGAGCTTCACGTGGAAGAGGACAGAAAGAAGAGAGAGCTCATCGATGCTCGAAATAACGCTGATTCTCAGATCTATTCGATTGAGAAGTCCATGAAGGAGGCTGGAGATAAGATCGATGCCGGTACGAGGTCTGAGATCGAGAATGCCATCTCCAATCTCAAGAAGGCAATGGAGGGTGAGGATGCGGCGGAGATAAAACGACTTTCCGACGAGCTGACGCAGGTATCTCATAAGATCGCAGAGATCCTGTATGCACAGGCCTCTCAGCAGGCGCAAGCTCAAACAGGAGCGGAATCGGCTGCTGGAGCAGCCGGCTCGGCTAAGGCGGATGAGGATGTCGTTGATGCGGATTTTGAGGAAGTCAAGTAATACACCTCGGCCAATAGTCGGGGCTTCACATGCAACAACTCCTCACTTCCACCCTTAGGTACTGTTCAACAAGGGCAAGAATGTGGCCCTCGACCTCGTGTCGGGGGCCAAAGAGAATTGCGCTTTACCTTTGGACCACCTCATAGTAACATTCTATATGTAATAGCTTTTGACCCTGATTTGGCGGTACCCTTCATTTCCTATCGTCAAACAGACGAGACATTTTTGGAATCCTCATATAGAATGAAAGCACACCAGATCATTCGGATTGATAAGCTCATTGTTGCGGGTATGATTGTGGGGGCCTTCTTTATGGTTTCCTGCGAGAAAAGGATTGCCCTCAAGGAGCCGGAGCCTTTTCCCAAGAAACCCATCGCGATGAAGCCACCTGCGGAGAGACCCGCCGAGGAGCAAGCGATAGCAAAGAAGGCACCTGAAGAGCTACCACCTGAAGAGATTGTAAAGGAGGGGATACCCCCCGAGGAGTTATGGCCTGAGCGGAGGTCGCTCATCGATCAGTTCTTCATGGCTGAGCATTACTTTCGGCAGCAGGAATACGACCTGGCCTTGGAGGCCTATGAACAGTACCTCTTGGAATATCCCTTGGGCGACAAGGTCAAGGATGCCCTTGCCAAGATGGGAACCATCTATTACTACAGAAACCAATATGGGGAGGCCCTGTCTCTTCTTAACGAGGCCATCAAGGCATTTCCCTTAAACGACAGGAGGGCCGAGGTTCACCTGTTGATCGCCAAGATATACTATCATCTTGGGAAGCATCAGGAATCGAAAGAGACTGCCTTGCGGTGGATCGAGCTTTATAAAGACTATCCCAGAAAGGAAGAGGTCTACTATCTGTTGGGCCAAAACTCGATGGAGCTCAATGAGTATGCAAAGACGCTTTCCTGGTGGCTAAAGGTTCTCGAGTCGCCATACCTCACAGAGACGAGAAGACAAGAAGTGAGGTCTCATCTGACCGATCTCATATCCAAGGCAACGGAGGAGCAACTGGAGGAGATGGCTGCCTATGCCAAGGGCAGCGATCTTATTGTTCCCATAAACTGCCGTCTGGGTACCTTCTTTCTCCGATCAGATAGATTGGATGAGGCACGAGTAGCCGCGATGGAGATCCTCAGGCTTGCCCCAGGGGAAGACTGGATCATGAAGGCACGAGAGCTCCTCGAGGAGATCGACGAGAGGCTGAGGGTAAAGCTTGATGTCGTTGGGTGCCTCTTGCCCCTGAGCGGACCATTTGCCATCTATGGACAGGAGGTTTTACGCGGCCTGGAGCTTGGTCTAGGCCTATTTGACAAGGGCAGCGGAGTCCCTTCATCTCTTGAGCTTGTGGTAAGGGATACAGAAGGCAATCCACAAAAGGCAGTCGATGCAATCAGGGCGCTCAAGGAGGATGAGAAGGCGGCACTCGTGATCGGGCCTCTTATTAGTAGGGTCGCCGAGGCGGTGGTGGAGGAGGCGCAGGAATTGGCTATACCCATAATAACCCTAAGCCAGAGTGAAGAGATCACGAACAAAGGCGAGATGATCTTCCAGAATAGCCTGGCTCCGGAAGATCAGGTTAGAAGCCTTGTCAATAAGGTTATGGATGGGATGGGCCTGAGACGATTTGCGATCCTGCATCCCGCAAATCCGTACGGCACGTACTTTATGAATGTATTTTGGGATACGGTTGAAGAAAAGGGAGGTGTGATCAATGCGGTGGAATCCTACGACACCCAAGGCACGGATTTCACCGAGGAAATCAAGAAGATGATCGGCCTATTCTACCCAAGACCAAACCCGGAAATGGAGGAGGAAGGAGGGGAATCGGAAGAGCAGCCGGAGCCTATCATCGATTTTGATGCCGTATTTATCCCAGATAGCTATCAGGGCGCTGCCCTTATTTCCTCCCAGTTGGCCTACCATGATGTGGTGGACGTAACCCTGTTAGGGACCGATCTTTGGAACTCAAAGGAGTTGGTGGAGATCGCTGGAAGATATGTGAACGGAGCGATATTCCCTTCGGGGTTCTTTCCCGGAAGCGGATATCCGGGGGTGAAGAAATTCGTTTCGCAGTATTCCTCAAGCTTCGGTCAGGAACCGGGGCTCCTCGCTGCGATGGGCTACGATACGATCCGGATAGTCAAGCAGATTTTAGAGGAGACCTCAGAGCAGATAAAGACACGCTCAGATTTTTCCGCTGCGTTAGCTGAGGCACGAACCTTTGAAAGCATGACAGGGCCCATGTCATTTGATGAGCAGAGAAGGGCAAAGAGGAATCCCCTTCTTCTGACTGTGAGCGGGGGGCATTTCCTGCCCATGCCGTAAGCCAGCATTCCTCAATGAAATCGCTTCGCTCAGGCGAAATGGGCTGACCTTTTTGCCGCTCTACAAAAGGGAATTCCGAGACGTCAAATTATAGGGCCACCTTTATGAGGGTCAGTATCCCAAGCAAACATGTCACCACACCTACGCCTGAGCGCACCGCATATTCTGGCAAAAACTTGACCGTCAAGGTTGCCATGGGCACGGATAACATTGCTCCGAGGGTGAGCGGAGCTGCGAGCATCAGATCAATATGTCCATGGATGAGGATATAGGCGGTGAACCCAACGATACAGGTCAGAGCCTCTGCCAGGGACGTAATGGCAATGGCATGCTTTGAGGGCACTCCAGAAACGACTTGACCAGCAGTTACCAGTGGACCGTATCCGCCTCCGCTGAGGCCTTTATTGAATGCGGCGATTGCTCCCACGGCAATTATATGGCCACGGCGGTACCGGAGTTGCCTGCGAATCGTCACCAAAATGGTGATGCCTACCGAAAGGATAATGATGGCGATAATGGCTGTGAGCCAGAACTTCGGGACATGGAGAGCGAGTGTGACCCCAGTGAGGGCACCTATTATGCTGAGCAATGAGAGCAATATCAATGTTCCTCGTACTTGTCCGTTATGTAAGAGATCCACATTGCCATCACGATGATGCATCAGGCCAGCAGTAATACCAGTCAGGAATTCACTCAGGAGCACGCAGGGGACGATTTGTAGCGGCTCAAAGCCTGCTAAAAGGAGAAGAGGTGTAAGGGTCGTCCCGTATCCCATGCCGAGGCTTGAGTCAATATATTCGCACAACAGTGCGGTGAGGAAGATAGCCAGGACCGCACCGGGTGCGAGACGCCCCATGAACTGTGGCAGCACTTTCCATTCTGGCACCAGCATTTGAAGGACTAGCAGGATCACTATACCGAGAACGAGTCCCGCCCAGATTCGAACACGCCTTATACGAATTACGGGTACACGAGATAGTCTATGTGCGAACATACCTTTTTTGCCAACATGAGTATTAAGCATTTTCTCTCCTCCATGCTGAGAATTCAGATGAGCAGCCCCCACTGGTGATTTCTCAATTCGTGTTCTCAATTCGTTGACTCGAATCTCGATTATTTATATGATTTTGATATGATAGATTCAATAAGGGTCGAGATCTCCAAGATATCCATGAACACGTGAAGTATCATTGAGCAAATGCCATGCCACTTTTATTTCGAGCTCGCTAGGCCCATTTATGCCCGGTAAATGCTGATATTCGAAAAAAAATCATTGACAGATATAGTAAATATGATAGATAATCCGTTATATTTAATAAGTAACTATAGTATAACACGGGTTTAGCGCACGCGATGGAAAAATTTATGCCCCTCTTGCTCGATGTCTGGCGCGAGGCTTGTCGCCGTATCGAAATCTCGGAGTCGGTTGAGCGGATGGCGCCAATTCTCGCGCGCCGGTTGCCCGTGGATCTCTTATTGGTTCGTCGACTGGATCTGCAACGGTCTTGCCTCGAGACGGTAGCGACGGGACTATCCCGATCGGTATTCCCGCCGGAGCAGCTCGTGACCGACTGTTCATCTGAGGATATCGAACGAATACTGGAGTGGTGTCATGAAGGAAAGGTTATCCACAGTCATTCACGAGACACGAGCGCCCCTTTGCCGGGGGTCATACCGCCGGGTATTGAAGGCAGCCTTTTGGTGGGAGCGTTGTGCAGCTCTACGGAGCACATAGGAGTGCTGATACTTGTGGCCTCACAACCGCGGTCATTTCGAGTCGGGCACAAGGCAATGGTGCATGCCCTTCTCGAACCATTCAGCGTTGCCCTTGAAAATGATCGGCAGGTTCGCGAACTGGTGAAGCTGCGCGAGGCCGCGGAGGCGGATAAACATGCGCTCCTCACGCGCTTGGGCCGCCAGAATATTACAGAGACTATCGTGGGGACTGATTCAGGGCTCCGGCATGTAATGGAACGCGTGGAACTGGTGGCCCGCACCGATATCCCCGTGTTGATCTTCGGGGAGACGGGATCTGGAAAGGAAGTCATAGCCAGGGCAATTCATTCCCGCTCTAATCGGTCTGGCGGCCCCTTTCTCCGTGTCAATTGTGGAGCAATTGCGCCAGAACTGATAGATTCTGAGCTTTTCGGGCATGAACGAGGAAGCTTTACCGGTGCGGTGAGCTTGAGAAGGGGGTGGTTTGAAAGAGCGAACGACGGCACGCTGTTTTTGGATGAAATCGCGGAGTTACCGCTCGCGGCCCAGGTTCGGCTCTTGAGAATACTGCAAGACGGTCTGTTTGAGCGTGTCGGCGGTCAGCGACAGCTTCATGTCGATGTGCGCCTAGTCGCCGCAACTAATCGCGATCTCCGTGCAATGGTAACCGAAGGTCGTTTCCGCGAGGATCTCTGGTACCGGCTCGCCGGATTTCCCATCGATTTACCGCCACTTCGTGATCGGACAGAAGACATGGCGGCGATGGCAGCTCATTTTGCGCAGCGGGCCTCTCGAAGGTTTGGATTAACCCCCCACATGCCCACTCCGGAGGACATCAACTTATTAATCTCTTATCATTGGCCCGGGAACATACGTGAGTTAGCCACAGTGATCGATCGCGCCGCAATCCTCGGAAACGGTGCTCGTCTTGAAATCGCAAAAGCCTTAGGTTTTGACACAGGAGCTGCAAATCCGAAAGGACCATCGCAACGGCAGGGGGACGCGTACCAGGGATCCACAGACCGCTTCTCCTCGCTCGATGCCGCCATGTTGCGTCACATCGAAGCGGCACTGAGGAGGACCAATGGACGGATTGAAGGGCCGTACGGTGCAGCAAAACTATTGGGCATTAATCCCCACACCCTGCGGGCTCGAATGCGTAAACTCCATATCGACTGGAAGGGATACAGGCTTGATGGATATTCCGATAGATGAAAGGTCTGCTCCATCAATTCCTTATGGCTCTTCTTTCTCTGAGCTCTCTTTTTTCTTACGATATACCCCTTTGCTGAGGAAGATGCTCAGCTCATAGAGGATAATAATGGGAACTGCCATCATGATCTGGGTGGCCACATCAGGTGGCGTGAGTATCGCCGATAGGATAAAGGACCCGAGGATGGCAAACTTACGGAACCGCTTCATGGCATCCGGGGTGACCAGGCCGATCTTGGTGAGAAAGAGCACCACTATGGGCATCTCGAACACGAGCCCGAATGCCAGGAGCAACCTGATTGCAAAGGAGAAATACTGCTTCACGGAAGGAAGGGCCTGGATATCCTCGGTGGCAAAGCTCATGAAGAATTTGAATCCATAGGGAAATACGATGAGGTATCCGAAAAGGGCACCGAGGATAAAGAGGATGCTGGAAGACACCACAAAGGGGACGAGGTACCGTTTTTCTTTCTGATAGAGCGCCGGAGCCAGAAACATCCACACCTCGTAGAAGATGACCGGTATGGCCACTATGATGCCGGCAACGAGGGATACCTTGATATAGGTGATAAACATCTCGGGAAGATTGGTGAAGATGAGCCTGCTGTCCGGGGGAAGGACTTTTGTCAAGGGAAGGATGAGAAGGGAAAAGAGCTGTTTGGAGAAGGCATAGGAGATCGCGAAACCCACGCCAATGGCGATCGCGCACACGATCAACCTGCTCCTCAGTTCCTCTAAGTGAGCCAGGAATGGCTGCTTCTCATCCATCGGTATCTTTTTTCTCTGAGGTGCTCCTTAGCTCGCCCTTTCCTTGATCCTCAGGGGCGTTTTCTGCTTTGGCCTCTATTTCATCGGTTTGTTCCGAGGCATTTGCTACCAATCCGCTCACTGAATCTGCTATGTCCTGCTTCATCCCCTTGAGCTCATCCTCGATGTTGAGATTTGCCTTGATATCGGAGGTGGCCTTTCTAAACTCGGCCATTCCCTTGCCAAGGGCCCTGGCGAGGTCGGGCAATTTCTTTGGCCCGATGAAAATCAAGGCGATCACAAAGATAACGATTAATTCAGGCATGCCTATACCGAACATAGGAGCCCTCCTTTTACAGTCCGCTCACAAGTATCTCTTTTATGAAAAGCGAGGGAGCCCCGATTCTACCGAGAAATCTAAGGTCATCCCCCACCTCCTCTACGGCGGAAAACAGATCATAGATCGTGCCGGAGATGGTTACGCCCTTTACGGGAAATGCGTCCTTCCCCTGTTGGATCCTCATCCCAGATGCACCCAAGGAGAACTCCCCTGACACCGGATCAATCGTATGAGCGCCCATAACCTCTGTTATGAAAAGGCCGTCATCCATCTTACTCAGGAGCTGTTCAGGCGATGAGGAACCGGGACCTATAAAGAGGTTGGATACAGATGTCGTTGGGGGGGATGCGATCTGGGGCCTAAAGGAGTTACCCGTTGGCTCAGCGCCCATCTTTTTCGACCAGTATCCATCGAACAGATATGAGGTCAAGGCCCCAGCCTTTACCAGGATGGTCCTTGCCTGGGGAGCTCCCTCGTCATCAAAGGGCGCACTACCCATACCCCTAACAGAGAGCCCGTCGTCAATGAGCTGTATCATCGGAGAGGCGACTGTCTCATTGATCCTGCCCTTGAGAAGGGATTTACCCTTGTATACATTCTCTCCAAAGAAGGATGATGCCCAGGCGCCGAGCATATCGGTGACCACCCTGTTTTCCAAGACCGCGGGACACCTGCCCGTCGAGATCTGGCGACCGCCCAGCATCTGTATGCCTCTCTTAGCCGCGCTGAGCCCTATCTTTATGGGATCGAGGTCGGTATAGAACCTGGCGTTACCGAGCTCCCAGCCCATCTCGGATGAGCCGTTGTCCTCAGCGAGGACCATGATCGACATCGTGCAACTGGTTTCTTCCCGTTCGAGATCCAATCCCCTGGAGTTCGTCAATGAGACGTGATGGGTTACCTCCTCGTACTCAGCCCTCCTGGCCTTTTTTATGCGGCGATCTGAGCTCAGGGCGCTGTGCTCCATCTCCTTGACATGGGCTATCTTGTCATTCTCGCGTATCGTCTCGAGGCTCGGGTCGAAGAGTTCCAGATTAGGCACCTCTAATCTCGCCCCCGCATGAAAAGAAGAGTGTGGATCCGCATCATTCTCCCTTGCCGACTCAATCGCTCGATCCGCGAGGCCGTGGAGTCCACCGGGGGTTGGTCCGAAGAGATAGGCAAACCCCAATCTACCCTGTTTAAGGACCCTGAGCGCGAGCCCTATCTCCCTGGATGAGCGGAAATAATCGAGGTTGCCGTCCTTTATGCCGATGGATACTACCTTTTTTCGAGACAGGAATATCTCGAAATCAATGCCCTCAGTCCTGCTCAGGCGATCGGAAATAGCTTTTATTATCTTGTTTTTCTCCATGGTTCATTTCTTGAGAGTAATCTGTGGTGATCGTTTATAGCTCCAGGATCATGGCGATTTCATCACAGTCAGGGAATTTCGGGCAATAAATGCAATCGGCCCAGATCTTATGGGGCAGTTGTGATTTCTCTATCTCCCTAAAGCCAAAACGGGCGAAGAATTCCCTTGTCATGGTTAGCACGAATACCCTTGAGAGACCGAGTTGGACCGCCTCTGCCAGGCAAGCCTCGACGAGCTTGGAACCGAGGCCCCTTCCCTGCGCCTCCTCAACAACAGCCAGGGAGCGCATCTCCCCTAAATCCTCCCATGATATGCATAAGGTGCATGTCCCCATCAGCATCCCATCCTCGCCTTCTTCCGCCACATAGAAATCACGAAGGTGATCGTAAAGCTCGTACAGAGAACGGGGCAACAGGAGGGCCTGGTTCGCATAATGGGAAAGGATCTTATGGATGGATTTCACATCCTTTATTCTTGCCTTCCTGATAGTGGGCATACCTGGCTGTTGGTTATTCATGTTTCGTTGCTCCTTTGAGATCGATCACTGCCGTTTTGTTACTCGCTGTGGGGATACACGATAAAGGGTTTGAACCCCTCCTTTTCGCTCAAACGTGCAGCAAGGCTTTTTGCCTGATCAGCGCTGCTCAAGGGGCCACAGCGGACCCTGTAATATTCCTCACCCTTGATAAAGGTTTTATAGGAGTACGCAGGATACCCGGCTTTGATTAATCTCTCAACCATCTGTTCTGTTCTTCCCCTGTCCTTGAGTGATGCAACTTGCACGCTATAGTTGCCGTCCTTGTCCTGGACCTCTTGCGCCGTCTTCATCTTCTTCGGAGGATTGGGCATTTCCTCACGAGGTTCTTGAGGAGGGGGCTCGCTCCGTGGCTTGGGTTTAGCATCGGTGAGTTGGTTATAAAATGTAAGCTCTTCCTCCTTTATGCGCGGCGCATGATCGGCCTTGTTGCCCTGTTTATCGCTGGCTGCCTTCCCCTTGAAACCCCAGAGCCCCTCCATCCTATCGGGTAAAAACCCCCTGCCAACCATGATGCCCAGAGCGAACACCCAGGCAAGGATAAAGATACATCCCATACCGGAGAAGAGCAGAGAGGTCAAAGAGAATTGAAGGAGGTATCTCTTTTTTGGCTTTTCCGGGACCGATTTCTTGTTCGCCATCGTCTCCAGTCTACATCGCTTCAGGGGCACTCACCCCGAGGAGGCCGAGGCCATTTTTTAATACGATCTTCACAGCGCTGGCTAGGGCAAGCCTCGCCTTGCTCATATCCTTATTCTTGGTGATAATCCTATGACGGTTGTAGTATCGGTGAAAGGCGCTTGCAACCTCCGTGAGGTAATAGGTCAGCCGGTGGGGCTCCAAGGCAGTAACTGCCTCTTCGACGAGGGAGGGGAACTCGGCTATCTTCCGGATGAGCGCTATCTCCTCATCGAGCACAAGCCTTTCAATAAACGGGCCGGGACCCTCGGGAAGACGAAGGTCCCGCTCCGCCGCCTTTCGAAAAACGCTACAGATCCTGGCATGGGCATATTGGACGTAGTACACAGGGTTCTCGCTGTCCTTTCTCTTTACCAAGTCTATGTCGAAATCGAGGGGTGAGGTATGGTCTTTCGTCAAAAATACGAACCGTACCGCATCAACTCCCACCTCATCGACGAGCTCTTGAAGGGTCACGTATCTGCCGGACCTCTTCGACATCTTTACCTCGGCTCCGCCCTCCCAGAGCTTCACCAACTGTATCAAAAGCACCTCGAGCCAGCCGTCCGGTATTCCCTCTGCCATGAGCGCGGCCTTTACCCTGTTTACATAGCCATGATGATCCGCTCCCCAGATATTGATCACCTTGTTGAAGCCCCTTTCCCACTTATCGAGGTGGTAGGCGATATCGGTGGCGAAATAGGTGAATTCCCCGTTCTTCTTTCGGAGCACCCTATCCTTGTCGTCACCGAACAAAGAGGTCCGTACCCACACTGCCCCATCGGCTTCATAGAGCATGCCCTTGTTCTCGAGCAATTGAAGCATCTGATCGATCTTGCCCGACGAGTAGAGGCTGCTCTCCTTGAACCAGAGATCAAAGGAGACCCTGAAGTTCGCCAGGCATTCCTGAATCTCTTTCAGCATCCGTTCATTGCCGAGCTCAGATAACAATGCCACTGCCTCACGTGTGTCGAGCCCATTCAGGCCCTGCTCCTTGGCCAGATCCAGTGCCAAATCCTGGATATACTCACCCTGGTATCCATCAGGGGGGAAAGGATAGGATGGATCTGAGTGCTGTCTCCACTTGCTGTAGATGGATTCCCCAAGCAGGGCAATCTGTTGGCCCCCATCGTTTATGTAGAATTCGCTGCTTACCCGATAGCCGCTGAACTCCAAGAGGCGGCACAATGAGTCCCCCAATGCAGCGCCACGGCCGTGGCCGAGGTGGATGGGGCCGGTGGGATTGGCGCTCACGAACTCCACCATGATCTTCTCATTCCGTCCAAGCCGGTTTCGGCCGTAATCATGGGCGAGTTCCAGTATCTGTGCGAGCTGGTTATGCCATTGCTCGGTTGCCACGAAGAAATTGATAAACCCGGCGCCGCCTATCTCCGCCCTCGCAATCAGGAGGTCGCCATCTACCAGGTGAGCGATAATCGTTTCCGCGATATTCCTGGGGTTCATCCTCTGTCCGCCGGCCATGGTCATGGCCAGGTTCGTGGCGAAATCCCCGTGGTCCGGATTGTTGGGGATCTCGATCGCAAATCCAGGCATCTGCATCTCATGCAGGCAGCCCTCCCTGAAACAGAGATCCACGGTATCCGTAAGGATTGCGGCTATTTTCTTCTTCATCCGGTGATTCTCCCTCATTTCCTATCGGAAGAGGTGTGAAGGGCCACCTCCACGATGAAAGCCCTTGCCCTCGGCCATGTGTCCTGCAGAAAAGGGAAATCAGTATCACCATAGGAGTGGTGCCCATAATCACCTGTGAAAATAGCGGATAACGGATGCAATATCAAGTACTATGTCGGTTCGGTTCATTTGGTTCCGGGCTCCGCGCGCCAGGCCATCCATCTCGGCTATTCCGCATTGTACCTTTCTTTTCCATGACCTTGACGAGAATCGGAAGCATTTGACATTTGTATGAGATTCGGGCAGGTATACCCTTAGGCTCATTGCATGATGAATATTTAACTACAGTGGTTAGTCGTCAGTGAACACAGTCGGCATAAGGCATAAGGCTCAAGGTTCACCTTTTTTGACCCTGCGCCTTTCGCCATGCGCCTTTTCCTGGATATAGGTATGCACATTCAGCTCAAGGGCCAGATCGAACGGATTACGTACACCAACGAGCAGAGCGGGTACACCGTTGCCAAGGTGAAGGTAGGTGGGCGGGGTAAACTCGTGACCGTGGTCGGGAACCTGATCGCACCGATCCCCGGAGAGGTGATCGAGATGTCAGGGGAGTGGATCAATCATCCCCGGTATGGAGAGCAGTTCAGGGTAGTTCACTACCGATCACTGGAGCCTGCATCCGTATATGGCATAGAGAGGTATCTCGGCTCCGGGCTCATCAAGGGCATTGGTCCTGTTATGGCGCGGCGGATCGTCGGGAAATTCGGGGAGAAGACCCTGGAGATCATTGAACACCAAACCGAGAGGCTCGCTGAGGTGGAGGGTATCGGGGAGGTGCGCATCGGGTTGATCAGGAAGGCGTGGGAAGATCAAAAGGAGATACGGGATGTGATGATATTTCTCCAGAGCCATGGCGTGGGCTCGGGATTCGCCACCAAGATATTCAAACAATACGGGAGCCGATCAATAGCGGTGGTAAAGCAGAACCCGTACCGTCTTGCCACGGATGTATTCGGCATTGGATTTCTTACTGCAGACAGGATCGCGGAGAGGTTGGGGTTTTCCAAGGACTCGGGGCTTCGGGTGGAGGCGGGGATACTATATGTGCTTTCCAGGCTCGCTGATGAAGGCCATGTCTACTACCCCTATGAGCTGCTTATCCAGAGGTGTGAGGAGATCCTCGGTGTTGACCGGGACCTTGTGGTCGGAGCGGCCGGGAGAATCGCAGATGACAAGATGATCGTTATCGAGGATATCATAGAGGATGGTGGGGGACGCGATACGGTGAGCAAGGGAGTGTACCTTGCTCAATTTCATCATGCAGAGAAGGGCATAGCAGCCATGTTCAAGACCCTCATGGAGTCGCCGAAATCCGCTCCGCTGATCGATCTGAGCAAGGCCATCGAAAGGGTGCAGGGGCACCTTTCCATCTCCCTTGCCCGGCGCCAGATAGAGGCCGTACGGGGTGCAGTCGACAACAAGCTGATGATCATTACCGGCGGGCCAGGCACCGGCAAGACCACCATCATCAATGCCGTCATCAAGGTATTCTCGAATCTCGGCGTAAGGATAATGCTCGGTGCTCCCACGGGAAGGGCTGCAAAGAGGATGAGCGAGGCTACCGGTCATGAGGCCAAGACGATTCACCGGATGCTTAACTACAGCATCCAGAAGGGAGGATTCCAGAAAAACGAACTGAATCCCTTGGACTGTGACCTCATGATTATCGATGAGGCATCGATGATCGATACGATCCTGATGTACCACCTCTTGAGGGCGATCCCGGCTCACGCCACCCTTATCCTGGTGGGTGATGTAGATCAGCTCCCCTCAGTCGGGGCCGGGAACGTGCTCAAGGATTGCATCAACTCCGGCAGGATCAGGATGATCGAGCTGAATGAGATCTTCCGTCAAGCCAGGGAGAGCCTGATTGTCGTGAATGCCCACAAGATCAACCACGGCATGCTGCCATCGCTCAAGCCGCCCGGGGAAGGGCTGGGCGATTTTTATTTCATCGAGCAGGCTGATCCGGGGGAGGTGCAGAGGATTATCGTCGAGCTGGTGAAGGATCGAGTTCCCCGGCGCTTCGGATTTGATCAGGTTGACGATATCCAGGTGCTTACCCCCATGCACAAGGGGGAGGTGGGGGTAAGCGCCTTGAACGTGGAATTGCAAAAGGCGCTGAATAGCGCTGAGCCCTCTATCACACGAGGGGGGTGGACCTTCAAGCTTGAAGACAAGGTCATGCAGGTCAAGAACAACTACGATAAAGAGGTGTTTAACGGGGATATCGGGAGGATACGACGCATTGATTCCCTCAACCAGGAGGTGATCATCCGCTTCGATGATCGGGATATTCCCTATGATTATGCAGATCTGGATGAGATCGTCCTGGCCTACGCGGTGTCCGTTCACAAATCCCAGGGCTCCGAGTACCCCGCTGTGATCATGCCCATCCTCACCCAGCACTATGTGCTCCTGCAGCGGAATCTCATCTACACCGCGGTGACGCGAGGGAGAGAACTGGTGGTGCTGGTCGGCACCGCAAAGGCCTTGGCCATAGGCGTTAAGAACGACAGGACCCAGAAACGCTATACCTACCTTGAGGGCAGGCTGCGCCGGTCATCCCTGTGATGAAATACTGTCACCACTTTCGAGCATCACAAAGAACACGTGCCATGGCGTTGCGCTGATCTTGGAATTTTATAGCCTGTCTGGTTCAGTGATAGGTTACCCAGCGTATGTATATAATTTTATCGTAAGGGCTTTTTGATAATGGAGGAAATCTTTGTCAGTAGTAAAGATGGGAGCATCTATTCTTTTTGCGACAGCACATATGAGAAAGTCGATATGGGAGCCTTGAACTCCTTTTTTTCTGCATTGGTTGCATAGTTCAGCCGCTGATTCATAATCAACATCTTGAATAGGAGTATTTTCGAAAAAGGAGAGTTTTTCTTTTACTATTTTAAATTTGCGTAAATCGCTATAGCCAGATAGAAGTTCTTGGCGGATAGGACCTATAAGAAAAACCCTTTGCTCTTTGATAAGAAACGTGAGCTGGTCTATTTCTTTTTGGTATTCTTTATGAGAGGTACGCAAAGCATATGACCAGATAGGCGTATCAACGAGGACCTTCACCGGGCTCTCCCCTTTTTATAATCGTAATCAGGATCCGGGTCCATCTTACCAAATAAATCTATTATTTCCAATTGCTTGTGTCTATTAATCAATTCCTTCAAGGCCAGGTTGACGGTCTCTTTTTTCGTTTTTAAGCCGCTTACCTCTAATGCTTTTTGTAATAATTCAGGATCGATAGCTAAGTTTGTAGGCATTTTGAACCTCCAAATTTTTACACAATATATTACACATTCTAATGTATGTCAATGGCGGATGCTTTTCTTCAAGCACAGCTTTTAGCTGTTGACTGCAAGAGTCTTGGGTACGCCCTGTGAGTCTAAGATTCTGAGCCGGCCTCGGGAGGCAGAGCCGGGTGACCGAGCCGTGATTTCACCCGAATGTGCCCGTCTGGAGCTTGTCTGCCTCAGGCAGGGAAGCCGGAGCGCAACGCTATGAGCTAAGCCTGAGCCCCTCACCGAGCTGATGCGATGGATATGCTCTTGAAACCAAATCAGGTTTGCTTCCGCGATAAAATACTAATCCAGATCCAGCTTCGCTTTACACCGATTACATGTTACAGCGCCCCGGAACACCTTATTGCCGCATTCAGGACAGATATAGCGGGCTTCTTCATCGTGAATAAATTTTTCGGTACCGACCTCTCGCCAATACGGGATGGCCCGCAAAATGACCTTTTTGCCGACAGCCATGGGAAAGTTCTCGATATGCTGACAAGGAAATTCATCGCATTGATGGCATCCGGTGTAGCCCTTTTCCCCAGTGCAGTCCCTGATAGCACACTTTCTGCAATAGACAAAAGGTTCATCAGACAAGCAGCCGCGGCACTTCATATCATCTACGGAAAGGTGTTCGCTATTGGGGAGTTTGCCTTTGCCGGGAACCTCTCCCCTGTAAAGATTAACCAACCGCTCCTTGAATTTGAGATTATTATCGCGGTGCGCGATATAGACGGCACAGACCCCGCAATAAAGACCGCAAGGAGCAACAAGATCTGGATTTACCGTCATATTTCATTCCTCCCATCCCTCATATTCTTCGGCTGCAAACGTATCACGTCACGGAACAGCGGCGGCGCGCAGCCCCGGTCCGCTGGATTCCTCGGTCATGCTCTTCTATGTGTTGAGGCTCTCATCCGGCAAGGGTTTTCGAAGATTGAGAATATCCCACAGTTCTCGTGTAACAGGAGTATCGATCCCTAGCCGTTTACCCAGACGGAGAATGGTACCTCCGAATAAGTCGCGTTCATCTAATCTATTCATGCACTCAAAGTCGAGCTGGAATGAAGTTTTTGTTTCATAGGGGAAGCCGTTACCTTTCTGATAGGAGTCGGTGATGATCGTTTCCGGCAACGCGACCCCCATCTTATTAGAAAGCTGAACGATCTCCCCCATGACAGAAAGGACATAATTACTCAAGGTGCTCGATTCCATAACTTGCCCTATTGTCTTATCAAAACCGGCTGTCACCAGACCAAAGGGTGAAATAAAGACATACTTCCCCCAAATCTCAGGATAGACATCCACAAACCATTCATATTTGATATTGCTTGCGTTGAAAAGATCGAAGAGTTGGCTTGGAACCGGTCCAGGTACGTGGGGGTCCATACCGAGGAGAATCTTGCATGCTCCACCTTTTTGAGTTACCTTCCCATATGTTTCAATTTGACTGCTCATATAGACGCAAGCGGGTAAAACTCGAGCAGTGTGGAGATCTTCTCTTATCCTCTCATAGACATCGATGCCGTTCAGTAAAGGAACCAGTAACGTAGACCCTAAGACCTTATGGCAAAGCTGTGAGACGGCATTCCGCAGATCATAGGATTTGACACACAACAAACAGATATCAAGAATCGGTAGTTCTTGAATGCGATCAGTGGCTACTGTTGGGCTGCAAACCCATTCTCCTTCTGTTGCTGTGCTAATATGGAGACCGTTCTTACGGATCTCATCCAGATGTTTGCCCCTTGCTACAAAAGAGATGTTAGTGCCTTGCATTGAGGTTTGTTTACAGATCTTCCCCCCGAAATATCCTCCAACACCTCCTACGCCAATAATTCCAATATTCATGTTCATTAACCTCTCAAATTATTATAGTAAAAGAGCGCAATGCCGGGAGTCAGGCGCACGTGGCGCCGCATCACCGGGAGCCTCTGGTTCGACGATCCTTTCAGGTTATCGGAATGATGTCCGCGTAAGCAAACCCATCCCGCTCAACAACCTCTCCGATCCTGACCGGCAGAGTTCTCTTAAACATGGGGCCGCCCACGACGATCGTGTGGATTTCCCCATACTCTCTGCACAGGTCAACGCCCGGGGGAAATTGCGCGATCAAATCCTGGGTCCACTTCTGTCCCGCAACATGTGCCGGTAGCTTTTTCAAGTCGACACTGCTGACATAGGCTTCAAGACCTGCCGAGAGCATCTCTTCTGCGAGCAGTCTGGTGGGAATCCCCCACAACGGGAAGATCGGTTCAATCCCGGTCCCTTTCAATTGATTCATCCGGTAGTTCCGGATATCCTCAAGAAACAGGTCTTCGAAGGCCATGCATCCAATTTCTCTCCTCACGGGCTCCGCAATGAATTGCCGCATGATAGCATCGTATCTTTCCTTTGTGCATGGATCGGGCAGGTTGATTATCTTAAGAGGCAGACCGATTGCCTCGGCCTTCCTCTCCAACAGTTCCCGTCTGGTCGAGTGCATCGAGACGCGGGCGAACTTCTCGTTCATCACGGTGAAAAGGCCGAGAAGGTCGATGGTCGGGTCTTGAAGGAGGAGGTGAAGCTCCCACGCGCTGTCCTTTCCACTACTCCAACTCAATAATGTCTTTTTCTTCATTTCTTTTGCTGTCTAACGCTGAAAATGAGCGGTGCCGATAGGCATCCGCTCGCTTGACGGGTGAGGCGCACTTCAGTTTCACTAAGTGCTTCGATTCGCAAATAGAATAACGTATTTTCATGAGTGTAATCTTTGCGATTGCTCACTCAGCACTTAGTCCCGAGTAAATAAATACGTCATCGAATTTATGAATCGAGGGACTAAGTTAGCCGCGTGGATCTTCAACCTTCCAATATCTCAATAGCACGAGCAAACTATAGAGGCCGCTCACGAACATGATCGCATCTTCATAGACGCCATACTTGGGGATTTGGATGAACGGCGGAAAGGGGATCGCCCATAAGAGCAGCAGGAGGTACGCTATCTTATCGACCCGCGGCAGGGCAGTCGTCAAGATGAGCAATCCGAGCGCTGTTGTTGGGCACGGAAAGGTGCCGGGAAAAATGAGCTTCGGGAACTGGTGTCCGAACGCGACACCGAACAGAGGGTAGCAAAACACCAAGACCAGGAGGACCACAGTAACATATTTGCCCCATCCGGCTGCCGGGAGGGAAAACTGCATTTTCTGCCTGAACAGATCAATGGCAAAGAGCACTGACACGATGAGGAATATAGAACCGAAGAAGTAGTTCCCATAGCTCTCGCCGGTAATGTCCCTGGCAAGTAGCAGGAAGAACACAATACCGTTCCACGCAAATGCAATGGAGAGATAGAGCTTGGTGAGCCAGGTCTGGATGTGACCGGGTTTGAGAAGAAGCCACCCGGTGAGGAGAATTGCAATGATATAGAAAACGATCTGGGCAGGCCAGATTCGAGCCCCATAGGCCCCGATAATGCTCCACCACGCTTCTGCGGGTATCATCTTCAGCCTCCTTTCCTCAAAATATTTTGGGTATGAACCGACACGGCACTGCGTGCCTGTACTCCTCGTAGTGAGGGCCGAATTTATCCAAAAGAAACTCCTCTTCTTTGATCGCGGTCAAAACCGTCAATGCCGAAAAGAGAAGTGAAGCAAGGAGCATCCACAGGATTCCCCATGCGATGGCCAAGCCCAGATACATGAGAATCAAACTCGAATACATGGGGTGCCGCATCTGAGAGAACACCCCGGTTGTGATGAGTCTCTTGATGTGCTCTGAGTGTGCATGGGCCTGTTTGTGAACCCTGTGACAATAGGCGTGAAAGATCAGACCCCCAAGGAGAATGGCCCCGCCAACAAGGTTAGAGTAAGGGGACCACGGTATCCTGGCCCATGAGCATATCTCGCCCAGGATACCAATAATGATCATGATCGGCCATTCAGTCACCATCCGGAGGGTAGGCTTCGCAAGAAGGTATCGGTTCAGGAGCGTCTGCCCTTTCATGGGCATCTCCTTTCTCTTGAGGTGAACTACTCCTAGCTGCATAACTGGCAAGCTAATCAATTGCAATGGAGCACGGCGGAATTGCAATCCGGCTTCAGCCGACGAAACTCCTTAATTCTTTCCTGAGCTTTCATCTTTACCAGCAATTGTAAGCCTTCTTCTATCACATCTTTCTTGGTCTTCATTCCCGAAGCCTTGAGGGCGGATTCCATAAGTTGGTCGTCGATAATGACATTTGTTCTCATGGGTTGCTATGTGTATCAACACCAAAAATTATACACATTCACGAAATCATTAGAAAGACCATTTTGTCGTGCACATAATACGGACTTGAGCGGAATCCAGCACGCAGGGTGGTGCGGGGGCTGGATTTAAGGCCCCGGCTACCCGATTGGGCTCATTTATGAATGACCCATGGTAGCGCGTAACCTCAGGCCAAGTGCCCTCACGACCTTGAGTACTGTGGCGAACTCAGGGTTGCCTTCGGGTGACAACGCCTTATAAAGGCTTTCGCGTCCGAGACCCGTCCCGCGCGCGATGTCCGCCATTCTCTTGGCACGCGCGATGTCCCCAAAAGCAGCAGCCACTAGGGCAGGATCACCGTCTTCTAGGGCAGCTTCCAAATAGGCAGCCATGTCCTCTTTGGTTTCCAAATGTTCTGCAACATCCCAGGCTCGGGTTATCGTTTTCTTCGCCATAACAATCTCCTAGAGTTCTCGCGCAAGTTCCAGCTGGGATACGGAAAGGCAAGAAAAATTATGGGATCTTTTAAGGAACTTCTCATTTTGAGTTTGAGGAGTAACGACTTAAATCAGCGAGGCGGTTTTACCGCATCCGCTGAATTTGCTTGTGTACGCCCGGCATGTATAATGGGGCACGAGCCCCCATTCAAGTGCGGTAATGACAGCCGATGTGAGCCCAAACCAAATGCGGGTGCGCAAGGAATCCTTCATATGAGTGTCCTCGTCTTAGCACACAACGCCGGAGCTGAGACGCGGGAAACGCGCCAGCCTTTTCCCGTCGATTCTCCAGCGATTTGTTCGCTCAAAGCACATTTTGAAGATCCTCTCTTGTGATCTCACAGTCTCTCAGGATCTGTGCCATGAGACCTCGCCCCACCGTTTCTC
>Ga0307434_1000696_pt1 | contig 20868 bp, 24 predicted proteins | sample SalMarWE160220MG_FD_202156 | JGI IMG/M metagenome (GOLD analysis project Ga0307434, IMG submission 202156) | Salt marsh sediment microbial communities from the Plum Island Ecosystem LTER, Massachusetts, United States - WE1603-220 | ecosystem: Environmental > Aquatic > Marine > Intertidal zone >... | reverse complement strand
AAAAGTAACAGTATCTGCTTTTGAAAAAGCAATTGAAGCCCAAAAAGAATTTGAGAGTAGTTGCCGTAAAATCGGGAGGAAGGCATTAGGATTTGCCAGAAAGAAAAAGATACCAGTAGTTGTGGTTTTAGGCCATCCCTATGTCGTCAGTTCCTCTTTACTTACAGCCGGCATCCCAGAAACTATTCACCAAAATGGTGCCATCGCTATTCCAGTCGATTGCTATCCTCTGAAAAACCAAAATGTCTTGCCCGAAAATATCTACTGGGGTTATGGTCAAAGATTATTACAAGCAGCTTTTGAAATAAGACGTCAGCCCGGTGTTTATCCTCTTTGGCTTTCGGTTTATTCTTGCGGACCAGACAGTTTTCTGCTCCACTTTTTCCAGTACCTCTCTCAAGGAAAGCCCTATACAATTCTGGAGTCTGATGCCTATACTGGGCAGGCTGGCTTTAAGACCAGGGTTGAGGCCTTTTTGTACGGGGTGAAGAATTATCAGCCTAAAAAAGATGAAGTTTTGACTGAGCTCCAACATTTTGATGAGCATGAAGGTTTGGCTAAAATAAAAGATAGTAAGCATAAAGTGTTAGTGCCCTGGATGGGTGAAAGCTCAAGAACTATGGCCGCCCTATTTAGGTCTCTAGGAATAGCGAGCGAAGCTTTACCTTTAAGCAATCAGGAGAACTTAGAATTTGGTAGAAAATATACTTCAGGAAAAGAATGTCTGCCAATGATTATTACTTTAGGTGGATTGCTCAAACGTTTAAAGGATCACTCAGAAGAGAGTTTCTATTACTTTATGCCTCAGGCTAGCGGACCCTGTCGTTTTGGTCAGTATCAACTCTTGTTTAAAATCATCTTAGAAAAGCTTGGCCTGGCTGAAAAAGTGAAAGTTCTTTCTCCGACTTCTGAAACTGGCTATCAGTATGAGCTCCAAATAGGAGCGGCTGCTATGGCTAAAACCTGGGCAGCAACTGTCTTTACAGATTTTCTCAAAGATGCTTTATATGACATCCGGCCCGAAGAAAAGACGCCAGGATTAACTCAGAAAGTATTTGACCTTTGTCTTAAACAAGCAGAGGAATTAGCTTCAAAGAGAAATAATAACTGGTTTGGTTTAAGAAATTTATGGGGCTTTGATCCCTTAGCCAAAAGGGTAGCTATTCATTTTCGAGCAATTTCCAGAGATAGTAAAAAACAAGGAAAACCAATTGTTCTTCTGACCGGCGAGATCTATGTCAGGTTGGATAGTTTCGCTAACAATGAAACGATTAGAGAACTGGAGAAATTAGGGGTCAAGGTAAGGCTCTCGCCCTTTAGAGAATGGGTAAACTATGTTACTTACTTACGTCAAAAAAGAGAAACTCTGGTTAAGACCAATCCCTGGAAAATTTGGCTAACCAACCGGTTCCAGAGAAAGATTGAAAAACAGCTCTATCGGATTTTTGCTGAAACTCTTGGCTGGCCAGAAGACCATCATATGGAAGAAATTCTTGGAACAGCTGAACCTTATTTAAGTCGGTTAAAGCCCTTGGGTGAAGCTGCTTTAACTATTGGTTTACCTTTGTTGCTTTGGCAAAAGAAGGAGATTGATGGAGCGGTGATTGTCGGTCCTTTTGAATGTATGCCGTCCAGAATTGCTGAAACTCAATTAAATCTTATTTCTCAGAGAACTGGTCTGCCAGTTTTAAATCTATCTTTCTATGGAGACCCATTGGACAGGGACACCCTGGAAAGCTTTGTCTGGGATTTGAGAAAATAAAAAATAAAAAGGCCATCGTCATAAATCGATGGCCTTTATCTTGAAAAAACCCTATTTTATGATAAAATAAAAAAGAAAAAGAGGATTAAGAAGTGGGGAGCTTAGCTCCCACAAATTAACTATGCCAGCGGAAAAAGAGCAAGAGCTTAAAAAAATTAAAGAGGAAGTTTTGAATTGCAGGAAATGCGTTCTTTATAAAACAAGAGCTTATCCTGTGATTGGAGAGGGAAATCATCAGGCAAAAATAGTATTTGTAGGAGAGGGGCCAGGAGCCTCAGAAGATCGGACCGGGCATCCATTTTGTGGCGCAGCCGGGAAAATTTTAGATGAGCTGTTAAACGCGGTAGAGATAAAGAGAGAAGAGATTTACATCTGTAATATATTAAAATGTCGTGCACCTGAAAATCGCGATCCTCGGACAGAAGAAATTGAAGCCTGCACTCCTTATTTAGAAAAACAGATTGAAATCATAAGTCCTGAAGTAATTTGTCCTTTAGGAAATTTTGCAACTCGTTTCATTTTTAAAAAATATAATTTGAAGGGCCAACTTGAGGGAATTAGCAAAATTCATGGAAAAGTGTTTGAACCTCAGATTGCTGCAGAAGATGTTCAGAATTCTCTTTTTGAGCAAAAAAGAAGAGGGATTAAAGAAGTAAAAATTATTCCTCTTTATCACCCGGCCGTAGCAACTTACAACGCAAATATGAAAGAAGTTTTAAAAGAAGATTTTAAGATTCTAGAAAAATTTAAATGAAGTTTAACCTCCGAGGTTAAACCGTTCAAAAAAAATGAAGGGAATTTTAGGAATAGTTAAGGAGGATATTTTAGAAGCATTAGAAGAAAAAAATGGGAAAGCTTCAATATCACTTATAAAACCAGAAATTAGAGTTTCTCGTTCTTTTATATCTAAGGCAATTAGAGAATTAGAAAAAGAAGATTTGATAAATATAAAAGAAAAGTCAATTTTTTTAACAAAACAGGGAAGAGTGAGAGCAAAAAATATTGCTAAAAAACATTTTGTTCTTGAGGATTATTTTGGGAAAACAAGAAGCAAGAGAGAAGCGTATAAAGCAGCTAGCGTTCTTGAACATTATGTTTCCATGAAAGTCATTGATAATATAAAAGAATTATCTACGCTCAAGAAAGAAGGTACACCTTTAACAGAATTTAAAGAAAAAGAAGGCTTAATTACTGATGTTTTTGGTGTTAGATTATTTGAAAGAGTAATCAGTATGGGAATATGTCCTGGAGAGAGAATAAGGATAACCAACAAGCTTCCAAATAGTATTATTGTTGAAATAGAAAATAAAAAGTTTGCTTTAGATAAAAATATTGCTAAGGGAATTAAAGTATTAGACTTTAAAGTATGAAAAAACTCAAAATACTTTTAATAGGACAGCCAAATGTAGGGAAGTCATCTTTGCTTAATGCATTGGTCGGCCCAAAGGTTGTAGTATCTAATTATCCCGGGACTACAGTTGAAATAACTCAAGCAGAGAAAATCTTTAACAATACAAAGATAAATTTTGTTGATACTCCGGGAATATACTCTATATCTGATAGGTCAGAAGAAGAAAAGGTTACTGAAAAAGCTTTATTTGAACAAAAAATAGATGGAGCAATGGTGATTGCTGACGCTACTTCTCTTGAAAGGAGTCTTTATATGTTATTGCAAATATTGGAGGCTCGAATTCCTGTTGTTTTGGCTCTTAATTTTGTGGAAGATGGTGAAAAGAAAGGAATAAAGATTAGTTGTGAAAAGCTAAAGAAGCTTCTCGGGATTTCAGTTGTTCCTGTCAATCCTTTGACCAGAAAAGGAATAGCTGAATTGATAAAGAAAATATTGATTATTAAACAGATAGCAAGACCGAGATTTAGGACAAATTATGATGATGATATTGAAAGAGCAATAGATATAGTTTCTGGGCAGGTTAAAGATACTCTGCCTCAAAGATTTGTTGCTCTAAGAATTTTGGAAGAGGATGAAGATTTTTATAGTTATTTAAAAAATAGAAAAGTAATTGAAGAAATTAAACGAAGTTTAAAGAACCACCCCGAAGTTTCCAAGGATATATCTGTAACTAGGTACGGCACGGCCTCATTTATAGCCAGAGAAGTTACTCAGATGATTCATTTGAGAAAACAAAAAAGGTCAGGAGAAAAAATTGATAATGTTTTCCTGCATAGAATTTGGGGTCCAATTGTCACGGGATTATCTCTTCTCGGTATTTTTGGGATACTTTTATGGCTTGGTAATTGGCTTCAGGGCTTGCTGATGGAATTGACGGAAAATCTTTTATCCTCTTTTAGTATAGGCGACTCCTTTTTATCTATAATATTAGTTCAGGGCTTGACCGGACTGGTGGCAGGAATCTCCATTGCTTTGCCTTATGTTCTTTTGTTTTATTTACTACTGGGATTACTGGAAGATATAGGACTTCTCTCTCGATTTATCGTTAATGCTCAAAGATTTATTGGGAGGTTAGGTTTACCTGCAAAGTCATTTATTCCCTTAATGCTGGGATTAGGATGTACAGCTCCTGCAGCCAGGGCTACTAGGATTTTATCCAGCAAGAAAGAGCAATTTTATACTGCATCCTTTTTTTCTTTTGTTCCCTGTTCTTCAAGGATTGCTATAATAATGGGGGTAGTTGGCTTTTATGGAGGGGCCTGGTTAGCTTTTTCTGTTTTTGCTACTTTGTTTTTTGCAGGACTAATCTGGGCTTTTGGGATTAAAAGATTTAGTCGTTTAAAGAAAGAACCATTACTTTTAGAGTTGCCTCCTTATAGAAAACCGTTAATTAGAAATGTTTTTACTAAAAGCTGGCTTAGAATGAAAGATTTTGTCTATATAGTTATACCTTTATTGGCAATCGGGGGTATTGTTTATGGAATTTTAGATTTTCTGGAAATTACGGGCAGTATAATAAAGCCTTTTTCTTTTATTACTGCCTGGCTGGGATTACCTTCAGCCGCAATTATTCCTTTAGTATTTGGTTTTTTGCAAAAAGATTTAACGGGAGCTATGCTTGTTTCAGTTCTTGGCAGTAACATATCCTTAGTTTTAACCCCTCTTCAGTTATATACTTTTGGAGTTATCTCCAGCGTCGGAATCCCTTTCATAATTGCCTTTGGGATGCTCTGGAAGGAATTTGGGTTCGGGAGAACTGTAATCTTAACCGGGGGCTCAATAATTTATGGTCTTCTTTTAGCCGGTTTAATCTCGAGATTTATCTCAATATTGATTTAAGATTGTTGACTTTTTGGAAAAAATATGGTAAAAGGAATTAGAAACTTAAAAAATTTTTAAAAAATCTAAAAGAAAGGAAATAAAAATGCCCGAGATAAGCAAAAAAAGAATTTGAAGAACTAAAAAGATTAAGATTAGTAGAACAATCAGTAATAGCAGGGTTAAAAGAAACTGGTTTTTCAGATAAGGCCCTTGAATTTTTTGGATACAAAAAGAATTTTTTGCTCCCAAGCGATCCCTTGAAAGATAACGCAGATGCAATCGGTGGACTTACCGGTATTTGCAAAGATCATGTGGATATTTATCTAGAGATAGAAGATGACCTAATTAAAGATGCAAAATTTGTTACTTATGGTTGTTCTGGTGCAGTTATTTCAGCAGCTGCTTTGTGCGATATGATAAAGGGCGAAAGTATTGACCGAGCATTCGAATTGGAAGTTCGTCCAGATGTAATAGAGTTTTTGAAAGAGGGATCAAAAGGCCTGCCTCGGAGCAAGTACGACTGTTGCAGTATTGCAATCGGAGCATTAAAAGATGCAATTGTCAAATACAAAAAGAGTTAAGGAAGGGCGGTCTGATTTCAAAGATTTCAGGCCGCTTTTATTATTTTTTAAAACTATGATATAATTATTTAATATGGGTAATAATTCAATACTAAAAGTGAAGAATTTAAATGTGGAATTAGATGACGAGAAAATCATTGAGAATTTGTCTTTTAAAGTTAAAGAAAGAGAAATTTTTACTATTTTAGGGCCAAATGGAGCTGGCAAAACTACTCTTTTTAGAGCTTTACTAGGGTTAATATCTTATCAGGGTGAAATTTCTTGGACATCACCAGAAAGTCTAAAGATTGGTTATCTGTCTGAACGCTTGTCTCGTTCAAAATTTAAAGAAATACCAATTTCAGTAAAGGAGTTTTTTAAATTTAAAGAAAGTTCCGATGAAAAAATTCTTAGAATGTTAAAATTGGTAGGATTAGAAAATCCAAAAATTTTGGAGAAAGACCCGGGAAATTTATCTTCTGGTCAATTCCAGCGAATGTTGATTGGCTGGAGTTTAATAGGGAATCCTCAAGTTTTATTTTTTGATGAGCCAACCGCCGGAATTGATATCGGAGGAGAAGAAACTATTTATTCTCTTTTGCATAAATTTTGGGAAGAGAGAAATTTGACCATCTTGCTAATTACTCATGATTTAAATATTGTTTATAAGTATTCTACTAATGTTTTGTGTCTAAATAAAAAAGCAATTTGTTCCGGGCTTCCTAAGGAAATTTTAACTCCAGAAAATTTAGAGAAACTATATGGAACAGAAATTAAATTTTACGAACATACCCACTAAAATAATTTTCAATTTTTAATTTTCAAATAATATGTTTTCTCAATTTATTTTAAGTTTAATTACAGTAATTTTCATTGGAGGAGCGGCAGGATACTTGGGCTCTTTAATGCTCACCAAAAGAATGGCTTTGATAGGAGGACCGCTGGGGCACTTGGCTTTACCTGGGGCAGCTCTGGCTTTGCTTTACCATTTCAATATTTTTTGGGGAGCATTAGGAACCATAGTCATCGGGGCTGTTATAATCTGGCTTTTGGAAATCAAGACAAAATTGCCGATGGAAGCTTTAACTGGCTTGGTCTTTGCTGCTGGCGTTGCTCTTAGTTTTCTAATTTTGCCAGTTTCTCAAGCCGAAGAGGCATTAATAGGAGATATTAGCAAAATAAGTTTGATTGATACAATTCTCGCTGTAATTTTAGGAATAATTGTTTTTTTGATTATTAAAAAGATTTACTCAAAGATGATTTTATCTGGAATTTCAGAAGATTTAGCAAAAGCAGAAGGAGTTAATGTTAAAAAATATAATCTAATTTATTTAGCTTCTATTGCCTTAATTGTTGCTTTGGAAGTAAAAATAGTAGGGGGTCTTTTAACGGTGGCAATGTTAGTAATTCCAGCCTCTGCTTCAAATAATTTTGGGAGGACTCTTTCTTATTATTCTTTCGGAGCCTTAGCAATAGGAATAATTTCTGCCATTTTTGGATTGTTGTTGTTTAAACTCACAGGTTTTTCAGCTGGTCCCTTGATTATTTTATCTTCAACTTTTATATTTTTAATTTCTTTAATTTTTAAAAAAAGATGAAACTTGTAATTGCTTCAGGAAAAGGAGGGGTAGGAAAATCTATGTTGTGTTCGGTTTTGGCAATGCTTTTTGTTAAGGACAAAAAAAAGATTGTGGCAGTTGATTGCGATGTTGATGCTCCTAATTTGGCTATTTGGTTAGGAGGGATAAAAAAATGGGACAGGACCTTGCCAGTCGTTACCTCGGCTAAGGCAGAAGTTAATTTTAAAAAATGTAACGGTTGTGGTTTATGCGCTGAAAAGTGTCGTTTTGAGGCAATAAAAATGGTAAAAGGCAAACCTAAAGTAAATCCATTTTTATGCGAGGGTTGCGGAGCTTGTGAGATTATATGTCCCCAAAAAGCAATAACTCTTAAATCTGTTCAGAACGGTGAAATTAGAATTAAGAGAACAAAGTATGGTTTTCCTTTAGTTTCAGGTCAACTTTACCCAGGCGAAACAGGTTCTGGTAAAGTGGTTACCGAAATTAAAAAAGAAGCTGAGAAATTTAAATATAATTTAATGCTTATTGATTCTTCTCCCGGCACTGGTTGTCCAGTGATTGCTTCTTTGCAGGACTCAAACTTTGTTATTTTAGTTACTGAGCCAACGCCTTCTGGATTTACTGATTTAAAAAGAGTTTTGGAAGTTGTCAATCATTTCAAGATATCTTGGGGTTTGGTAATAAATAAATGGGATATTAATTCTCAATTGAGTGATAAAATAGAGAAATGGGCTGGCAAAAACCTTTTGGGTAAAATATCTTATGACCAAAAGATATTTAAAGCTATCGCCAACTTAAAACCAATCTTAAAAACCAATTTAAGGGTTAAAAAAGAAATTCAAGAGATTTTCAAAAATCTCAATCAATTATGGCCAGACCAATAAAACCAAGAAGAGTATTATTTGATCCAGATGTGGTCTATTTTAAGCCCCGAGCAGTGCCTTTATCTATATTGGAAGAGGTTGATTTAACCATAGACGAACTGGAGGCGTTGCGACTTTGCGATTTGAAAGATTTAGAGCAAAAAGGAGCGGCAAAGAAAATGAAAGTTTCCCAAAGCACCCTTCAGCGAATTTTAACTTCGGCTCGGAAGAAAGTGGCTGAAGCCCTGACTGAAGGAAAAGCAATTAAGATAAGAAAGAAATAATGTGTTATAATAAAAATTTGTTGACAGGAATAATCAGATTGCTATAATAATAATAGTAGTAGTACCTTAAATCGGGGGGATAGCTCAGTTGGGAGAGCAGGTCGTCTTAGACGACAGGTCGATGGTTCGATTCCATCTCCCTCCAATAAGCAAGGAAGGAAGTATTTTGGGAGACTTACAAATGTAAGAAAGTTACAAATGTAAGAAAGCAGGAATTGCGTGGCTCCCGACTTCTTTCCTTGCTTTTTTATTTCAGGGTAGAAGATTAAAGCTATGAGAAAAAGTATGTTATAATAAAAATATGCAGTAAAATTAGTTTAAACATATTTTATGATTATCGCTTCTTTAACCGTTTCAATCGCGACTGTTTTAATTGAACTTTTTACAAAAAGCAGAGGCATTGTTCTTATTTCCTACGGCTTTATTGTAATATTGTTAATTCTTCTGCCTCGTTTTTTTTATAAGTTTGATGCAAACATTAAGAAAACTGTTAAAAATGAATGGGTTAAAAAAATTGAATATTTTGCTTTTTTTATAGTTATTTCAAATGCTCCCGGCAGTTTAATTCTTCATCAGCTTGGTTTTGAATATGATAGATTTCTTCATTTTGCCGTGGCTTTCTTTTCTTTAATAATCTTTTTATTGCTTTGGCTGCCTGTTATGAGGATAAATGGAGAAGAAATTAAAAAGAGAAAACTATTGTTTTATCTTTTCGCTATTTTATTTGTTTGTCTTTTTCTTTGGGAGATATTGCAGTATAATATTGATCAAGCGTTTGGCACAAAACTGTTTTTTGACACAAAGCAGGAAATAAAAGTTGATTTTTGGGAAGATATCTTGTTTGGAACTTGCGGATTGCTTGCTGCTCTGTTTTATGTTAGTTATTCTTTCAAAAAATTCTTACTTGTATTAAAATGATATCCTCTTTTAAATTCTTCAAAGGTCATTGGTTTTTTGCCTTCGGGCTGGAGTTTTTTAATTATTAATTTATTATTTTTTGAAATATCAGCTTTTAAAATTTTAACTCTTAAAACTTTATCTTTATGTTTAATAAAAAAGAAAGTGCCAGGCCAGGGATTAAAAGCCCTGATTTTTCTTTCAATTTCTTCAGGTGATTTTGACGAGTCAATTTTTCCATCTTCTCTTTTCAAAATCTTTGTATAAGTTGCTTTTGAATGATTCTGCGGTTTTGCCTTAATTTCCCCTTTTATCCATTTTGGAATAGTTTCTATTAATAATTCTACTCCCAACCCAGCTAATTTTTTATTAAGTTCTTGATAGGTAATCTTTTTATTAGAAATTAGGAATTTGGAATTAGAAATTATCTCACCATGATCTATTTTCTCATCCATTAAAATTATTGTCACTCCAGTTTTTTTATCTCCATTAAGAATGGTTGTTTGAATAGGGGAGGGGCCGCGATATTTTGGCAAAAGAGAACCATGAAGATTAAGACAGCCGTATTGAGGAATTTCTAAAATTTCTTTAGGAATAATTTTGCCATAAGAAGCAATAATAACTAAATCTGGCTTTAATTCTTTTATTTTCTTAAAGTCATTAACTAAAACAGGCTTATAATTCAAAGAATTACAAGGTTCTGTTGAGCGAAGCGAAACATGGTTCTTATATCCGTTTTCAATAAGCCCTTTTAGGACAATTTCTCCAAATTCTCCTTTACCTAAAAATATAGTTTTCATAAATTCATTTCACAATTCGCCATATAATCTCAGATTCTTTTCCAGCGAATTCCAACCATTCACCATCATCGCTAATTACATACCATTTTCTTTTTGTTTGGCTCCAAATCATTGGCTTCCCCTGGAAGAACGGCTTTTTAACTATTTCTTTTGGCTTTAAACGGTCTAATTCCAGCCATTTTTTGAAAACTGTCTCTATTGCATAATCCAAATTCCTTGATTTTGCCCATTTAGCTACTTTATCAATTGCCTGCTTGGCTTTTTTTACAGAACCTGCTAATTCTAAAAGTTGTTTAGCTGGTTTGGTGAATCTTGAGTAAACTATTTTTCTTTTTTTAGCATCTCTTTTAATTTCATCCAAACTCAATCCCTTGGTTTTGAAATAAAAAGTGACAATCTGGCGAATAGCTGTTTCTTCTGTTAGTTCTGTATAATATTTGATTTGTCCTTTTTTAATATATTCTTCAATCTTTTTAGCAATGCTTTTGCCTATGCCTTGAATTTCTTCAAATCCTTTTCTTCCCTTCTTTTTATATATCTCGGAAACGTCTTGTTTTAAGTTTTCTAAAACATGAGCTGCTTTATGGTAAGCTTGCGGCTTAAAAGCCACTCCTTTTATATTCAAAAGTTCTTCTATTTTATATAATATTTGAGCGATTTTCTTATTGGTCATCTTAATATTTGTTTTATTCTTTGGGCTTCGGCTTCAACGACTTCTCCTTCATATTCCGCTGCGTGATCATGAGCTGTTTTATATAGTGGTTTTTTTTGGTCAAGATGTAAGTTAAAAATTATTTCTTCTTTGTTTTCTTTGATATATAAATGAAATCTTGGATAACCGCTTCTTTCCAAAGGTCTAACAAATTGATTTTCTTTATGAAAAAGATAACCAATCTTTCTCATTAAGTTTACTGTATTTTCTCCAGTATTTTTAATACTAATTTTCATACTTTAATTTTACCATAGTATTTTTAATACTAATTTTCATACTTTAATTTTACCATATTTCTTATTTTTTTATATAATCTCTTATTTTTTCTATGTTTCATCTTTCCACATTTTTTACAATTATAAGAAAATGTAACAAACTACTATACTACGTAGTGCAGTAGTTTGTGGAACTTTTATGTTTACTTTTTTGAGACTTGTTATTTTAAAGCTTTATCTATTTGTTTGTATATTTCAGATTTACGATCTAAATTTTTTATAGATTTTTTAATTCTATCTTTTTGCTTTGCGTTCATTGTTTTTATTATATCTTTGATTAAAAGTTCTGGCCAAAACATAATAGGGTATCGTCTTTTGAGTTTTTTTAATTCACTATATTCCGATTTTATCTTTTTAGATTCTTTTCTTTTGGTTCTTTGCGCAATTATTCTAAAACCCTCTCCTGATTCTAATAACCATTGATTTATTTTAGATATTGTACCAGGGCTTGTTTTTAAGGAATTCCGAATTTCTTGATAATCTTTTCCAATAATTAGCATTTTTGCAATTTTAATTCTTTTAGCTACCATTATAGTTTCTTGTTTTGTTAATAGGTCAGTTATAAAGTCCATTATTTCTTTTGGGTTATTTAAAACAGAAATTGCTTCGCAGAATTCTTGCAATAAATTACTCTTTTCTTTGTTTGAAATTTGTGAGTATTTTTTCATATTATTTTTATTTTTGTTTATTAATTATTTAATTATAATTTAATTGTAACACAATTCCATAAACTACAACACTACGTAGTGTAGTAGTTTGTAGAATTTAATTGAATAATTGAATATAGTGAATATTAATATAGTGAATATGAATATATTATATATTGAATATAGATAGAAAAGAAATATAAAAAATATAAGAAATATAAAAAAGAAAAAGCTCAAATCGTTTGACTTGAGCTTTTTGTGATTTATTCAAAAAATAAGATTTCTGCCTTGGTTTTTTTATGTCCTTTCTATCCTTTCTAGAAGGTAACGGATTATGGTTGGACCATGAACCTTTAAAGCCTTTTTTATATCCTTTCCAACCTTTTTTCTATTGGTATGTATCAACGGCTCTGCTGGTTTAAGGGAGTTGACAGAAACTACATTCTTAGGAAATGCTAAAGTGCGGACTTTAAATTTAGTTGCGTTTTTAGCATCAGAACCTTCTGATATGGCCAAGCGTTCTAATCCCCTTCTTTTTGGAAGTAAAAACAATATTCCTTTTTCCATTTTCTTGTCCTTTCAAAAATGTTAAAGTTCTGGTTAATTTAGACAAATGAGCTAATATCGTATTTTACATTTTATTAGAGTTGTGTCAAGATTAAGTAATGAAAAGGCGGAGAATATTTATTGCTATAAATTTACCAGAAGATGTTAAGAAGAAGTTAGCAGGATATAAAGAGAAATGGCCGGAACTTCCAATCAAATGGACAAAGTTAAATAATATTCATATTACTTTGGCTTTTTTAGGATATATTACAGATGAAGAACTTGTAGAAGTTTGTAAAGCTGTAAAAGAAGCTGGTTCCAGGCATTCATCATTTTCTGTTAATTTAATTAAAATATGCTATGGCCCTCTTCGGCTTCGTTCCGGGCAAGTTCCTCGCATGGTTTGGGCAATGGGGGAGAAATCAGAAGAATTTGCTTCTCTTAAAGATGATTTGGATAAATCTTTAACTATCTCAGAAAAAAGACAGTTTTCTCCTCACATTACTTTAGGAAGGATTAGAAAATGGGAATGGCAGAGGATTGAGCCGGAAGAGGCGCCCAGCGTTGATGAAGAAATAGGTTTGAGTTTTCCAGTTGATTCAATTGAAATAATGGAAAGCGTGTTAAAGAGGGGAGGACCGGAATATATCATACTTGAATCAGCAAACTTATTATGAAAATACATTTTATTGGTATAGGTGGTATTGGAGTTAGCGCTCTGGCAGGATATTATTTAGCAAAGGGCCATAAAATTACCGGCTCTGATCTTGCTTTAGGGCCTCATAAAACTAAGAATGTGCCTAAAGATGCTGATTTAGTAATTCATAGTCCAGCAATCACACCAGATAATCCTGAAATTAAACAGGCAAAGAAGCTTAAAATTAAAATTCAGACCTACCCCCAAGCATTGGGAGAGCTTACTAAAGAATACTTTACTGTCGCTGTTTCTGGCACTCATGGCAAAAGCACAACCTGCGCAATGATTGCTTTAATTTTAATGAAAGCAGAGCTTGACCCAACCGTGATTATCGGCACTAAATTAAAAGAATTTCATGGGAATAATTTTAGAATAGGGAAGAGCAAATATCTTGTTATTGAAGCAGATGAATGGCAGGCCTCTTTTTTAAATTATTGGCCTAAAATTATTGTTTTAACTAACATTGAAAGAGAACATCTGGATTATTATAGAGATTTAGACCATATTTTAAAGACATATAAAAAGTTTATTTCACATTTGCCAAAACACGGTGTTTTGATAGATGCCAGAAAATATAGTTTAAAACAAAAAGAAGCAGAAAAATTAAAAGAAATTTTGCAGGTTCCCGGAGAGCATAATATTTATAATGCATTAGCAGCTCTAAATACAGCTAGGGCATTGGGAGTTTCAGATAAAGTTTCTTTTCAGGCATTGTCAGAATATAAAGGAGTTTGGCGACGTTTTGAGATTATAAAAAAGGGGAAGACAACGTTTATTTCTGATTATGCCCACCACCCAACAGAGGTAAAAGCAACGCTGCAAGCAGCCAGAGAGAAATTCCCAGATAAAGAAATCTGGTGTATTTTTCAGCCCCATCAATACCAAAGAACCTTTTATTTATTTAATGATTTTGTCAGAGTTTTTTCTAATGCTTTAATAGATAAATTAATAATTACTGATATTTATGATGTGGCTGGCAGAGAAAAAAAGGAAATAAAAGAAAAAATAAGTTCAAAAGAATTAGTTAAAAAGATTAAAAAAGCTGAAAAATTATATTTGCCAAAAGAAAAAATAAAGGATTATTTGAAAAGAAATTTAAAGGGCGGGGAAGTAGTAATAATTATGGGCGCAGGAGATGTGTATAAATTACTTGACAAGGTTTGATAAAAAAGAGAAAATTAAAAAAGAAAGGTCTTAACAAAGATATTAATTTTTAAAAATTATGAGTTCCACAACTATTGGAATAATCGTAGCCGCTGTGGTGATAGTAGCAATATTGCTTTATATCTTTAAGGATAAGATTTTCAAGAAAAAAGAAGGAGGCGGACCGCCTATGACGCCGCCAACAACGCCGCCAGGCGGACCAGCAATGTAAATTAAGATAAAAAAAAGAGTGCGATAGTTTAACTATCGCACTTTTCTTTTTTCTCTAGTTGAATCGCGTCATAAATCTCTCTTCGGTGCACAGGAACTGCCCTTGGGGCTGTAATTCCAAGACGCACTTTGCCGCCTCTGACATCCACGATAATGATCTCTACATCATCACCGATCATAATTGACTCATCTCTTTGTCTGCTTAGTATTAACATTTCTTGATTCCTTTCAAAACAAAATCCTTATTTACCCGGTTAAATTGTTTAAAACAGCTATTTTAATGTTAGCAAAGCAATAACGTTTGTCAAGTTTAAGAAATTTGTATATAATGAATTTAATGGAAAGAATTGTTAATAAAGAAACAACTAAATATCTTGGTAAAAGCGTGAAAGTTTGCGGATGGGTTAATTCTATAAGGTCGCACGGCAAGATTATTTTTATTGACCTTCGCGATATGAGCGGGATTGTTCAATTGGTAGATACTTCAGATATTGCTAAAGAAATTCGGCCCGAATGGGTTATTGAGGCAGTAGGAAGGGTTTCTAATCGGCCTCCTAAAATGGTGAATCCGAAAATTGAAACTGGAAAAATAGAAGTTTCAATTGAAAATTTGAAAGTTTTATCTAAAGCAAAAACCCTGCCTTTTTCTATTGACGGAAATGGATATGAGATAAATGAGGAAAAGAGAATGAAATACCGCTATTTGGATTTAAGAAGGGAAAGATTAAGAAAGAATATGATAGAAAGACAGAGAGTTATTCAGTTTATGCGTGATTTTTTGCAAAAAGAGAAATTTATTGAGATTGAAACACCTATTTTAACCAAGTCAACCCCAGAAGGAGCTCGCGATTTTGTAGTTCCTTCCAGATTGCAGCCAGGCAAGTTTTTTGCCTTGCCGCAGTCGCCCCAGCAGTATAAGCAATTATTGCAAATTGCTGGCTTTGAAAGATATTTTCAAATTGCTCATTGTCTTCGCGATGAAGATCCAAGAGGCGACCGACAGCCCGAGCATACTCAATTAGATATAGAAATGTCTTTTGTAGAACAAAAAGATGTAATGCGCTTAACTGAAAATTTGTTTATTACTTTAGTTAAAAAACTATATCCTGAAAAGAAAATTCAAGAAATTCCTTTTCCGCGACTCACTTATGAAAAAGCAATGAAAAAGCATAAGAGCGATAGGCCCGATTTACGCAAGGACAAAGATAATCCTGATTTGCTGGCCTTTTGCTGGGTAGTTGATTTTCCATTTTTTGAAAAAGATGATAAGAATAAATGGACTTTTACTCATAATCCCTTTTCAGCTCCAAAACCAGAGTTTAGGCATGATTTGCTAAAGAAAAAGAATATTAAAAACATTTTAACTACTCAATATGACATTGTATTAAATGGTTCAGAAATAGGAGGGGGGAGTATAAGAAACCATAAATCCGAAGCTCTGGGAGCAGTATTTGAGATAATCGGATACAAGAAAAAGGATATTAAAGATAAATTCGGTCATATATTAAGAGCTTTTCAATATGGCGTACCGCCTCATGGCGGAATTGCTCCCGGGCTGGATAGGTTTTTAGCTATTTTGTTTAAAGAACCAAATATTAGAGAGGTTATTGCTTTTCCAAAAACAGGGGATAGCAGGGATTTAATGATGGATGCTCCTTCAGAGATTTCAGAAGAACAATTAAAAGAATTGAAAATAAAAATAAAATGAGATTAAAAATTTTATTAATTTCTCTTGTTTTGAGCCTGCCTTTTTGGTGGGGAATGAATGTTTTGGCAGAAAATCTACAAGATTCTTGGTTTGAAGAAGAATTAAACAGAAGTTTAAGAATTTCAAATAGGCAGACCGAAGAATTAAAATTAGAAAAAGAGCTTCAGCAACGCTTTAAATCTTTAGAAATTAATGCCAAAGCCGCAATTTTAGTTAAGATTAATGAAAATGGTCAGGAGAAGATTTTATTTGAAAAAGACCCTCAAGAATCATTGGCCATTGCTTCTTTAACTAAACTAATGACAGCTTTGGTAGTTTTTGATCTTGATGAAGTTTATACTGAATCTCAACCAGTTAAAATAACGAAAGAAGCAGTAGAGCAGGAAGGCAAATCTAAATATGGAGAATTAAAAATAGGTGAGAGCTTGTCAGTTAAAAACCTTTTGTATATCGCATTGATTGAGTCAAGCAATGATGCCGCTTTTGCTTTAACTGAACCGATTGGCAGGCAAGGATTTGTTGAGTTAATGAATCTTTATTCTAAAAAAATAGGGCTTGAAAACACTTATTTTGTTAATCCTACTGGCCTTGAGCCGGATAATCCCGAAGAATTAAAAAATGTTTCAACTGTTAGAGATATTGTGAAACTTGCAAAATATATATTGGTAAATTATCCTCAAATTTTTGAAATCACAACCAATCAATCTTATGAAGTTTTAAACTTAGATAATACGTTTCATCACTTTATTCCTGAAAATACTAATGAACTTTTAAGAGAAATTCCAGAGATAATTGGAGGAAAGACCGGTTGGGGTATTGAAGCTGGCGGTTGTTTGCTTTTGGTTTTAGATAATCCAGAAGAAGAAGGAAGTTATTTTGTTAGTATTGTTTTAGGCGCCGAAGACCGCTTCGCAGAAACACGCAAATTCATCAACGCAATTAGATAGATGTTAGACACTCGGTGTCGAACAGTTTATAAAGAAAAAGCACCTCTAAATAGAGCATGCTTTTTCATAATGATTCTATTTTAATTTTATCAAAAACCAATACCATTGTCAAAACCTGTCAAAATATTATAATTAAAATATGCCGGATATTACGATATGTGGTTTTTAGCCAACACTTTACGACTATTATTCCATTTCAGATAGAGGTTAAAATATAACAAGCCAAAAGCTTGTTTTTTATTAAAATGGCGGAATGAGAAAGTTCTTGTATAAAAAAAGCCAGTTGTTTGGGACAACTGGCAAAGCCTTTTAGTGCATTGTTGAAGACTACTTTTTTTCTCGCATTGTTGCCTTGATTTCCTCAAATATAGTCTTTACGCTTGTTGCAAAGTCCTCTGGGAAGATTGCCTCGGCGATTCTCGGAATCTCCATACGGAGAAGACCATAAATCATTGGTGGATAGCCAACAAGGCTGCTTTGAATGGGTTGATTACTGTAGCCATCTATTCCCTCTTGCAAATCGTAAAGAGCGAGTTCACAAGCCATTACAAAGCCCTGCGGGACTAATTGAGGATTAAGGCGTTCTGCGAGAAAACGTCCGAATTTGTAGACAATTTCACCGCTGGCTTTAGGCATATGTTTTTTCAGTTCAGCCAACTTTTCTTTCGCTTCCTTCATTGAAAGAGCTTTTTCTTCTACCATTGTTATGTCTCCTAAAAAAGAGTTTTTCTTTCCAGTTTCTTAATTATGGTGGAAATAACTACCTACATTATACACCCATTGTTTAAATTTGTCAATAGTTTGCATGGTTTTTATTAAAATACTATAATAAGACAATGAACGAGATTACGATAAATGTTATTAAAATTTTTATGCTTGGAGCAATGAGCTTTATTTTAGCTTTTTGGTTGACCCCGATTCTTACTCATTTCTTGTATAAGTACAAGCTTTGGAGAAAAGAAATTAGAACTAAATCAATAGATAATAAAGAGCTTTTTTTCTTTAAGAAATTTCATTCTGAAAAAGAAGTCCATGTTCCAAGATTTGGAGGACTTCTTATTTGGACAAGTGTTTTAATCTTAGCTGTTCTTTTTTTCTTATTGTCTAAAACAGATATTTGGTGGTTTAAAAAGCTAAACTTTTTAAGCAGGTCTCAAACCTGGCTGCCCCTTTTTGCCTTAATTGCAGCTTCTTTAGTAGGGCTTTTAGATGACGTTTTGCAAGTGTTAAAAATGGGTAAATATATCGGAGGCGGCTTAATGTTAAAATACAGATTAATCTTAGTTACTTTAATCGGGTTAATCGGAGCTTATTGGTTTTATTACAAATTAGGATACAGCACTATTCATATTCCCGGGAATGGAGATTTCTTTATAGGTCTCTGGTATGTTCCTCTTTTTGTTTTAATAATGCTGGCAACCTACAGCGGAGGAGTAATTGATGGTTTAGACGGTTTGGCTGGAGGAGCTTTTGCTGTAATCTTTGCTGCTTTTGGAGGTATTGCTTTGTTTAACGGCCAGATTGATTTAGCTGCTTTTTGCGCTGTAATCGCCGGAGCAATTTTAGCTTTCTTATGGTTTAATATCCCGCCGGCCAGATTTTATATGGGAGAGACCGGAATGCTGGGCCTTTGCTGCGCTTTAACAGTAGTTGCTTTTTTAACTGATTCTATTTTAGTTTTGCCAATAATCGGTTTTTTGCTTGTTATTGAGTCTGGTTCTGTAATTATTCAACTTTTGTCAAAAAAATTCAGAAAGAAAAAAGTTTTCTTAGCAGCTCCGATTCATCATCATTTTGAAGCCAGGGGCTGGCCTTATTCTAAAATCACAATGCGTTTTTGGGTAATTGGAGTTGTAATGGCAATCATCGGCGTCGCCATTCGTCTCCTCGGCTAAAAAATAAAAAAAGCAGGGTATTCCTTTATTCCTGCTTTTGTTTTGCCTCTTTTTCTTTTATTGCGGCGTCAATAAATTTTCTTAGATCGCTAAGAAGTCCTTTTCTTTTATCTTCTATTTTTTTATTCTGTTTAAGAATCTTTCTTACTTCGGCGGCTATTTTGGGAAGCGAGCGCATAATTTCTTGATTTCCATCCATATCAAATAGGCTTTTTATTTCTCTATCCTCCGGATTAAACCGCTTAATTTTATTCCATATATTCTTTCTCGAATTTTCATCCGTAAATTTTATAAAAAGGGATATCCATACCTTTTTAGCCTGTTTAGGAATTATAACTCCGCTCTTGATGTCTTGAGTGAATCTTTCGGCCGCCATAGCTTCGCCCGCGTAAATCAATTCGGCAAAATTATCAACAGTGCGTATGCCTAAAAATTGATCCCAGAACCCTTGTTTTAGCGGTTCGTCTTTCTCCAAGATGTCCCGAGCCGCGTTAAGCATGCGAGAAAATTCTTCAAACACCTTATCCGTTCTTGCTAAGAATTCTCTAAGCGCTCTTTTTCTTATTCTAAAATCATCAGTGTACACAGGATTGGTAATAATAATTAAATTATCTATACTGAATTCTTTCTTTTTTTTAAACCAAAATATATTTAGTCTATAGCGGGCGTTTCTTTTCTTTCTTCTTATTATTCTTCTTATTCTATTCACCATATTTAACCTTTCTATTTTAAAGAACAAATTTTAACTTGTTAACGTCTACTTAAAGAGTTTATCTTTTTTGCCAAAATTTGTCAAATGAATGTTTTTTTAATATACTGAAATAATGATTGGAATTTTTGATTCTGGGGTTGGGGGGTTGTCGGTTGTCAAAGAGATTTTTAAAGAACTGTCCGATTGCCAGATAATTTATTTCGGCGACACAGCCCGTTTGCCTTACGGCACTAAAGGGGCTGATTTTGTCCGGAGATATTCAGTAAAAATAACGGAATGGCTTTTAGCAAAAGGAGCTAAAATTATTGTTGTTGCCTGCCATACTTCTTCGGCCTGGGCAACCGATTTACTGAAAAAAGAATTTAAAAGAGTGCCGATTTTTGAGATGATAAGCCCAGGGGCAAAAGAAGCCATTTTAACAACCAGAAATAAAAAAATTGGGATTATCGGCACGCCAGGGACAATAAAAAGCGGCGCTTGGGAAAAGAAACTTTTAGCATTAGAGCCAAATCTGAAAATTTATTCAAAACCTTGTCCTTTGTTTGTTCCTTTGGTTGAAGAGGGCTGGATTGATGGGGAAATAATCAAAGAGATAGTTAAAAAATATTTGAAGGAATTCAAAAATAGGGAAGTGGACACTTTAATTTTAGCTTGCACTCATTATCCGATGTTGGAAAAAGCGATAAGAAAAGAAATCGGAGAAAAAATCAGAATTGTCAATCCGGCAAAAAGCTTGGCAAAAGAGCTTAAATTATTTTTGAAAAATAATCCCGCATTCGTTGAATCTTCGGCCGTCGGCAAGCACCAATTTTTCTTCAGCGACCAGCCCTATAATTTAAAAAAGATAAGCAAATTTTGTTTAAACCAAGAAATTAAACCAATAATAAGGGACCCGTTTTAATATGAAAAAATTATTTAAAAACAAAAAGATTGTGATTATGGGGTTGGGTTTGCTCGGCGGGGGAGTTGGCGCTGCTAAGTTTTTCCATAAACAAGGAGCTAAAGTTTTAGTTACTGATTTGAAAACCAGAAAGGAACTGAAAGAGTCAATTAAAAAACTTAAAAAACTTAACCGGGTTAAATTTGTATTAGGTAAACACAGAAAAGAAGATTTTATTAATGCTGATTTAATTATCAAGAACCCTGGTGTTTTTAGAGAATCTAAATATTTAAAAATCGCCAAAGATAATAATATTTCTGTAAAAACAGACATAGATATATTTTTTGATTTATGCCCGGCGTCAATTATTGGAATTACCGGCACTAAAGGCAAATCAACCACCGCCACTCTTATTTATTTATTTTTGGAAACTAAGTTTCCAAATACTGTTTTGGCCGGAAACATCGGAATCTCGCCCCTGGAGATTCCGATGTTTC
>Ga0307434_1000691_pt1 | contig 20917 bp, 16 predicted proteins | sample SalMarWE160220MG_FD_202156 | JGI IMG/M metagenome (GOLD analysis project Ga0307434, IMG submission 202156) | Salt marsh sediment microbial communities from the Plum Island Ecosystem LTER, Massachusetts, United States - WE1603-220 | ecosystem: Environmental > Aquatic > Marine > Intertidal zone >... | reverse complement strand
ACGATTTTTATCCCTGAGGTTTGGGGAATAGTGTAATGGTAGCACAACTGACTCTGGATCAGTTAGTCGGGGTTCGAGTCCCTGTTCCCCAGTTAAGTTTCATCACTGACTCTTCAGTCTCGTAAATCAACCTTCGCAAAGGCGGATGAATTGTTGTTAGTCGCAGATTAATTGCTTATGTACCTGCCAGCCAGTTTCTGGAAAGTATTGCAAAATCGGCAAAGTCAACATCGCAGTCACCGTCGAGGTCGCCTGCAAGAACCCAAACAAACTCATAAGCACCCATATCTATAGTAGCACTACCGTCACAGTCGCCGTCTCGAAATCGCAGGTCGTTGTCAAGGTCTAAAGGCGTTTGCTCGCCTGTGTCTCCATCACCGTCAAGGTCGGCAACATCTGCCGGCACCGCAGCATTATTGCCCACCTCGAAACACGGCGAGTATCCCAAGAGCTTCAAATCTCCTGCCGCTGCATTTACAAAAAGAGGGTCATCATCGATATTATGATTGGCTGCACCACCGAAAGGTATCGACCCATCATTCGGGTCATCGTCCTGGATACAACTGTAAGTCACTGTAGGACTATCTCCGTGAATTTGAGCAGACTCATCCGAGCCACCGCTGTCACTGTTGCCCCAGAGAATACAATTTGTAATATCCGGGAAACTCGGTTCACTTACGATATCATTATAAATGCCGCCGCCCGACAGAACCGCCGAATTCTCTGAAAAGCTGCAGTTAATAACGGCTGTAGAACAGAGGTTTTCATTGACCATCCCGCCGCCGTTTTCGCTGGCTGTATTGTTGATAAACTCACAATTCACAAATGTCGGTTCATAAGAATATTCATTGTATACCCCGCCGCCGTTGCCAGCCGGATTATTCATAAACCTGCAGTTGATTACTCTCGGTTCGCCTTGTCTATTATACATTCCGCCGCCTTTATCTGCCGGGTTACTGGTAAAGCTGCAATTGCTAACCACAGGCGAGTTCTGACTATTGTACATACCACCGCCATCTACCGCAGTGTTTTCGGTGAAAATACAATCGCTCAACTTGGGGCTATGACCTCCATTATACATTCCTCCGCCTTCCTCTGCAGAATTGTTGCTGAACAGGCAATTGCTTATTGTCAAATCGCAGATATAGTTGTACATTCCCCCACCATCGCTTTCTGCTGTGTTGTAGCGGAATTTACAATTAGCAATCGTGGGATCACTATCGATGTTCAGCATTCCTGCGCCGTGGTCCTGCCGGAATGATGAGCCATCGGCATATCCTCGTTTGATTGTGAAACCATCGAGAATAGCGCTTGGCCCGGCCGTGCTGTCGCTTGAGACAACATGATAGCTGTTATCAGTGGGTACACCTGTATTGCCGATATTACCGCTGAGAATCGTTACATTATTTTCCCAGTCACGCTGCTCCCTGCTGGTCTCAACGCCAGCGAAACCGCCGTAGATAGCAACATCGTTTATTAGACAAAAGCTTTCTGTTCTGTCGCCCGGTGTTTGGACCAGACCTTCATCGGGTTTATAAATTCCCTCTGCTACCCATATCTGGTCACCAGCTACCGCTGCATTCAGTGCGTCCTGAAGATTAAGGTAAGCGCTTGCCCATCTGCTCCCGTCATTGGCACCGTAAACAGCATCTTTATCTACGAAAATAATGTTTAACTCTATATCCAGTAAAGGATTCATCCCGATACCCATCATATATTCGTTCGAGCGAAAATAAATCATACAGTTGCCGTTTTCTTCGACATCCATTATCTGCCAGCCGTAATTCGTATATGTGCCGTTGTGAAAGCCTCTGACACTGTTCGTTACATCCCAATATACCCTTCCGTACGCCCCCGGCATATACGCAGTGGCAACCGGCGTTAAGTAAAGGCTCGGCCTGTTATTCCAGGTCGTTGTCTCTTCATCCCAATTTCCTGTAATCCGAAATGCATCAAGCCGCCTGCCCACAGGATTACAATCATTGTAATAATAGTAGTATAAAGAAAGTTCCGCAGATTTAACTTGTGCTTCTGGCGGCACCCAGCTCAAATCGAATTTCAGCAGAGAATCCAACTCGCCGGGATTCAGATTCATACACCTTACAATCAAATAATTCCTGGCGCCGTTGATTGTATCGGGGTTGACTTCATCGATGAACGTGTCGTTATTAGGCCCGATACCTTGAGCGTTTACACAGAATAAAGCTAAGATTAATAAAAAAACCTTTTTTACTCTTTGTTTGTTCATTATTTTTATCCTCCAGCGATTTTTTTTCACTTATAAATTATTGTCGAATTTTACGGTTATAAAAAGCCAAAGAGCATATCGGCAGCATCAGGCAAATCATTGATTGATGCTTCCCTCTTTCAACCGCTATTCGACTATTGCTTGTTCTTTTGATTTTTTAGTATAACAAATTTAATCTATGATTGCAAGTATTTTTTATGGAGCAATTTTGGCATCTTGTTTAACAGTTAAACTCAGCCACAATCGGCGTATGGTCGCTCGGCCGCTCCGCACTCCGAGGCTCCTTATCGATAGAGCACCTCACGCATTTGTCAGCCATAGGCTTCGTCGCCATAATATGGTCTAAACGCCAGCCGAGATTTCTCTTAAACGAGCCCCGCATCCGGTAGTCCCAGAAAGTATATTGGCCTGCATCCCGGCAGTGCTTCCTGAGCAAATCCACGAAACCCCACTCGCATACCGACCGAAGTGCTTCTGTAACTTCGGGATTAAAACATACATGACCGAGCAAACCTACCGGGTCATAAACATCGATTGCCTCAGGTGCCACATTCAAATCCCCCATCCATACTACTGGCTCAGACGGCTCGAAATTGTTTTCAAAATATTTCCGAAGCTGCTTAAACCAGTTTAATTTATACTGAAACTTTTCTGATTCCGGCAGATAACCCTGCGGAACGTATGTATTGACGATTATGACACCGTTTATTTCCGCTTTGACAAAGCGGCTTTTATCTTTCGGCTCCTCCTCAAAGCCGTACTGGGCGTTTTTTATCGGTCCTTTACTGAAAATCGCCACCCCGTTATAGCTTTTTTGCCCCGCATAGATATACTCATAGCCGCTTTTTTCCAGAGTCTCGATGGGAAATTCTTCATCCTGGACCTTGGTTTCCTGCAGGCACAGAACGTCTGGCCTCTGCTTTTTAAGCCATTCTAACAGGACGCCCAGACGCGCTCGCAAACCGTTAACATTAAAGCTGGCTATCTTCATTGCAACTTTTCTTATGAAAATTTGTTCCTTTGACCGATAATATTATACATCAATGCCGAAAGGTTGTGTAGAGCTGCGTTTTGGATTTAAAGGATTCAAGAAAATGATAAAAAAGGTTCTTTTAATAATTGTTTTAATCGCTTTAACTCTTGTTCTTGTCAACTGTCAGACGGTTCAGGGATTAGGCGGTGACATTCAGTGGACCGGTGAAAAAACCGCTGAATTGATGGAAGGCCAGTAGTAAAAACAAGCTGATTTCAACGGCGGTCTTCTAAACAATGCATCCGTCTTTTACGTGGACTCTGTTACCTTACCTTTGTCTGATTTGGAGCTTGAGGCCGAATCATCTATAGGTATTGTACCTTTTCTCTGTTGTGTAATCACTTTTTTCCCGCAGGACTTGCTGACAGAATCGGTTTTCTCAAGAGCGGTATAGTTTTCGACGATTGCCAGCAGGCTCAGCAAAAAGCTCAGCATGCTTTCAGCCCCCTGGTTGGTGTTAACCCCTCCCTGCATAAGTCCGTCGTGACAGCCTTTGGTCTTGAAATTGTAAACCGGTATGTGAAGGTCGTTTTCTCCCAGAAACCAGTCGAAAGCCTTTTTCTGAAGTTTCAGAATTTCAATGTCACCCGTAAAGTCATACACCGCCTTGAGCATCATCACCGTGCTTGCTGCCTCTATGGGCTGCTGGTCGAATTCGGCCCTCGGTTTACCTCGCTCATACCAGCCGTTGCTGCCCACAAAGCTGAAATGACTGCCGTTGTAGGTCTTGGAAAGCAAAAACCTGAACGTCTTTTCGGCAACATCAAAATATTTTTCTGAAAGCGTTTGTCCCGCAACGAACATCGCATAAGGCAGTATCGCGTTGTCGTACGTTAATATGTCTTCGAACCACTGCCAGTCAGGATAGCTGTTTTCTTCGTATTGCAATAAAAGCTCGTCTGCTGCAAGCTCCATCTCTCGCTTGATGTCACTGGCACCGGGAAACTGTCGTAAATAATCGCTCATACCAAGTATCGAATATGCCATACCTTTTGGCAGCAGCTTTCTGACATGTTTTACAGACCTGTCAAAGCGGTCCTTAATTATCGGTATATAATCCGGCGAGGGAGAATTGGCCATAACCGTGCCCAGCGCCCATAGAAAACGGCCGAGAGCATCGTGCATAGGTTCGTTTTCCATCCACCTCCTGTCGTAATTCATCAGGTTTCTCACCTGGCCGTTTTTAGTCTGCGAGTGCATAATAAAAGATAAATAAATGTCGAAAAGACGCATCGCCTCCGGCTCCGCGTACTGGGCATAATAGCGGCTCATCGCGATTACCGCTCGAGCGTTGTCGTCCGTACAATAGCCGTATTGACGGTTCGGAACAATAAATTTAGCGTGTTGGAACATCCCTGTATCGTCCGTAAGTCTTTTGACGTGTACTAATGACGGCTCAGGTATCTCAATGCTTGGTGTCCCTTTGGCGCTCGCAGGCAGCTTCTTGCGCATAATCGGCATTGGAAGCTTGATTGAGTTGAATAGCTTCCAGTATGTGTAACCTATTTTAGGCCACGTTCGAGACCGGCCGTAATCGTATGCCTTTCGCCTGAGAGAATAATACAGTGACTCATTTTCCAGTATCTCGATTATCGTTTTCGCAAGGTGTACAGAGTCGCCGAACCTGACGAGTTTGCCGCGACCGCCCGCTAACAGCTCCTCGGCTGCCCAGTACGGCGTTGAGACAACGGCTTTGCCCGTACCAACAGCGTAGGACAAAGTCCCGCTTGTCAGTTGTTCCGCACGCAGGTATGGAGTAACATATACGTCTGCCGCGCATAAAAAATTATGCAGCTCTTCATCGCTTACAAATCTGTTATGAAACATTACATATTCGTTGCACTCTAACTGCTGGGTCAGCCTCTGTAGGCTGAATCTGTAAGATTCACCTTCGTCCTTTAATACCAGCGGGTGTGTCATACCCAGGATTACATAAAGAACTGACGGGTCAGCCTCAACTATCATTGGCATCGCCTTCAGCATTACCTCTATACCTTTATTTTTACTCAGAAGACCGAATGTCAGAATTGTCTTCCTGCCTTCGATGCCGAATTTATGCTTATAGTAGTTGTTGTCCACAAAAGGTAAATCAGGTATCCCGTGCGCAATCAGCTCAATCTTTTTTTCATCTATCCCGTAAATGTCGCGAAGCATTTCAACGCCTCGTTTGTTCATTGTTATTACTTTATATGAGGCGTTGCATACATCTACCAGTGATTCGTAGTACACGGGCGCAGGCTTATCGAGAAGTGTATGAAGCGTTGTTATTACAGGTGCGTTTAAGCGGTTCAGAAGAAGGCTCAGGTACGAGCCCGCATCACCGCCGAAAAGACCGTATTCGTGCTGTACGCTCACGAGGTCGACATGGCTGAAGTTAATATAATCCGCTGCACAAAGGTAATCATTTTTAACGTCCTGGCGAATCTCGAACTTCACAGGGTCGCGGTATTTATGTTTTTCCGTACCCATCGCAACGACCAGGGGCTCGATATTGCCTTTGGATGCCGACCGCATATTGGCTATCAGGTCTGAGGTAAAAGTTGCTATCCCACATTTTCTTGGCGGGTACGAGGAGATAAATGCGATTTTCTTTTTGGAAGATTTCGCCATCCTTAACGTCCCCTTAAAAGAAAATTTATTCATGCTGTAATATCATTGTAATCAAAACAGAAATTCTTGTCAAGTAATTTGACTTGTAACGTCGTTTATAACTGCTCACCTCATAATTCAAAAAAAGCCTCGCAGGATTAAAAAAAAGCCGATTTTGCGGATTTTCCTTTTTTTTCTTAATTTTTTCGCTTTTTAACAAACAAAAATTGACAAAATCAAATATACTATTATTATAGTAGGAATAATAGGAGATATTGGCATGAAACTGTCAACAAGGACAAGATACGGTATAAGGGCTATTTTTGAGCTTGCCCTCCATTATGGAGAAGGCCCCGTTCAGTTGAAACGTATCGCTGAAAAGCAGGATATTTCTGTTAAATATTTAGAGCAGCTGATTGCTATCCTTAAAACGGGTGGTTTTATCAAAAGTATAAGGGGTTCTAAAGGCGGCTATATACTTGCAAACAAGCCATCCGAGATTAAACTTAGCGATTGTGTAAGATCCCTTGAGGGCCAATTGACAGCCGTCGAATGCGTTGACGATAATGAATATTGTCAAAAGTCGGAGGATTGTATTGTAAAACAGGTATGGATAGAGGTAACACAGGCCGTGGAAAATATCTTGCAGTCCATAAACTTACAGGATTTGGTTGAAAGAGCTGAAAATCAGAAGACACCTGATTACCAGATTTAGGAGCTTCTTTATGAGTGCTATTTTTGAAAACATAACTGCCGCTATAGGCTGCACACCTCTGGTTTGTATAAACAGGCTCGCTTGCGAAAAAGCAACCGTCCTCGCAAAGCTCGAATCTTATAACCCCTGCGGCTCCGTAAAAGACAGAATCGCATTGTCAATGATAGAAGACGCCGAGCAAAAAGGACAGATTAATAAAGACACCATTATCATCGAGCCGACAAGCGGGAATACCGGTATCGGCCTTGCCTGCGTCTGTGCGGCAAAAGGTTATAAATTAATATTAACTATGCCCGAGTCAATGAGTATTGAAAGAAGAAAGCTGCTTAAATTATTCGGCGCAGAAATTGTCCTCACATCCGCACAGGAAGGTATGCCCGGTGCTATAGAAAAGGCCAATCAGCTTGTACGCGAAACCGACGCCGCCTTTATGCCGCAGCAGTTTAATAATCCGACAAATCCTCGGATACACAGAGAAACCACTGCTCCGGAGATATGGAACGATGCCGACGCTAACGTGGACATTTTTGTTGCCGGTGTCGGTACAGGCGGTACAATTACAGGTTGCGCCGAGTTCTTAAAGAAGAAAAATCCCGACCTGCAGGTAGTGGCCGTCGAACCAAAGGATTCGCCCGTTCTTTCAGGCGGCAAGCCGGGCTCACATGCCATACAGGGTATCGGCGCAGGCTTTGTTCCCAAAGTCTTGAACGTTGATTTAATCGATGAGATTATACAGGTCTCGAATGAAGATGCGATGGAGACCGCAAGACAGCTTGGGGCAAAGGAAGGTATTTTGGCCGGAATCAGCTCAGGGGCCGCTATGTGGGCCGCCGTACAGCTTTCTTTCAGGCAGCAAAACGAGGGAAAAACCATTGTCGTTATTCTGCCCGATACCGGGGAAAGGTATATCTCAACTAAAATGTTCGAGCAGCTCTGAAACAAAATTTTTTAACTGACTCTTTTGATTAAAAGGATGTGAAAATGTCGAACGAAAAATCGCCGGAAAAAAAAATTACAGATGTGGTTAATGAAATTGCCAAAACCTATGTCGATGATTCCGGCACGAATTTTATCGATATCTCTAATTTGCCTGTCAGGGAAAAAATCCTCGAAGTGCTCGATTTCCTTACCGAGGTCCTTTTCCCCGGCTATACCGGCAAAAGAGCGGTTACCAGCTCTAATGTAAATTTCATCGTCATTGATATTCTCTATCATATCTATACCGAGCTCGCCGAGCAGATTGAAAGGGCTCTCAGGTATCGCTGCAGAATGCAGGACTGCGACACCGGTGACTGCAGAAGATTGGCCGAGGATGCTACCCTGCATCTGTTGAACCGTCTGCCTGAAATAAGAGGGCTCCTGAAAGGTGACGTCGCCGCTGCTTTTGACGGAGACCCCGCCGCAAAGTCCTTCGAGGAAATCGTTATAAGCTATCCCTGCATAACAGCTATCGCAGCTTATCGTGTTGCCCACGAGCTTTACCTCAGGGATGTACCACTCATTCCCCGTATAATGAGCGAGTGTGCTCATTCAAAAACGGGTATCGATATACACCCCGGTGCAACAATAGGCAAAAATTTCTTCATCGACCACGGAACCGGCGTCGTCATTGGTGAGACAACCGTAATCGGTGATAATGTGAAGATTTATCAGGGTGCTACTCTCGGCGCGCTCAGCTTCACAAAGGATGAGCGTGGCAGAATAATCAAGGGAATAAAAAGACACCCCACTATTGAGGATAACGTCACAATATATGCGGAGGCTACTATCCTGGGCGATGTCACCATCGGGAAAGGCGCGGTCGTCGGCGGTAACGTCTGGATAAAAGAATCTGTACCGCCCGGCGTCACCGTTACTACTCCCCACGCAGACCTTGTTTACAGGGACTCTAATAATAAAAAGGTGGGAAAATAAACTTCCCGGTGTGTTATGAGTCAAGAGTTGATTGAAAAAATAAATAAGCTGAAAGTCGAGCGAAATGCCGTTATCCTCGCTCACAATTATCAGCCGCCCGAGATTCAGACAATCGCTGATTTTACAGGCGACTCGCTCGCCCTCAGCGTAAGAGCCTCGAAAACCGACGCCGATATAATAGTCTTTTGCGGCGTCCTGTTTATGGCTGAAACCGCAGCCGTTTTGTCGCCGAAGAAAACCGTGCTGCTGCCGGATAAAAACGCAGGCTGCCAGATGGCGGATATGATTACCGCCGAGCAGTTGCGAAAACTTAAAAATGAAAAGCCCGATGCCCTTGTCGTAACCTACGTCAACAGCTCTGCCGAGGTCAAAGCCGAAAGCGACTACTGCTGCACAAGCGCTAACGCCGTCGAAATTGTCCGTTCTCTGCCCGAGGACAAAAAAATCATTTTCGTCCCCGACCAGCATCTCGGAAGATTCGCCTCCGAACAGACACAAAGACACCTTATCCTCTGGCCCGGTTACTGTGCCTCGCACATCGTGATAACCGACGATGACATAAAAAACGCAAAGAAAAAATATCCCAACGCCGTCGTAATGGCACATCCCGAATGTTCCGAGCCTGTCAAAGAGCTCTCCGATGAGGTCCTGAGCACCTCCCAGATGCTCAGGTTCTCTAAGGACAGCCCCGCAAAAGAGTTCGTCGTTGCCACCGAAGTCGGTATGATTCATCCGCTCTCGGTGCAAAGGCCTGATGCCGTTTTCATACCGGCTTCCGAAAAAGCCGTCTGCTCCAATATGAAAAAAATCACCCTCGAAAAGCTCCTCTTCTCTCTGCAGGATTTGCAGTACCGGATAGAAATACCGCAGGATATAGCAGCGAAAGCACAAAAGGCACTTGACAGGATGGTTGAGGTTTTGCCTTCTAAATAATTAAGGTTTTTTTTATGACCGATGAAAAAAAGTATCGTCTCGAAACACTGGCCTTGCACGCCGGCCAGTCCGTCGATTCCGACACTCTCAGCCGCGCTGTCCCCATCTACCAGACAACAAGTTATGTATTCAAAGACACTCAGCACGCCGCAGACCTTTTTGCTCTGAAAGAGTTTGGCAATATCTACACCCGCCTGATGAATCCCACAACGGATTGTCTGGAAAAACGCATTGCTGCCCTCGAAGGCGGCGTCGGAGCACTCGCATTCAGCTCCGGCATGGCTGCTATTACAAACGCTGTCTTGAATATCACCAGTGCCGGTCAGCACATCGTCTCTTCGAGCTCTCTTTACGGCGGCACCGTAACATTGTTCAGCCATACACTGCCCAAACTCGGAATCGAGGTGACATTCGTTGACCCCAAAGAGCCGAAAAATTTTGAAAAGGCTATTAAGGATAACACAAGACTGCTCTACATCGAGACTATCGGCAATCCCAAAAATGACGTGATTGACTTTGAAGCTGTCGCAAAAATCGCTCACGCTCACGGTATCCCTCTGTTTTGCGACAACACCGTTACCTCGCCGATGCTCTTGCGGCCCATAGAGCACGGTATCGATATCGTCGTGCATAGCTGTACAAAGGTTATCGGCGGACACGGCACGAGTATCGGCGGCATCGTTGTCGATTCCGGAAAATTCAATTGGGCTAACGGAAAATTCCCAGAGCTTACCGAGCCCGACCCCGCTTATCATGGCGTTAAATACCTCGAATTTTTTAAAGAGCTTGCCTTCATTATAAAGTTGCGTGTAACCTTCCTGCGTGATATGGGCGCCTGTATGTCCCCTTTCAACGCATTTTTGTTTTTGCAGGGCCTGGAAACGTTGCACCTCAGAGTGCCTCGACACTGCGAAAACGCCTTGAAACTTGCTCAATGGCTCGAAAAAAATCTTTCTGTCACCTGGGTCAACTATCCCGGCCTGGCCTCGCACCCCGATTATAAACTTGCTAAAAAGTATCTGCCAAACGGTCAGGGTGCCATTCTCGGTTTCGGCATAAAGGGCGGCAAAGACGCTGCCGTAAAGTTTATCGAAAATGTAAAGCTCGCAAGCCACCTCGCCAACATCCTTGATAGCAAAACCCTCGTAATTCACCCTGCGAGTACCACTCATCAGCAGCTTACCGAGGCCGAGCAGCTTGCCGCCGGCGTAACGGGCGATTTCATTCGCGTCTCCGTCGGCACAGAGCATATCGACGACATAATCGCCGACTTCGAACAATCTCTTGCGGCTGCGTGTAAATAATATTAGTTTAGTACGAGGAACGAAAAGATGTGGGACTACTCTGAAAAGGTTATGGACCATTTCTTGCACCCCCGCAATGTCGGCGAGATAGAAAATCCCGACGGCGTCGGCGAGGTAGGCTCGCTCGCCTGCGGTGACGCCCTGAGGCTTACGTTCAAGCTCGACAAAGAAGGCAGGATTGCTGACGTAAAGTTCAAGACTTTCGGCTGTGCTTCTGCAATCGCTTCTTCTTCGGTACTCACTGAGCTTATAAAGGGAAAAACCATCGAAGAGGCCGAAAAAGTCACAAACAGAGATATCGCCGATTACCTCGGCGGCCTGCCCGAACAAAAGATGCACTGCTCTGTTATGGGTCGAGAAGCCCTCGAAGCCGCAATCGAAAATTACCGCACCGGCGGCAAAAAGAAACACGAGCTCGAAGGCAATCTCGTCTGCACCTGTTTCGGCGTTACCGACAAAGAGATTGAAAGGGTCATTCGCGAAAATAACCTCACGACTGTTGAGCAGGTGACAAACTACACGAAGGCCGGCGGCGGCTGCGGCGGCTGTAAGGGCGAAATCGAAAAAATCATCCAAAAAGTGCAGGGCGATACGCTTAGAACCCCTGTGAAGCCGAAACCTCAAAAAGCGGCGAAGCTTAAAAACATTCGGAAAATTCAGTTGATTCAGCAGACCATCGATGAGCAAATCAGGCCTTCCTTGCGTTCTCACGGCGGTGACATTGAGCTTATCGATGTCGAAGATAATAAAGTGATTGTTGCCTTCAGGGGTATGTGTGCCCAGTGCAAAACCGCGGAATTCACAATGAAGGACGTCGTCGAAGCCAGGCTCAAAGAGTTTGTCGCACCAGAAATCTTTGTTGAGGAGCAAAGTCAGCCTTCTCAGGGACAATAAAAAATGGAAACCGTTTATCTCGATAATAACGCTACCACAATGGTTGCTCCGGAAGTTTACGAAGAGATGGCTCCGCTGTTTTGCGAGCTTTACGGCAATCCTTCGAGTATGCACACATTTGGCGGCCGGATAGCAAATAAAATTACCAAAGCCCGCCGGCAGCTCGCCGACCTGCTCGGCTGCAGTCCTTCTGAAATAGTTTTTACTTCCGGCGGCACCGAATCCGACAACGCCGCCATCGCCGGTACCCTCGCCGCCTATCCCAATAAACGCAAAGTCATCACATCCCGCGTCGAGCATCAAGCCGTCCTTGCCGTCTGTCGCGAGCTCGAAAACCAGGACTATAACGTCGTCGAGCTCGGCGTCAATCGCTCGGGCAATCTCGATTTGAATGAGCTCGAAAGCCAGCTCGACGATAACACTGCGCTCGTCTCTATAATGTACGCCAATAACGAGACCGGCGTAATTTTTCCCATTGAGCAAATCGCCGAATTGGTAACGTCTGCAGGCTCCGTCTTTCACACCGACGCTGTGCAGGCCGTCGGCAAAATCCCTCTCAATCTCTCGCAAAGCAAAATCGATTTGCTCAGCCTTTCCGGCCATAAGCTTCATGGCCCAAAGGGCATAGGTGCGTTGTATATCAAGAAGGGCACCCGCATATCGCCTTTCATTGTTGGCGGCCATCAGGAAGCCGGCAAAAGGGCCGGCACTGAAAACACACCCGCCATTGTAGGACTCGGAATGGCCTGCGAGCTCGCCGCAGAAAATATCGAACAGGAAAACACGAAAGTAAAATCTCTGCGTGACACACTCGAAGCTGCAATTCTCGAAAAGTGTCCCGCCTCGATGCTCAACGGCGACAAGGATAATCGTCTGCCGAATACCACTAATATCAGCTTCGAATTTGTCGAAGGTGAGGCAATCCTGCTTATGCTCGACAAGTTCGGCATCTGCGCATCCAGCGGCTCGGCCTGCACTTCCGGCTCGCTTGAGCCTTCGCATGTGATGCGTGCTATGGGTGTCCCTTTCACCGCCGCCCACGGCTCGATAAGGTTCAGCCTGAGCAGATACACCACGAAAGAGGAAATTAATTTCGTCATCGAAAAGCTCCCTCCCATCATCGTCAGGCTCCGCGAACTCTCCCCGTTTGTCACTTAATTGTTTTTCTTTATTGCCTGCCCTGAGCGAAGTCGAAGGGTTTAGCAGTCGCCGGAACGGCGACTTTTTTCTTGCGTTTTTTTAAGGAAAATTCAAACATGCAAATTCACCGAAATATTTTTTTGCCGCCTTATCGTACGCCTTCGCCGCATCTTTTTCACTCTCGAAATAGCCTAAATGAATCTTCCTGCCGTCACCTTTTATACACGCCGCCCATTTTTCCGCACTCCTGTTCCGGTACACTCCTTTATACCTCGATGTCGAGCCGCTGTACGCACCGTTGTTCAGGCTGTTTTCTCTTTGCGTGCAGTTGCGAAGATTTCCTTTCCTGTTATCAAGACCGTTTCGGTTAATATGGTCGCACACTAATTCTTCCGGCGTGTTCATTACCTCTCTGTGCATCGTTATCTTTTTCCTTTTCTTTCCTTCCCATCTGTTTCGGATTGCATAGCTCGTATGCCTTCGATTATTACAGTGCCATCGAAACTGGCTGAGCCGTATAAAATCTTCCGGGTCAACCTTTGCATATTTACCCTGTGTCAGTGCTATCTTACAGAAAGGCCCGAAGATATCATATTCTATCGCCAGCTCGCACAAACTTTTTTCTATGCTGAATTTATCTTCTGGTGATTGATAGCTTCCGCAGTAGTATTCTTTCTGAACAATAGGCCATCTTGCTGTCCCGCTCTCTTCATCTGCCGAGGGAGAATTTTTCACGCAGCAAAGCTTCCCCTTTATCCGCCTCGCGTAACTGCATTTCACACAGCATTTCATCAACATATCCTCCGCCTAATTTTTGTCTCGTATTCGGTATCGAGAATCGAGTATCCATCCTCCGCCTTTTATTGAAAGTTGGATGCCTGTCCACCGTAGTCTCTAAGAGACGAAGGTGGATTCAAAGTTCTACGTTGAACGTTCCCTTTCTGCCCTCCGCCTTCTGCCCTCTGTCTTCTGTGTCCAGTGTTCTGTATTCTGTGTTCTGTTTTTCCCTCCGTCCCCCATACTTGCTCCCCCTTGCACGATCTTGCGCGCTTTTACGTTTTTTAAATCCGTAACATGACGTAAGTGCTTGTGATTAAAGGATTAAAAAAATTTCAAAAAAATCGGATTTTCCAATTACCCCCTTGCAACATCTTGCGCGCTAATGTAGCACGGCCATCCTGGCTGTGCTTTCAGTTAATGGTTATTTTCACCACTGAGAACACGAAGGGAACGAAGAAAATTAGTCAAAAGCCACACGTCAAAAGGGAAAATCAACCGCGGATTACGCGGATTTGCACGGATTTAATTAAAAAAAAGAAAATATTTGCCATTGAAAAAGGATAAGGATTGGGTAGAATTTATGGGAATTATTAAATAGCTACATTGCTTTAGAAAAAGGATATAACTATTTAGGATGGAAATATGGATAAAGGAGCACATTTCTATAAAACAGATTTTCAAATTCACTCACCAAGAGATGCCATATGGGTTGGTGATGGCATAACAATATGGCCAAATCGAAAACCCCTTTCAGATGAAGAGAGGTTGACGTTCGCTCGCAGATTTATTGCTAAATGTCGAGAATTAGGAATTCAAGCAGTAGGTATTACGGATCATCACGATATCTGTTTTATTAAGTATTTTCAGGTGGCAGCTCAAGAAGAGAATAATGCTTCTGGAATTCCAAATTGGGATAGCGTTCTCATCCAACCAGAAAAACAAAATCCTATAATTTTTCCTGGAATTGAGGTTACTTTAAGTGTTCCATGCCAATGTATCATTTTGTTGGATGCAGACTCAGATCCTACAACTCAAGCAGAATTACTAGAAGCCATCGGAATCGGCAACACATATTCTGATAACCATACAGACGGACCTTCTGTTAATCCGATAGATTTTGACCTTTTGGAATTAGATGAGAAGATAAGTACATATGCTAGCAGGAGACTAAAAGGAAAGTATATAATCCTACCTCATGTTGGCGATAGTGGTTATAAGACAATTCTTAGAGACGGTTTCAATTGCCATTTTGCACAGATGCCCTGTGTAGGTGGATATATTGAACAGGATTGGAGAGATCATCAAAAGAAACATCTATTTATTGGAACAGATGTAAACTACGGCAATAAGCCTATTGGTGTTTTTCAGACGACTGATTCAAGACTCGAAGATTTTGCTGATTTGGGTAAAAGAAATACATGGGTCAAATTTGCACAACCAACAGCGGAAGCATTGAGACAAGCTTGCTTAGCGAAAGAGTCGCGTATTTCTCAAAATGAACCGATATTACCAACGAAATTCATTTCTAAAATCGAAGTCAGCAACAGTAGTTTCATGGGGCCGATAAATGTTGAGTTCAACCCGCAATATAATGCTCTGATCGGAGGGCGCGGAACCGGCAAATCAACTATTCTTGAATATTTACGTTTTGGTCTGCATGACCAAGAGTTGTCTGGAGAGAGAAGAAAATTTATAGACGATACTTTATTGAAGCTAAAACCTGTTCTCAAGATACATTGGATTATAGAAGGTTCAAATCAAACAATAGTACATAATTTCGAAGAAAACACTAAGTATCTTCAGGTTGAAGGAGGGCCACACAAAGAAATAACTGAAGATTACATTAGGCAGAACTTCCCAATTCAGTCTTACAGCCAAAAACAATTATCAACAGTTAGCAACAGAACAGAGGAACTACAAAGGTTCATTATTCAACCAATACAGGAAGATGTCAAAAAGTTTGATGAAAATATAGATAATCTTCGCACAGAATGCAAAAGCCTTTATCAGGAAGTAATACAACGGCGCCAAAAAGAAAGAACCAAAAGAGATTTAATTGCTCAAAAAGTATCGCTGGAGTCACAAGAGGAAGCCATTCAAAAATCATTACCAACAATTGATGCAGATACTAGAAAAGTTATTGAGGAATATCCAAAAAGAAAAAAGGATTTAGCACTTGTTGAATCTTATGAGAAAAAAGTCAACGCCGTTTTGACGGATTTTGATAAACTGCATACGGAAATAGCTGTTGGTCTAAGCCTGCCGGAGGGGGTAGAAGAACTTACACCAGAAGTGAGCTTGATATTCAATGAAGCTGATGAATTGCTTGAGAAGGCTGGAAAGGCAATAGAAGAATTACAACAGGAGATTTCTGGAAATAAGAAAAGCTTAGATGATTTGGTAGTAACTTACAAAAAGGGGTACGATGATTTCTTGCAAAGATACGAAGATGCGAGCCAGAAAACTTTGGCTCATAAAGGTAAAATTCAACAACTTAAAAATGTAATGGATTTATTAAGTACTGTAGGAAACAGAATTGTAGAATTAAAGAAAGAAATCAAAACACTCGATAATGCAGAGACTAAGTTTTCGGCTAAGTTAAATGAGTGGGTTTCTTCGCATAATCAGAAGGCTAATTTATTAGAAGAGCAATGCAGGACATTGGATGAAAAATCCGGGGCAGAAATTAGGGCAGAATTGAGACGCGGAGCAGATATTGAGGATGCGATCAAAAAATTAAATGAAGCGCTTAAAGGTGCAAGAATTTCTCAGGACCGTTGGGATAATCTAAAAAGTATAATTGTAAAATCTGAAAGTCCTGTCGAAAAATGGTCTCAACTGCTAAAAGAACTGAGAATCTTTGCCGAAATGGAAGCTAGTGATGTACTGGATAAAGAAAATATCCCACCGCTTGACTCATGGGAATTGGGAGATACTGCGAAACGTGTCATAATAGAAAAACTTACCCCCGATAAGTGGTTTGAAATCGCTTTTACCAGTCTTAATGACATGCCAATATTCTACTATCAAAAAAATAGAGATGCAATACCTTTTGAAGATGCTTCGGCGGGACAACAAGCAACTGCGTTGTTAAAAGTTCTCTTGCAAGAAGAAGAGGGACAATTAATAATTGATCAGCCAGAGGATGATTTAGACAAAAAAGTAATTGAAGAGATTATTCAAAGTATCTGGGAAGCAAAACAAAGAAGACAAATAATTTTTGCCAGTCATGATGCAAATTTAGTAGTAAATGGTGATGCAGAGCTTGTGATTCATTGCGACTATGAATCTGAAACAAACCGAAACAAAGGAAAAATTGAAAATACTGGCTCAATTGATGTCAAAGAAATAAGAGAAGCTATTACAACGATAATGGAAGGCGGACGAAAAGCGTTTGATTTAAGAAAAAAGAAGTATGGTTTCTAATGCTTTAACAAAACTATAAGAATAATGCCGGATAGGGAAGTAGAGACAATACGGGATTTGATTTATTATCAGTACGCAAAGATTATTGCGAGGCGGGCGTTTTCTGTACCCGATGGGAAAGAGGCATTTTAATTTCCGATTTCTGATTTTCGATTGATGATTGAGTAAATAGACAAATTCCCGAATGAGAAGAAGTTCTATGATTTTGTACCGCCTTTATTAGAAAAGAAATACCTTAAGACAATCCTTAACTGCCATCAATGCGCACAAACCCTTAATAGAGCAGATATAGACGGGGATGGAGAAATAACAGTTCTCGATATTGATTTCATATTACATTAAAAGCAATGGAATCCTGTTATCCTCCGTCTGGAGTCCCAAGGACTGAAATGATAAAATCAATTCAATCAGCGAAATCAGTGATTAAATAATTTATGCCTTAGGTGAGTTAGGTATTAGTGCCTTTTCGTGTTAATTCGTAATCGTTTTTTTCTCTGCGTTCTTTGTGACCTCTGCGGTTATTTTTTTCATTTTATGTGTTTAATATTTTCAGTGAAATCTGTGAAATCAGTGGCTAAATTTTCATTCGTGTCCTTTCGTGTTTATTCGTGGTTTATTTTTCCTTTTGACTTTTAAATTGTGACTTGTGCTCTTATTTTCTCTGCGTTCTCGGTGAGCTCTGCGGTAAAATTAAATCAAGCATCGAGCATCCAATTTCTGCCTTTACAACTCACCATCTACCACTTAAAATCAATTGCTTGATATTGTAATTGTCTAACAGAGAAAAAATATGCGTGACTTCAGCCAGGTTAAAAGAATAGTAATAAAAATCGGCACGAACACACTCTCGAAAGCCGGCGGTATCGACACCGCCTACGTTCAAAAAATCGCCCGCCAGGTAAGCGGTTTGCTTAAAGACGGCAGAGAAGTCGTCATAGTAACCTCCGGCGCGATTGGGATGGGTGCGGGCCAACTTGCCGCCGAGCCGAAACTGCACGGTATGAAGGTTCGTCAGGCCTGTGCCGCTATCGGTCAGCCGCTTCTTATGGCTGAATACCGGAAGGCTTTCCTGCGTTACGGTGTCAATACCGCTCAGGTCCTGCTCACCGCTGAAGTGCTCAATAACAGAAAGACATATTTGAACCTTCGCAACTCGATTGAGACACTGTTGAAATTGTCGGTCATACCCATACTCAACGAGAACGACTCTGTCAGCACCGACGAAATCGGCTCGACCTTCGGCGACAACGACAAGCTCAGCGCGCTGGTCGCAAGCAAAATCGACGCGGATTTGCTGATAATGCTCAGTGACATCGACGCCCTTTACGACAAGGACCCTCGCAGATTCGAGGATGCGAAGCCGATCGACGCTGTTTACGAGATTACCGATGACATCGTAAAAAGTGCCGGCAAAAAGGGCAGCAGGCACGCGACAGGCGGTATGAAGACGAAACTGGAAGCTGCAAAAATCGCATCCAATGCCGGCTGTCGAATAGTCCTTGCCAATGGAAGAATCACTAATGTTATCACTCGGATTGTTTCAGGCTCGCAAATCGGTACCGTTTTTATGCCGAAACGCAAATTGAGCAATCGCTCCCGCTGGATACTCAATAGCACCGCAGCGGGAACAATAGTTATTGACGACGGCGCCTTTCGGGCCGTTGAGAAGCGCAAAAGTCTTTTGCCCAGCGGCGTGGTCGCCGTCAAAGGCACTTTCGAAGCCGGTGATGTAGTTATGTTGAACGACAGTGCCAAGGCTGTTACAAGCCTGAGCAGCTCGCAGCTAAAATCGCTCATCGGCAGGCACAGCACCGAAATCCGAAAGCTTCTCGGCCCCGAGCACAGGGACGTCGTTGCAATTCCCGAAGACATAGTCTTAATTGATTATTGACTGTTTGATTGATTGTTGACTGTTTGATTGATTATTGACTGTTTGATTGATTGTTGACTGAATTTCGTTTTTTGTCTATCATTATATTTTCAATTACGCCGAAGTGGCGGAACTGGCAGACGCGCGGGATTCAAAATCCCGTGAGGCTTAAACCTCGTGCGGGTTCGACTCCCGCCTTCGGCAGTCTTTTTATCCTGTAAATTGCAGCTCTCAGTTTCAAAATATGTGAAAAAATCAGCCGTCAAAATAAAGAAAAGTAATTAATTGCAATTTTTGCGATTGTTTGGTAGTATGCAAGGCCCGAAAGGATTGTTTTGCAGCTGGTTTTGTATATGAGAAATTGTAAATATCAGGGATTTGGGTATGGCTGAAGAGAAATATGAAAATTGCAGGTTTTTTGTTCGGCTGAGTGAAAATGAGGGTCTGGGCGAGTGCCATAAAAAGGCGCCGCATCCTGCAACTTTCAATCCATATAAACAACTGCTTAAAGATGAGGTTCAGACGGCGTACTGGGCCAGGGTGCCGGCTGATACCTTTTGCGGTGATTTCGAGGCAAAATAGAATTTATTAACTTTATTTTATTTTCTAAGGAGGTATTTTAATTATGAAGAAAGCAAGAATAATTTTAGCGGCGTTAACAACTGTGTCTATACTTTTGGCGGCTTCTGTGCTTTTAGCCGAGGGTGAAAAGAAAGCAGAAAAGGAGAGCATCTGCGGTAACTGGAAGATTGTCACCGAGCGTGGCGGCGGGCGGATGTCGAACAAGCTTGAGATTACCAAAAAGGCCGACGGCTCGCTGAAAATTGTTTGGAACGAGGGTATCCAGGACGATGATATATCCGATGTCAAGTTTAAAGACAACAAGCTTACCTTCACAAGAACCGTCTTTATGGGCGATTTCGAAATGGACACCGATTTCGAAGGTACGCTCAAGGACGACAAGCTCACGGGGGAGCTTATCAGTGACAGGGGCGAAAGTGCATTTACCGGCACCCGTATAATTGCTAAGCCGGAATGCGTCGGCGTATGGCTGATAAAGACAGGCCCGGCTGACAGGCAGCGAACGAGCGAGCTGGTCATTACTCAAGACGATAAGGGTAAGCTCGAAGCTAAATGGGTGTCAGGGCGCGGCGAGAGCGAGATTTCAAATCTCAAATGCGAAAAGGACAAGCTCACATTCGAGCGTATTATAAAATTCGACGACAGGGAGATGAAAACTACTTTTGCCGGCCAGGTCAAGGGTAATGAGCTCACCGGCACGTTCACGAGCGACCGCGGTGAAAGAGAGATGACCGGCAAACGCAAAGGTGCGGAATATATCGGCAGATGGGACCTGGTCTCGAAAACCGAAAGGGGCGACTGGAACAGCTCGCTGTGGATAGATAACGAGCTGAGTGCGACGTACAGTATGGGGTTCGGCAATATTGATGCAAACGACCTTAAACTCGAAGGCAATAGTGTGAAGTTCAATATCACTTTCGGTTTCGGCGACAGGAGTTTTAAGATTGATTTCGACCTTAAGATTGACGGTGACAAAATTAAGGGCGAATCATCCAGCGAAATGGGTACCAGCGAGGTTACGGGAAAGAAGGTTGTGCCTAAGCCGGCAATGGAAAAGGCAAAAGCCGAAGAAGAAGCAAAAAAAGATTAAATAATATTGCTCTTTTTTTACTTAGAATATATAGCCCCCGCGCTTATGCGGGGGCTTTTGGTTATAATTCAATAATTTCAAGGTGCCGATTTGCTAGAAATTCTTCTGCACCTGATTTATCATAAATTTATACTTGCTTTTTTACCAAAACCCGTATAATGGACTTGTTTTAATAGTTCGAGGTTGAAGCGTTTTCTTTACGGTTTCCCGGAGGACAATATGGAGGTAAAAACATCCTCGTTAAAAGCATTTTTTGTTTTTACTTTTACACTTTTAGCTTTCTGCTCGCCCTGTTTTTCTTATGACTTTGCAGGGGGTACAGGTGAGCCGAACGACCCGTATAGAATAGAAACCGCTGAACAGTTATTACAGATTGGCTCAGATGCGAATCTTTTAGAC
>Ga0307434_1000690_pt1 | contig 20953 bp, 25 predicted proteins | sample SalMarWE160220MG_FD_202156 | JGI IMG/M metagenome (GOLD analysis project Ga0307434, IMG submission 202156) | Salt marsh sediment microbial communities from the Plum Island Ecosystem LTER, Massachusetts, United States - WE1603-220 | ecosystem: Environmental > Aquatic > Marine > Intertidal zone >... | reverse complement strand
TCCGCGAGCACGTCGCCGACGGCGCGCCGGTCAGCGCGGACGGAATGATCAACCTGGTGCACTACACGGCGTGGCTGAACCGGCGGCTGGGGCAGCGCGATGGCGATTGATCCGGCGAAGCTGACGCAGAGCGACCTGCTCCAGATGGTCAACGCCACGCCGCTGGGCGTGGTGCTGACCCGCTCGCGCCTGCGCCGGCAGATGGACGCTGGGGCGCTCAAGTTCGGCGACGGCACGCACATCCACCTGGTTCGGTACGCACGATGGCTGGCTGATGAGCTGGACAAGCCCCGACCGCCGAAGGCCGACTACGCCGAGGCGCGGCGCAAGCAGGCCGAGCGGAACCGCGCGGCCACCAAGGCGTCCCAGGACGTCCACCCCGTCCCCGAGATCGAGGACTGCGAGCGGCGGAAGGCGTGCGGTGAGTCGTTTCGGCTGTTCTGCGAGACGTACTTCCCGGGGGCGTTCTATCGCGAGTGGTCCGACGATCATCAGCGCGTCATTGGACGGATCGAGAAGGCCGTGCGCGAGGGCGGCCTGTTCGCCTTCGCCATGCCCAGAGGAAGCGGCAAGACCACGTTGGCACGTTGCTCGGCCCTGTGGGCGGTCCTCTACGGCTACCGCCCGTTCGTGTGCCTGATCGGCGCGGCCGACGACCGCGCCAAGGAGCTGTTGATCCCGATCAAGAAGCACATCGTCGAGAACCCGCTTCTCCTTGCCGACTTTCCCGAAGCGGTCCACCCGCTCCGATGCCTCGAGAACAGCTCGAAGCGGCAGCTTCAACAGCACATTCAGGGCCGCTTGACGCACGTGCATTGGGGACAGGAAAAACTGGTCTTCCCGACTATCGAACGCGAGCACCTGCCCCGGGCGCTGCGCGATGACGGTTACGAGGGCAGCCCCTCCTGCGGATCGATCATCACGACGACCAGCCTCGACGCGAACATGCGCGGCCAGCAGCACAGCCGCGTGGACGGCTCGGTCATCCGCCCGTCGCTGGTCCTACTGGACGACCCGCAGACCCGCCAGTCGGCGGCGTCACCGACGCAGACCAAGCGCCGCATGGAACTGCTCAACGGCGACGTCCTGGGCATGGCCGGTCCGGGCGAACAGATCGCGGCCGTGCTGACCTGCACGAAGATTTACGACGGCGACCTGGCCGATCAGGTGCTCGACCGCGAGAAGAACCCCGAGTGGGACAGCGAATGCACCAAGCTCGTCTACGCCTTTCCGACGAACGAGAAGCTCTGGGACGAATACTCACACCTGCGCCGGTCGCGGGGCCGTGCCGCGGCGACCGAGTTCTACCGCCGTCACCGGGAGGCGATGGACGCGGACGCGGTCGTCGCCTGGCCGGCGCGCTACGACCCGAAGACCGAGGTCTCAGCCATCCAGCACGCGATGAACCTCAAGCTCAAGGTCGGTCCCGAGGCCTTCGCCAGCGAGTATCAGAACGAGCCGGTCCTGGAGCAGATCAACGATCAGGTGCTCACCGTCGAACAGGTCTGCGATAAGACCAACGGCCACCAGCGCGGCGCGGTGCCCCCCGCCTGCACGAAGCTGACGATGTTCATCGACGTGCACGACCGGCTCCTGTTCTACTGCGTCTGCGCGTGGCAGGAGGATTTCACCGGCTACGTGATCGACTATGGGACGTTCCCGCAGCAGAAGCGATACACCTTCACGCTTGCCAGCGCGACCCGCACGCTTGGCCGGGCGTTCCCGGGCGCGGGCGTGGACGGCGCGATCCACGCCGGGATGGATAAGCTGATCTCGACGTACCTCTCGCGCGAGTGGAAGCGCGGCGACGGCCTGATGAAGATCGACCGCCTGCTGGTGGACATGGGCTACAAACCCGGCATCGTCGCCGACGTGAAACGCAAGGTCGGCGGCACGGCCATGATGCCGGCCAAGGGTGTGGGCATCCGCGCCAGCCGCAAGCCGTTGTCCACCTACACGCGCCATCCCGGCGAAGTGCACGGCCACTTCTGGTACATCCCCAACGTCCGCAGGACCGGCGAGTTCCCGCACGTGCTGGTGGACGTGAACTACTGGAAGACCTTCGTGCATTCCGGTTTGCTCACGGCGCCCGGGGACCGCGGCTGCATCTCGCTGTTCGGCAACGACGGCCGCGAGCACGAGCTGTTCGCCGAGCACGTCGCCCACTCGGAAACCTGGGTCGAGACGACCGCCCTGGGGCGGGTCGTGCACGAATGGTCGCCGCGTCCGACCCGCCCCGACAACCACTGGTTCGACTGCCTGGTCGGCTGCGCCGCAGCGGCATCGATGTGCGGCGTCAAGGCCCCCGGCGAAGCGCTGGCTGCCAAGCCCCGCAAGCGCTACACGCAGAACGACCTGCGAAGGAGGGATGCATGACCGAGCCGGTGACAGAGCGAAAGAGCTGGCCCTCCGACGGCGACACGCGCGGCCTGGAATGCCGCAAGTGCGGTTGCCGCCACTTCGTGGTGGACAACACGCGGAAGGTCAACCGGATGATCATCCGCTACCGCCGATGCCGCAACTGCGGCCAGCGTATGACCACGTCTGAGCGGGCCGTCGGCCCGAACGAGTGAAGTTCTTTCCAGATATGGAAACCGATCCTTCGCAGACGGCTCACGCGGCCGGTTGTCAGCCCGCGGCCGGACATCTCGGGCCGGTCGGCGGTAGGTAGTGAAGGAGAGGTGACGCGATGGCGGAAGACCTGAAAGACGCGATCAAGCAGAACGCCGAAGGGCCGAAGCGGGCCAGCGGGGATTCGGGCAGCGTCGATCAGCACGACCTGAAAGATCAGATCGCGGCGGACAAGTACCTCGCGTCCAAGGACGCGGCGAAGGGCCCGGCCAAGGCGTTCACCCGCGCCAAAATCGTGCCCCCGGGAACTGCGTGAACATGAAACTGTGGCCCTGGACAAAGCGGAAGAAGGTGCAGGCCGTTGGGCAGGTCATGCTCGTGCGCGGCCGGTTCGATGCCGCCCGGACCACGCCGGACAACCGCAAGCACTGGGCCAACGCCGACCATCTCTCGGCCGATGCCGCCGCCTCGCCGGACGTGCGCCGCACCCTCCGCAACCGCGCCCGCTACGAGGTGGCCAACAACGCCTACGCCCGGGGTATCGTGTTGACGCTGGCAAACGATACGATCGGCACCGGGCCACGCCTCCAGATGCTTAGCGATAGCGACGAGGCCAACCGCGCCATCGAGACCGAGTTCGCCGCCTGGGCGAAGGCCGTGGACCTGCCCGGTAAGCTCCGCACGATGCGGCAGGCACGGGCGCAGGATGGCGAGGCGTTCGCGCTGCTGTTCAACAACGCCCGGCTCGCGGATCCCGTCAAGCTCGACATCCGCCTGATCGAGGCCGACCAGGTGACGACGCCCGGCCTCTCGCCCATTCAAACTGGCGGGGTCAGGAACGTGGACGGGATCGTCTTCGATGAGTTCGGCAACCCCGTCGAGTACCACGTGTTGACCGAGCACCCCGGCTCCAGCGGTGCGTTGGCCGGCACGCGGTACGACCGCATCCCGGCGGCCAGCATGATCCACTGGTTCCGGGCCGACCGGCCCGGTCAGTCCCGCGGCCTGCCGGACATCCTGCCGTCCCTGCCGCTGTTCGCCCAGCTTCGGCGGTACACGCTGGCGGTCATCGCGGCGGCCGAGAGCGCGGCGAACATTGCCGTCCTGATGAAGACCAACACGCCGGCGGGAGGCGAGTCGGCCGAGGTCGAACCCATGACGGAGATGGAGTTTGTCCCGAACATGGCCGTCTTCACGCCGGAGGGCTGGGAGCCCTCGCAGGTCAAGGCCGAGCAGCCCGCGACGACCTACGACATGTTCAAGCACGAGATCCTCAACGAGATCGCCCGCTGTCTGAACATGCCGTACAACATCGCGGCCTGCAATTCCAGCGACTACAACTACGCCTCCGGGCGACTGGATCACCAGACCTACTACAAGAGCATCTCCGTCGAGCAGGCCGACCTGGAGTCACGCGTGCTGGATCGCATCCTCGCCGCCTGGCTGGCCGAGGCCGTCCGCGTCTTCGGCGTGGGCGATGTGGCCGGCGCGCCGCACCAGTGGTTCTGGGACGGCCACGAGCACGTCGATCCGGCCAAGGAAGCCAACGCCCAGGCCACCCGCCTGGCCAGTCACACCACCACGCTCGCCACGGAATACGCCCGGCAGGGCAAGGACTGGGAAACCGAGCTGCGCCAGCGGAGCAAGGAGAAGCAGCTCATGGCCGAGCTTGGCCTGACGGAGTCCGACGCACGGCCGGCCATCGGCGATGCGGAAGAAGATGACGAAGCGGAAAGCGAGGCGGATCGTGCCGCTGCCTGAGCAACGCCAGGACGAGACGCACGGCGACTTCGTCCACCGCTGCATGGCGGATGAGGTGATGGTCCGAGAGTTCCCGGACGCCGACCAGCGACGGGCCGTCTGCGAAAGGCAATGGAAGGGAGCAACGAGGATGTCGAGCGAGAACCAACCCCGGTTCGTGACGATGAAGGCCGCGCTGACCGTCGAGGCTGCGGGTGACGGGAAGGACCTGCCACGTTTCCGCATGGTCGCCTACACGGGCGGACTGATGCAATTGGCGGGCTTTCCGCACCCGGTCGTGGTGGACCTGGCGGGTTTGGAGATCCCGTCGCAGAACCTGCCGATCCGCCTGGAGCACGAACGACGCCAGGGCGTCGGCCACACGCAACGCGTGGCCGTCGAGGGCGGCAAGCTCATCGCCGAGGGGCTCATCAGTCGGGACACCTCCTGGGCTCGCGACGTGGCGAGGTCCGGCGCCAACGGCTTCCCCTGGCAGGCGAGTATCGGGGCGGCGGTCGTCGAGAGCGAGTTCGTGCCCCCCAGGCAATCGGTTCACGTCAACGGCCGAACGTTCGAAGGCCCGGTGCACGTGGTGCGCAAGGCCGTCCTCAAGGAGATCAGTTTCGTCGACAGCGGGGCCGACACGGAGACCTCGGCCCGTGTAGCGGCGACCGGACAGGAGAACACAGGTATGGACGAGATGAATGGCGACAAGACGCACGTAGCGAAGAACGACCACGACAAGCAGGCAGAAACGACCGAAACGCAGGCGGTAGCCGGCACGGACGCTGGCGCGCCTGCGTCGTCGGTCGAAGCGGCTGCGGACCCCGCGGCCGAGATGCGCGCCGCGGCGGCGGCCGAGCAGGAGCGGATCAACGCGATCCGGAAGGTCTGCGGTAAAGATCACGGCGAGATCGCCGCCCGAGCGATCTCCGAAGGCTGGGACGCCACGCGGACCGAACTGGAAGTGCTGCGCGCCTCGCGGCCCAAGGCGCCGGCCGTGCACGTGGTGGACAACGCGATGGACGGTGCGGTCCTGGAGGCCGCGTGCATGCTGACGGCCAACCTGGCGGATGTGCAAGAGCTGCACGACGAGAAGACGCTTGAGGCGGCCAGCAAGCGGTTCCGGGGCGGGATCGGCCTGCAGGAGCTGCTGCTGGAGGCGGCCTGGGCCAACGGGTTCACCGGCCGCAACTTCCGCGACAGCCGGTCGGTGCTGCGCTACGCCTTTGGCCATAACCTGCAGGCAGCGTTCTCGACGATCGATATCGGCGGGATCCTGTCGAACGTGGCGAACAAGTTCCTGCTCGAGGGATTCTTCAGCGTGGAGCGGACCTGGCGGAACATCACTTCAATCCGCAACGTCAGCGACTTCAAGACGGTCACGAGCTATCGGCTGATCGGCAAGGATCAGTACGAGCAGGTTGCCCCCGGCGGCGAGTTGAAGCACGGCACGCTCGGCGAGGAGAGCTACTCGAACAAGGCCGACACCTACGGCTTGCTGCTGTCCATCGACCGGCGGGACATCATCAACGACGACCTGGGCGCCATCACGACGGTACCCCGCAAGCTCGGTCGTGGCTCGGGCCTGAAGATCAACGACGTATTCTGGACCACACTCCTGAACAACGCCGACTTCTTCAAGGCGGCCAACAACAACTACCTCGAAGGGGCCGACACCGTCCTGAGCATCGACGGTTTGAGCAAGGCCGAGCAAACGTTCATGGACCAGACCGACGCCGACGGCAAGCCGATCGGCATCATGCCGGCGGTCATGCTCGTGCCCACGTCGCTCAGTGCGATGGCGACGATGCTGTTCAAGTCGCTGGAGATCCGCGACACGACGGCCAGCACAAAGTATCCGGTGGCCAACCCGCATGCGGGCAAGTTCCGGGCCGAGGTGAGCCGGTACCTGGCGAACACTCAGTACACGGGCTCGTCGGCCAAGGCGTGGTACCTGCTGGCCGATCCGAACGACCTGGCGGTGATCGAGGTCGCGTTCCTGAACGGCCAGGAGTCGCCCACGATCGAGACCGCCGAGGCGGACTTCAACGTGCTGGGCGTGCAGATGCGCGGCTATCACGATTTCGGGGTCGCGCTGCAGGAGCCCAAGGGCGGCGTGAAGGCGAAGGGCGAAGCGTAATGAGGCTTACGGCTTGAGGAGCAATGAATCATGGCAGTGGTGACATTCGTTCACGATGGCAGTTCGATCGACTACACGCCGGGCGCCGACGTCGCGGCCGGCGACGTGGTCGTTCAGGGTGACCTGGTCGGCGTCGCGAAGACCCCGATCGCGGCGAACGCACTCGGCGCGCTGGCGGTGACGGGCGTGTTTGACTTGCCCAAGACGACGGGCGTGGGTGAGGCCATCGCCGCCGGGGCGGAAGTCTACTGGGACGAGGCCGATCAGGTCGCCAAGACCGACGACGAATCGGGCGCGAACAAGAAGCTCGGCAAGACGGTGAAGGCCGCGGCCGACGCCGATGCGACCGTCCGCGTGCGGCTGAGCCAGTGAGGAACAGTCTGTAGTCCGGAGTCCGGAGTCTGTAGCCGGACAAGGCGGAAGGTGCTTGCAGGATCCTTCGCTACGGACTCCAGACTACAGACTACGGACTACCAATGGACCTGCTGGAGAAGGGCGCGGCTTGGCTGGAGGACCAGCGTCACGAGCACATGACGCGCACCGTGATCTACGAGCGCGACGGTGAGACCGTGGAGGTAGCGGCCACGGTTGGCCAGACGGTCTTTCGGATCGACGAGGGTTACGGGGCCACGATCCGGCATGTGCGGCGCGACTATCTGATCCGGACGGCCAACCTCGTGCTTGGCGGCGAACCGACGCTGCCGCAACGCGGCGACCGGATCAGAGAAACGCAGGACGGCAAGGTGTTCGTTCACGAGGTCATGGGACCGGGTGGCAGTGAGCCCGACTGGCGATATTCGGATTCCTACCGCCGGACGTTGCGGATCCACACGAAGCAAGTCGGACTGTTCGACTGTTAGGCCGTTCGGCTATTGGGGTGGGCGGGCAAGACTCCCAACAGTCTAACAGCCGAACAGCCCAACAGCCTGGAGCGAGCGAAGCGAGCGACAAATGGAAGACTGGATGATCCAACCCGTGGTGCAGTACGGCTTCCTGGGCTTCTCCGTGGTCCTGCTGGGTGTGGTCATCTGGCTGATCCGCAAGCTGCTGGACGTCCTGGAGGCCAACAACCGGATCATCGCTGCCAACACGGAGGCGATCCGCCAGTTGACGAGCACGACCTGCGACCTGCTGAAGCTGAACCGCTCGCTGCACGACAAGATCATCTCGCGGCCGTGCATCGCCCGGGAGGAAGTGTGACGTGGCCGTCATCACTGACATCGCCGATGCCGTGGTGGCCAGCCTGAACGCCGGCTCGTTCGGTCAGGAGTTCACTGCCGAGCGGCACTATCGACCGGTGTTCGACCTGCCGGAGATGGGAACACTGCATGTGACGGTGGTGCCCCAGGGTATGGCGATCGAAACGGCCGGCCGGGGGCGAAGTCAATACGATTGCCGGATCGACATCGCGATCCAGAAGAAGTTCGAGAACGGGGATTCGGCCGAGCTCGACCCGCTGATGGCGCTGGTGGAGCAGATCGCGGATCACTTCCGGTTCAAGCGGCTGGAAGGGCTGCCGGAGGCGATGTGGGTCAAAACGGAGAACACTCCCATCTACGCCGCCGAGCACATGGAGCAGAACCGGGTGTTCACCAGCGTGCTGACCGTGACTTATCGCGTGTGGCGATAAGTCAGGCTGTTGGGCTGTTCGACTGTTCGGCTGTTGGGAGATTCGGCTATTCGACTGTTGGGGCGCGGCGGGGCTCGTCTTTCCGAACAGCCTAACAGCCCAACAGTCTAACAGCCTGAAAGCGAGCGAAGCGAGCAGACATGGCTGTTCAACGCAGATGGATCCAGGCCGCGACAGTGGCGATCGACGAAGCCACCGGCGAACTGTTGGTCCGCACCGGCGGCGGCATCGAAGTCAAACGCGCGGTTATTGATGCCGCCAGCGACGCGGCCGAGGGCAACGAGATCATAGCGGGCGTTTCAGGCAAGCGGATCTGTGTGCTTGGGATCTGTCTGCTGGCTGAGGAAGCGGTGGACGTGACCTTCTACTCCGGCCCGGCGGATACGGGAACCGCATTGACGGGTCCGATTCCGGTGGGCGACCGGGGTGGCTTCGTCCTGCCGATGCCGGCAGACCCGTCCATGCCCTGGCTTCAAACGGAGCCGGGCGAGCCGTTGACCATCCATCTCAGTGCCGCCTGGCGCTGCGGCGGCTGGGCCGTGTATTGCGAGGAGTAAGCGAAGGATGACGCCGAGGAAGGGCAAACTCTCATGCGACTGACGATCAGCACGAGCAGTCAGGATTACCAGCGAGCATTAGCGTTCCTTGATGAGCTCGCAGGGCGACTGTCAGATGCTCTGCCGACCTTCGCATCTCTTCCCGCAGCCAAGCAACGTCGCTGGCTCCAGCGGGATCCGCTCCTGCGGCGCATGCTCATCCTGTCTCAACGGACCCATGGACTTGTCGCCCAGGAGGACCTGGCGTGGTGACCAACCGAAACTTCTCAGGCCAGGTGCGCCCTTCGGCACTCGACCGCGAGTACCGTCGCTGCAACTTCAGCCAGCCGAGCCCCATCGACGAGGACGGCAAGAAGCGAGGGGTCCGACTGTTTCCCGGGGACGGCGCGCCGCGAACATTCATCGACTGCAACTTGACCAACTGCGAACCGCCGCCCGGATCTACGGTCACGCGCTGCAACACGAGCGTGATAGAGCCCGACGTGGCCCTGCGAACCGTAGAGGTGGAAATCGACGGTGAGGTCATCGCACACGAGGTGCGAGGCAGCCGCCTGCATGGCCGCTGGGACCCGGAGACCAAGCAGTACGTCTACCTCTCGCCGCCCGTAGAGAGTCCGTGGGAGGGCAGATGATGGCGCTGGTGTATCACGTGTCAGCTCAGAACGGCTCGGCGAACAACAGCGGCTCGTCCGAGTCGATGATCGTCAGCGGGACCGGCGCGATCACGGACGGCACCGCAACCGTCCAGCTGCCCGTCGGCACGAATCTCTCCGGCGTCAACCAGGGCGCCGGTCACGACACGATCCGTATCGCTGCCCGAGGCGACGGCATTCACGGAACGGACATCTTCGAGATCACGGATGTTGACGATCCGAACGACCGGCTCACGGTGACTCCCGCTCCTGGCGTCGGCAGCGACCAGGCCTGGACGATCGGCGGTGCTTTCGCCACGCCGCAGAAGGCCGCGGATTGTGTCGATCCGGGCGATACGATCTGGATCAAGGGCGACGGAGATTATCTGCCAAACGGGGCGCCCATCATCACCCTCAAGACCAAGGGCACGATCGCTCAGCCGATCGTGGTCGAGGGCTATCGCCAGACGAAGGGCGGCGCTACCGCCTTCTTCCAGGCCAACGCACACATCTGGCCGAGCGATGCCCGGTTCGACGACTACCGCGTACGTCTGGACTGCGACGGGACCAGCTACGCAGGGATTTCCAAGGGCAGTCTGTCCTGGCAGCTCTACTACGTATTCAGGAACGTGCAGGTGCAGAACCGTGCCAATGGACAGGCTATCGACATCTCCGCTGCGATGTTCGTGAACTGCGCGGGTCGGAACAACTTCGTCGACCTGTATGCATCGGATCCGTGCCTCGCGCTGAACTGCCTGTTCGATGGCTTCATGATCCAGGGCGCATACGGGCCGGTGGACGCATTGGGATGCGAATTCATCAATGGAGCCGGTACGCCCTACACCGGCGCGGGATTGCTGCAGTTCTGCCGCCTGTTGAATAATGACAATCACGCGGTCAACACGTCGTCCATGTCCAACCCGCCGGTGATCCACTGCACGATTGTCGGCAGTGAAACTGCCAAGGCCAGCGGCAAGGCGGGCCTCTTCTTCAGTGCTCAATCTGCCCTGGCCGCGAACAACATCATCCATAACTACGCCATCGGCGTGAAAGCCTACGAAGCGGCCGGCCCGATCGTCGTCCTGAGAAACAACCTGATCACAAGCTGCACCGTGAGCTACGAGAACGTGGCCCCCGGCGTGGGCGACGTGATCGCCGACGATCCCGGGTTCGTGGACGCGGCCAACGGCGATTATCGCCTGCGTTCGATCAGTCCGGCCATCGGCCGGGCCTGGCCGTCGGGCGACATCGGGGCCGAGCAGCGGCCGGGTAATAATCACGGGCTTCTGCGAATGGGGGCGGGGTGATGGTCGGTATGGGTATCCGCACGCGAGACGATGTGCCCAAGGTCCTTCGCCAACTGCGGAGGGCGAACATCGAATCGCTGGGGCACGCGGGAGCGGCCGTCCGACTGGTCGCTCGCCGGTCCATTCGGCGGAGTCTGAAGCCCTCACGGCCCGGGACGCCACCGAAAACCCGACGCGGGCAACTGCGCCGCGCGATCTTGTACGCGGTGGAAAAACAGGCCCAGCGTGTGGTCGTCGGCCCGGCGTATGCGATCGTCGGCCCGTCGGCGATGGCCCATGAGTTCGGCGGACGGTTTCGGGGACAGCGTTATGACCGCCGGGCCTTCATGGGACCGGCGTTGGAGAAGATCAAGGATCGACTGCCCCGCATGTGGGCCAGTTCTGTGAGATGAGGAGACGGTTATGGCCATCAAGTTAGGCATGGAGGCGAAGCTCTACCACGGGCCCGCTGGTAGTACCGCCACGTCGGAGCTGACCAACGTCAAGGACGTGACGCTGAACCTGGAGACCGGCGAGGCGGACGTGACCACCCGGGGCAACCAGGGCTGGCGGGCGACGGTGGCCACCCTCAAGAACGGCAGCGTCGAGTTCGAGATGATCTGGGACACCAGCGATGCCGGATTTACCGCGATCCAGCAGGCATACTTCAACAACACGCCCATCGCCCTGGCCATCCTGGATGGCGCAGGTGGCAGTGGTCTCGACGCCGACTTCTCGATCACCAACTTCACCCGCAACGAGCCGCTGGAGGAGGCGATGACCGTCAGCGTGACGGCCAAGCCGACCTACTCGACCCGAGCCCCGGCGTGGGTGTGATGAATGTAGCATCGTAAACATAAAGGAGACAACGATGCCGATTGGTTCGATTACATCAAATGTCAGTATCGCCGGGATCTCTATCCAGTCCACCGTCAGTCGCCAGGCGGAAGGCCAGGAAAGCCACGAAGTGGTGTTGCCGGCCGCAAAATCGGGTTCGCTGTCCGCGCGCACGACTGATACCACCGGCGATCTGACGCTGTCGGCAGGGCACGGGATCACCACCGGTGATGTCATCGACATCTACTGGGACGGCGGTGTGCAGTACGGCGCGACCGTGGGCACGGTCGCGGGAAACGTCGTCCCCTTCAGCGGTGGCGCCGGTACGGTGTTGCCGGCGCAGGATACCACCGTAACCGCCAGCGTGCAGACGGAAATCGATGCGGATTTCGATGGCGACAACATGAAAATGTTGGCGATCCATGGGACCAAGCGCCTCCACGTCGATTTCCAGGACTCGGGCAGCGTGAGTTTGTATGCCGCTGAGCTCGCGGCGAACGAGGTGGACTGGTGGGCGTCGGACTCAGGAGAGTCGAACCCGCTGGCGGGCAATCCGGTCGACAAGGTTAGGGCCAGCACGGGGGCCACGGAAGCGGCTACGTGCAAGATCGGTGTCCTTTTCGATAGTACGCCATGAGGGTAGGTCATGAAAACGTTCCAGGACAACAACGGCCGGACTTGGACGATCACGGTCAACGTGGACGCGATCAAGCGCGTTCGCTCGCTGCTCGATGTGAACCTGCTGGACGTGGTGGACGGCAAGCTGCTGGAGCGGATCGTCAGCGACCCGGTGCTGCTGTGCGACGTGATCTACTGCCTGGTCAAGCCCGACGCCGACGCCCGGCAGGTCACGGACGAGGACTTCGGCCGGGCGATGGCCGGTGACGCGATCGACCACGCGACCACCGCGCTGCTGGAGGAACTCGTGGATTTTTTCCCCGGGCCGAAGCGTCGAGTTCTGAGCAAGGCGCTGACCAAGCTCAAGGCGCTGGAGGCCCGGGCGCTGCAGGTGGCCGAGACGCGGCTCGACGATCCGGAGCTGGAGGCCCGGATCGAAGCCGAACTGAACGCGTCGATGTCTGGCAGCTCGTCTGGCAGCTTGCCGGCGTCGTCGGCCTCGATCCCGGACCACTGACGTTGCGTGAACTGCTGGCGATGGCCGAGGCCAGGGTGCAGGACAACTGGGCCCGTACGTCGGCGATTCTGGCGATGATCGCCAACGCTCACCGGGATACCAAGAAGACCAGGCCGTTCACGCCGGCGGACTTTAATCCGATGGAGCAGCGGCAAACGGACCAGCCCATCATCCGGACTAATGACCTGTCGATCCTCAAACGGGTGTTTGTGGACAAAGGCACAAGTACAGGAAGGAGTCTAAAACCATGTTCCCACGGAAGGTAATGATGACTGTCTTGTTGGCGCTGTTCGTGGTGGTTCTCAGCCCGGGCTGTGCGGTCAATACCGAGCCGATCGAGCGGGCGAGTAACCGCATGATCGACGAGGTCGTCTCGCCGGCCGTCCAGAAGGCGGTCACCGATCTGGGCCAGCGGTCGGCGGCGCTCCAGGGCCAGGGCTCGCTCATCAATCCCGGCTACGTGATGGACGGCTACGGCATCGTCGGCACCGGCTTTGTCTGGACGGCCAGCGTCAAGCTTGACGGCGTAAGCGCGAACCTGGCCGGGGCGACGCAGGCTGACCAGGGGCCCGATGTCACGTCCACCCAGCCGGCGTCCGACGCGATCAAGGAGGATACCGAGTGACGCGAATCTGCCTGTGCGTTGCACGCAGACAGGTGCGAAGGATCGTTCGTTCGATGGTCCTGTGGCCGGTTGTGCCACTGACCTGCACCTTGCCGGGTGCCGGGTGCGCCACGGGCGACCTCGTGCTGGTCAAGATCGTGCGCACTGAATCCGAGCCACAGACGGTGATGGAGGTCCAATCCGATGGAGACACTGCGTCAGATCCGAGCGTTTCTGAGCGGCAAGAAGACGTACATCGGGATGATCGCGGCCGGGACGTTGGGGCTTTTCTGGAGCTCTGGCCTGATTGACGACAAGCTCGCTCAGACCCTGGCCATCCTCATCGCCACCTGGACCGGCGTGTCATTCCGGGCGGCGATGGCGAAGAAGTAGCAGACTGTTCGGCTGTTAGACCGTTCGGCTGTTGGGGAAGATGACGGTTGGATCGTTTCCCCAACAGTCTAACAGCCTAACAGTCCAACAGCCTGAAACATCGGAGATGTTTCAATGCCATCGGCCAGGAACATCCGGGCGGGGGCGGCCTACGTTGAACTCTATGCCCACGACAATCGGCTGGTCAAGGGCCTGCGCAATGCATCGCGAAGGCTCAAGGCCTTCAGTGCGTCCGTGCGTCAGATCGGTATGCAGCTCGCCAAGGTCAGCGCGGTGTTCGCCACGCCGCTGGTGGCCGGAGTAAAAGTCTTCGCCGACTTCGAGCAGCAGATGGCCAACGTCTCGACCATGCTCGACGAGCCGGACAAGCACATGGCCCGGTTCCGCCAGGGTATCCGTGACATGTCCGTCGAGTTCGGCGAGTCCACCGAGACGCTCGCCAAGGGCCTTTACGACATCCTGTCGGCCTCGGTGCCGGCCGAGCACGCCCTGTCGGTGCTGGCCGTGGCCGCCAAGGCCGCACAGGCCGGCATCACCGACACCGGTACGGCCGCCGATGCGATCACCACCGTCCTCAACGCCTACGGCCTGTCGGCCGAGCGGGCGGGTGATGTGAGCGACTGGCTCTTCTCGATCGTCAAGCGGGGCAAGACCACGTTCGCCGAGCTCGCACCCAGCATCGGCAACGTGGCCACGATCGCGGCCAGCGCCGGTGTCGGCTTGGACGAGGCGGGCGCCGCCCTGGCCACGATGACCCGCAACGGCGTCCAGACCGAAAACGCCGTCACCGCGCTCAACGCGATCATCTCGTCTTTCCTCAAACCGGCTTCTGAAGCGACCGAATATGCCCGGCAACTCGGCTTCGAGATGTCGTCGGCCACGATTAGGTCGGAGGGCCTGGCTGGCGTCTTCAACAAGATCAGCAAACTGCCGCCGGACGCGATCTCCAAGCTGTTCCCGAACATCCGGGCCCTCAAAGGCGTGCTGCCGGCCCTGAAGAACATGGAGGGCTTCACCGAAGACATTGCCGTCATGGCTGATCGGGCTGGCGCGACAGAGGCCGCCTATAAGAAAATGACGGGCACGCTCGCTCACGGCTTCCGGCAGATCAAGCAGTCGGCCATTGTCGCCCTGTCGGTCGTGGGTGAGGCACTGGCTGAGCCCGTCGCCCGCATCGCAAGGACGATCAAGACCTACGCCGCGCATGTGCGGCGGGTGCTGGAGGAGAACAAGGCGATGGTCGTCTCGGCGGCCAAGGTGGTCGCGGCGATCGGTCTCGTTGGCGGCGCGCTGATCACCGTCGGCGTCGCCGGTGCGGCCATGTCGTTCGTCTTCGGCGGCATTGCGTCGATCATCACGGGCGTAGGCACGGCCATCGGTGTGCTCGGCTCAGTGCTCGCTGCGCTGCTGTCACCGATCGGCCTGGTCACAGCGGGCGTCGTCGGCTTGGCGGTCGGGATCCTTCACGCGACGGGCGCCGGCGCCAAAGCCCTCGGCTGGCTGGCGGACAAGTTCGATGCGCTCAAGCAGACCGCGCTGAAAGCCTGGCAAGGCATCGGTGACGCGATGGCCGCCGGCAACATCGCATTGGCGGCCAAAATCCTCTGGCTGACGCTCAAGCTGGAATGGCAGCGCGGCGTGCACGCGCTCAGGGGCTACTGGACCGACTTCAAGACCTGGTTCCTGACGCTGGCCACGGATGCGTTCTACGGCGCGGTGGCTTTACTCGCCGAGGCCTGGGCGGGCCTGCAGGCGATCTGGGTCGAGACGACGACGTTCCTGGCCAACACCTGGACGCGATTCACCGGCGGCCTGACCAAGGCGTGGAATTCCGCCGAGAACCTGCTGACCAAGGGCTGGCTAAAACTCATGGGCCTGTTTGACGAGGATCTCGACGTTGAGGCGGCGATCCGCATGGCGGACGAGGACCTGGCCCGGCGGAACGCCCAGGTCGAGCGCGACGCGCAGCGCACCCTGGCCGAGCGTGAACAGCAGCGCAAGCAGAAGCGGGAAGCCATCGAACAGGAACGCATCGGCACACTGCGGGCGATCGACGAGATGGCCGACGCCGAGAACGAGGCCCGCAAACAGCGGTACGCTGATCAACTGAAGGCGTCGGAGGATGCCCTCGCCAAGGCCAGAGCTGAATGGCAAGCCGCCATTGCCGAGGCGGGTGCTCAACGGGCCGAAGCCGAGGAAGGGGAAGGGCCCGAGAAGCCGGAGAACGTCGCCGAGCGGATCAAGAAGATGCTGGCCGGCGTCACGGACGCGATCGGCCAGGCGGATGTTGTTACTCGCGGGATGACCACGGCCGGCACGTTCAATGCCCTGGCCGCCTTCGGCCTCGGCATGGGCAGCGTCCAGGAGCGAACAGCCAAAGCCACCGAGGAGACCGCCCGCAATACCGCCAAGATCGCCCGCAAGGCGGGCCAGGAACTGTCGTTTGGATGAGGCTGTTGGACTGTTGGGCTGTTCGACTGTTGGGGCGCGGGGCGGCTGGTCGTTCCTAACAGCCTAACAGCCGAACAGTCTAACAGCCCCGAACAACCGGAGGTTGTTCGCAATGGCCATCACGTTTCAGGAACTCTTCGCCGATCGCACCGAGGCCGTGGGTGTGCGGCCATCGGCCGAAATAGCCCACCTGGCCACGACCAGCGAGGGCGAGGACGAGACGGCCGTGCTCCTCAGCGCTGATGCGACGCTGCCACCCACCTACAACGGCCTGCTCCGCACGAGTATTGCGATCGAGGAGCGGATCAACAACGCGCAGTGGCGGCTCGTCGCGTCGTATGAGCTCAAGGAATCCGTCTGGAGCTTCGACACCGGCGGCGGCCAGCAGCACATCACGCAGAGCTTAAGCACCGTCGGTCGCTACGGCCCGGGCGCATCGACCAAGCTGGGCGGGGCGATCAACTACGACGGCCAGAACGTCAACGGCGTGGACATCGTCGTGCCCGTCTACGCCTTCTCCGAGACGCACTACTTCACGGATGCTCAGGTGACACCTGCCTACAAGGCCACGCTGTTCAACCTGACCGGCACGGTCAACAACGCCTCGTGGCGGGGTTTTAGCGCGGGCGAGGTCCTGTTCCTGGGGGCCAGCGGCAGCAAGCGCGGCAACGACCTGTGGGAGCTGCAGTTCCGCTTCAGCGCCTCGCCTAACAAGAGCGACATCCAGGTCGGCGAGATCACCGGGATCGCCAAGAAGGGCTGGGAGTACCTCTGGGTGCTTTATGCGGAGGACGTGGACGACACGGCCAAGTCGATCGTGAAGAAGCCGATCGGCGTGCACGTCGAGCGGGTCTATCCGACATCGGACTTCACCGCTTTGGGGCTTGGAGTATGAGTTCGCAACTGCGCAAAGTCGCTCGCGGCGAGACGCTGCGGGTTCCGGCGGACACCTGGAACACGCTCATGGACGTGGCCCGTTCGCACCGCCAGCGGGAGCTGTCACAGGGTGTGGATGCGGGCGGCCTGAGGATGGGCGCTGGCATCGTCACCGTGCGAAACACTTCGGGGGCGGATCAGGATCGATTCGCCGTCATGGGCCTTTCGGGCATCGTGATTCCCCCAGCGGACAACGAGCTGGAGTTCCAGAGCCGCCCGGCCTTCGATGTCGTGGTCCCAACCGACGATCACACGGACAGCTTCGTCATCCTCACCGGACCGATCGCGGCCGGTCGGCTCGGCCATGCGATGGTCGCGGGCGTCACGCCGGTCAAGCTGGATGTCCAGAGCGAGGACGATCAGTATGCGGTTGCCAAGACGGGTGAAACGGGCTTCCTGGAAACGGGCTCGGGATCAGCGCGGATCCTCTGGAAGGAATCCGGCACCGGCCTGAAGTGGGGTGTCGTGCTGTTCCCGGTCGGGCAGCCCCAGCTCACGGCATTTGCGGTGTTCGACGGAGACAGAACCAACAAGCGCTACACCGGCCATATCAAGAACGACGGCGGCTCCCTCGGCGATGCCGTGCAGTTCATGTTCCTCAACGACCCTGGCGTGGCTGATCTCCTCGACGCGAACGATGTGATTGAGATCAAGCCGTGCCCGACGTGGAAACAATCGGATTCGGACTGGGGCGACGAGGCGACCTACGGCAAGAAGTACCTGGCCATCCTCTCGCCCTGGGCGGCCATGGGGTGACCGATGGGTTGGACGCAGACGCTACCGGTGAAAGGGGCACGAGCTACGGCTGAACCCCTGCATAACGAGTTCCGCCACGCCTGCCTGGAACGGGCGGCCGCCCGGAACCAGTGGTACCTGCCCTATCTGCCCGAGGCCCATCAGAAGGGCCGCAGGCTCACCTCCGAGCTGACCGACGGTTTCAACTACATCATCAACGGGTGGAAGTGGATCGAGAGCTACACCGACTGGAAGACGTTCAGCGTCTGGAGTCTGGTGACCACGCCCACTGATCCGCCCGAGATGAAATGGAACATCTTCGAGAAGGGCATCGGGCCGGGGATCACCACCTGGCGGGATCCCCGGGGCAAGGGAGCGCGTTTCAATGCCCGTCAATTCGAGGACATGAGGGAACTCGCCAACGAGATGACTGTCTTCACCCTCACGTCCGCTGGCGGCGGAACGCAGGGGCGCCGCCGGCGAGGATCCGCGTATCAGCCGACCTGTGCGGCAGCCTTGGCCGAGCTGGCCGGGACCGCCTGGCTCCAGACCGCTTACGCCTTTGGCATTCACGTCTGGCACTACTATCCTGGCTACTACACGCACCTCGGCGCCCAGTACACCGGCCAGCACCAAAGGGCCAGCTACTTCGGCTTCACGGTTCACGCTGCCCGGCCAGGGTATGAGGACATGACCGGCCATCCGTGCCAGCACATCTACCCGTACGCGAAGTACCGGGCCTACCGGTCGAGGTACACGGGAGGATCAAGCTTCACCATGTCCATTGGCCGCCCCATCACGGCTCTGATGGACATGTCCGAGACCAATCCGTCTCCGTCCAGCTACGAGGACCTGGTCGCCGCCGGCAGCAACTTCAAGTCCGGAACCATCGAGAGCTCCGAAGAGCAGACCACGGACAGGACTGTGCTCTTCAGCGACGCGACGGTCTACCCTCCCGGCACGCGGTACCTGATCCTGTACCTGGACAACGACGATCCGACCGAGTCGGTGCTCTGCGCCGGCTGGAGCCCCGGCAGCGGAACGGAGTATTCGACCGACAACTTCAACTGGGCCGCCGCCGGCGGCGTCCTCGGCACCTTCAACTTCGACAAACTGGCGGCCTGAGGTCCGAGGATGACAGCCTCCCGGCTACGGTGTCCGATAGACAAATCTGACTCATGAATTGCGACCGGGCAGGTGAGAACGCTTCTCCGCACTTCTGGAGGAGGCTGGGGGCCACATCCCGGACCACGGCATCTATGCCGTTCGGCGGCAAGGGTTACTGTTGATGCTCGAGCTGATGTATGCCGAGCGCTGATTGCGAATCGTCTCGAAGTCTCACTTCCGCTTGAGAATCGCTCTCCATCCGGTAGGCGGAACAGCACCTCGGTAGATATGCAAGTTCGCACCGCGGATGTCCTCTATTGTCGTAAACACTTCGGGATCAACGGTCTTTGCTGCTCCTATTACTGTCTCCGTCTGTCGGCGAGGGACCACGACGAATGCGACGGAAACTTCACCGGTCATTCCGTGCCCTTTCATTTCAGTGACACCGAAACCCGCGAGTCTTAGCCCCTCCGCCACCGCCGCGCTTCGGGTCCGGGAGATCAGCCGGATCGCTTGCATGCCGATAGCCAGCTTGCGCTCCAGAAGGACACCAACAGCTGTGCCGGTTGCGAAACCGCCAGCATAGGCCACGATGTTATACCAGTGATCCAGGTGGGTCAGGACACCAGAAATCGCCAACACCCAGATAGATACTTCGAAGAATCCAAGGATAGGCGCAACAACGCGTGAACCTCTAATAACGCAGATTGTTCTGAAGGTTCCCATCGAGACGTCAACCACGCGTGCGCAGAAGATGAACACAGGCCAAAACAAAGGGTATGCATCAAGCAAGCCCGTGAAGGTATTCATGGCGCCGCATCTTCTCATGCGCTCTTGGGAGGTAGATCACGTCCCCTAGAGCGTCGCCATGTCGACATTGTCGAATCTGCGCTGGTAGAAGCCTACGTATTTCACCTTCCGCTCCAGCGCTTCGACCACTGCGTGTGCGAAGTTAACCCCCTCGAATTGTCGAGCGCTGCCCAGCCCCCCCGGCGTGAAGACGTTGATCTCCATTAACTTGTCGCCGACAATATCGAGCCCCACCAGGAACATGCCGTCTTCGACCAACTTGGGACGCACGATTTCGGCGATCCTCAAGACACGATCGTCCACCTCGGCCGAGGCCTTTTCACCACCGGCGTGGATGTTGCTGCGGATGTCATCACCGGAGCGGACGCGGCGGAAGGCGGCGTACTTGCCCTTATACCGCAGCGGCTGGCCGTTCATCATGAACAGGCGCATGTCCCCCTCGGCCGCCTCGGCCAGGTATTCCTGGGCGACGACATACCCGTTACGGCTGACGGATTCGATCATCTGATTCAGGTTCCCGAAGTCATCGCTTCGAACGCGGAAGACGCCCTCGCCTCCAGAACCCTGAAGCGGTTTGATGACGATGTCTCTTCCGTGCTCCTTGCCGAAAGCCTTGATTTCGTCCCGATCTCGTGTGATCAACGTCTTCGGGCGCACCTCCTCCGGAAACAATTGAAAGTACATCTTGTTCATCGCATTGGCGAGACCATTGGGATCGTTGAGGACGATCACCCCGCGGAGAAGGGCCGCCCGGCCGAACATGATGCCTGCCGTTTGTGCCCAGGGCCGACGATCCTTGTCCTCCGCCGGGTCATTCCGAAGCATCAGCACGTCGAGGTCGTCCACCGTTATCCGTTCCACGATGCCGTTGGAACCTCGTAATTGGTCAAGATACGTTTGCGTGGACTTATACCTGGTTTCGGGCGCGGCACGCGCTCGAGCACGGATGCAGTTGTCCGGGTCCAATGCGAGATCCCCGGCTCCGATCAACCAGGATTCGTGCCCGCGGTTGACCGCTGCCATGGCGAGGCGGCTCGTCGTGTAGATGGCCTCCTCCGTCGCAATATCATTGACTACGAATCCGACGCGCATTCGTTCTTCCTTTCGATCAACTGCAAGACCGTGAGTCCCTGCCGGACTTTCGCCAGTTTACCCGCAACCTGAGGATCGTCCAGATACCGCGGTCTTAGCGGTGGCGGGCACAACACTTCTCGGAGATGTAGCTCGCGCATGATGGCGGTGTGGTCCAAGGCGATCTTGCCGACGAGAAGCGGCTCAAGTTCTCCCCCCTCGCCGAGGTACTGGAGCAATCTGCTCAGCCCGCGCAAATAGACCACATCCTTTGTCAACCCTCCCCCCCGATAGATTCGCATGGTGACGTCAAAG
>Ga0307434_1000686_pt1 | contig 21110 bp, 21 predicted proteins | sample SalMarWE160220MG_FD_202156 | JGI IMG/M metagenome (GOLD analysis project Ga0307434, IMG submission 202156) | Salt marsh sediment microbial communities from the Plum Island Ecosystem LTER, Massachusetts, United States - WE1603-220 | ecosystem: Environmental > Aquatic > Marine > Intertidal zone >... | reverse complement strand
GTGGGTCGAGCAGGGAAGGACCGTTTACGGCGTCACCACGGGCTTCGGCGCCCTGAGCGATGTGAGTATCTCCAAGAAGGAAACCAAGCAGCTCCAAAAGAACATCCTCATGAGCCATGCGGCAGGGGTGGGAAATATCCTGGATGATGAGACCGTCCGGGCCGTTATGGCACTCCGCATCAAGGACCTTGCCCGGGGACACTCCGGCATCCGCCTGGAAACGGTCCGGCAGCTCACCGAGTTTCTCAACCGCGGGATCTATCCTGTTGTGCCGGAGCAGGGATCCGTGGGGGCGAGCGGCGATCTCGCCCCTTTGGCGCACCTTTCCCTGGTCCTGATAGGGCAGGGGGAGGCCGTGTACCGGGGCAAGAGGATGTCCGGACTGAAGGCCCTGAACGACTGCGGGCTGGAGCCGATTGAGCTGGAGGCAGGAGAGGGGCTCGCACTGGTGAACGGGACCCAGATGATGACCGCCATCGGAGGACTTTCCGTCTACGATTCCATAAGGCTGTCCAAGATGACCGACATCGCAGCAGCCATGAGCCTCGAGGTGCTCATGGGGACCAGAACGGAATTCGATCCGAGGATCCACCAGGTTCGGCCCCATCCCGGGCAGATAGCGACAGCGGCCAACATGGAGAGGATCACCAGGAACAGCGAGATCATCTCCTCTCACAAGGACTGCTCCCGCATCCAGGACGCCTACACCTTGCGGTGCTCTCCCCAGGTGCACGGCGCCAGCAAGGATGCCATTGCTTATGCAACAAAGGTGATAGAGACGGAGATGAACTCCTCAACAAACAACCCCCTCATATTCTCGGATTCGGAGGAGTTCCTGCTCGGCGGAAACTTTCACGGTCAGCCAGTAGCGCTCGCCATGGATTTTCTCGCAATCGGCCTTTCCGAACTGGGGAACATATCGGAGCGGAGGGTTGAGCGGCTGGTGAATCCGCAGTTGAGCGGTCTTCCCGCATTCCTGGTGCGCGATGGGGGGCTTAATTCGGGGTTCATGCTCGCACAATACACGGCAGCAGCCCTCGTGTCAGAGAACAAGGTCCTCTCCCATCCGGCATCAGTCGACTCGATCCCCACCTCGGCAAATAAGGAGGATCACGTGTCCATGGGTTCCATTGCCGCCAGGAAATGCAGGCAAATCTTGAGGAACACCGAACAGGTGATCGCCGTCGAGTTCCTTTGCGCTGCCCAGGCCATGGATCTCTTCACCAATCTGAAACCCGGTGAGGGAACCCTGGCCGCTTACAGGACCGTTCGAGATGCGGTCCCCCACCTGGACAAGGACCGCGTTCTCTCAAAGGATATCGAGTCTGTCGTGCGTCTCATGAGGAGCGGAAAGATCCTCGAAGAGGTTGAGAGGGTGGTCGGAGAACTTCACTAAAGCTTCCTTCCTGTCTCGAGTTGGGTTTTCTGCCATTTCTGAGAGGGGCACTACGGATGATCCTGAGAGCCAGAGATCGTTGCTGTGATAAAGCAGGGGTGATCATCGCCGCCGCCGGCGAAATAGATGAGGCTGTTATACGCATTGATCCTGCCGCCTGTAACCATCTTTCCCTCAAGGGATGACGTGGGGTCAACGCTATTGAGGATGCCCCTTTTTACCTGATCATAGGTGAGTCCCCCATGATACGCCCGGATAAGGGCTGCAAGCCCTGCGACATGGGGGGTTGCCATGGAGCTTCCGCTGAGGGGCTGATAGGTGTTGTCGGCTTTTGTGCTAAAGATACCAACTCCCGGCGCCGCTACATCCACCGAGGAGAGCCCGAAATTAGCCCATGATGGCAGTTCATCGTTCTCATCGGTGGCGGTTACGGAGATGATATTATCAAGATCATAGCTGGCAGGATATTCCGGTGTCTCATCGTTATTATCGCCTATTTGATCATCTCCTCCATTTCCCGCTGCTGCGATAACGAGCACCCCGGCGTCACGGGCGCTTTTTATGGCCTCGAACTCACCCTGCGAGGACCCTGCGCCGCCGAAGCTGAGGTTTATGATAGTCGCGCCATTATCGATGGCATACACTATTGCCGCAAGTTCATCGGCTACCGTGCCGGTACCGCCGGAATCCAGTATCTTCAGTATCATAATTGATCCTGACCAACACACGCCTGTAATGCCTACGCTGTTATTACCCCGTGCGGCGATGATACCGGTGACATGGGTGCCGTGGTAGTAATCCAAATTGTCGTCACTCGGGTCATTGTCACCAGTTGCAAAGTCCCATCCGTAGTAATCATCGATCATTCCGTTGCCATCGTCATCCTCGCCGTCGTTGCCGGGGCTTCCGTTTGACCAATCTTCCGCTAAGTTTCTCCAGACGCTTTTCTTCAGGTCCTCATGATCGAGATCCGCACCGGTATCGAGTACGGCTATCACCACGCCGCTGCAATCGATATGTATATCCCACGCTTCCGGGGCGTCGATGTCCGCATCCTCGGTGCCGCCCGTTTGGCCGGTATTATGAAGCCCCCAGAGCTCAGTGAAATAGGGATCATTGGGCGTCTTGAAGGCCTGCCTGATGTAGTTCGGCTCCGCGTACTCCACATCCGGATCTGCCCGGTAAAAGGAGACGGCCTCCTCGACGCTCCAGCCATCCGGGATCTTGATGCGATCGATAGGAACTCTTTTCAAACGGCCTGCCACCTTGAAGCCACGAGATCTATGGATACGTTCGGTGTGTTTCTTTGAAAGGCCTTTTTTGAACTTGACCAGAATCTCACCCGGGGCATACTGTGCTGTATGCTGTGTCCCTGGATAGGCTGAGATGGGATAGAGAATAAGCAAGAGCGCAAGGAGGATTGATGATCTCTTTAGCATGTCATACATCAATGAAACGTTCCTTCTTCAGTAATGGGGATATTAGGGCGTATCAGCGCTTTTTTTCGGCTGTATTCTTCTTATGTAATTCGGCTCAGCGTAAGCTACAGGGGGATCTTCCTGGTAGAGCCTGATAGCCTCTTCTACGGTCAGCCCGCTTCTGATCTTTATAAGGTCGATGTTCAGCTTTTGAAAATGCTTGAGTATCGTCGAGCCCAGGCGGCTGTGGAGGGCCAGAGTTTCCTCATGTGAAACGCCCTCTCTGAATTTGACAAGTATCTGTCCAGGTACATAGGATTGTTTCTGGGGCACCTGGCTAAAGCACGCATCCTGAAACAAGAAAAAGCACAGCAACAATAGGGTGAGTGATGTTGTTCTAAGCATGCATTTACTGTTACCATTCGATACAAGCTCAAATCAAGCAGAATCACAGAACCCTTTCATAACTGCAAAGCCTCCTTGAGCAAAGGAGAGGATTATGATACATGATACAGGAGAACTCGGATAAGAAGTGGCAATTCATATTCGATTTTTGCAGAGCGAATGAGCCCAGAGAGTGGATGTGAAGTTAGGGGAGGAACGGATCTTGAGTGTAGATGATCATTTTTTAGAGCGATTTTTTACACCGCGCTCGGTTGCGGTGGTTGGGGCAACAAATAATCCCTTTAAGATCAATTATTGCCTGGTACAAAATCTGGTGAGGCTGAATTATCAGGGTAAGATTTACCCGGTTAACTATCGAGAGAAGGAGATAGCCGGGATAAAGGCATTTCCAAGATTGACCGATATTCCCGGCGACATAGATCTCGTTGTGATCTCTGTTCCGGCCACAAAGACAACGGATATTGTCAAGGAGTGCGATACTCTTGGAGTGAAGAACGTGGTTATCGTGACCGGAGGATTTTCCGAGGGGGGAGAACAGGGGAAAAAACTTCACCGTGAAATAGCCTCATTTATCAAGAAAAAGGGCATACGGGTGATCGGCCCCAATACCTTGGGACCTATCAACACATCCAACAATTTCTCGATTAGTTTTAACCCCATAAGAAAGATGAGGAGAGGCGGCATCTCCTTTGCCTTTCAATCGGGTTTTTACGAGCCGAAGATAAACTGGCTATTCTCTCACCTTGGTCTGAGCAAGCTCATCGATTTAGGAAATAAAATGGATATCAGCGAGGTAGATGCCCTGGAGTATTTCCTGCGAGACCCCGATACAAAGGTCATTGCCATGCACATAGAAACCCTTCGTGGAGACGGGCGAAGATTTTTCGATCTAGTAAGGAAAGGGGCGGTGAAAAAGCCGATTATTATCCTGAAATCCGGAAAAACACCTGAAGGAGCAATTGCAGCGGCATCTCATACAGGGACGATCGCACAGGAGAATGATATGATCTTCGATAGCCTGATTAAGCAGACAGCTGCCGTAAGGGCTCACAATTGGGAGGAGTTTTTCGATCTGGCCAAGGCCTTTGATTGTCTGCCGGCGCCCGGCGGAAGAAGGCTTGCTATCATGACGCTCTCAGGCGGAGAAGGGGTTATGGCAACGGATGCCTGCGTCATGAACGGCCTTGAGATGGCCCGGCTGGGTGGCCAAACGTACAACCGGCTCAAGGCGATCTTTCCACCATGGGAGATCCCCGTAAACCCACTTGACGGGGGTGCCTGTCTCGAGTTTCACCTCTCCGATGTGGTGACTGTTTTGGAAGCCATGCAGGCTATCCCTGAAGATGAGCATGTGGATTGTGTACTTATGCAAATGCCCCCGGAGTTCTTCCGCCAAAACTCAGAAGGGGTGAATTCCTTTGCCCAGCAGGGAGAGCTCTTAAGGAAACAGTGCGCTCAGGCATTCCTCAGCATAAAGGAGAGAGGGAAACCCTTTGTACTGTGGCGGACATCGATGAGCAGGAACGAAGATGAGTGGATTGAGGAGCTTGAATCCCATTGCCTTCCTGTATTCCCATCATCGGAAAGGGCAATAAAAGCGCTTGCTGTCCTGTATAGCTACCGGGTTTTTTTAGAGAATGAGGGGTGGAAAGAGGCATCTAACGATCGATCGACAACCTAAGAGAGAAAAGGGATTATGTATAGCAAAGCCGGTTGGCATTGTGGCTGCAGGGTTGACGCCTTTTAACAGGGGCAGTGAGATCGATGATCACGATAAACATATTTCAGCTAATATACTTGACGCGGTCTTTAAAATTTCCTTAATAATACTATAATCTTTGTGTCTTTGTGGCTAAATATAAAATAGCAATTCCTAGTAATAGGCCTTATTCACATGGAAAAGAAATTAAAACTAGAAATCGAAAAGGACATAGATGAAAGGACATCGAGGGTGGGCATATCCAAGGAGGTAACTATCACTGACGGGAGAGGATCAAACTTGAGCGGATCCATCTCACTCATCTCAGGGTGCGACTCATACCAGATGCTGGAAAAGGAGGTTGCTGCGATTAAGGGAGAGCTCGATGCACTGCTGGAGGAGTCGAAGAGGCTGTTCGGGGGTCAGGGGGAGATCCTAGAGGCCCAGGATGTGGATGAGTCCAAGAGTCCAAAGGAGATCTGGGATCTCCTTTCAGCCATCACGGCCCATGAGGTGTTGTCCGCGACATTTAACGGCATGAGCCATGAAAAGAGGATCGAGGTGGCTGATTACGTGCTCTCCCACTGCAATGTCTTTTCAGGTCCAGCCTCCATGTTCTCGATGAGATACAATAGCGAGGAAGGCTTGCTTGAATAGGGGATCTATTGTTCGGAAGGATCGCTTCGACGGTGAACTATGCGGATCATACTTTTTGCAGGTAAAGGCGGTGTAGGCAAGACAAGCGTTGCCGGCGCCACAGGGGTGAAAGCGGCTGCAAACGGCCATAAGACCCTGATTATGTCCCTGGATATCGCCCATAGCCTGAGCGATGTATTTGCCCTTGATAAGGCATTGATGGACCGGAACAGGGGAATGCCCTTTCAGGTTGATCAAGGGCTGTGGATACAGGAGCTCGATATCGAGGAGGAGATACAGAGAAATTGGGGAGAGGTGCATAAGTACATTGCGAGCCTCTTCAGCGCCACGGGATTGGACGAGATACTGGCCGAGGAGCTTGCCATTTTGCCGGGCATGGAGGAGGTGAGCTCGCTCCTGTATCTGAACAAATATGTCCGGGAGCATGCCTTTGAGGTCATTATCCTCGACTGCGCCCCTACCGGCGAGTCCTTGCGGTTTATCAGCATTCCTAGTGCCCTTGAGTGGTATATAAGCAAGATCTTCAAGATCCAGCGCAGGGTGGTCGGCTATGTCAGGCCCATTGCCCGACGCTTCTACGACATCCCTCTCCCGGAAGACGATTATTTCAAGGCCCTTGAGGAACTCTTTGCGAGGCTCGAGGGGATAGATACCATCCTCACAGATCCCGCCATAACCACGGTGAGAATGGTGGCCAATCCCGAGAAGATAGTGATCAAGGAAACACAGAGGGCCTTTCTCTATTTTTATCTCTACAGGATGTGCGTTGATGCAGTGGTCATGAACAGGATCTTGCCGGGGTCTATCAAGGAGGCCTATTTCGATGATTGGAAGGATTCCCAAAAGAAATACCTACAGTTTGCAGAGGAGTGCTTCAGCCCCATCCCCATCTTCCCGGTTTCGTTGCTGCAAGCCGAGCCGCTGGGAAAAGAAGGACTCACAAGGCTCGCTGAGGATATCTACGGCGAGCGGGATCCCACGGAACATTTCTTTAAGGACTGGCCGTATGAGTTCTCTCAAGAAGACGGCAAGGTGGGCATCAAGATGAAGCTCCCCTATATTACAAAGGAGGAGGTAGAGATACATAGACTAGCCGACGAGATCGTGATCAGGATAGGGGGATTCAAAAGGCATATCCTCTTGCCGCGGCACCTTGCCGCCTATAAGGAGACTACGGCAAGGATGGAAAAGGAGTATTTACATATCACCTTTGGAGGAAAGGGCAATGGCAAAAAAACCTAAAGAAGAAGAGGAAATAACCACAGAGGAGGCCTTTCGCTCATTGGGCCGGTTCTTTTCATGGATTGAAGAAAAGATCACCCCCGGCGCCGAGTTTCGCGAACACATGGCCAAGAGCAGGGTAGAGTTCTTAAAGGGTATCAGGTCCTTGGTTGACACAAAGATAGATGAGCTGGAGAAAAGGCACGGGAAAAAGGAAGCAAAGAAGGCTACCAAGGTTGAGGTCGAATAAGCCGGGATCCGGCTGAGAATGTTTGGATTTGATGGATAACGAACCGGTACGCATCCCCATTGATGGGGTGATTGACCTTCACACCTTTGCTCCGCATGAGGCTTCCGATGCGGTGAATGAATACATCAATGTCTGCGCCCAAAAAGGCATCCTGGAGGTTAAAATAATTCACGGAAAAGGCAAAGGCATACTGCGTCGCACCGTCGAGGCCGCCTTGGACAAGCATCCGCTGGTGCAATCCTTCAACCAGGATCCAGGCCCTTCAGGCTGGGGGGCGACTATTGTGTTTTTAAAGGAGCTTGCAGAGGAGTGACAAAGGAGTTGACTTTTGCACTTTGCATTTATGATTGTCCCACTCGGGGATTGGGAGAAAAACCCTCGCCTTTAGGCGAAGACTTTTAGTACGCCCGAAGAACAGAGAAAACCGCAGAATATCGAACAAGGAATATCGAATGTCGAAGTGATCCCTTCGTAATTCTGCGGTTCTTTGTTCAATATTCGATATTCAATCTAGGGTCTGTCCGGGGAGTCGAATTCATTCGACGAACTCATGTCAGCCCGCCAAGCTACCGGCTTCAGCCAGTAGTAATTGACTTTGCGATTCGAATCTTCGCTGGGGAGTAAGGGAACATGAAAATACATGAATTTCAGGCAAAGGATCTCTTTCGCGATGCCGGCATACCGGTGCCATCGGGCATGCTCGCCGGCACTGCGGATCAGGCGGCGCAAGTTGCAAAGGAGCTGACGGGTCCGCCGTGGGTGGTGAAGGCCCAAATTCACGCAGGAGGCCGTGGCAAAGGAGGCGGAGTCAGGGTGGCGAACAGTATCGAGGAGGTACAGCGCATATCCGAGGAGATTCTCTCCACTGCCCTTATCACGCCACAGACCGGACCATCCGGGCAGCCGGTACGGCGAGTTTTGGTAGAAGAAGGGCTGGATATCGAGAAGGAGTACTATCTGGGTATTGTTGTTGATCGAAAGCTGGAATCCCCGGTGATGATATTCAGTCAGGCAGGCGGGATGGAGATTGAGGAGGTATCCTCCTCCCATCCGGAATTGGTGTTGGCAGAGCCTATCGATACTGAAAATGGGTTCATGCCCTATCATGCTCGAAACATCTTCTATGGCCTTACGCCATTGACGGATATGGGGATGCTCAAGGATTTCGCACCGATCATGACGAGGCTCTACGAGTTATTTATAGCAAAGGATTGCTCGCTGGTTGAGATTAATCCACTCGTGCTCACGAAATCGGGCGCACTGGTCGCCCTGGATGCCAAGATCAACTTCGACGATAACGCCCTTTTCAGGCACAAGGAGATTGCCCGACTCCATGATCCATCCGAGATGGATAAGCTGGAGGCGGAGGCATCGAAGCACAATATCAACTACATCAGATTGGATGGCACTATAGGCGCCATGGTCAACGGGGCGGGACTCGCCATGGCTACCATGGATGTGATCAAACTTGCAGGTGCTGAACCAGCCAATTTCCTGGATGTGGGAGGTGGCGCCAGCGAGGAGATGGTCCAAAACGGGTTGAAGATTATCCTGAGCGACGAGAGGGTAAGGGCAGTCCTGATCAATATATTTGGGGGCATCCTGAGGTGTGATGTGCTCGCCCGGGGTGTGGTGAAGGCCGCAAAGGAGATAGAGATAACGGTCCCCCTCATTGTTCGCCTCGAGGGCACAAACGTGGAGGAGGGGAGAGAGATCCTGAACCACTCGGGCCTCGATTTCCTGGTGGCAAAGGATCTCGAAGAGGCCGCGCGCATGGTGGCTGACCAGGTGAAGTGATCCAGCAAAGCTTCGCCTCAAACCGATGAAGATCAAACGGCTAGTCTTTCACCGCAGTGAGATATCGGGTTCCTCGGGTAATAAGAAAACGTGACATACATGGTAAGATCTTGAGTTATGAAAACCTCTCGTATCAAAGTAGAGAGAATAGGAGCATTAGCATGAGCATCCTCGTAGATGAGAATGCCAAGGTCGTGGTTCAGGGTATCACCGGAAAGGAGGGAACCTTTCACACCACGCAGATGTTGGCGTATGGCACAGATATTGTGGCAGGGGTAACCCCCGGCAAAGGCGGTGCGAAGGTTGAAGGAGTACCGGTGTTGAATAGGGTAAAGGATGCGGTTGAACTCTACGGTGCCAATACCTCTTGTATTTTCGTTCCACCGCCCTATGCACCTGATGCCATGCTCGAGGCCGCTCACGCGGGCATAAGCGTGATCGTGTGCATTACCGAGGGGATACCTACCATCGATATGATTAAGACAAAGAGATTTATCAAAGAGAAGGGATTCGTCCTGATAGGTCCCAATACCCCTGGGATTATCTCCCCGGGAAAAACGAAGGTGGGGATCATGCCAGGTTACGTTCACAAGCCCGGAGGCATCGGGGTGATTTCCAGAAGTGGAACCTTGACTTACGAGGTAGTGGACCAGTTGACAAGGGCTGGATTCGGCCAATCTACCTGTATCGGCCTGGGTGGTGATCCGATCGTGGGGACCTCATTCGTGGATCACCTTCGATGGTTCAAGGAGGATGATGCCACACAAGGGGTAGTGATAATCGGGGAGATAGGGGGTAGCGCAGAGGAAGAAGCAGCCGAGTATATTGAGCGAGAGTTTACGAAGCCGGTGGTGGCCTTTATTGCCGGACAGACGGCACCTCCGGGAAGAAGGATGGGCCATGCCGGCGCGATCATCTCCGGAGGAAAGGGTAAGGCCGAGGATAAGATAAGGACACTCAGGGAACATGGAATCACCGTTGCCCTGAATCTCGGTCAACTGGGGAGAACCGCACTTGAAGTTTTTAAAGGTCCTGGCTCCTGATCTTTTCCTCTATGTCGATGGATGTCCTTTTATCGATTAGCGTGAAACACCGATTGACTTATACTTCGAGGACCCCTATACTCCTAAGAAAGTGCAATGCAAAAGAACAGGGAGAGGTCTTTTTTTGATGGTTTCGTAAAAAGTCATTTTTTCCATTTTTCTGTCATTCCGGCGGAAGCCGGAATCCAGTAAATTCAATAGGTTCTGGATGCCGGATCAAGTCCGGCATGACGATTAGAAGACTTTTTACGACTTTGTCTTTTTTGGATGAGGTGAGTAGATGTTTGGCCTAGGTATGCCGGAATTGCTTATTATCCTGGTCATTATCCTGATCATCTTCGGGGCAAGCAGGCTTCCAGAAATCGGTAGAGGCCTCGGCAAGGGCATAAGGAACTTTCGAGAATCCACGAGCGAGAAACCGAGGGAAATACCCCCTGATACCGAAGAGGGCGAGCGAGAAAAGGAAAGGCCTGATAAATAGGCCCAGGAGGCCTATTTACTAGAACGGGATATCATCATCGGGGATATCGAGCGGCTCTTCGGCTTGAAAACGATCCTCTCCAGATTCGGCTTCAGGTGCTTTCCCTGCTCTATCCAGCATCTGCATTCTATAGGCTCTAATCTCTGTAGTTCTTCTCTTAATGCCGTCTCGATCCTCCCAGTCCCTCGTCTCTAAACTCCCCTCTATATACACAAGGCTGCCTTTATGGAGATATTCCCCACATCGTTCACCCAGATCCCTCCATGCTACGATTCTATGCCATTCGGTCCTCTCTTGCTTTTCCCCTTCCTTATTCGTCCACTGATCCTTTGTTGCTATTCGGAAGTTTGCAACGGCAGCGCCGCTCGGAGTGTACCGTATCTCTGGATCGGCCCCAAGGTAACCTATCAACAGTACCTTATTTAGACTCGCCATAGATCCCTCCCCTTACATGTTTACGTATCTAAAAAAACCTTATCACAACGCATGAAATATTCAATGAGAAATGCTCTCCTCCGGAAGGAGGATTCAACTATCAATTATAAGTTCACCAACATAGTTTTAATGGTTTTTGGTTATCCTTTACACCTACCAGGTATGATCGGCCATGCAATGAGCGGCTGGATTTCCCACCGGATTACTTTATAACCTTGGGCTCACCTGACACCTCGATTCCCTTGCCTTCCAGGGCTGCCACAAGTTTATGCACAGAGACTTTTTCCGGGTCGAAGGTTACCGTTACAGTGGCTGCTATGATATTAGGCATTACCCTATATACCCCATCAATGTCCTGTAGGATAGAACTTACCCTATTTGCCGTAACATCTCAAGTGCATCCTGGAACGGATAATTCGACAATCCTTTCATTCTCTGCAAAAACCTCTGTGGGGACTTGTTGTGTAGCGCATGCGAATAAAGAAATGATTAACAGCAAGATACAAGCATAACCGGTTTTTTCCCCCATATTAGCTCCTCCCCTGTTTTTATTGCAGCATTTTAGGTTTGCTCATTCTAGCCCGGTCTCATCTATAGCAAGACCTCTATTACGGCCTTCATATCAAGAATGATACTGCTGCCTTCCCTACTCTTTGTTGGTATGTATCGTTTGCCAATCCCTCCGACTCATATAGTTATCCCCCAGAGACCAGATTCCCCTGCCGGCTTCTTGTGCCGCTTCCTGAGCCTCGATACAGGGACCAATGAGAAGTCCGGGCGGAGGTTCTTCACGCCACACCTCAGCACGCCCATTCCTGATCAGCTCGATGTTTATAGTCATATCCCCCAGGAATTTCCCCAATAAGATGATTGTAAGGATATTGGCCGATGCCGCAACCCTTTATTTCAACCATCTATAAAATGGGTCATCGATATAGACTGGTGGCATCAAATTATATACGTAGAGCGTCCTGTCATCAATCATCTTCACAACTAGATTGCCTGAACCCCAGGGAAAATAAACATAGCCAAAGAGCCGGTTGTCCGTCCCCAGGATCACATGGAGTTTTGGTTGAAACTGCGTGTAAGCGTTGATCCAACTGATGATCTCGGAAACAGTTTGCTCGTCCTCAACCCTGGTCCACCTATCGCCCACGAGCTCTCGCCCGTCATCTTTCGGATCAAACATGATGGCCGCGGGAACCCTTGTAGACGTTCCAGCATAGGATACAAGGTAGTCCTTCCAGTTCTCCCGGAGCTCTTGGATGGTCATCTTATCCTTCTGTTCAGAGGATAAGCGGACTTTTCCGTACCCCTTGCTCAGCGCACAGCCGAACATGATACTCACTGTCAAGACAAGGGTTATCAGTGAATAGAGACAATTGGTTGCTTTCATTGTCATTTTCGAACCCAAGTTATATCTCTTAAGAATCTCCCTGCAGAAGGGCCTACCCGGTTTCATCAAACACCCTTCCCGGGTCCGTGCGAAGTCTATCCAACTTGGACTCGAAACTCGACCCTAAATCCACACCCATCTCTTGGGCCCGCTTCTTGGCATGGAGCCCGATGTTCCTGGTGTCCTTGTAAAATGCGTCGTCCTTGGGCGCATTGGGATCATAAGTGCTGATTCGCTCCTGCTCTGAAACGCGGAAGACGGCCCGTGATATCAGTTTCTTCAGATCCCCACTTTCACAGTTCGGACACCTGAGGCGCTCCTCATCTTCCCTGTTTAAAACCAGGTACTGGAACTGTTTTCCGCACCCCCGGCATGAGTACTCATAGATCGGCACTCTCAGACCTCCTATCTATGGTTTATCTAAATAAAGAAAAAGCGGTTGTGATTTAGTCTATGACCTATTATGTTACTATTTTTTATTATACGTCAACTTCCAGATTATATCATCCATAAAATTGAGGAAGTTCATTATGCGCCTAAGCGATGATCTCTATGCGTTTCCCTGGCAATCCTTTACCGAAAACAACTGTAACAGCTACCTCATCGAGGGGGATTTTAGAATCCTCATCGATCCGGGCCATCAACACCTCTTTCGCGGGCTCAGAGATTCCTTAGAGACAATGGGTATCGGTCTCGAGGATATCAACCTCATTATTGCTACCCACATCCATCCGGATCATATCGAGGCCGTGGAATCCTTTTCATCGCTGTCGACCATGATAGCCATACATGAAGAGGAGTACCGCTATTTCAAGGAAACCATTGCTCGCTATCCTCAGTTTTCCTTTGATTTCTTTCTCATCGAAGGCTCGCTGAAGGCAGGAGGCGTTGAACTCGAGATCATCCATACCCCTGGCCACTCGCCCGGCTCTATCTGCGTCTATTGGCCTTTCCGCAAGGCCCTTTTTGCCGGGGATGTGATTTTTGAGCAGGGAATTGGGCGCACCGATTTACCTGGGGGCAGGAGCGATCAGCTCAAGGACAGCATCAGGCGATTATCATCCCTGGATGTCGAGCTTCTGCTTCCCGGACATGGAAACATCATCAGGGGGAAGGAGGAGGTGGCGAGGAATTTTGCCCTTGTTGAGCAGGCATATTTCGGCCTGCTATAATTCCATCTCTTCAAGCCTCTTTTGGTGCCTTGTACGCAATCCATCAAGGAGGTTTGTCCAGACAGGATGTTTCCCCAGATTCGGAACCACGGCTGACCCGGCTATGCCCCTGTCTCGCAATCCCGCAAGGCATTTCTCCGTGATCTCCTTTTCTGCCTCTTCTTTCTCCGATCGGTACTCCTCTTGAAGGGCCATAAGGGAGGCCGTATCAATGCCGGCTATTTCCTCAAGGGCAGTGAGAATAGAAGAGTTGTCCCGGTCTAAATCGAGATGGGCAAGGAGATGCGTTTTAAGAAGCCGAACCGCAAGCTCCTTTTCGGTGCCTGGCATTGCTTCCATCTCCTCGGTGAGCCGGCACAAGGGAATGAGCTGATCCAGATACCTGCTGATAAGACCCAGAAGCCTTTTTTCCAGTTCTTGCTGAGCGAGCCCTTGTTTTTCCTGACTGCTCAGGGAGAGATCCCTGGTCTTCTCCAGAACCAGGTCGATTGTGCTCTTTATCTCCGCCACGGCATGTCTCGGAGCTATTGGGTTTTGGGGGTGTTCGGATCAGATTCTGGGGCTCGCCGCTCATCCTCTGAGAAATTCTTTGCCATCATCTCTCCCAGCTCTCTGGAACGTTTCGTGGCGACCTCCACGGCATTTATGAGGGTGGTTCGAAGCCCGCCCTCTTCCAGGCTATGGAGCGCGGCGATGGCTGTTCCGCCCGGTGAGGTTACCCTATCCTTGAGCCGGCCGGGATGTTCATTGGTCTCAATTAGTAATTTTGCGGCGCCCAATACTGTTTGGGCAGAGAGAAAGAGGGAATCTTCCCTGGAAAGGCCCATCTTTACCCCTGCATCGGCAAGGGCGTCAATGATCAAGAATATGTACGCAGGACCGCTCCCGCTTAACCCGGTGATGGCATCCATGAGATTTTCTTCCAGGATCACACTTTTCCCCACGGAATCGAAGACGGCCTTGGCGACCTTAAGGTCATTCTTGAGGGCGTGTTTCCCCGGCGCAATTGCGGCAGCCCCTTCCTTCACCGAGGCGGCTATGTTTGGCATCACCCGGATGACGCGCAGCTCTTTGTTAAGGCACCTCTCAATGGCTGCTAAGGGTACGCCCGCGGCAATGGAGATGGCGAGCTTGGACATATCCAGGTATTCGGCAGTTTCCTTCAGGATTGAGGCCATGATCTGGGGCTTGATGGCGTAGATGATGATTTCCGATGCCTTTACCACCTCGACATTGCTCGTGGTCGTAAATACCCCATAAGTATCCTTAATCGATTTTAGCTTTTCCTTCCTGATGTCAGAGCAGATGATATTCTCCGGATTTGACGATCGAGAACCAACAAGCCCGCTGACAAGGGCCTCGCCCATATTTCCCGTACCAATGATGCCAATCTTTTTATCTCGTAACATAGCCTCAATCTCCTCAATCCATCGATAATATATTGAACTTAGTTCGCTTCGCTCACAATTGGAATGTTGGAATACTGAAATACTGTGTTCTGGGAAAGTGGATCAATGCACGTATTTGGTAAATATTTTTTGAAAACGAAGTTAAGAAATGAGATAATTATTTTTAAAAATCAATATTCCAATATTCCACCATTCCATCACCCCTTCTAGTCCACATGGAACATGTCCCATGTAAAAATACCGTTCTCTCAATAAGTTGTAGAATTTCCGAGACATCGAATTATTCGCGTATCGGAACGAACAGCGCATTCCCTCTAACGTTGCGTCCGAGCCATTGTAATGACTCATTTCCATTAGTCAAGCGGAAATGTAGCCTCAGGGAAGAGCAGCTGTGTATTGATAAGAGGGTCCGGTGATTATTTTCCGAGTATATTCGTTTGAAAAGGATGTTGATTTTACTTAACAACCACGTGTGAACATGCTTAAATTGCCTGCACTTTATCTGATTCTACGCTTTACAACGAGCCTGGAGGGAAAACCCATGATCACGGTACATGAATATTTCGAGGGCAGAATCAAGAGCCTGGGCTTTGAGCTTAAAGCTACCCCATACACGGCAGGTGTGCTGCTGGCCGGGCAGTACACCATTGATACTGAAAAGGAAGAGCACATCACCGCAACAGTGGGGGAATTTGAGGTTCGCCCTCCCGGATCCGATTGGAAAACAGTAAGAACAGGCGAGACGATCATGATCCCATCGAAGTCAAGCTTCGAGATAAAGGTTATTGAACCAGCATCCTATATTTGCAGGTACCGATGAATTGATGCAGGCGAGCTCTTATCTATTCAGACATGAGGAGGTCATTACATGATAAAAGCCACGGTATCCATAGTGAAGACAACCCCCAAACCTCTCTATCAAGAGATCCTCAATGCAGTGGAGCGGGCGCTCGATCTGATTGGCGGCGTCCGGGATATCGTCAAGGAGGGTGATCTGGTGCTCATCAACCCCAGCTGGGTGGCGCCGCCGGTTGAGCGGGAAGCAGGCTGCATCACGATCCCTGAGATACCCCGCGCGATCGCGGATATCGTAAAAACCCTTGGTGCCCGCCCGGTAATTGCAGAATCCTCTGCCGTGGGGGTTGATACGGAGAAGGTTATTCAGAGCTCTGGGTATGCAGAGCTCAGGCAGATGGGCTACGAGGTAATCAATTTAAAGAAGACCCCCTGGGTGAATCTTCCCGTTGAAAACGGTAGGGTATTCAAGGAGATGCCCTGTTGGGAGTTGGTCAAAAAGGCCGATGTGATCATCAGTGTGCCCAAGCTCAAGACCCATGATCAGACGGAGATGACCTGTGCCATCAAGAACCTCAAGGGTCTTCAAACCGACGATGGCAAACGGAAAGATCACCAGGAGGGACTCTTCGAGGCGGTTGTGGATTTGATGACTGCGGTTAAGCCGCGACTGGCTGTCGTGGACGCCATTGTTTGCCAGGAGGGACTCGGGCCGATCTTCGGGAAGCCCGTGGAGATGAACCTCATCCTGGCGGGAAAGGATCTCGTGGCGGTGGACTCTACCTGCGCAAGGCTCATCGGGTATGAGCCTGGGGAGACGCTTTTAACGGTAAATGCGGCAGCACGGGGATTGGGGATCATGGATCCGGACCAGATAGAGATACGAGGTGAGCCTCTTGAGGGTGTACAGCGTCGTTTTCTCCGCGCCATAGAGGATGAGCCTGTGGCTGTTGAAGACTTTCACATGATTCACGGCCAAGTCACGTGCACCGGTTGCCGAAACACGGTGATGAGCGCACTGAATGACATGCGGAATGCAGACCAGCTGATGTATCTGCCCGGCATCACTGTAGTGACTGGTGATGCTGAACTCCCCGAAGGGGTGGCTCGGGAGAACATCGTCACCGTGGGCAAGTGTGTGCCCAAGGAAAACCGAACCGAACTGCATGTCAATGGGTGCCCCCCTAATAACGCCTTAGTGGTGAAGGCGGTCATAGGCGGTAGGGCAGAGGTCAGGCGGATGTATGCTGACGAGAGCCTGGATAAGACCGATGCATAGGATTGCCACATAAGAAAGGAGACCGGTATGGAGTCTATCTTAGGGTATATGGAACAGTATGATTACGAAAATATCTTCATCTGTCAGGACAAGGCCCTCAATTTCAAGGCCATTATCGCGCTTCACGACACCACCTTGGGCCCTGCCACCGGCGGCTGCCGAATGTGGCAGTATGAAAACGAGATGGATGCCATAGAAGATGCCCTGCGATTAGCCAGGGGCATGACGTACAAATACGCTGCCGCAGGGGTCAACCTGGGAGGCGGCAAGGCGGTGATCATCGGTGACCCGAAACGCACGGACCGTGAACCTGTTTTTCGTGCACTGGGGAAGTTCATCAATCGTCTTGGAGGAACTTACATTACCGGTGAGGATGTGGGCACCACCTTGCGGGATATGGAGTACATTCGCATGGAGACGGAGTACGTGGTGACCTTGCCCACCTATCTGGGTGGTGCCGGCGATATTGCGCCCATGACCGCCTTTGGGACCATTCGTGCCATGGAGGCATGCTGTAAGAGAGTCTATGGATCGGACAGCCTGGAGGGAAAGAGGGTTGCGGTTCAAGGACTGGGAGCGGTGGGCCATAACGTAGTCGGCCAGCTCCATGAACGTGGCGCGGTGATGGTGATCACCGACATCGATACTGAAAAAGTCGATGCCATGGTAGCGAAATACGGCACCGACAAGGTGAATCCCGAGGCGATCTACGAGGTTGACTGCGAAGTATTCTGTCCCTGTGCCCTGGGCGCCATTATCAATGACGACACCTTAGGCCGGCTCAGGTGCAAGATAATCTGTGGCTGCGCGAACAATCAACTCAAGGAAGAGCGCCATGGCGATCTTCTGGAGGAAAAGGGCTTGGTGTATGCCCCTGACTACATCACCAATGCCGGAGGCACCATCTACGACACCGACAGGCTTGAGGTCGGAACCGTGAGCCATGAACGGGGAAAGGAGAAGGTCTCTCGCATCTACCAGAATATGCAGCGGGTGTTTGACATAGCAGACCGCGACAAGATCCCCGCCTACCTTGCTGCTGACCGAATGGCGGAAGAGAGGATCCGGGAGATCGCAAAGGTGAAAAAGTACAGGGATGTTCTAAGGCCGTAGTAACGTGGAGCAAGAGCGAGTAATCTTCCATGAAAAAGTTTTATGACATCGTGGTGATTGGGGGAGGGGTTATCGGCTCCAGTATCGCCTATAACCTGGCAAACGACGGATTTGACGGCGATATCCTTGTGATCGAGAAGGATCCCACCTATGAGTTCGCCACTACTACGCTCAGTGCCGGTGGTGTGCGAGAGCAGTTTAGCCTTCCTGAGAATATCAAGATATCCCAGTATGGACTAACGGTATTCGAGAACTTCGACGAGATCATGGCCGTTGATGGTGAGTCGGCCCACGCGGAGTTCAAGCAACATGGCTATCTTTTTCTCGGCGGGGAGGAGAACTGGCCATCGATCAGGAAGAACTATGAGATCCAGAAGGGTTTAGGGGCACAGGTATCTTTGCTCTCCATTGATGAGCTCAAAGAACTCATTCCGCACCTTGCTACCGATGATCTGGCAGGAGGTTCCTTCGGCTCTCGAGAGGGGTACCTTGATCCTTATGGAGTTCTCCAGGGATTCATTCGGAAGGGCAAGCAACTGGGAGTTGAATACCTCTACGAGGAGGTGACGAGTATCGAGGCGCAAGGTGGCAAGGTAGAAGGTGTCATCACCAACAAGGGAACTGCCATAGGATGCGGGATTACGGTAAATGCCGCAGGCCCCTATGCATCGGTTGTAGGAAAAATGGCGGGTGTCGATCTTCCGATAGATCCGGTTCGAAAGATGGCCTTTGTGTTCGATCCCAAACTCAAGTTCGACTACGATCTGCCTCTTGTCATTGATACCGATGGGCTCCTTTATTTTCGTCACGAAACAGGTAAAACTATCATGATGGGAAAATCGGTCCCTGATGAACCCCCTGGCTTTAACTTCGAATGGGATCGGGATTATTACATGGAGGTTGTGTGGCCTCAGGTAGCCAAGAGGGTGCCTGTATTTGACACCGCTAAATTAATCAGGGGATGGGCTGGGCTCTATGCCATGAATCGGGCGGACGGAAACGCGATCGTTGGGCAGCTTGGTGATATCAGGGGTTTCTATGGTGCAGTCGGCTTTAGCGGCCATGGGCTTCAGCAATCTCCAGCCATTGGAAAGTGTCTCTCTGAATTAATCCGGTTCGGAGAGTTCCACACCATTGATCTTTCCTGTTTTTCCTTTGATCGCTTCGAGGCCGGGCGACTGGTCTTTGAAGAGGAAATGGTCTAACCTATGGCCGCTTCCCCATATTGGGCTTCGCCACAAGGAAACAGGTGAAACCTCTTCTCACCCCGTGATCCCGTAAGCCTTGAGCAGCGCAAGAACCTCGGGAAAATCAATGCCGAGGCGCCGTACCGTTTTCACGGTTGGAATGCCCTCAGATGTCCATCCGCGCCGTTTATAGACCGCATCCTTGAGCTTCTCGTATTGCTCCTCACGATATTCCCTCAAGGCCCTGAGCTTCTCCCGGGTGCCCTTTCCCTGGGGATTCATAATGCCCAGCTCTTTAAGCTGCTCGTCATAGCGATCCTGCCGGGATTCATACTCTTGAACGGTGACCGGCCCCATAGCCCTGTAGGGGAGCGTATCGTGTTCTCTCGTGCCGAATCCCTGGCGCAGGTTGAATATCCGTTGGAAATTATAGACCCGCTCGCTCATCTCGATGAGAGCATCGGGCGTTGACTCGATGCCGGTGACCGAGGAGAAATACTCTACATACCACATCACGTGCTTCATCACCTTTGCAGGTTCCAGAGTGGCCTTGTTATCCTCGGGAACGATGTCGTTCCAGGGGAGTTTGCAGAGCCCGTTAAGCCCGAACCAGGTCCTCCACACAGGGAACCACCAGAGTGCCTCAGCCTTTTGCTCGAAGGTGGGCATGAGTTTGTTCACCATGTCGAGAAAGATGAGCCAAGCCTCATCGTGTTGTGGGCCCTTGAGGGCAAGGCCGTATCCCCCCTGTTGCGCGAGGGACTCTTTGGTTACGTACTCGGAGACCTCCAGGCCCTTGGACTCCATGCCTATGTCCCTCATAAGATTGGCATCTGCGCCATAATCCCTCGCGAATACATCCTTCATCCTCCTCACACCCTGACCCACGATAGCGCCGAATCCCTCGCCCCTGGCCATGTGGTGCAGGAGCTCCAGTGCTGCCTCCTTGTTGCCGAACCGAAGCTCCAGCCCTCCGGTGGCGCTTTTGTCGATGAGGCCCATCTCGTAGCATTCCATGACGGAGGCAACCGAGGTCCCCACTGAGATGGTGTCCAAGCCGTAGGTATCGCAGTAAAAGTTGACCTCTATGACGAAGTCCGGATCGAATATTCCCCAGTTGGAGCCGCACCCCGCGATTGTCTCATATTCGGGGCCGTCTACCCACACCGACTGCCCCTTGTAAGGACCGGTCTTGAGTGTGAAATCCTTGACCGCATGCGAGCAGGCCACCGGGCATCCCATCCAGCACCCGTCGAATCCGGCGTGGAACCTCCTGCGGTATACCTCCTTGCCGAGGTTCGGCGCCTCGGGATGGCTTCCGTATCGAAAATTTTCAGTAGGGAGCAGATCGTAATCGTTCATGATGGTCACCAGATGGGTCGTGCCTATAGTGGCCATCTCGTTCTGTTTGGGATCGAGGGCTCGTATCTCCTTGGTGTAGGCCCTTCCCCCGATCTTGAGCCTCTCCGGATCAGCGGGGTGATTGATATCAGAGGTCATTGTGGAGAACTTGACCACTATAGCCGTTATCTTTTTATCCCGAAAAACCGTTCCGGTACCGCCCCTGCCCGCCTGTTTATAGCGGTAGGTCTTGCGAGCGTTGTCATACCATGAAAAATTAAGGCAGCCCAACAGGGTATGCTCCGCTCCTGAGCCCGCTGATACGGTGGATATGGCCCTGAGATTTCCATTGCCGAATCTCTCGCCGAGGGCCATGCCCAGAAGGTGGGTGTTAACGGGTAGGCCTTCCGCATCCTCTATAGTCACGATTCCCTCATCACCGTCTATCACGATGATGGCCTCCTTGTCGGCCTTGCCCTGTATCTCCACTGCATCCCATCCCGAGAACTTCAGGTAGGGACCGAAATATCCTCCCACATTGGAATCCATGACCGATCCCGTGGTCGGCGATATGGTGACCACGATGCTCTTGCCTGATCCCGGATAGAGGGTGGTT
>Ga0307434_1000685_pt1 | contig 21122 bp, 17 predicted proteins | sample SalMarWE160220MG_FD_202156 | JGI IMG/M metagenome (GOLD analysis project Ga0307434, IMG submission 202156) | Salt marsh sediment microbial communities from the Plum Island Ecosystem LTER, Massachusetts, United States - WE1603-220 | ecosystem: Environmental > Aquatic > Marine > Intertidal zone >... | reverse complement strand
GTGCAGGTGGGGGGGATGTTTACTTGATAAAGATAAAACCCGTTCCTTCAATTACCATAGTTTCTCCCAATGGTGGGGAAGAGTGGTATGTAAATAGCACTTATGATATAACATGGACATCAATCGGTACAACCGGAACAGTTAAGATTGAGTATTCTACAAACAATGGTTCCAACTGGACGGAAATAATCGCAAGCACACCGGATGATGGTACTCATTCCTGGACTATACCCGATACACCATCGGATAGTTGTTTGGTTAGAATCACCGATACGGATGGAAGTCTGTCGGATACAAGTGATGGTGTGTTTACGATTTTTACTGTTCCTTTAATTACCGTAGTTTCTCCCAATGGTGGGGAAGAGTGGCATGCAGATAGCACTTATGATATAACATGGACATCAATCGGTACAACCGGAACAGTTAAGATTGAGTATTCAACAAACAATGGTTCCAACTGGACGAGAATAAATTCAGCCATACTAGGTAACGGTACTTATCCCTGGACTATACCCGATACACCATCGGATAGTTGTTTGGTTAGAATCACCGATAGGTATGGGGATGGGGACCCATCGGATACAAGTGATGGTGTCTTTACGATTTTGCCTGTTTCAATTACCATAGTTTCTCCCAATGGTGGGGAAGAGTGGCATGCAGATAGCACTTATGATATAACATGGGCATCCACAGGTACAAGCGGAAACTTAAACATTGAATATTCTACAGACAATGGTTCCAACTGGATAGAAATTGTTGACAGTACCGAAGATGATAGTACTTATTCGTGGATAATACCCGATACACCATCGGATAGTTGTTTGGTTAGAATTACCGATACGGATGGGAGTCCTTCCGATACAAGTGATACTATATTTGCAATTCTTCCTGTTTCGGGAATTTCAGCTGATTTATTACCGGATGTTTATTCGTTTGATTTGAGAGGCGTAGCTCTTAACAATCGATTGGAAGTAAGATACGCTCTGCCTGAAAAGGTTAGTAGCGTTAGATTTGTAATATATGATATAACGGGTAAAAAAGTAAAAGAGGAAAAAATAAATCAGAGCTCTGCGGGCTTTTATTCAAAGGATATAAATATTGATGGTGTCTCAAAGGGAGTATACTTCATTAGGATTGAGGCAAACGGCAGAAAATTTACTAAAACAAGTAAATTTGTGTTGATGTAAGATTTTAAATTAAAGCTTGCTACAAAAATACGGAGATTTAAAAGGGTTTTTTCCGAGGGGTTGGCGGTGGTAAAGAAAGGCGGCAAGTGGGGGTACATCGATAAGACCGGAAAGATGGTCATCGAACCGCAATTTGATATTGATATTGCCGACGATTTTCATGAGGGGTTGGCGCGGGTGCGGGTGTGGGTAAAGATAAAAGATTAAATTCGGTGTGGTCTAGTATTTCTACCACACTTGACAGAAGAGAAAAAAGACTGTATATTTTAAACAATACTTAGTTTTTTTATACACAATACTTCCGGGCGGGAGCTGAAAGCTTCCGCTTGGTTTTTGTTACCCCACTTTATGCTTAAATTGATGGTTGCCGGAGAGGGATATCGGAGAGGCGTTCCCCACCTACGCCCCACTTTGGCCGGATTTGGCAGCTGGATCGGTGAGCGGCCAGAAGAATCTTTCCCCACCTGTCATCCACTTTTGGGTTTTAAGTAGGGGAGACCTAAAAGAGCTACGTTTAAATTGTTTTGTTATCTTATGTCCTCCGTAGTTTTTGCATTTTCTAAATCTTTATACTGCTTATAAGACGGTCTTTGTATGTACGGTCCTTTTTTCTCGTGTTCAATTGGATTTTTAATAAGATTCTTTGTTTTATCGAAATAATATATGATTGTTTGGCCACGGAATTCCCACTTGTGAAAGGTGCTTTCTTCAAGCTTCTTGAGAGAATTGACAGCTTCAGGTAAACAACTTTTTCCTTTTCCGGAAACCATTTCTGCATTTTCTTCAAAATATTTCAAATTAGAGATAGAACCTTCGAGTTTAATTATAAATGAACATTTGATTTTAAAAAGATTATGGATTTTTTTGCTATCATAAAAGGCTATATAACCACATTTCCTTTTAATTTTATTTGGAGCCCAAAGGCTAAGTCCATACTTCTTGGCTTCTTCTAAAGCCGTTTCTCCAGGCACTATAACACATCTTTCTTTCCAGGATTTATCTAATTCAATTTCTTCAAAATATTCAGTCAATTGTTGAGCAAGGAATCTTGTTTTTTCATTAAAATTTATTACGTCATTTGCTATATCGGTAAAGAAAGTATAGATATCAGACCATAAAATATTTTTTATAACAATTTCATAGCTATTATTTTTTAATTTCTCTATTTCAGAAAAAGGTATGCTCTCTTTAGTTAACAGTAGAAATATTTTTCTTTGAGCATTTTTTTCAAAAGCTTCTATATGGCGTAACGCTTGCTTCGAATCGTAACCACTTTTGGTTTTACTCTCAATTAAGAGTTGAAAGTTTGACATAATTTCCCCATCAGGTCTGCTATCATTTTTCCCGGGCTGATTTACGATTTGAATCGTTTCGAAAGTAGGTAATTCTACCAATTCTTCGAAAAATTTATCTAGGACCTTTCTTTCACTGTTTTTTAAGACTGACATCAAGGTTGATGTAACTTGATCTTCTGGATTTCTGTATATTGTAAAAATGCTCATAAAAAACCTCCTATAATTTATTCTAAATGTTTTTAACTTGGATATTTAGTATATTAGTAAAATTTTTTAATTTGTAAACAATTTTCAGAGTCTCTTTAATATTAGTCGTTTTCCTCGCATTTGAAATAAAAGAAAAAAGATTGAATAATTATAAACTACAATACTTAAATTTTCCGTACTTTCCGGCGGAAGCCTTTTGCTACCGGTTGTTTTTTGTGAGGTGGATTTAGAATATTTTAGTTAATAGGATAGAAACCACAGCTCCGAATACAAAAAAGATAAAATTAATTGCTACGCTTTTCCAAAAAGAACGTTTCTCTCCTTCTTGTAATTCTTCACGTAATAATTGCGTTACTGCCTCGGCTTTAGATTTTTCCAGATCGGCGAGCTTATTATATTTCTCAATATCACTCTTAAGTTTTTCTAAAATGTTGTGTTTGCTTCTCATTTCTTTTCCAATCTCATTTATTAGTTTTGTAGCTTCTTCAAGAGAGTTGCTAAGCTTACTGATACGTTCTTCAGTTGTTTTCTCTTTACGCTTTTTTTTAGAAAGTAATTCTTCAATAAGCTTGACAAATAAACTCAGGAGAGAACCGATTATTGCTATGAGTGTATACTGAAGCATGAAAGACTCCTTATGATTTTTGTGTTCATTTAAAACAATTCTCCCGGTTTGCCTTCTTTTGTTTTTCTCTCTGCCTGTTTAAAGGTGGTTTCTCTCAGTCGTGGGTACTCAAGGGTTTTGCCGTTAAAGAGGTCCTCAATAGTTAATATTTGAATTTTAGGATATTGTTTGTTTTGTGCTTTGCACTCGTAAAATCCGGCTGTGGCCGCTTCTTTGATCATTTCTCTAGTAGGCTCTTGCAAGGTAATGAAAGCCCCTATTTGAGCTTTTTCTCTTTCGAGTACTCCTTTAAGGTCGCGGATTTGGCTTGACCCTACATGTCCGCTTTTAACCTGGATAATCACTTCTTTAGCTTTTCCGCTGGTGTCATCGTGGAAGTATATATACCCGTCTATACCGGAGTCGGCTCCTTTAGGCTTATATGGCATTGCCTTAATCATACCGACAGCCCAACGTTCAAATTCACTTCTGTCTCCTTTTGCCAGGGCTTCGGCGCTTTTTAAATCTTTTGGGTCTCCAATAACTTCGTAAGGAGATAATTCCGGACCGAAAGTATCCTCTAATCGGTACCGCATTAACGAGACTGCCAAATGTGTTATATCTATCCCTATCCATCGGCGTTTTAGTTTTTCTGCTACTGTTATAGTAGTCCCACAACCACAGAAGGGATCCAGTATTATGTCTCCTTCAGTGCTGCTAGCCGCTATAATTCTTTCAAGTAAAGCTTCAGGTTTTTGAGTGGGATATCCGAGTCGCTCTTTAGCGGTACTCCCAACCAGTGGAAGATCCCACCAGTCTTCAACTATTTTCCCTTTTTCGTGAGCAGTTCTTTGAGTCCTTTGTCCGTGGAAAACAGACTCGGCTGACCTACCTCCAGATTTTCCCGCTTTAATACGGGCCTTTGTTGCTTTGCTATATGATACTCTTACATTTTCGTCATTGAATACCCATTCTCCACTTTTGCTATACCAAAGAATAATGTCGTGTTTTCTCGGAAATTGCCGTTGCCCAGGGCTGGAAGCACCAGTATAACACCAAATAATTTCGTTTCTAAAATTAAAGTCAAATACCGCATCCATCGTTAGTTTTATATAATGACTTGCCGTGGGATCGCAATGTAAATATATAGATCCTGTTTCTTTTAAAACTCTTTTCATTTCGAGTAATCTTATTGCCATCATTACCAGATATGCCATCATATCATTTGTTCCCAAGAAGCCCCTCATTGACTGCATTAAATCAGCTATCCCTTTTGGTCCGGATTCAACGAGCTCCTTATATTCGCTTTCCGATTCGATTCCCCAATGCCAGGTGTCTTCAAATGCTTTTATCTGTGCTCGCGATTGCGTTCCGTTTTTTTCTTCAAATAATACGTTATAAGTCGCATTGGATTTGAACGGTGGATCAAGGTAAATTAAGTCCACACTCTCGTCCGGAATATGTTCTCTCATTATCTCAAGATTATCGCCGAAGTATAATTGATTTTTCCATTCTGACACTTTTAAACCTCCTCTTATTTTGCATCACTCCGTAATTGTGAGATCGTTTCAACAATTACTTCGAGTTTTGGGGCTTGATATCCCTTTTCGTATATCAATTCTATAAATCGTGCAGCGCCCTCTACATTTTTATTTACACGTTCTGGGGTATCGTAACCTAATTCCCCCGCCACTTCACTTTGAATGGCCTTGAAAATCTCCTCGCCTAAGGATTCTTTTAATAGGCCTTCGAGATTTTCTTTGAATACTGCCCATGTTTCGTGAACTTGGGTGTCTGGGAAATCCTCTATCGACGCACCAGCTAATCTAAGATATCTATGATTACGATTTTTTGCTTCCTCCTCCTTTTGTCCTTTGCCAATAAGGTGCGAGTCCGCATCGAAAATGAAATATGTAGGGATAGCGAGCCCTCTGAAAATCACTGTGGGCCGGTCTATATTGTTCTTTCCTCCTGCAGGTACTACGACTATCCCAAGTTGAACCCAATCTTTTTTCAGTATCTCTTGAAGCTCCCATAATGTTCCTACTTCAGAGAGTCCTTCTACCACTACAACCACGTCCGCAAAAAAACCTTCGTTTACAATAGTATTCATAACTGACATTGCATGTGCCCTAAAACTATTCTTTGTGAAATTATCAGGATTTTTATTACTCATTTTTGCCATTTCATTCGCAGCTTGATTTAGCGAAAAACGTGTAACAGTACTCTGCGGTACAGGAGAATCAGGCGAAAGAACTTTCCTCACTACTCGTATTTGATCAAAACGGTGTAAATCTACAAAATAAGGAGAGTGGGTTGTATATATAATTTGGTTGCTTTCACCGAGACCAATGCCCGGTTTTTCAGAGAGTTGAAGTAAGAGATTAGATAGGTAACGACAACGAGACGGATGAAGATAGAGTTCTGGTTCTTCAATAGCCAAAATAAGATCTGGCCCATGTGATGTTTCTCCACTTTTAGATTCCGGGAGCTTTGTCTCGTCTTTTTCCAAGTCGTCCACAGTTGGTGTTACAGGAATAGTCAAGGCTAAATGTTGTAGTAAGGTAACTATTAATGCTCTTTGGAGGCCATGCCCTTTGCGAGTTATTTCGCCCTCGAAACGATCCTCGACCAGAGTTGCCTTTGCTGCAGGAAGTGGAACCTCTAGGGGTTTAACCTCATCCCACATCAGGTTTAACTGAGACCCGGGTGCGAATTTTTCAAGTGTTTGGGAGATTGAGCTTCCAAGTTCAGGCAACTCGGTGAGATTTTCAGAGCTGTACAATTTTTTAATTTTTTCTTCAAATTCGGATTTGAAAAATTTAATATCTTCTCTTGCATTAATTTTTCTTAGAACAATCATATCTATAAGCTGATAGACTGCACCTTTTTTACCAGTTACTTCCTCTGAAGCCTCGCGAACAGCAGGAATTGGAACATACTTCGTAAATTTGTCGAGCTTTCCACCTCCAATGTTTTTGGGCCCAAAAAACTGTTCTTCTCGCTCAATTGGCGTCATAAGTCGTTCAACTTCATCCGCGCCTCGAACTTTTCCACCTAAATCAGCCATTTCCCCACTATCAACTAATTCTTTCCATGCAGCAATGCGATCTTTTTTACCAGGCTTTGCCCGTATTTCAGCAAACCGAGGTATTTGCAATGCTGCCGCATAATAACGTTGCATTATACGCCCATTTTCATTCGAGATACGTTTTGTGACAATCAAATTGTTGTCTTTTATGTAAATATTAAATTCTTGCTTCTCATCATCGCGAAGGTCACCGTAGACTACTCGAATTTCTATGGTGGAGTCCATATCGCGATCAAAAAAATCTTCCTCCGTTATCGATGCCGCAATATCATAAAAGGTGTCTATAGCGTAAAGAAAAGAAGACTTACCAGCGCCATTTCGCCCAACAATGGCTGTAAGATTGTCGAAATCTAAGCTGGCTTTTTGAATTGACCGGAAATTTTTCACTTCAACTCTTTTTATGATCATGCTATTTAACTCCCAGTATCATTGTGTCCGAATAGGTCTCTTTTTATTGGTAATTTCTTTCTGGCTTTTGATTGATTGCTTTATAATATTTTTACTCCTCCTTTAATTATTTTACAGAATACTCTTGTTTTCCCGCGAAATCAAGGGTATTTTTGTATGGTTCGAAGTAAAGGAACGATTTCTGGAGCTTATATGAGTTCATTAGTTTCTTTTATAGTAGGTTCATTTCTTATCGGTTGTTTCTGTCTTTCCAACTGATATAGGAAGTGCTGGGAATTCTTTTGCTTCGGGTAGTTTTTTAGGCGTTTTACCATGCAGCAAAACATAACGAACAGTGTTCTGAATAATGTCTGTATTTTTATAAATACTTTCGTATATTTTGAATCTCTTTTTCCACGTATTCACATGTGTTTTAACTTCCTTTTTCATGACCTCATAAGCTTCTCTACTTTTGTCTATAGATTGTTGAATTCTGGTTCTAAACTCCTCGGATTGCATAAATTCAAGTAATGCTTTACCTTTCGACTCGAATTCCGATTTTGATATCTTAAGTGTATACATCTGTACTAATGTCTCACGAAGAAATGTCGCTATGTCTAAAACACCATAAGGGTGAACTATAATTATATCATCTTCAACCCAGAACCCCTGCCTATCTTCTTTAGTAGCCCAAGTCACGATTACTCCGTAATCGGCAATCGCTTTGGCTTTGTCACGCTGGATTTGTTCGATAAATTTATTCTGGAACTCTTTTGTTTTTTTGCATTCGTAGATAATTTTACCAACTTTTTTGTTTCCTGGTTTCACTGTCTGGATAATATCGCCTTTCTTCCCGGTTGGTTTTATTCCATCTTCGGGAAACTTTGATCTGAGCTGGTTGGCAAGTTCCCGTTCAAAATAAAAACCTTCTATTTGCGGTGTCGTACCTTTTTTTATCATTTCTTCAAGTTGTTTTGTTCTTTCAAATGCTTTATCTCTTTGTTTTCTAAGCTTTGCTGCCATCTTCTCTACTTTCTCTGTTCTTGCCTTTTGTTTTTCAATCCCGGTTTTCATCCCTTCGCTAAGAGCACGCTTAAGCTCTGTTTGTCTCTTTTTATCCAATTTTTTCTTGAGCTTTTCTTGTTCTATTTGAAATTTCTTTTTGAGTTTTTTCTCGGCTTTTGTTCGTTCTTCTTTTATCTTTTTAAGATCATCTTTAAGTTTCTCGGTTTTTGCTTTTTCTTTCTCTGTCCCAATTTTAATTCCTTCTCTTCTCATCTTATCCACTACAATTTTCTTTTCTCTTTCAAATTTTTTCTGAAGTTTTCCGCGCTTTATTTTAAACTGCTGTTCAAGTTTTGATTTGAGAGTGCGCTCTTTTTCTTTCAACTCTTCCGTGATTTCTTTAATTTTTTTTCTTTCTTCTTGAATTTTCCGCTTATACTGGGCATGCACTTTCTTTTCTTGTTGACGAACTTTTTTATACTCTTTTGCTAGTTTTTGGCTCTGTTCTTTCGTTTTACTCAGTTCTGTTTCTAGTTGTTTTCTGTGTTTCTGCTGTGCTTCATACACTCCTACAACCTTTAACCATTTGTCGTAAGGGAGCATCGTTCCACATAAAGGACATGGTTTCTTTTCTTCTGATTCCATTTACTCCTCCTTAATTTCTTACAGGATACACGTATTTTAACTCAAAATCAAGGGTATTTTAATCGGATTCGGGCGGAGAAACGGCTATACGGGCTTATATGTGGGCGTGTTTGTCGTTTATGGCGGGTCTTCGCGTATTTGATGAGTTCTTTTCCCGAAATGCTGTAGCGGGGTTTGATTTTTTCTTTCCCTGTTTCGTCGAATATGTAGGTATCGATTTGGTTTTCATTCATATTGTTTTTTTAGTCGCTTTACTCCCGATGTAGAATGGGGCTGTCGTATAAAGTGAATATCATTGGAATTTTCCCTCAAATTTATAACCTTTCAAAAATCTTACAAAGGGAGGCGCTATAAGGCAAAAAGAAAGGTGCATCATTTTTTCCATTAAAGATACTAAATTAATCCAATTAAACTCTAAATAGCCTATGACGTCTTTTGTATAATCTCCGTTAAAACGAGTTAGCTTTAGAATAGGTTTATCGCCGATTAAGTACATATCAGTAAGCCCAAAATTTTTTTCATGGTGTAAGTTTCTGTCGTCGATAAAATCTTTCAGCCATTCATCCCAATTAGACATCAAAAATTCCTCGATTTTATCGACTATTTCCGGATTGAATTTATTGTTCTTAAAATAACTTATAATCTTTTCATGATGCCATTTCCCTTTGTATCCAACCAGGACATTAAGAAACTGATTTGTAAATAAGTCTAAGGCGCCTTTCCCTTGGGATAAAAAATTTTCACTCGATAAATATTGCTTCTTTCATATATGAAAAGTCAATATCAAAATTTTCTTCAAAGACTTTTCCCGAATTATCCGGTGTATCGCTATAGCTTACTTTTCCCTTACACTTTGCTATGTCTATTTCTTTAGGAGGAGTCATAACATTAAACAAATACCATTTAAGGGTTTGCTCGGGAGCCAAATACGGAATAGGCCTTTTAATAAAAGATATTTCTGATATAAGGTTATTACCTTTGTCAGTTAAAATATCCGATTCTATTTTAAATTTAATATTAAAAGCGGAAAGAGTTCCGATATTCCGTACTAACAGATGAACATATTGCTTCTTTGTGTTGCGAGTTGCTCCTTTAAGGATTTTATAACTAATTACAACCCTTGGTCTATATTGTTCCTCTCTTAGTCTCTTGTTTTCTTTGACTAAATTTCTTGTTATAAACACATAGATGAACGTTATAATTACTAAGAATGTGGGCGCAAGTGCTTCAAGGTAGCTTAAAATTATTTCATACGTTTCATACGTTTCATACATTTGTTTACTCCTTTCGATTTTTTATACTTCTCAAGGATTGCAGATTTTGCAAGGGCGGTAGCCGGCGTTTATTGCTTTTTCTCTTGAGTAGAATACTCTCGTACAATTTTTACAGTTATAATGTCTACAGCTTGAACTGTGGAATATTTTTGATTTTGTGTTCCCGTGATAGATCCCTCCGGAACCAGATTGTTTTGTTTCTTCTTTTATCGAAGTGGGGGAGAAGGCTGCTGCACTTAAGAAAAACGCAAGGCTGGGTTTTTGTGCCTCAATTGCGTTTTCGATTTCGTCCGGGAGTTCGTTTAGGAAATCAAGACCGGTTATTTTCTCGATACTGTCCACCGGCACTTGATAGTCTTCAATATCGCCTGCCGGTTTTCGGTTAGGCATTAAAAAGGATATCGCTTGTATTTCTCCGTTTTTCGCTACAATGATTTTATAGAAGTGGGTTGGCACCCATACCCGGTTTGTTCCGATTCTCCCAAGACAATCTTTATTCCCGTCGCCATCGATGTCCATAAAAACGGGGCCGGTTATTATCCAGGACTCTCCTTTGGCCCGGGTAAAGTTTCTTGCTTTTTCTTCTAATATTCTCCATTTGTATCGATTCAGTCCTGCTTCTTGAGGGCACATATTTGAAAGGTAAAAAGATTCGCTCATTACTTTTCTGCTTCGCTTCATATCTCCTGCAGGAGCCATGTGTCCCCGGTCGTATCCGCTTTTATAGTAGTCGGATAGTTCAGCTCTCTTTCCCTTCGGAATTTCCGGATCCGGACGGAAGTTGTCCGTTCTGCCGGTTGTTCCCTGCAGGTCCTCTTTTGTCAGGTGGTAGGATACCCAGAGGGGAACTTTTTTATTCCCGTCGTGGAGAAGGGCGTATGCTTCTCTGTTGATCAGTTGGCCATCGATAGAGGGAAGACCCCAATATAGATGTTCGTTGGTTTGGGTTGATTCGAAATCTGTTTGAAGGGTCTGTTGGGTGGTGCAGGAGAAGAGGAGGAAGAGGATTGTTGGGAGGAGTTTTTTCATTGGGTGTTTTTGTTTTTCACTCTTTTCTCTCTTAAAAATCAGGTTTATTTTTTAAGTTAGAAATACAACCTGTTATTATATAACTTTGCGATTTTGCTTTATGATTAGAATTTGCGCAATCGCAAATAAATAGCGCCAAGAATTTTTGTTACAGTAACTCCAATTATAGCACCAAGAATACCAGATATTGCTGCTTGTCCTGCCCTATCACGTATATCCAAAATCTCATTTATTGGATGACTTACAATATAACCTAGAAGTCCACAAAAAACCGCAACAACTATCCACAGGAGAGCCCTTAATAACAATGGAACGTTCTTTTTATCCTTTTTGGCAATTATATCACTCATAAAAAGACCTCCTTATTTTGATAATATTATTTACTGTTTCGATCAAGGTTTTTCCATCTAAATTGAACGATTCTTACCATATATTTATTATATAGCCAAAAATACTTTATTGGCAACCTTTTTTCGTTTCTGCCTCCTTTGTTTTAAGGTAATTACAGTATAAGTTAAAAGTGGGGGAGATGTCAAGGGTTGATTTTAAGGTTGACAAGAAGTGATTTGTTAGCGCCCGTCTTCATTTAGGCAAATTCAAGGTGTCGCAATGGCCAGCGAAGATTAATAAATATACAATGCCACATGCAACGATTAACCAAAGGATCCAAGATAAGCATCCTTTCTTTTTATTTCTAAGCCCATCACCAGGACCGACAGGTTGTTGACCTGCTTTCCAGTTGACATATGACTGAAGAGCGTCTTGTTCGCTTACTGGACCCTTGAATAAACTGGCAAACCATCTCAAACCCCTTATAATTATAATAATGAAGATGCCAAAGACAACAACACCAATAATGATTCCTGTTCCCTTATCGTTTATGATACACTCCTTTCCTTCTTAGTTGTTTTCCTTGTTGCTCATAACCTTAGTCCACAAGGATTTTTTTCGAAAGAACAACATTTTCAGAAATAATCTAGGGATTAGCAACGCAATGTTGATGGGTAACATTGTTCTGCTTCAGATGGAAGGGTTTGTATTTTTACGGACACCTTTGGCCTTCATGCCAACTACCATGAAAATTCTCTAGGCAATCCTCCCTAGTAACACCATTGACACAAGCTTTTAAACCCTGTGGCCCATACACACACGCACCTGTAGGCTCTGGGGGATCGATGATACTACACGAAAAAAATAAGGCTAAGATAGTAATGTAAAATAAGGCAAAAATAAACAGCTTCATTTTTATATTAAACGCATTAGGAAGAATTTGTAATTTCATTATTGTGGCCCTCCTTATTGTTTTGCTAAGCTAACATTCATCCTATGTTATTCCCAAGATCTGATTTTTCCCCAAGGATTTATGGACTCCGAGTCAAATTGTATTCCGCCAATTTTTCCTTCACCGAAATCCATGATACTTATAAGAGTATAACCATCTTCCCAGATGTAAATCTTTCCGTTAGGTGGATAGTTGGGATGTGGGATTATGCGAGGTTCACCGAATACTCTTGTCATATCACCGATGAGAGTGGGATCATGTTCTTGGTTGATTGTATTAAGATAAATTGACCCAAGACGGTTGTTTTTGAAGACCAACCAACCACCCTTCGGTAATTCCATATGTCGGCCTAACCAAGATATTGTTCCAATCATTTCTACTTGTGTGACTTCACCATAATTGAATATATTAATTTTACGTTTAAATAACGAACCTACTTTGTCAATACTCATCCCCCATCTAAGACCAACTAGTCCATCTCTTGCCCATTGAAGGCCAATTTCTATATCAGAATGTTCTTTTCGTTCGTTAGGTTGACGTTTCGTATCCTCATATCGTGGTTGCCTATGATGAAGGGATTGAAGCTCGACTCGGTATTCGAATAATGCGGGTGCATAATTAGGCCAATTGAATCCAAACTCTGAAGGTACCTGTTTTACTCCCACTCGGTATCTACGATCACGCACTTTATTAATCAACTCAATTTCGCTTGGAAATGCATCATGATATGTCCAGTTGTGCATATGTCCTTCAAGTAAAATCCTTCGCTCATCTTCATTTTGGAAAAATTCCCATTTTTCAATTTTCCGCTCGTCATATCTATATTCCGGATGTGTTATTTCTATTGTTCCAGTATCTGGTATACAACGCGTGTCGGTTACTATTAGTACAGCAACTCCTTTTCGGTCTGAAACCCATGAGATACAATGACTATCTGGTTCGCTTATAATTTTTATATTGGCCCGATCTACAGGAGTACGAGTTTCTTGGTCTAATATCTCAAATCTCAAAATCCAAGATGGTTTCACTTCTTTGATTCCGGGACCACATAGATTGCCTCCAGAGTCTTGACCAAACATTTTCGTGGGATAAATGAATACAACCAAGAGGACAAGAGTGAAATCAATATAATTTTTCATAAAAACCTTCTTTCTAAAAAGATAAGCAAATTAGAGGGATATGTCAAGATAAAGAATTTTTCGTATTGCGGAAAGTTGGTTTTGATAAATGGTGATATCGCAGATACATTTCCCACCTACGCACCACTTTGGCCGGATTTAGCAGCTGGATCACTGGGCGACCAGAAGAATCTTTCCCCACCTGTCATCCACTTTTGGGTTTTAAGTAGGGGAGACCTGAGGGAGTTGTCGAGGGGTTATTTGGTCTTTAGTCGGAAAAGTGTTTGACATTTTGGAATATTCTCGTATAATTATTAAGAGGAAGGAGGTTTAAAATGAGAAAATCACTAATTTTTTTAGCGTTTTTTTTAATTGCTATTTTCGTATTCTTTAGTTGTGAAAAAAATCCCACAGAAAGTACTGTAGATGTGCCTGAAGTGACAACCGGCGAGGTTAGTGAAATAACGCAAACAACCGCGCAATGCGGTGGGAATATTACCTCTGATGGCGGTGCAACTGTAACCGCCCGTGGGGTATGCTGGAGTACCGGTCAAAATCCTACGGTAGCAGATGACATAACTAATGATGGTACAGGGGCGGGCACTTACACTAGCAATATTATAGGTTTGACAGCAGAAACTACCTATTATGTAAGGGCTTATGCCACCAACAGTGCAGGCACAGGTTATGGCAGCGCTATGTCATTTACAACAAAAGAAGCCATCCAAACAGGAACAGTAACCGACATTGATGGCAATACGTATCAAACAGTGAAAATCGGTAACCAATGGTGGATGGCGGAAAATCTGAAAGTAACACATTACCGAAATGGAAATACGATACCAAATGTCACCGATGCCACAGAATGGGAAAATCTGAATACCGGTGCCTACTGCAATTATGATAACGATGCTAGCAATGCGACCACTTATGGCAGTCTCTACAATTGGTATGCAGTAAACAACAACCGTAATATCGCGCCCGCAGGCTGGCATGTTCCGAGTGATGCCGAATGGAAGATACTCGAGATGTACCTTGGTATGAGCCAGTCGGAAGCTGATGATACAGGCTGGCGTGGAACAGATGAAGGCGGTAAACTGAAAGAAGCCGGAACGGAACATTGGAACAGTCCTAACACCGGCGCCACTAACGAAAGCGGTTTTTCCTCTTTGCCGGGTGGTTACCGCAATCACGATGGCACCTACGACTATATTAGTATCCTCGCCTTCTTTTGGTCTTCTACGGAGTACAGTAGTATCGGCGCGTGGCGCCGGCACTTGCACTACGATACTTCAAGAGTCCACCGCGACCACGCCAGTAAGCGTAGTGGGTTCTCAGTTCGTTGTGTCAGGGATTGACTATTTGTCTATTTGTGTGTGTGTATACTGCTTTCATAGGGACTGGACACGAAAAGATAGTAAACAATACTTAGTTTTTTTATACTGAGCCGATTAAGGCTCATACCTCTGGCAGGAGTTGAAAGACTCCTGCCAATTTTTTGTTCCCCACTTTATGCTTAAACTGGTGGTTACTTTACTTAAACAAACCAAAAACGGTGAAGGATACGTAATATAATTGGGGCGAAAAGGTTAGGCCCAACAATGAATATGAAGATAAGTCCACCAACACCCCATACCCAACCTCCACGAATAAAAAAGATTACTTCTGAAACAGCAAGGAAAGCCAACCAAATAGCGGCAAAGACAAGTTTTCTGGATGGGCTACTTAAAATATAGGGGATTTCAAACATAGACGACTTAAATTGATGGTAAGAACCGTAAGTTCTGAGTATAAATGCTATGAGAAGTAATACACCGCCAATCCATAACATAGCTTTTCACCAATTAAATATTTTATTGAAGTTTTGGTCTAAAGAAAACCATTGTTTTTTATTCATCTTTTAACCTCCTGTATTTATAGTATACGCCGAAAGTGGGGGAGATGTCAAGGGTTTTTTATATTATTTCTTGCATACCACCATTGACATTTAGTTCTTTTTTCGATATTATGTATTATGTAAGGAGGTTTATAAATGTATATAATCATTGAATTAGTAAATGATTCCCTTGAAAAGGGTTTACTACAAATCAAAAAAATAACACCCATCCCAAAAATTATTATTGAAGATATTTTTGTATTATCGGAAAATCATTGCTTACTTGACTTGAACTTCAAAATAGCAAAAGCAATTAATTTAATACAATGAAATTAGAATATATAAAAGATCTAATCCAGTCTTGTAATATAGATTTTTTGATAGGTTCAGGGCTATCCAGTCCATACTTGTCCACATTAGGTAATATCGAAATCTTACTTACGGAACTGGAAGAGAAAAAACCAGATAAGAAAATATATAACTTAATTAAAGCATCTCTGTATAAAACATATTGTGAGAATGTAATTTTCAGAAATTTAAAATCAGAGATAAATAAATACAAATTAGAAAAATCTGATAAAAGTGGAAAGAAAATAACTAAATATGCAGAATATCTTCAAGTCTCAGAAGATTATAAACATTTTTTATTAAATCTAAACGAAATTCTATTATATAGGCATAATAATTTATTGACAAAACAGGTGAATATTTTCACAACTAATATAGATATATTATTAGAAACCGCTGTAGAACAAACAGGTTTAGAGTTTAATGATGGATTTAAAGGAAGAATAAAACCTGTTTACGATTTAAGTAATTTCCACAAATCCTATTCAAAAACAAGTTCTCATTATAACAATATTTTTGAGATACCTGTCTTTAATATTTTAAAAATTCACGGTTCCATTAACTGGGAAAAAAGAAATAAGAATAAAATAATTTATACAAGTTCCTTAGGACAAGTTAAAAAGATTAAAAAGGAATTAGATAAAATAATTCCTTCGCATCCTTTTTTTAGTATTTCTAATAACAGCACATTTGAAGAATTTCTCGACAAGGCCAACAAGAAAAGGATATCAGATAAATTGGACTTTAAAGCTTTCCTCAGTGAATATAGTAAACTTCTAATTGTCAACCCTGCCAAAGAGAAATTCGAGAGAACTGTTTTTGATGAACAATTTTATGAACTATTACGAATATATGCAAATGAATTAGAAAAGGAAAATACTATTTTATTTGTAATGGGTTTTTCTTTTGCAGATGAACATATAAAACATATTACTGTAAGGGCTGCAAATTCTAATCCAACATTACAAGTTGTTGTTTTTGCTTACTCGGAAGAAGATTTAAAAAAAATATCTAATGAATTAAGTAATATTAAAAATAACAATATTAATATCTTATCTCCGCAACTATTTATCAATGCAAATCTTGAAAAAGACGAAGAAAAAGAAGCAAATGTAAAAACATTAAAAGAAAGACTTAAGAATTTTGATTGTAAGTCTCTCAATCAAGAAATATTTGGAAAAATCAAAGATATGGTCGTCTAAAAAATATAAAATAGATATGAATAAAGAAACTAAAAATGTCACCAATGATATAAGTTTAAAAAACTCCATATTTAGAATTGGATGTGTGTTTTCGGTTGAAGGCCGAGAAGTAAGAATAAAAGTAGATAAACAAAAGAACTCTTCTCATTTGCTTTACAAGGGAAATTTACTTAAAAACATCTCTGTTGATGGCTATCTTAAAATCATAAAAGGATTTATTTCAATTATTGCAAAAGTAGTAGGCGAATATGTAAAAGAAGAAAAATATTATAATCAGGAATACAAAAGAGAAGAAAATAAAATCGATAGAATCTTAAAAGTACATTTACTTGGTTACATTGAAAACAATCAATTTGAAAGAGGAATTAAAGAACTCCCTCTAATAGATAATCAATGCTTTTTACTTGATAGGGAGGAGTTTTCTATTGTCCATGATTTTATTAAAAAGGATGATCAACCTATTAAAATAGGCTCTTCGGCAATAGAAAAAGGACAAGATATAAATATTGGTATTAATAGTATATTTGCTAGTCACATCGGCATATTTGGAAATACTGGTAGCGGTAAATCTTATACACTAGCAAAACTTTATCGTCAATTGTTTCTAAAATTCCAAGAACATCACAGTTTTAAGAAAAATGCTAGATTCCTGCTATTTGATTTTAATGGAGAATACAACGACCCAGAATGCATCATTTCAAACAAAACCATCTATAATTTAACTACTAAAGATGAAGATATTGGAGATAAGCTACAATTTAATGAAAATGATTTATTAAATATAGAATTATTTTCAATCCTTGCAAATGCGACAGAGAAGACCCAACGGCCTTTCTTAAAAAGATCTTTAAATTTTTATAAAAGTGTAATGACTTCAGTAGATGACCCATTGGAATATTTTAAAAACATCTTACGAAATCGCTTAAGGGATATTTTGTTGCTTCCAGATAAAATGAAAGCTGACCTTTTACTTAATTATGTATTGAATATATTACCTAAAGAAATTGACGAAAATGGAATCGAAACTGATTTAATAGATGATATTATTTGGCATGGGACAAGTCGAGGATATTATCTTATTTCAGACGTTCCTTACCCTTTTAACCAAGTTGATGATGGTAGGTCTAAAATAGAAAAAACAAAATTATATAATCAAATCGATTATTATTCATTTAAAGATGATATTATTTCCAAAGTTATAGATTTTATGTATTTACAATTAATTTATGATGTCTGCAACGATAGAGCCCAAAATGAACATATATCACCAGCAATCAATAAACTTAAAGCCATTCAAAAAGATATTGATAAAGTATTGGAAATATCTAACGAGCCTATAGATTTTTGGAAAGGGAATTTTTTTGCTATTATTAACTTAAATAATACAAAACTCGATATAAAAAAACTTATTCCTTTATTAATATCACGTAAACTTTACATAGAACATAAAAAAGAAAAAAAAGTAGGAGTTACAAAATCATTGAACATTATAGTTGATGAGGCACATAATATTCTTTCATATATATCCAAACGTGAAAGTGAAACCTGGAAAGATTACAGATTAGAAACATTTGAGGAAATTATTAAAGAAGGCAGAAAATTTGGAGTATTCCTGACAATTGCCAGTCAAAGACCAGCAGACATTTCAACGACAATCATCTCACAATTGCATAATTATTTTATACATCGTCTGATAAACGAAAGAGATATTGAAACTATCGGTTGCACAGTTTCATATTTAGATAAAGTCTCGTATGAGAATTTACCAATTTTACCTACAGGCGCCTGTGTGTTAGCTGGAATAACTGCTCATGTCCCAGTTGTTGTAGCTGTTGACAAAATAGAAAAAAATCATGAACCTAACAATAGGACTATTAATCTATTGGAAAATTGGATAGACAAAAAACCTCAGGAAGAAATAGAAGAAGAAGAGAAAGAAGAGGAAGAAGCCGTACCTGGGGATGATGAGGAGTTACCTTTTTAATTTTAACACATAAGAACTAACAGGGTCAGACCTTCTTTGAAAAGTGTCAAAGAGAACAAAGTCACTTGTCGTTAGCCCCTGGTCACTGGTCAAAAAAACAAAAAAAACAAAAATAAAATCCTGTTAATCCTGTTTAATCTGCGTCCTATTTTTGGGATATGCGATTTTTTTTTGACTAATGACTAACGACCAGTAACTCATGACTTCCTTCCGCCCCTTGACTAATTTATCAATCTCTTTAAATTCTTAGTATAATATGATTATCGAAATACTAAATTATCTATGTGAAAAAGATTTTATTGAAATTCAAAAAACAAAACCTGAACCCCTCCACTCCTTTAACAATGTTTAAAAAATCTTTGATTTTAGGAAATTCAGTGATAACATAACATATATGGTTATTCCAAAATCATTACTCGACGAAATTCGAAGAGGGAGGGTTGCTCTTTTCTTAGGAGCTGGAGCCTCCAAAGGCGCCAAAAACAAAAAGGGAGAAGAACCTCCCGTAGGCAATGATTTAGCAAGAATGATATATGGAGAATTTTTAGAAGGAGATTACGACAGTGAATCTCTTTCGTATGTAAGTGAAATAGCAATTTCGGAAAAGAAGTTATCTGAAGTGCAAGATTATATAAAAAGCATATTCAATGAGTTTGAACCTGCAGATTTTCATAAAATTTTACCAACTTTTCTATGGAGTGGAATGGCAACTATTAATTTCGATAGAATTATCGAAAAATCTTACAGTTCAGTTAAAAAGCCAGCACAAAATTTAATTAGTATTATATCGGATGCTGAACCAATAGAAGAGAAAATAAGATCATCCAATGATTTACTTTTTTATAAACTGCACGGATGCATATCTCGGACTTATGACAAAGATGTACCGTTAATTTTAACAAAAGATCAATTTGTAGATTTCTCGCAAGGTAGAGAAAGACTATATAGTAGATTTAAAGATTTAGGGTACGAAAACACAATACTCTTTGTTGGCTGTAAGATAGAGGATCTCGATATAAGAAGACTTTTGAAGGAATTAGAAAACGTAGATAGGCCAAGATATTATATAGTAAGACCTGATGTTCCTGCTCACGAAGAACGTTTTTGGTCGACCAAAAGGATAACTACATTGAATGGTACTTTTAGAGAGTTCCTTGAAACTTTAAATGTAAATATTCCCTCCAGAGTGAGACCTCTACTAAAAGCAATATCAATTAATCATCCTATAGAAATTAAATTCGTCACTGATGAAAAAATGAGTGAAGATTGTTATAATTTTTTAAAGAATGACGCAGATTTTGTCTGTCCCGAATTACCAATTGAACAAGGTAATAATAAAATTTTTTACAGAGGTTTTAGTCTCGGATGGTATTCTATAGAGCAAAATCTCGATGTTCGCCGTGATTTAGTAGAAACATTACTTCTTGAAGTAATATTGCCTGAAGAAAGAGAAAGAAAATCGCAGGTAGAATTCTATGCAATAAAAGCTGCAGCTGGTGAAGGCAAAACAATATTCCTAAGACGATTAGCGTGGGATGCGGCTAAAGATTATGAAGCTGTTTGTATATTTATTAGAGAGTACGGGAAGATAAGAAATGAAGCACTATAAGAAATACATCGATTAACAAAGAAACGTATATTTCTATTTATAGATGATGCAGCAGACAATGCGGATGAAATCGAAAAAACAATAGTAAAAGCCCAACATGAAAACATCCCTTTAACTATTATAACTGCAGAGAGAATAAATGAATGGAATATTCATTGCGAAAACATTGACCCATATGTAACAGAAAAATATGAGTTACAATATCTAACTCAAAATGAAATAAAAGAATTGGTTAAACTACTAGAGAAGCATAATAGTCTAGGATATCTTAAGGAATATAACTTTAATGAAAGAGTGAATGAATTCAAGAAAAGGGCAGGGCGCCAACTTCTGGTTGCATTACATGAAGTAACACTTGGTAAGCCTTTTGAAGAAATACTCGTAGACGAATATAATGCAATTTCACCTCATAAAGCTAAAGCGATATATTTAACTATTTGCGTGTTAAACCGTCTCAATGTACCTGTTAGAGCCGGGTTAATATCAAGAATGTACGGGATTACATTTCCCGAATTTAAGGAAAAGCTCTTTGCTCCCCTTGAGCATGTTGTAATTAATTTTATGAATCCAAAATCCGGCTATTATTATTACAAGGCACGGCATCCAGAAATAGCAAAGATAGTTTTCGAACAAATACTCAATGACAGAAACGGTAGATTTAACGAGTATATTAAGATATTAAAAAATTTAAATATATCTTATAGTTCGGATCATAAATCCTATCGTTCTTTAATTCAAGCTCGGGTTTTGAATGAAATATTTCCGGATTATCAAGATGCCAACCAAATTTTTGAAGCCGCAAACGAAATGATTAATAATGACCCATATTTATATCATCAAAGAGGAATTTATGAGATGCTCCGCCCGGATCCAAGCTTTAATGCGTCCGAAAATCTTTTAGAAACGGCTCTAAGTTTAAGTAGAAATAATGAGACAATAATTCACTCTCTTTCAGAACTTTATCTATCTCAAACTGAGG
>Ga0307434_1000680_pt1 | contig 21291 bp, 35 predicted proteins | sample SalMarWE160220MG_FD_202156 | JGI IMG/M metagenome (GOLD analysis project Ga0307434, IMG submission 202156) | Salt marsh sediment microbial communities from the Plum Island Ecosystem LTER, Massachusetts, United States - WE1603-220 | ecosystem: Environmental > Aquatic > Marine > Intertidal zone >... | reverse complement strand
AAGTTGAAACCCTGGACAGCAAGGGGCTCGAGGATCTACCCGAGCATATAAAGGATCAAGTGAGAGAGCAGTGCCACAGAATACTAGAGGTTTTGGAGGGTTAAATGGCAAAGCCAAAGAAGCTAATAGCGTCAGAGTGTTTTGGAGACGTGATGGATGCGGTGGCTGCGGAAGTCAAGAAGATAACCGATACTCCCCCCGAGAACAAAACAGACAGGGAGTCCTTCCTCACCTACTTTAATACGTTGATTAATGTAATCGACGTAGTGTATGACTATCTTCCAGAAGGGGAAAGATCTAGCCTCAGAAACCTGTGCGCAACATGGATGGACGTTGGGATCTTGCTTGGCAAGTCCCCGCAGCTCCTCACGGAGATATTGGAGAGGACAGGGGCAAAGATAAGTTAAAAAGAACCCGGGGCAAAGAGCTGAGCGAGCTGGAGATGGGGAATGAGCCTAAAATCTGCAACCACCCGAAGTGGATCCTTGACAGGAATAACGTAGGTACTTGCTCCAACCCGGAATGTGAGGAGGTCAGACAATTCCCCTTATGCAAAGGGGACCCGGTAGTAGTATTGAGAGAGAGTAAATGCAACAGCCAGATCGGGAAAGAAGAGGTTAAAGAGGTGAAGGAAAAGCCACGCAAGAGGGGGAGGAGGAAAAAGGGCAACTTACATGAGCGAAGCGTGTACTATGAAAATCGCAAGGCGCCTATAATTGCTGACCTCTTCGACATGGGCCGGACGGCGACCCGCGAGAAGTGGAATATACCAAAAGGAACAATAGGTAAACTCGAAAGGCGATGGCTGACAGAAAAGCAACGGTCTGAAATAACATCTGATGGCCCGCAACCGAAAACACAAAAAGACGGGCTGCCGGTGTTTCCCGAGTTCTCAACGACGTGGGACCCTACGGTTCAGGTGAAGTGGCTAGAGATGTGGCCAGCGGTATACATAGTCGTCAGCAAGACTAGAGTTCGCACTGTTCGCACTGTTCCCACCTAATCGTGTCGTGGGATTCCGACCCCACCTGGCAGGCGGAACCAGGTGTGAACTATCACTAGCATCACTTTGCATCACTATGCACCACTTTGTATCGGTTTCTGACGGAATGTAGCGGTTCTACCAGCTCAAGACCAGCTCTCCTCTGAGGGAGTGGCAGGGAGAGAGGGCAAGGCAGGATAGCTGGACACTAATAAAACACGAACATCATAGAATATCATTGACATGATCAGCACATAATTTATAATTAGCTTTGCCAGCTATGGGTTTATACGGGTTTAGGCTATAGCCTAAATCTTCCTATAAGAATATCTTGACAAGCCTGAATTGTATTTGATATTCTTATTGTTATAGCTAATTGAACCTTAACAATTGAATATGAGCCAAAACTACTGATCCAAATTCCTGAATGATGCCTCAAGGAAAAGGGGGTGAACGATTGAACGCATTACAGGAAGAAGCCAAAGAGGACATTGAACGCAGACATAAGGTCATTGAACAAGCCTTGAAGGTGAAGCGAGGGTTTAGACCTGAAGCTCACCGAAGGCACATGAAACGAGCTGACGGACAGGAACCAGGCAAAGGCTATGACACTCTGCCGACACAGACAGGCTGGATAGCAACCGATACGGGCTTTCTCTGGGCGACCATTGACTATGCAAAGCTGTTCTCAATAGCCAAGTCCTTCGCTATCAAGGCTAAACTCCAAGACCAGCAAGACCTACTCCACGACATCATAGAAGGGCTAGCCAAAGCCTCTATTCGTAAGCTAGCCAACGGAGAGGACTTTACCGAGCAAGAAATGGTGAGGACAGCCGAGCATATCAAGGATAGGTATTGGTATAAGCGGTATGCCTACTACTACGGAATAGATTGCCACCATTGTAGCAAAGAGCAGAGAGCCAAGTGTAGATATAATTGGGGGCATAGCGATTGGGCATATACCGATTGCCAAAGAGCAATCCAGCTAGAGAGCCTAAACCAGCCTATAACAGATAGTGAAGGCAACCTTACCGAACTCGGCAATCTCATAGTTGACGACAACGCACTAGACCTTGAAGCGTGGACAGACGCTAAAACATTCCTGATAGGCGCACCGATAAGGCTAAAGGCAATAGCTATGAAACGAAGCAAGGGCGAAGCATTGACAGGTGCAGAACGCAAGTATCTAACGAAGCTACGCAAACGAGAACAAAAAGTCTTATTCCAGGGGTAACGATTTGGGGATTTCGGCACTCTATAATAGTGGAAGCATAGCGTAGGCTAGCGAGGACAGCTACGATGTGCTTACTACTAGGCGAACTAGCGGGACTTGCCCGTCTGCTAGCTAGCCAAAGGGGGTGTTCAAAATATCACAACAACTTAATATCGTGGGCAAGCGTTCAGGCGAGGGCTTTGTAACTCACAAGGCGAAGCTGGCAACTGCCTTATCTCGCTGTTTAGCGGATAGGCTTTCGCTGATGGACTTTACCATTGGGCGAAAAGGCTTACTGAACTACATTAAGGCTTTGGGGGGTAGCAACATCGTCAAGATTGTTCCTGCCTCTAACGGCAAGGCTAGCGGTGAGCAGATTGCTGAGAAACGGCTGAAAGTAGTTTGTGGTGCTAATGTCAGTTTGATTGCCGATAGTGCTTGGATTGGGGAAAAGACTCCGATGGTATTTGCCGATGTCCGAGTGTCCCCACAGAACATAGTCAATCCTAACATCTCCAGCCTAGAGCTAGCAGAGGCACTAAACAGAGTTCTCCCCTTTACTACCGATGACGAGAAAAGACCGATACTCCAAAACATTCTCGTCAAGGCAAGTGGGGGGAAACTTGTTTTGGTAGCTTCCGATGGTGCTAGAATGGCGATACAGAGGCTTGACTATGACGAGGGCATTGACAATGCCTGCCTAGTCCACAAAGACGACCTGAAAGGCATCGCTAATGCCTTGAAACGAGCAAGGCGTGTCAATATCGGTTTTACCTCTAGCGGTGAAGAGCTTGACGGAGTGGCTCTTGTTATTGAGACAGAGGCTATTCGCTACCGATTTATCGGTAACGAAGGCACTTATCCTGATTATGAGGGCATTATCCCGACAGAACTTAACTGCTTGGCACATCTTGACAGCATAGAGGCTGTCAAGGCACTTGGTTCGCTAAAGGCTATTGCCGAAAATCCTAAGTCCTTCGCCATTGACCTGACGATTGGCGAGGGGCGAGTGCTTATGGCTAGTCCTGACGAGAATGGCTCTAGCACTATCCCTGCCGATACCGATGGAAAAGGCGAGGTTAGGATTGATGGCAAGTATCTTGCCGATGTCTTGAAGGTTTGCGGTGGAATGGTGGACTTGACCTTGACCAATGCCTACTCCCCGATGATGTTCAGCACCGATGGCTACTCCTGCGTTGTAATGCCTATGACTAGCGTCAAGGCTAACGAGGCACAGAAAGCCGATAGGAAAGCACAAGCCACAGCACAAGCCGAAGCCAAAGCCGAGAAGCCAGCGAAATCCGTAGTGAAAGCCAAAGCTTGATAGAACGCTTGACCGAGAACAACCACGCACAAAGAGGCGGCGGTAGCCGCCTTTTTGTGCTTTTTTGTAGGGGTATCCCTGCCCTGCGTGGCGTGGAATACCCCTTTTTTGTGTGTGGCGTGGGCAAGAAAGGGGAAAAGTGATTTGCGACTTCTGTGGCAAAAGCGTCGCTGGTCTGATAAACCTGCGTGTTTATACTCGACAAGGCATTCAGGTCTGCAACGAGTGCTACCAAACTATAAACAGCCAGTGCCACAAACCATACTCAAAGGTAATGGACAAACTAGCTCTAGCTGAAGCTGGTTACCATGTCAATCGCAAGATGGCAAAACGTTGCTAGAAAGGAGGTGAACCATGGGTAAAATCCGTTGGAGTGCCGTGTCGGTAAGCCAAGCTGCGGACAATGCAGCGAAGGAAATCGAGGCTATCTTTGAACCGCTGTGGAAGGCAGACAAAACCATCAGGGATGCGATGGAAATCGAAAATCTCCCCGATTATATGAAAAGCCGCCTTATATCCATCGATTCTGAGATACGCCGCATAACCGGTGTTAACTTACAGAGGGATGGTAGTGCGTTGCTCGGCTGCATAGCCAGGCTCCGCGACGACATACCCGAAGGAGCAGTGGAAGCAGAACAGGCGGCTACCCGACACGGAAAAACGGGAAGTCTCTTTGGATAACTGACCGAGGCCAGGTCGAGGCCGAATAGGTAAAAATCTGAAAGAAAGGAGGTGAAACCATGAGGGCAATATGGACAGGCAACATCAACTTCTCGATGGTGTCAATCCCAGCCAAACTCTACTCCGCTACCAATGACAAGCGGGTGTCTCTCCATCTATATCACGCCGATTGCGGTAGCCGAGTGCAGATGCCGAAGTGGTGTCCTGTGTGTGAACGCAAGCTGGAAACTGCCGAAATTCAGCGAGGCTATGAGGTAAGCAAGGCTCAGCACGTCATTCTCGAGGAAACAGACTTAGCTAGCTTGCCATTGAAGAGCCTGAAGCAGATTGAGGTGGTGCAGTTTGTCGACAGCACAGAGATAGACTCCCGAATTTATGCTGACAGCTACTTCCTATCCTGCGAAGTTGATGGGATAAAAGCGTTCAGCTTATTCCTGCAAGCCATGGAGTCGGCTAACCTAATCGGCATTGCCAAGCTGACCTACCGGGAAAGGGAACATCTGTCTGCCATCAGACCTTATGACGGGGTAATGCTACTCCAAACCCTGCACTATGCCGAGGAACTGCGTCCCCATGACGAGCTGAGGCCCAGGCAGATGGCGATGATATCGGAAAAAGAAGTGGAAATGGCAATAGCCCTGGTTAAGGCGATGAAGGGAGAGTTTGAGCTTGCCGGCTACCACAATGACTACCGAGAGGCCCTGGAGAAGCTAATTGAGGCCAAATTAGCCGGCCAACCTATCCCCACCGCGGCTCCAGAGCAGGCGCCGGTCGAAGATGTTGCTGCGGCACTAATAGCGAGCCTCAAGTCGGAAGGCGTAGAAGTAGCGTAAAAGCATAACGTAAAGCATTAACGTAGAAAGGAGGTAGGCATGTTAATAAAGCCAATGCTAGCGGAAACAGGCTCCCAGAAAGACCTGGACCGCACGGACTGGCTCTATGAAGAGAAGCTAGACGGCGTAAGGTGCATTGCTATCCTTAGTGACGAAACAGAGCTGCAGGCTAGGAGTGGCTCCATCATTACCCGCAAGTTTCCCGAGCTGATCGAGCTGCACCGGCAGGTCAAGAAACCCTGCATCCTCGATGGCGAGATTGCCGGCAAGGACTTCAACGCCATCCAGCACAGGATACATGTGGAAGACCCATTCAAGATAAGGGTAGCACGCACCCAATTTCCCATCTTCTACTACGTCTTTGACATCCTCTACCTTGACGATGAAAGCGTCAAGCAACAGGCCCTTCTATATCGGAAGGAAATCCTAAGCAATACCCTCGCCCCGGGCCCTGACGCTAAGCCTCTGGAGTGGTCTCTCTCAGGAGAGGAGCTCTTTGCTGAGATGAAGGGGAGAGGACTGGAGGGGCTAATGGCGAAGGACATAGCAGGGTTTTACGACGAAGGGAAACGCTCGCCTAGATGGCTAAAGGTTAAAAACTTCATAGAGCGAAACTTCTTTATCTGCGGAGTAACAGAGGGTGAAAACGACAGAAGCGACACATTCGGCAGCCTGGTGCTCGGCAAGATGGTAGAGGGCAAGCTGGTCTACGTGGGTAACGTGGGCAGCGGATTCAGGCAGGATCAGCTCAGACCGATGCTAACCCTGTTGTCTCGCCGCGAAGGAGAGTGTCCTTTTGAAATCAAACCTGACATCGGTAAGGGAGTGAAGTTCTGGACTCACCCCGATATCCGGTGTGAGGTTAGGTATCTAGATATGCCATCAATGCCAGATGCGAAACTCCGCTTTCCAGTGTTCAGAAAGGTGATGTAAATGCAAGTAGTTGACGAAATCAATATCGACTACGCCTGCCGAGCTCTCCTCGGCGGCGGTAAGGGCAAGTCTGTCATGGAGGAGCTAAAAAAGGTAAATCAACCCTACTACGACCAAATTATGAGTTTGGCTCGAGAAAGACTAAGAAAGGAGGGTGTTAAAGATGGCCAGCTATCCGACGTGTGTAGAGAGTGCGGGAGTGACATGACCTCGGCCGAAGAGGAAGAGCAGGGGATTTGCCTCGAGTGCCAAGGAGCCGCGGTCCAGGAAGTCAATACGGATTATTGTGATGAACCGTTTCTAGGCGATGGCAGCCCAAATCCAAGATACAACCCCCCACCCACTTTACTCGAGGACAAAATAAGACCTGCCGGCATAGAAAGGAGGTGAAGGTTGGTAGACAAGAGTGAAAAGTGGATCTCTGACCTAGTAGGAGCCTTGTTTGACCCCATTGTTGTCCATCAGGGCGGGTGGATGGATATGACTCCGGACTGGCTGAAAGCAGCCATAAAAATGGAGAGACTAATAGAGGTTGCGCGTGCAGCGAAGGACGGGGATATGACAGGCACCGATGCCGAAGCCTGTGCCTACCTCTGCACTGCTAGCCTAGAGTTTCCATTCGATAGTGATTGGACACAAATCTACATGTATGTCTTCACTAAAGTATACGGAGGACACCGCACCAAGGACTCAAAGGTTACTGTGCCCGATGATATCCGTGTAGAGTCACTTAACAACCAGCAAATGGGAGACTTGCGCCGGCTTAAAGCCTGGATTTACCAAACTCGTACTCGTTACAGGCTGGAGAAGGACAGAGCCGTGAGGCGAGAAAAGCGCGAAGAAGAGAAGGAAGAAAAGCGAAAACAACAATTTACCTTCGAGTTCGTAAAATAGGGCGACTACAGCCCAGAAAGGAGGTGAACCCGTGAAGATGGCCAAATACATGGTAGAGGAAATCGTTGAGATTCCCGATACCCTAGAAGGCTTCAAGAAATGGGAGTTTTCCAGTGGCTCCACGACTGGAAAGGACTATCTTATCTTTCACCGGCTCCTCATACAGTCCATCAAGCGCTCTCTCCCAAGAGGCGCCAAGCTGGTGAATACCATCAAGGGGCATTACTTTACATCGGGATTTATCGAGAGGGACGGTAAGTTTATCTACAAGTGCTGGTGTCCGATTAAGGTGTGTCTAAAGGATTACTACGCCTGGTGCGCCAGGCATGGACTAAAGGATTTGATTAAAAAGAATGAAAGGAGGTGAATCTTGATGCGGAAGACGCCGAAGGGAGGTGAAGATTGAAGATAAAATTATATACTGACCCACCAGAATTTCACATATTTGCAAGCAAGATAGACAAAGCTATTCTCTTTGTCTGGACAGCGGAAACGAGCGTAAAGAATTATACATGGATGAGGATAATCGTCATTAAGCTAACATGGCCTCCTATTCGACACGTAGAGGCATTTGTAAAGGAGGAGTGAACGATGGGTAGATCTAACCACAATTGGACTCCTGAGGAGCTCGAGGTAGTCCGACGTGATTATAAAGGGACAAACGCCAGCTCCCGAGCGATAGCTGCCGAGCTGGGAGTTACCGAGTTTGCCGTCAAGGGGCAGGCTGCCAAGATGGGGCTAATGCAGCCCAAAATGGAGATTAAATGCCTCTAAAAAGAGGGCGAAGGGCTAATTTAGCCGGCGGAGCCCCAAATTTCGCCCCAGGGCATACCCAGCTTCTTCCAGAAGGGCAACTCCTACGGGGGCTGTGTGTCTTTAGTCGCAAAACACGATTAAGGCCCTTTCCTGAGCCTCTCAGAGCGTGGTTTATCGTAAAGTAGCCGACCCTCAGCTTTGCACAGCTTTGGGGACGGCTTTTTTTGTCAGAAATTTTGGGCAAGGCTAAAAAACTCTTGACAGGGTTTTCTGGACGTGATAGACTTCTCTATCTCTTTCTGATAGTGGGGCAGTGGCAAAGATTTTAGAAGTCGAAATCCAAGATGCTTATGGCGTGGAAGACGCCGCTGTGATTCTTCATATAGGTATAGCAACCGCTTGGAGGTGGATCAAGAAGGGCAAGCTAAATAGCTTTAGAGTCAGAGTGGGTACGCAGATTAAAACCTTTGTTTTAGCAAAAGAGGTCGAGCAGTTAAAAGTCGAGAGCTCCCCGGGCAAAGGAGCTCTCACAACTTCGAGGAGGTGAACGGACAGGATGAAGTATATCTCCATTATAATCCCGCCACCTCCTACTGTCAAGAAAGGAGGCAGAAATGGCTCAGGAAGCAAAACGATGGTGCGGATATCGTCATGTAGGAGGGCTCTATTTATGCGGTAAGTATATCTCGGTTCCCTGCGACCGGCTCCCTTACCCCCTGGATATCTGCCCCACCTGTGGAGGAGGGATAAAGGTTTCCCGGGGATTTACCAAGATTAACCCGCTGCGGCTTTTGGGACCGCATGAAGACTGCACCGACAATTTACGCCCCTGCTATATGTGTGACCCCAGCGATGCACCAGCGTTCATAATGGGCGTCGGAGAGAAGTATTATAAGACCCCAGGTGATTTTCTGGCCGAGGCTCACGATCTCGGAATCTCCAAGCGTATCCCTTTTATTCCAAAAGAGATGGAGCTCGGGAAAACAATCGTTTACCTGGCCCACCCAAAAGCCTGTATGGTCAAGGTGCCGTCATATATGCAGCAGGTGATGGCAATAGTTGAAGAGGCAGATTCAGAACAGCGGCGGTTGTTTGAGGTGGAAAGGATGGAAAAACGCCAGGGCATCTTTTGTGCTTTCATCCCGCGGAAAGTCGAAAAACTCATCTGGGAGAGCCAGGCTACCCCGGAGGAGATGGCGAAGCTCGAGAAAAGGGGGATTACACCAGTGATCATAAAGGATGGGGACATGGACCATGCCTGAGCAGAAGGTTCCCTGCCATTTTACGCCTATCCAGCTCCAGGAAAGGGCGAGGCGGAAAAGGGAGCGGATAAAGATGCGTGGTATGCCCAATCCACCTGGCACTATGCCGAGGGTATATCCCATCGGCGAGCCTGTCCTCAAGCCTATGCCGCGGCCAGTGTCCTCATTTAACCCGTTTGACTTTATCTTGAGCCTCGTTTCATTTTTGCCAGGTCGCCGGCAGCAGCAACGGAGACGAGAGGCAGAATTGGCGCAGGACCAGCGATCGCAGTCTATAAAAGCGAAGGGAATATGAAGCAATATCAGGAATACACGCAGTATAGAGAGAGGTATAGCCTCTACCTCAAACTGAGAAAGTGGACGGTCCCGATCCATTGGGCTTTCGGGATTCTCTGCGCGGTGATGTTTATCTATTGCTGGCCGGCAGCCGTGGTGATGATGTTGCTTTTTGCCATGTGGGAATGGTGGAACGATAAGAACCTCAAGGAAAATCTGGGCAACGACTATAAGAAAGAGGGTGACCAGGATTGGTGGGACTCTTTCTTCACCTTTTGCATGGGGATATCGGTTGCCGCCATTTTGCATGGACTCGGGTTAATAACGATAACGTGGTGGCACCCATAGATTTGCTATTCTAAGGAATATCTGAAATGAGTTTTTGGACGAAAATGGTGGCAAAATTACCAAAATTGTTACCACGTCGACGTGAGGTTCAGGAAGAGGAGCCTGCGCCTGGCAAGCTGACAGATCTGGATAAGATACTTGGTGAGGAAATTCAGCGGAAACAAGCTCAAGAGAGAGCTGCCGCCGCCAGCCGCGACCCTAATATGCCTAAGTATCAATTTTGCGATTGCCGGCGACCGTCAAAAAGAACCCAAAAGGCGCAGGTGGGTGGAAAAGATGGCGCCTTTTATAAATGCCCCATCCACGGTGAGTTTTTTGTAGAAAGATAATGGAGGAGGTTTTATGCCGATAGAAGGATTGAGCGAGCTTGTCCGAATTCCCCGCCTGGGTAAGATACATCTTGGCATCAAGGCCAAATCACAGCAGAAAGGCAAGGAAGGCAAAGAATATCCGAAAGCGACAGACTATTTTGTTGTGCCTGATGAAGTGAGGAAGGTTTATGGAGATAAGCCCACTGAGCTCCAAATCATGTTTCCTGTTGAGGAGCCCGAGCTTTTCGCTCAACAGTGGTTACGTGCTTATAGCATGACTCAAGGTTTAGTCTGTATTGGCAGTGGTATAGAGGGCCGCCGGAAGGTTGATGTGGACACTGGCGCCATTGCTGACCATGAAACGAGGCAATGGGAGTGGAAAGAAATAAGCTGTGACCCTCAAGAGTGCCCGGAATATCAGACCAAGCGCTGCCGACGGGTTATGAACCTTCAATTTCTTCTCCCGGAGGTACCCGGGCTGGGCGTGTATCAAATTGATACATCGAGCTTCTATAGCATTGTCAACATCAATAGCATGATTAAGATGCTCAAGGGGATACTGGGCAGGTGCAGCATGGTACCCCTCACTTTAGCACTTGGACCAATAGAGGTGTCCCCCCCAGGCATAACCAAAAAGACTGTCCACATCTTGCACATTAAGAAGGATATCCAGCTATCTAAGCTGGCGCACATTGCTCAACTGCCGCCGGCCAGGGTTTTAATACCCGAAGCAGACACAGAGGAGCCCCCAGAAGATCTCTTTCCTGATGGGGTAATAAAAGATAGGCCAAGAGCAAAAACACAAGGACCTGGTACAGCTCAACCATCGACTTCACCTGAAGATTCAGAGCTCTTCCCGGAAGAAGCTGAGGAGATTCCTCAAATCGATGAGGAGCTAAAAGGCTGGATGATTGTCAAAGATTCAGTCAAACAGCTTAACCTCACTGATGGCCAGATACGCAAATGGTTCTCTCAAGCCTCTCCACCCCTTGAAGTAGGACTAGAAGATTTTGCCAAAGCTATCCCACCAGAAAAAATGACCAATGACCTATTAAGCAAATTCCAGGCAATGCTTGACGTGTATCGCGAAAGGCAAAAGGAAAAAGAGAGAAATCACCTCCATGGGACTAATGATGAAAGCTGAGGATATAGTCAAGCTGATAAGGCAAAAATACCCGATTAACAGGCCAAATGGCTAGTAATGAATTGGGATAAGGAGTTCCAGACGTAATGCCAGCAGAGCGACGCTTCGACACGGGGTACTGGAACGACCCCGACATTATGAAGTACCCAATGAAGGCAAAGATGCTCTACCTCTACTTATGGACCAACAGGCACTGCAACCAGGCAGGTCTCTATGAGATTGCGCTCGAGACAATCCGTTTTGAAACCGGTCTGGAGCTGGAGGAAATACCTGAGCTCCTGCAGGTCCTCGAGAAAAAGGTTGCCTGGCTCCCGGACAGAAACTTGATGTGGGTTAAAAATTTTCTTCACCGGCAAAGCAGATCTCCAACATTCCTGGCGGCCGCGGCAAATTATCTTAAAACTGTTCCTGATAATGGGCTTGTAAGTGCATATATTAAGTATAATGAGCAGTATGGTTTGTCGATACCCTATCCCTACCCTACCGATAGGGTATCGATACCCTCTATATCTCCTGCTTATACTGGTGCTGGAAAAGGGGATAATAGGGGGGGTATGGGGGGAAAGAAGGGGAAAAACGAGCCGGTGGTAAACGAGATTTTTGCTGAAATGCGGGCGTATCTGGGCTATCCAGATAAGACTGATAAAGACCCTATTCCGAGCTATGGAAAGGAGGGGCAAGCGATTAAGCGGATGTTGACCCGTGGCTTTACCCGTAGAGCGATAATGGAGTGCTGGAGAAGCAAAGTATCGCAGCGTGGCGGGGAATTTGTAAGCATGACATGGGTCAATGAGGATATTGGCAAGCCTGGCAGGAAACCCGGGTCGAGAGAACCGTCTTCCGCTGAAGAGATAGCGGCAAGCATTAAGGAGGTTGGGAAATGACATGGCGGCAATTAGCACCGGGCATATACGCGGGTATACCCGGGGGCAAAGAAGATCAAGAGTTGGAGATGTTCGTGAAAATGTCACATATCCCACTGGTGACAGCGAAAACACATCGTCTTAAAACCTGGCAGCACAGAGATAACGAACCGTGGTGGCCACAAATAGAGCAGTATGCTGTTGGTATCTATGACCATCCGTTCATCACCCTCTTAGGGACCGTGGGCACAGGGAAAACACATATTGCCTTTGCGGTGGGCTGGGCCTGGTTGGAGTGTGGCCGGACCGTGCTTTATTATCAGGTTGAAAATCTCCTTGATGCTTTGAGGCACGGCTATTCCAGCTGGCAGAGAGGTGACCCCGACGGCTATTCTAATATTCTGCAGTTCGCGCAGAACGTTAACCTGCTGATTTTGGATGACTTCGGTGCGCAGCATGAGACTGAATGGGCTGCCTCAAAACTGGAACAGATTGTGGATTACCGCTATGTCAATAAAAAGCCTCTTATAGCTACTACCAACATTGCCCTAAATCGGCTGCCTGCTAGAATTGCGGATAGGCTATCCGAGGGTGTCCTTGTTCAACTGACAGGTGAGAGCTTCAGGAAACGAAGAAAAGAATGAGCTGGTCCGGAAGATACTGCAGGTCTGTGCCAGCTGCTCCCGTGGCAATGCGAAAGGGCGAGGCTTGGTCTGTCCACATTACCCGGGTAGATGCCCCAGCAAGAAAGTGAAGCAATGGGTGCGGAAGATAGAGGAACTGGAGAAAGGCAAGTGAGCCTTCGGTATTGCCAGCAATGTCGACGTTATCGGTCGATGGTTAAAATAAATAATAAGTGGTTACCCTCAGAAATATAGGAAAAGTAAGAAGGAGATTACATTATGAGCCCTATTGCGAATTATTCGACTTCGGTAGCAGCTCTAAAATCCATAGGGGAAATCACCGGTATGCTGGTAGCCCATGGCGCCACGCATATTTTGACCGATTATGATGATGGTGGCCAGCCCGTGGGCCTGGCATTTCTTATTGTCACACCCTACGGTGAGACTCCATTCCGTCTCCCTGCCAATGTAGAAAGAGTCGAAGTTCTTCTCAAGCAATTAGCCTCTTCCCAATATAGACAATACGATAGGGAATACCAGGAAAAGCGGAAGGCTAAAATAAAACTACAAGCAAGCATGGTATCGTGGAGAATTCTTAAAGATTGGGTTCGGGCGCAAATGGCCATCCTGGAGACAGAGATGGTCTCCATAGACCAAATATTCTTGCCTTATATGCAGGTGGGTGAGAAAGGCAAGACGCTTTATGAAGTTATGTTGGAACACCGCTTTCAGCTGCCGGAAGGGAAAGATGATGCTTAAAGAACTATCAGAACAACTGGCCAAAGAGATTAAGGAGAAAGTTCCCGGAGTCAATATAACAGCCGGCCAGGCAGCTTCAATTACAGTCACTACTTTACAAGTCATGGAAGACCGATTATGGACTTTGACCTCTTTACAATGGTTAAGTGGATACAGGAAATCGAACCAGATTTTGTGAGCATCGGTGCCGACAGCAAAGGGCACCATCTTCCGGAGCCGCCGGCTGAAAAGGTAGACAAGCTCATTGAGGAGCTGTCTAAAGTCACGGGCCAAAGATAACCTCAGGAGATTATTAAGGTGAAGACGCTGGAAGATGTAGAGAGGGTCCGCGAGATAGCTGATCGACTGGAGGAGCTGGGAGTACCCCGGAAGGATGTCGATAGAATACGCCGGCGTGCAAATGAAGCACAAAAGCGGATACGTGATGAAGCTCGATAGATGCCTACAATATCAAGAAAGTGCGCGATATGCGGCAAGCCCTTCCAAACTTCCTTTGCACGTATTTGGCTATGCTCCAAGTGCTGGCGCAAAATGCCTAAATGCGATAACTGTCGCATAGTAATGGCGTCTGAGTACGGGAGCCTGGTAGGCTTTGCCAGAAAAGTAGGGAAGTATAAAATATGCACAGCTTGCGACGAAGAAATCAGGAAGAGGGAGTGGCTGCGCAAAACCGAGTTCCAGTACTTGTTCCCCTCCGGACGGGTAAAGGTTCGCAACAGCCCACCGAATTATCCAGGTGGCTCAGTTAGTGGATGATCGGGATGCAGTTTTTCAATATGAGAAAGTGCACCTCTCACAAAGGATACCTTGTCCCACGCCGCACCTCGAGTGTAAGGAGTTCCTTCAATCTTTTTATCACAGTATGGGCACCGAACGCTAGGCCAACACTGGCCGGCGCCGCATATTTTCCAGTACCCCATAGATCCCATATGATCAGCTAAAAATGCAGCGAGTTCTTCGAGGGAATACCAGTATGGCGGGCAGTCGTAATCGATTGGCTTTACCTTAAAGGTATAGCATTGGTTCCTCTGGCCAGTAGCTCCTACAGTCAGAGTATAATCATATACCACTGCCTCTACAGGGTCCCACTTCGATGGGTATGCCTCAGCTACTCGGTCTGAAGAGCCAACATCTGCCATAGCTTTCTTGATTTCACAAGGGAACAGCCAAAATCCACCTTCTCCTCCAAACGGCGATGTTACATGCAAGTCGCCTCCTAGATGCTCATACTGGATACGTCCTTCAGTACCAGCCCTTACAATAAATGGGTTTACATCAGGGATTGTAACCTCGGTGCATATAGGATACCGTTTGTTTCCCCAGGGACAATAGTATGTCCCATGCACAGTCTGTTCAACCTGGAAGTGAGCCGACTTGTCTTGCGCCATAATCGTATAGTTACCTGGAAGTGTGGCTGGATATTCAAAGCGCATGATGGTTTCAGGTGCGTCAATGGCGCCCTTCAACAGCTGTCCGTCTATTAGTATTTCACCATCAATATGCCTCCCTTCAAATTCGGGCCACGGGTATTCGACGTAGACCTTAATTTCGACTGTTTCGCCTACATATGCCAGGGTAGGCTCTACTTTGATCACTCGTATTAAAACGTCTTCTGTCCACTGCGTCGGAGCTTCCGTAAGTGGATTCAACAGGATCTCTACCTTTGCGCTCTCATCCGCTATTATGATGGTAGTAGTCATTGTCTCGTAGTTGTCTGCTTCTACAACGAGGCAATGTTCGCCGAAGAGGTAATAGCCGGTACTGTATTCGCCGTTGATACCACTGGTGAATTCGAGTGCATCGTCTATGTAAACCCTAGCGCCACTGATTCTCCCACCTGTCAGAGAGTCCTTTATGTAGCCCCAGATCTTTCCGTAGCCCTCTCCCGGCGATGCTTCACCTCGTCTACTAAAGATAGCTGCAGCAATACCAGCTCCACCAAGGACCGCTGCGCCTGCGATGATTCTCTTTTTATCCTTTTCCATGTACCACCCCCTACTTCTTTTTTGTGTCTTTTGTGCGATAATGAGCTATGATGCAAATGGTGGCAACAACGCCTCCAAGGACGCCGAGCCCTTTCAAAAACAACCTTATTTCAGGGTCCATCTAATCCTCCTTTTTCCTACGAGCCTCGTAACAAATAAGGGCAACAATGAGACCCAAGAGCCCAAGCCCCTTTAATAATGCCTTTGTGTCCGGATCCATGTTACTCCTTGTCCCGATACAGCTCCTTTACATTGATGCAGCCAGCGCTAGGGGCACCATTCTGTTTCAGCTCTTTTATGTGTTCCTTGATTGCATTATTTACTTTATGGATATCAAGTCCACCAATCTCGAGCAGTATATCCAACTTCGCCTTGACTCCAACTAGCCCCTCGGTAGTGTTATTACATTTCTTGTATACATCATTAAGGGCTTTGGCCCCCACTCCTATTAAAGCTATTACCATTGCGAGCAGAACATAGGTTGGATCCATGGTACCTCCTTTAATTTCATTAGTTTAACCCTAATGCCTCCAGGACGTTGGAGATCTTGTTTATTATCGTGAATTGGTCGCTGCCGGCAAATAACACTCCAACAAGCCCATTTTGCATATTGAATACCAGGCTGCCGGAATCACCTGGCGAGGCTATTGCCGTTGTGATTATCTGGTCCTCAAATGCGGCGGTACCGCGGCTGCCGTAACTAACCCGGGTTACCCCCGCTGTATCCAGGACCGCGCCCTGGTTGACTTCACTGGTCGCTCCTGATTTCTGGATTACGTCAGCAATCTGAGCCTCGGCAAAACCAGCGGGTTGTCCTATGCCGAGTATCTCTTCCAGGAGGTCATTTTCATCGATCGGGAGACTGACAGCTATATCGACTCTATTGAGGAAATCGAGGACGGGAGACGGTATTCTATAGTGGCTCCTGAATACATGCTTGGCAAGGAGGTTCCCGAATTTGACAAAGCCATTTGCCCAAGGGCACTGGCCTCCATTACCTTCAAAGTTGATTAGGGGGCGTATGTATAGGTGACCTATTGTGTCAACTGGACTTCCTCCATATGCGCTTCCAGGTTGCCAGGTTTGATCTCCAATTTCGCCGTCATTGCAGTCGCCGAGCACGTGGGCGTTAGAGACGATATATAACCTCCCTTTTATCCTTAGAGGGCTGCCTGTTCCGGAGGTAACACTGGGATGGCTAACACTGACACCGCCTGGCATTGGCCGCCACTTGTCATGCCTGCTGCTCAGTGCGTCAATCTGTTTGGCTACCTGCACGTCGCTCTCGAGTCCTTCGATTATCTCGGGAACTATATCTTCTTTGCTGAGTGCACTCAGAGACACCTTCTTGGTTACATACACGACCATAGCTTCTCTGCCGACATCGACGCCGTTGACTTTCTTTCGCCCGGGGATAACTAGCACTACGTTTTTCTTTTTGATGATATCCGACTTTTTCATTTTCTAAGCTCCTTCATACTTTCTTTGAGATCCCTTATCATCTCCTGGAACTCATTTATCATTCTTGATTGCTCTATATCCTTGAAAATCCATACGAGAGCACCTGTCAGTATCGGCCCGAATACTTCAAGAGGAATTCTATGCAGGGCGAAAAATACTACGAGGGCTACAGCAAACATGCCAGCAATTCCAAGTGCTACTTTCTCTTTCATCTTAGTCTACCTCCATGGTGATAACATAAGACTCTTCTTTTGGTAAGCCACCGTTACCTCTTTGCTCTATTATGTAGCCATCACCCGTAGATGTAACCCACAGGTGATGTTCGGGATGAATCCAGGCCATTAGTGAAGTCTTGTGGGGCGATACGATAAATACCCTGTTAGCTACCCTTTCCATCTCATTAAAGGCAGTTTTGGCATCCTCAATGGTGGGTAAATGCTCAACTACATGGCTGGCAAAGGCCGCCCCAAAATAACCATTAGGATATGGTATTTCCCTTATATCTGCTACTCGGCCATTACAGAATTTTGCCATCTCAGGAGATATATCTATGGTTACATCGCCGCAGGGGTGGTTTAATCTAAACTTGGGAGAACCTATCACCAACAAGGGTTTCCTAACACTATCAGCGTAATCGCGAGCTTGTCTAAATACCTGCCGTCGTTCCTTTAGCTCAACTGCTTGCTGAATACCCTCCTTGGCAGCAATACCCACTATGCTTACTAATAACCATTTATTCATTGTTCAATATAAATGGGCAGGGTGTGGAGGACAGTGGTGGAAATCTCCTGTAGCAGGCATAGCTACAAAAGCAAAAGACCCCGAATAACACCCTGCCCTATTCTTCACTTCGTTTCTCAATTCCTTTCCGCAGTGCCCTTATTGCCGGAGGAAGCAATAGAGCTCCGCCGGCTATTACGCCCCCGCCTATCAGAACCCATTTAAGGTATTTCTCCCACCACTCCCCCTCCTCTGTATATTCTCGGGTAACTGGTGTCGTCAGTCCGCCGACAATGGTAGCTGTTACTTGCGCGGGAGTGATGTACCCTTCAACAGCGCCAAATGAGACAGTGTAATCCCCAACGGGAAGCTCTACACGGAAAGGCGCTTCGCCCTGGTATCCATTTGCGTAAACCATACCATTTACGGGAGTCGTGGTTACATACAGGAAACCTGTCTTCGGTTCAGGGATATCGCTTGGTCGATACCAAATATCGATATTACTGACTTTATTCAACTCTATCTCTTTTGTCACCATCATGGGGGCGTGGAAGCCCTCGAGCTTTTCTCCACTAAACTCATGCGGTCCCACCAGTAAGCGTTTCACAGAAACGCTCCCCCCATCGGTTTTGCCCACATAGTTGCCGTCGACAGAAATTTTAACGCCCGATATTCCCTTTTTAGTTTCGGTGTGCACGGCGTTAATCACGGCGTTTCCCGTAGGTGACCACAGATAACCACGTTTCCACCTTATAGTAAGACCGATGGCGGCAATAATGCCCGCAAATGCTATTGCCAGCAGAATAGCGGCTGTGACAAGAAGCCCCGGGCTTGCAGTAGTTTTCATGGGCGCCAGTGAATACTGCACAGTAACTTTGCGTGTTTCGACCTTGATATAGTGCAGGACAAAATGAGGGTATTGCTCCTTCATTCTGAGGACTTCCTCGAGGACTTGGAAAGCTGCATGGGTATTTATATCCTTATCAGCTATATACCAGGCCTCAAGAACCTCACCTGAATAAATTTCAGCTTGGTCATCATCTATGGGAATTTCAACGCCCTGCGTGGTACAGGGAAATTGTTTACCAAGTTCAGCTAATTTAGCCATTATCCCACCTCCACGATAATAACGTAGATGACATCGTACACGATGTCGCGAGTAATAGGTAAAGGTGATAAAGAAAGCTCGGCAGCGATAGTATTTAACCCCATCCCATAAGGGTAACCGTTATAGCGAAGGTCATAATTCTTTGCGCCGCTTTCACCAGGCGCCCACCAGAATTTGTGGCCTAACCTTACCACTTTCCCGTTTTGGAATGTCGGGAAGCCGAAGTTAGCCCAGTGGTCTACCGCATGCGCGGCTTGTGGAATGACAGCCATGCGTATTACACCATCACGCACAGGGATGTTATTCTCAAAGAGATCCCCGTCGATGTAGATACCATCCATATAGGTAATACTAAAACTCCCTGCCGGCAGTGTGTATTGAGCCTTTAAAGAGTATTGTTTTGTAGCCATTTTACATCTCCTTCTATTATCTCTACACCTCTTAAATATTAAACCAATGTCTCTCCATGTTGAATAGCTCAAGCCATTCCCACTGCTCAATATACCTGCTCCATATCCTCGGCCTCCACATCTGCCCTTCCCAGGGGCTCCCTGCCTCGTTATCATAGATGCCGATATGGAGTTCCCTGGCCGCTGTTAGCGGATCCAGATGTGTGCCGGCAATCTCGGTGACATCGATGCCGTTGATGAATGTCCTGACGCTTCCTTCACGCCGGCTAAAGCCTACTAAATAAGAGTATCCGATTACTATTAGCCCTGCCTGACTCTGAGAGTACTGGTTTGCGGCAGCCTGGTTGGTAAAGAAGACTATACTCCCATTCATCAACACTTGAGAGTGCCAGCCGTCAGTATCGAGAAGCCCGCGGCACATTATTGACCTGTTGGCAGCCAGGCTATCGAGATTTATCCAGGCGCCGACGCTGAAGTTCTCAGCGGTGAAATCCAGGTCCACGGTATCTGCCTGGGGGCAATCGATCCAGTCCGGGCTTCCCGACGTGAAATCCATCACGTAGAGGCCCGAAGGGAGCAATGTCCAGCCTACTGTGGCGCCATGAAGAAGGCAGGAGTGGTGTGGCCTGGCCCTGTCAAAGATATAGTCACCAGCGCCTCCGCTCACTTCCTCCATGGTCAGATCCATGAGGAGCTGGTGGTTGATTGCAAATTTATCGTATCCTATCATCTTAAATTCCGAACCAATGTCTTTCCATTTCAAAGATCTGTCTGTGTTCCCAATCCTCCAGCATCCTATCCCATACTCTCAACAGCGTCATATATCCGCTGTACCAGTTTGCGTCCTTTGTAAAACGAGTGCCGATAACCAGGTCCCGGTTGCAGGCATCAGGGTCACTCAAAACACCGACGACTTCGACCTCGGCCCCGTTCCTGAAATGCCTCGGGTAGCTGCCGCTCCGTGATATTCCGAAGAGATGCCATTGGCCAGTAGCCCAACCCGAGCTGTAGCACCCGGTTCTAGTTGCCGGCAGGCTACTGTGGTGGTGGCGTAGGTTGAGTGTTTCATTGGGGTCATGCAGGTATAATTCCCAGCCGTCTAGGTCAACGCCGTAGCGCCCTATTACTATCTGGCTCATGGCTGTGGCCTGGTAAAAGATCCAGCCAGCGATGGAATAGTCGCCGGTGGTGAAATCGAGGTCAGCAGTGTCGATGGCGGCTCCGTCGCAATAGGCGTTGGCGCCATTAAACACCCCCAGGCCGAGCTGGCTGGGGATAACCGGCATGCCAGATGCCCACGCCATATTGTGCCCGACTATGGTGTGATGTGGAATAGACCTGTCTTTAACCCTCTGTCCCGTCATCTCTCTAAAGGGCAAAGACAGGAGCAATTGGTGGTTCAGTCTCAGCTTATCATGCCCCATTACTACTGGCATATTACCCCCTGTAGATCGCCTCCCAATCATATGCCCTGTCACCGCCGACGGTTCTCTGAATGGTAACCTGAATACCGTATCGGTTTGGCTCGATAGCGACATTCTTTAATGGAGGATCCTGGGCATCAGAAAAGCTCGTCTCATCCTTTTTAATCAGGTTACCACCCGGGATTATCCGGTAGTAAACCCTTATTACTATTGTGTCTCCAGCCTGCATGTTGGTGCAGTCGAGTTGTAAGAGGAGAGGCTCGAATACTCCTGCTGGAGCGTTGTTGATATAGAGGTCCTGCTCGTTCCCATCGGTGGTTAAAGTGCCGCCCGTCTCAGTGGTTACCAAACTGGCATTGACAATATCGAATATTGCCCTGATCAATGTGCTGAGGACATTCAGCTCGGGCCCCACCAGGGAGTGGTGCATTACTGCGATATAATCGCCGGCCTCCACATTGGCACTGAAGGGGTCAGTCGTGAAAGTGCCATCGATGGCATAATCCGTGACAAGCCGTATTTCGTGCTCCGGCGGGAGACCTACGTTATTGCTGTTGCGGATTACTTCAATGTAGAAGTCATCATTGAAAATATCGACTGGCAATCCTGCCAGGTTGGATATGAGGAGAGTATTATCGCTGGCGACCATGGCAGGGTCGCAGATGCCGAACATCCATAATCCGACCGAGGGTCCTATACTCAGCGCCTCGGCTATTGCCTCGAGACTATCAGTAGCGGGATCGAATGTCTCGTTGGCATCCTTATTCATTATTCGGCCTAAAATGCCTATTAAATCCATTATCCTACCTCCAAAAGACGGACCAGCGTCCCATCGTCTATCAGCACTCCTATTCCCTCCTCGATAAGGGTATGGATGATCTCGTCGCTCCCGTAACTAACTCCATTACGGTTTTGGGCCACAGCTCTATAGTGATAAGGCACTCCTGGTGCCAGGTTGTAGAGGGTGTGGCTAAAGGTCAT
>Ga0307434_1000677_pt1 | contig 21350 bp, 14 predicted proteins | sample SalMarWE160220MG_FD_202156 | JGI IMG/M metagenome (GOLD analysis project Ga0307434, IMG submission 202156) | Salt marsh sediment microbial communities from the Plum Island Ecosystem LTER, Massachusetts, United States - WE1603-220 | ecosystem: Environmental > Aquatic > Marine > Intertidal zone >... | reverse complement strand
CTGGCTCGCCGGAGGTCCAGATTGCCCTGTTAACCGAACGCATCACCGAATTGACCGATCACCTGAAGACGCACAAGAAAGACCACGCGTCCCGGCGCGGTCTGCTCAAGATGGTCGGCAGGCGGTCCAGCTTGTTGAAGTACCTGACGGGCGTGGACCGGGGGCGGTACCAGAACGTCATTGCACGTCTCGGGTTACGAAAGTAGCTGCGTGGCCGACGTGCCGGCGCGACCCGGTGTATCGTGGTCGGTTTTCCCCGAACTTACCCCCCATTTCCCAGGACACTCCCGAGGACGTGACCAGCGGCGCCGGCGGTACCTTCCTGCTGCGGAAGTCCGTGGAACCCGCTGGCGATGCTGTTGAAGACGTGTTGATGTGACGATTGTTGGTGAAGGCAGGTAGATATGATGCAGACAAGCAGGGTTGAACGTGAGATTGGCGGGCGAATGCTGGTGCTGGAGACGGGGAAGGTCGCCAAGCAGGCGGATGGCGCGGTGGTGGCTTGGTACGGTGACTGCGTAGTGCTTGGGACGGCGGTCCACGCGGAGCCGCGCCCGGGCATCGATTTCTTTCCCCTGACGGTGGATTACCGCGAGAAGGCCTACGCGGCGGGCAAGTTTCCCGGCGGCTTCTTCAAGCGTGAAGGTCGGCCGACCAGCAAGGAAATCGTGACGATGCGGATGACCGATCGGCCGATCCGCCCGCTGTTCCCGGACGGGTTCATGAACGAGATCCAGATCCAGGCCTTTGTGCTGGCGGCGGACCCGACCCTCGACGCGGACACCACCGCGATCGTGGCGGGCTCAGCGGCGCTCACGATCAGTTCCGCCCCGTTTGATGGGCCGATCGGCGCCGTCCGCGTGGGTCTGGTGGACGGAAAGCTCGTCATCAACCCGACCCACGAACAAATGGAGGTTTCCGATCTCGACATGGTCCTGGCTGGCCACAAGGACGGCGTGAACATGATCGAGGCCGGCGCCAACGAGGTCAGCGAGAAGGTGATCACCGAGGCGATCGCTTTCGGCTACGAGTCGATCAAGATCATCTGCGAGATGATTTCGGAGCTTCGCGAAAAGGCCGGTAAGGCCTGCACCTGGACCCCGCCTGAGCCGAACGAGGAGTTGGCCCGCGTCGCCCGCGAGAAGTTCTATGACCAGTGCGTCCAGCGTCGTCAGATCCCCGGCAAGCTCGAACGCCAGGAGGCGATGAAGGAGCTTTACGATACGGTTCTCGACGAGCTGTCGCCGGAGGATGGCACGGATCCGCCGTTCGAACGGAGCGAGGTCTACAACGCCATCCAGGCAATCGAGGAGAAGATAGTTGCCGATCAGATCCTCTCGACGGGCAAACGTTCCGACGGCCGGGGCCCCACCGAGGTTCGTCCGATCCTCTGCGAGGTCGGGATCTTGGGCCGGACCCACGGGTCGGCCCTGTTCACGCGGGGCGAGACGCAGTCGCTGGTGGTGGCGACGCTCGGCACCGCCCGTGACGAGCAGATCGTAGACGGCCTGAGCGAGGAATACAGCAAGAAGTTCATGCTTCATTACAACTTCCCGCCGTTCTGCGTGGGTGAGGCCCGGCGGATCATGGGGCCGGGACGCCGGGAGATCGGGCACGGGGCCCTGGCGGAGCGTTCGCTCAAGCCGGTACTCCCGTCGGCCGAGGATTTTCCGTACACGATTCGGCTGGTGAGTGAGATCACCGAGTCGAACGGATCGAGTTCGATGGCGGCGGTGTGCGGCGGGACGCTGGCGTTGATGGACGCGGGGGTGAAGATCTCCCAGCCGGTGGCCGGCATCTCCATCGGCAGCGTTCACAAGGGTGAGAACCGTGTGCTCCTGACCGACATCCTCGGGGAGGAGGATCACTTCGGGGACATGGACTTCAAGGTCGCGGGCACCGGGCGCGGAATCACCGGCATCCAACTGGACCTGAAAGAGCGGTTCGTCGATCAGGAGTTCATCCCCGAGGTGCTTCAACGGGCCCGGGAGGCCCGGATATGGATTCTGCGCGAGATGCTCTCGGTGATCGGTGAACCCAGGCCCGAGATCAGCCCCTACGCCCCGCGGATCTTGACGATCAAGATCGATCCTGAGAAGATCGGGGCGGTGATCGGTCCGGGCGGCAAGGGAATCCGGCGGATCGAGGCCGAAAGCGGCGCCACCGTGGATATTGATGACGACGGCACGGTGACGGTGTCCTGTATGGAGATGAACGGTGCGATTCTGGCCCGCGAGATGGTCGAGCGAATCGCCGAGGGGGTCAAGGTCGGCAGGATCTACAGCGGCAAGGTGATCAGCGTCAAGGACTTCGGCGCGTTCATCGAGCTGAGCCCGGGCCAGGACGGGCTTTGTCATATCAGCGAATTGTCGGACGAATACGTCAGGTCGGTGAGTGATGTGTGCCGGGTCGGTGATGAGATGCGGGTCAAGGTGATCCTGATCGACGACCAGGGCCGCGTGAAGCTGAGCCGCAAGGCGGTGTTGCGGGAAGAGGCTGCTGCCGGCGCCGCCAAGTAGAGCAAGGCGGGCGGCATCGGGACCACTCATCTGCCGATCCGATAGTTGTGAGCGGGCGAGCATACTGTAATGTCGCCCCCTGCCAAACGGTGAAGGCGGGCGCGTTGCCAGCGCGGCGCGAGCGTGCTGGGGGCGCGACCATGAGCATCAGCCGGATGCTTTGCATTTCGCGTTTCTGTTTTTGCGGCGTTCGTCCGCGTCTCGAGCCGGCGATGTGCGGCGCCGGTGTTTGCCGGAGGCAGTAGTGATGGTTACCGGCACGGTCAAATGGTTCGACTGCAAGAAGGGCTTCGGATTCATCCGAGGCACGGAGGAGGGCAAGGACATCTTTGTCCACTACACCAGCATCGAGGGCGAGGGGTTCCGCAGCCTCAAGGACGGGGAAGAGGTCGAGTTCGATCTGGTGGAGTCAGACAAAGGGCTTCAGGCCCACCACGTTCGTCGGGGCAAGGTGTCCCAATCAACCGGCTCGAAAGGCAGTCGGGAGTCGGCACCCGAGACGGGTTGAGCTCGGGCGGTTGCGGGGTTCACCGGCCCGCCTTGGCGCTATAACAGGGTCCCGCTCATCGTCACCCCCGTGGTGACGGCCGGGAACGGGCGGCTGTGAACCATGGGCGAGACTGCATTTATTCTGATCGTTGAAGACGAGGCCCGGCCTGCCGAAGCTCTGGCCGACGGGCTTCGCCGCGAAGGTCATGCTTGCCGGGTTGTCCACTCCGGCGAGGAAGCGCTGGAGAGTATTCGTGCCCGGCGGCCGGACGTGATCGTTGCCGACGGGGCGTTGGATGCCGACGGCAACGGCGCAAACCTGTTGGAGCAAGCCAGGCAGCTCGCGCCGGACACCGAGATCATCGTAATCACCACGCCCGGGGGCGGGCAGGAATCAGCCCCGGCCCTTGGGGTGTTTGACTATCTGGTCAGGCCAGTTGAGCCGGACCACATTCGCAAGCTCGTTTCGACCGCGGCCGAAAAGGCCAAGCACAACCGCCAGCACCGGGCGCTGCAGGAACAGGCCAACCGCCGGTTAGAGTTCGAGGGGCTCATCACCGCCAACCCGCAGATGGAGCGGGTGATCCGGATGCTGCGGCGCGTCGCCGACAGCAAGCTGACCGTGCTGATCCTGGGTGAGTCGGGCACGGGCAAGGAGCTGGCCGCCCGGGCAATCCATCGCCATTCGCCGCGCCGCGACAAGCTCTATCGTGCGATCAACTGTGCAGGCCTGAACGAGAACCTGCTGGAAAGCGAGCTGTTCGGTCACGTCAAGGGCGCGTTTACCGGGGCCGTCTCCGATCGCAAGGGGTTGTTCGAAATCGTGGACGGCGGGACGTTGTTCCTGGACGAGGTGGGTGACATGCCGATCGCGATGCAGGCCAAGCTGCTGCGTACGCTGGAGAACGGCGAGATCCTGCCGGTGGGCAGCAACGAGATCCGGCAAGTGGACGTTCGGGTGGTGGCGGCTACGCGGCGCGATCTTCGCACGATGGTCGAAGCGGGCGAGTTCAGGGACGACCTGTTCTATCGGCTCAACCAGGCGCCAATCCGACTTCCCTCCCTTCGAGAACGGCGCGACGACATTCCCCTGTTGATCGACCACTTCCTGAAGGACGCGAGCAAGGTGCACAACAAAGAGGTCGAGTCGATCACCCCCGAGGCGGTCCGCCGGCTCACCTCGTGCCAGTGGCCGGGAAACGTCCGCGAACTGCGGAGCACCATCGACCAGATGGTCGTCCTGGCGGACCATCCCCGGGTCGACGTCGATGACCTTCCCGAGCACATCCGCGGCAGCACGGACATCGTTCTCGCGAGCGGCCCGAGCACCGCCGGTCTGACCATGGAACAAATGGAAAGAATTCACATTGCCAACACCCTCAGGCTGACGGGCGGCAACCGGGAGAAGACCGCCAAAATGCTCGGGATCGGCGCCCGAACTCTGTACCGGAAACTCAGGGAATACGGATTGCAGTGAGCGCGGAATGGGGGCGGGTTGTGAGTTTTCCGCCCGGCAGGGGCGGGCTTTCGCCCGGTGTGCCGCACCCCGACGCGATCATCGCCGCCGTGGGCATGCCGTCGGGCGGCCCGGCCAGTTACCGGCGCGGGGACCCACGAGTCGATAAGGCTCCCCAATCTATCAAAGACGATGCCGGAGAAACGAGAGCAGTCCAATTCAGGTCTTGCTCCCCGGCGCGGCCGGATTTACGATGTCGAGGATTACAGGAGGCGATTCGCCCACATGGGCGGTGAGCGTCGTACCGCGCCCACGTCCTGGCAACCGAAAACGGGATTTCGACCGACAACATGCTCAAGAACATGTTCACCTACGACGATGGCGGCGTCAAACCTTGGGTGAAGTACGCCGCTCTTGTCATTGCGGTCGGGGCAGGCGGGTACTTCGTTTACACGGGCTGGAGCAGCGAAGATGCATCTCAAGAAGTCACCATGATGTGCCTGACCGAGGGGTGCGACTACAAGACCTCTCGGCCGTTGGAATTCGGCGAAGTGCTGCCGGCCAAATGCCCGAAGTGCGGGAAGAACAGCCTCGTGCCAGCGTTCACCTGCAAGGGCTGCGGCAAGCCGCTGATTCTGAATGAGGACCGGGGTCTGAAGCCGCCGACCATCTGTCCGTACTGCGGTAAGGAGGTCTGGTATGGGCGCTGAAGGAGGTTTGACTCGCACTTTCCCTTTCCGGCGTCAGGAGGCCTTTACGCTCATCGAACTGCTGGTCGTGGTTGCGATCATCGCGCTGTTGCTCAGTATTCTGATGCCCTCGTTGTCGAAAGCGCGGGCTCAGGCCAGGTCGGCCGCGTGTGCCAGTAACATCAGACAGATATGCAGCGCTGAGGCACTCTATCAGAGCGAACAGGCAGGATGGATCCCGGGATCGCCCCTGACCACCGGCTACTTCTTCACGAAGACCGGCTTTGCCTCTTGGAATCCCAAGATTCCCCGGTTCAACCGGTTTATCCTCGAATGGTTCGACTACAGCACGCCGCTGCGGGCGTTGATGCAGGGCCCCAAGACGATCCCGCGTCCCGCCGGTCCCTCCCCCCGGGACGCGGAGGTAACCCAGAAGATCCTCTGGCTGAAAGCCACGGATGAGCCCTTTCACTGCCCGTCCAACCCCCATCTTGCAAGGCCGTGGAGCGGAGACGTGCTGGATGGCTGGCCGACCCCGCGGGCAACCAGTTACCTGACGATGAGTACAATCATGAGAGCGGGCCCCGCCATTTGCGACGAGGCCAAGACGATTTACCGTTCCACGCTGGATCCGACGGATATCGCCCAGAGCCGCCACTGGGAACTCGCGCCGCCGGAGGACTATGTGCCCCGGCACAGCCGGGTCGGGCGGGAGTCAATGAAAGTGTTCATCGCGGACGGTCTTCGCTTCTACGATGGCGATGATAATCCCCTGACGATCAACGTGAAGACTGCGGACACCCTTGGAGCCATGACCGGCACCCCGCCCAGCACCTTCTGGCCGTATGGCCGCGAATACAACTCCGCGAGACTGTACTCCTACCGCCACGGCAACAACAACCGCATTAACGCCGGCTTCTTCGACGGCCACGCGGAGTCGCTGCTGGTTCAGCACGGCCCGGAACCGACCCGGTTTACGGGCAAAGCCATCCACCCGCGGTGGTATTATCCCAGCGGAACTCTGGTGAAGGATCCTCAGGGCGTGCACAAGAACACGATCGCCCCGGACACGAAGCTGCCTTGAACGCCGAGACCGCTCACGCTCACCGCCTCTGCTGGCACACGGGCTCGTCATACCAGGTGCACACGGCCGAGACCTGAGCCTCGTCGATCTCCTTGACGTAGAGATCCGTGGCCGCGGGATGCACACATTCGTTGTAATCCTGCACCAGGAACTCGATCGTTTCGCCGCAGGGGACAATGTCTACGCAGTCCTCAGGCAGATCCTCCGGAAGGCATCTCTCCCGGCAGCGGTACTCGGGTCCCTGACTGTACTCCGGGGCGGTCAACACGTTGGCGCCTCCGGACTGGGCAACGGCTAAACCCATCGACTTGACGTCTTCGCATTGGACCTGCACCACCTTGGATGCCCCGGGCTCAAGGGTGTAGACGGTAGAGCCCGCAGTGATTTGCCAGAGATTGTTTCCTTGAAACAGCTCGGGCCGCGGCAGTCTCAACTCCCCATTGACCCAATCGTGGCACTCTTCCTCCTGCTCTTCCCCGTTGACGATGACCGTACTATCGTCGTCGTCCTCGTGCAACCACAGGTAGCGCCCGGTCGGGTCGTACCCGTCGTGGATATAGAGCGCGATATCGACGTTCACGCAGGCCTCATTGACGATGGAAATGCAAATGGATTGGGGATCCTTACACGACGGCAGCAGCCTTGCCCCCGGAGGATTCGTGCCCACGTGAAGGTACATGGGGTTCGAGGGAGCTGGACAACTGGACCCGATGATCACCGGGATCGCCAGGCAGGACGAGATGATCGAGATCACCAGGCAACGTCGCTTGTGCATGACCGGCCTCCTCATGTGAACCACGTAGCTTACACCGTCCGGCGTGCAGTCTCATCCGTTCCCACCGGTCAGGGGCGCCCTCCGAAAATCTGGCTCAGGGTGTTGTTCTCAAACGCATTCAGTAGCAAGGTGGCGGATTCAAATGGATCGGCCCGCGAGAACGGGCCCCGTTGCGTCGCTCCGTCAATGAGACCGATTGAAACCACAAGGAATACGGGGCTGCGACTGTCCTCATTGATGTAAAATAGGATCGTGTCGCCGGAGTCGAAGTCCGTGCCCGCTTCCAGGGCGGGGTGGTTGAAGGGGGCGACGATCGCATCCTGACTGGGGAAGCTGGCGGCGATCGTCGGAAGCACGGGGTTGTCCAGGTCGCCAATGGCTATACGCGAGACGGGCCAGCCAAGGACCACGCCCGTCTCCCGGCCCTCCGGGTTCAGATTGGTGATGAGATAGGTGTTCACCACGGTGCCGTCGCCGTACACGTCGTACACGATCGGAACGTCGAGCGTGGCGGCGGTGTCGTTAACGACCCGAACCGCGACAAAAGGCTCATCTCCCGGCGCCACCGGGTAGAACTCGCCAAAAATCGAATTGGTCAGACCCGGGTTGATGCATCCGACCGAGGCCGGCAGCAGGGCAACCAGAACCAGATGTTTCTGTCGGAAGCAACGCATGGATCAGAACACCGATAGATTGGCGAAGTAGTTCTGCGCCTGGGTTATCCAGATAACCACGACGTCTCCGCAACTCAAACTGACCCCCATGGCCAGGGGCGGCCGGTCGGAGGCGATTTCGCCAACCCCAGCAACCGTCACCCCTAGTAGCTGGATGCTCGTCACGTCACAATCCTGGATGACCGTGACGTGGTCGAGGTCGTGGGCCGTGCTGAATGGGAGCGCCGGAATCTTCAACTCCAGTTGTCCGCCATTTGTCTTATTGACCGCCACCGTGGCCACCGCCGCAGTATCCGCGGTGTTCATCACCATGATGAGCAGTGTGCCGTCGGGCGGGTCAAGCAGCGCCACCGGATCGAGCCCGAGAGTCATCGCCAGAGAGGGATTGCAACCCGCCACGCCGGCCAGACCCAGTCCAGCCAGCATCAGAACTACAGGTGCTCCAAGGTGACAATCAGGCATCACGAGAACTCTCCAAGGGTGGGCAGACATCAACCCCGTGGCGGTACCTGGGGGAGCCGAGCGAGCCGGATCATTCTACGGCGGACCAGATGGGGCAGGCAAGCGGGGCTGCTCACCGGAGTGCAGATGGCAGGTTGAATAGTCTCGATATCTGTCAAGCCGCCCACAAGGCTCCGGCCCTCTTTTCCCAGGGTGGGCTTGACAAGGAGCCGAGGGGCAGTATCATCCACAGCGTCGGTGATGATACGCCTGGGGAAACACCCGTTCCCATTCCGCACACGGTAGTTAAGCCCAGGCGGCCGATGGTAGTCCCACCGGGCGAGAGTAGGTGATCGCCGACATTTTTTCCATTATTGCGGAAACCCGCGGGCCTCGGTCCGGCGGGTTTTTTTCGCGCTCACCCGGGGCTGCGCGCTGCCGGACGACTTTGTGCACGGGGCAGGGGCGGGGAAACGGCGTTCTTTCGTCACAGATTCATGGTCATGAGGAACTCGGCGTTCGTGCGGACCTTCAACAGGCGGCTGCGGAGCAATTCGACCGACTCGACGACGTTCATGTCGCTCAGGACGCGGCGGAGCTTGTAGATCAGATCGAGTTCTTCCGGGGCCAGCAGCAACTCTTCCTTGCGGGTCCCGCTGGAGTTGATGTCGATGGCGGGCCAGGTCCGCCGGTCGACCAGGCGGCGGTCCAGGTGCAGTTCCGCATTACCCGTCCCCTTGAACTCCTCGAAAATCACCTCGTCCATCTTGCTGCCGGTGTCGATCAGGGCCGTGCCGATGATCGTCAGCGACCCGCCCTCTTCGATATTACGGGCGGCCCCGAAGAACCGCTTGGGTTTCTGCAGTGCGTTGGAGTCGACACCCCCGGTGAGGATCTTGCCGGAGTGAGGTACTTCCGTGTTGTGGGCCCGGGCCAGTCGAGTAATGGAATCGAGCAGGATCACCACGTCGCGCCCGTACTCGACCATCCGGCGGGCCTTCTCGATCACCATCTCGGCGACCTGGACGTGACGACTGGCGGGCTCGTCGAAGGTGGACGAGATGACCTCTGCGGTGGTGGCCCGCTCCATCTCGGTCACCTCCTCGGGCCGCTCGTCGATGAGCAGGATGATCACGTAGACATCCGGATCGTTGGCGGCGATGGCGTTGGCCATCTTCCGCAGCAGGACGGTCTTGCCGGTCCGCGGGGGGGCAACGATCAGCATCCGCTGCCCCTTGCCGATGGGCGTGACGAGATCCACGACCCGCATGTTGATCTCATCGGGCGCAGTCTCCAGATGGAGACGGCCCTCGACGCCGAGTTGGGCGGTATTCGCGTCCTTCGGGCCGGGGTGCAGCGGGGTGAGATCCTCGAAGTTGGCCTTCTCGGCCAGGCGCTCGGGGTCTTCAAGGTTGATGGCCTCGACCCGAAGCAATGCGAAATAGCGCTCGGACTCCTTGGGGGGACGGATCTGACCAGCTACGATGTGCCCCGTCCGCAGGCCGAAACGCCGGATCTGCGACGGACTGACATAGATGTCGTCCGGACAGGGCAGGTAGTTGTATTCCGGGTTGCGCAGGAACCCGAACCCGTCCGGCAGGATTTCCAGCACCCCCTCCCCGTACATCAGCCCGTTCTGGCGAATACGCTCCTTTAGGATCTTGAAGATGAGCTCGGCCTTGGTCAGCCCGGTGTATTCGGTCAGCCCCTCGTTCTTAGCGATCTCGTGCAACGCATCGACGGTGAGCTGCTGCAGGTCCCTGATGTGCAGGTCGCCTCGCTTGATCTCTTCATACTTGGCGTGGGTTTCGGCATCGATCGCTGCTTGCGATTCTCCGGCCCCCGTGTCTTGCCTGTTCTCGTTGGCCACTGCGACCGGTGTCTCTCCTTCCGCCTTGTCCACAGGCCCGGTCTCGACCCCGGTGGTTCTCTTTCGCCCGCCGCCGCGGCTCGACTGACTCCTCGACTTGTCGTTGGCTCTCACCATCTACCAATCCTCCTAGCGGTGATAGAAAAGGGGTAAACCCCTGCATGATTCCAAACAGATTACCCCCCGAGGCGGGCATCCCATTTGGGAAACTGTCACCGCCGCCGGGGCTGGAAGCGGTCAGCTCCCGGAGAGTATTCGAGAGAAGACGCCTTTCACTTCTCGGCGAAGATCGTCAATGTCGGAGTTATTGACTACTCTGTAGTTGGCTTTGCCTCTCTTGACGTCCAGAGGCGCTTGTGTTTTCTCAAGCCGCTGCAGGTCTTCGGCCGTCCAGCCGCGACTGGACAACACGCGATCCCGCCGGATCGATTCATCCGCCTCTACGAAAATGACATAATCACACTGATCCGCCAACCCGGCCTCAAACAGCAACGGAGCGTCCCACACGACCGCGCGGACGGTCGGATCGGCCTGGTACTCGGTCATCAACGCCTGACTGCGGCGGGCGATTCGTGGGTGAACTAACCGCTCCAGCCGCTCCCGAGCAGCCCCATCCCTCGTCACGAGCTGGCGGACAGCGTCGCGATCCACCGCTCCATCCGGTCCGAAGACCCCCTGGCCCCACCACCGGCGCAGGCATGCGAGAACCTCGGGCGAATTCAATTCCTCGCGGTTCACGCGGTCCGAAGCAATAATGGCAGCCCCCAGCTCGCCCAGGATCGAAGCCACCGTACTCTTACCCGATCCAATCCCGCCGGCCAGACCGATGATCGGTTTGCCGGCTTTCACTGTGTGGCTGTCCCTTCAGACCCAGACAATGGCGCTACTTCCCCTGCAGGACAACGGTTTGATAAGCTCCAGTCGCCCGGGATGTCTCTACCCGAGCCCCCCGCGTGACGCTCCGGGATGCACCCCCGCGCCTTGATCCCCTTTCCCCCCACCGCGCTGGTCATGCTCCGCCTGAGGCGGACATATGCCCCCATTACACAGGAGCAGTACAGGCATCCTCGTCAGGGATTCTACTCAGCGCTCCGAGCATGGAGTCCGACGAGCGATGGACATGACGCCTGCAGGCAACGGGCCACGCGTTGACCCCTTTGACGCCGCCCGAGACATTCAAGGCTTGTGTAGTATAACGGCTTGCCGGCCGCTTGTCATCCCCTCTTTTCGACAAAATCGCCCATTTTGTTCGCCGGCCCATCCAGCCCCACGGACCCCGGTCCCCGGGCAGGTGAAACAAGGCTAATCCCTGGTATAACTGCTTGAATGACAAACACTTAGACTACAACCGGTGATAGGTCACCAGCCCCACACGATTGCCTGCCGGATCCATCGCCGTCAACCGCTGGTCATAGAAAGTCCACCCGTGCGACCAGACAAAGGGCGTTCTCCGTTCGGCCATCTGATCCGCGCAATCCGTCACGGACGAGACCTGGATGAGCACCTGTCGCCGAAGTCTGCCCGTATCGTGCTGCCCACCCAGGTTGACGACCAGTTTCGGCCCGGAGTGAGGATAACCCCGAAACATTACCCGCCCCTCCTCGGTCCCGCTATCGACGCGATTCAGGCCGACCAGGCCAGTATAGAAGGCAGCCAGTTCGTCCACCGCCTCCTGCGCCGCGGCAAGGTGAACGTCATCAATAGCCAGGATCCTGGGGGTGTCCATACGCTCAGGTCAGTTGACGGCCCTTCTCCCTCCGCGAACCGTATCGACATGTCGAAGAATCATCACCCGTGCCGTGAGGACAGGGCAATCCCTGCGGCAAAGAGGGTCAACAGCACGGCTGACTCTACGCCCATGCTTCCACAAAACGGCAGGGCCAGGATGTCCTCGAGTCCGCGGGCGCTTCGCCGGACAACCGTGACCGTAGTGTTCTCGGCCGCGGGCAGCAACGGCTTGGCCGCAATTGGAGGTGACCCCAGCGCCGCTTCTATGATCTCCTGCAACAGATCGCCCGTCCCTCCTCCGGCCACGGTGTTGACCAGCTCGGCCAGCTCCAGCAGGGGAACCCCCAACTCGACCGACGCCCCGGTCCCGGGTTGGCTGTGGGCTTGGCCCTCGATCTCAGCCTTCAACACGAACGTCTGCCCGACCTCGGCCGGATACACGTACGGCAGGGCGGTGCTGGCCGGGATGATGACCAGATGCATCGGCCCGAAATCGTCCGTGGGATCGGTCAGGTCCAGGACGGTAACGTTCTCGGGAGCGAGCGACCCGCTTGTGGAGAGCGTGGCGGTGCCGTCCCCCCGGCCGGTCAGGGTCAGGCTCGCGTTCAAGACCGCCGTCGGCTCCCCATCGCCGGGGCGAGTCTGCAGAACACTCAAGACCACGCCGGCCGTCGTCCCCGACAGGTCTTCGTTATCCCGTTCGCCCCAGACCAGCAGAACGCCGTCTAGGAAGAACTGGCTTCGGACACTCAACTCCGTGCCGTCCGGCTCGCGGATCTCGTCCGCGAGGAAGGTGATCTCCCGCGTCTCGGTCGAGTTGGACAGTACAGCGTAGGAGATATCGGGCAGAAGACTGAACGTCCCTATGTCGATGCCGAACTCGTCGGGGTCCGGCGTGAGGCTGGCCCGAGGGTCGAAGAAACTGGTGGTTGCCGTGGCCCCCGCCTCGTCCTGGCCGCCCGTGGTTCGGAAGAGTTCGGCCTCAGCGACCAGCGGGAGATTGCCGGTGGTCTGCTCCAGATCCTCGAAGGCGGAATCAGAGTTGCCGGCGGACCCGCCGACGAACTCCTGCACCTCCGCGGTCACGGTCGCGTCAATGGTGTCAACCACGGCGTACGCCGCAGCAGCACCCCAAACAAGAACGGCCATGGCCAGCGCGACACGGCCTGTATGATATCGAGGCATTCTGGTCGCCTCCTGCAAGCGATTGGACTGTCCGGGCCCCTGCCGGCTGACCACTATCAACTGTATGGCCAAAGTGCTGGAAAGTCGAGTGCTCACCCGGAAGCTGCGACCCGGGCGAGCCTCCGCCCGGACAACCTGCCCGCGAAACCCTGCAACAGTACTGAACAAGCGGAGCCCCTCGATGCAATCGACTTTGTGGCGCGAGATCCACACGCTCACGCTTTAGCACCTTCGCACGTTCGCACTTTCACACGGGTGCATGACACTTTGGGCGGCTTGTTGGAAGGCGCCGCCCCCAGGTGTTTCCGAACCGCGCCCGTAAGGAAGCGGACCCCCTCTCCGTAGCGAGCCCGCAAGGAAGCGGCCCTGGCGCATCCGCAGATACTCCCCTCCCTGACGGTCGGGGTTCGGAAAAGCGAGGTGCCGTCCCCTTCTCCGCCCGAAGGTCCCCTCCGGAACTGTCACGCACCCCTTTCACACATTCGTACCTTGTTCGAGGCCCGCCCGACGTTTCCAGCGCCGGGTGACCATAAAGAAGCTCGGTATCAACAGCGGCCGAACGAAGAACGTGTCGATCAGGATCCCCAGCGCCAGTGTGAAACCGGTCTGCTTGAGCAGGGACAACCCGCCCGCCCACAGCGACCCGAGCGTGGCGGCCATGATGATCCCGCAACTGCTGATCACCGCGCCCGTGCTGATGATCGCCCGCCGGGCTGCCTCCGCGTCATCCCCCCGGGCCCGCTCCTGGAGAAGACGCGTCACCAGGAAGATGTTGTAATCCTGCCCGACCGCCACCACGATCACGAAAACGATGAGCCTGACCTTCCAGTCCAGTCCTCCCAAGCCCATCACATGGACAAAGAACCACTCGCTCAGACACAGAGTCGCCCCGTACGTCAGCCAGGTCGCCAGCACCATGAACAACGTCAGGGGCACATCGCGGATCAACCCGAGCACGATGAGCACGATGACCGCGGTCGCCAGGAGCATCACCCGTCGCAGATCACGTCCGGCAACGGAGCGGACGGCGATCACGTAGGGCGTTGGGCCGGCGAGCAGCACCTCGGTTCCCCGGCCGGCCCGGGTCTGCTCAGCCGCTACCTCGCCCGCGATCGCCCGAACCTTATCGACGATCGCCATCGCCTCGGGCGAAAACGGCTCACGATCGATGAGGATTTCCAGACGAAGCACCCGGGAGTCGGCTGAGAGGTAGAACTCGCGCGTCAGGCGCGACAGGAGGGTGCCGACGAGTGGGGTGGCGCCGCCCCCGGACCCACCGAGCGGCGCGTCCAGCGAGTAAACGTCGTACACACCTTCGAGCGCTCCGGCGCGATCGGTCACGGCCCGGCTTATCGACTTCAGATCGCTCATTGCCGCGGTCGGCTGCTCGAAATGCAGCAAGAGGGCATTGGAGTAGAGTTGGCCCTTGGAGAAGTGCTCCCGGGCAATGTCGTACCCGCGCGAGGATGAAGAGTCGGGCGGCAATTCCGAGAGGGCGTCGAATCGCGGCTGGATACTCAACGACCGCAGCGCGAGCCCGCCCAGCAGGAGTGTTCCGACCAGCAGGGACACGCCCGGCCGTCGGGTGACGCGATCGGCAAGCGCAGGCCAGATCAGGCGCTGCCCGATGCTTGGTCTGCCCCCGGGCCCGATCGGCCAGAACAACGCCCGCCCGAGTAGCCGGGCCAGCGCCGGCGAAAGCGTCAACGCCGCCAGCAAAGCGATGCTCAGTACTGCGGCCAGCACCCGGCCTGCGTTCCGGGTCGGCACCAGGTCGGTCGCCACCATGCAGGTCAGGCCGCAGATCGTGGTGGCAGCGCTGGCCAGAATCGAGGGCCCGGCCTGGCGCGTGGCAGCAGCCGCGGACAGGTCAAAGTCGAAGCCGGCCCGGAGCGATTCCCGGTATCGCGCGATCCAGAACAACGCATAATCGACCCCGGCGCCGAAAATCAACACCACGGCGAAGATCCGCTCCATGTCGGAAATGTCCCAGCCGGCGACCGTGAGCATTGCCAGCATCACGAACGCAAGGTACACGCTCGCCCCGATCGAAACCAAAGGGATCAGGGCGCCGACCGGAGATCGATAGACGATGATCAGGATGGTCAGCACGGCAATGACCGTTACCCACGTGGTGGCGTCCAGCGCCCGTGCGGTGTGGATCGCGTAATCCCGGCCAATGCCGGCGGTCCCGGTGATCTCGACGGCCAGGCCCGCAGGCGGGTCGGCCCGGACAATGGCCTCGACGCGCTCGACGGCGGCCTTGGTGGCAGGACTGATGAAGTTGCTGGACAGGCTGACGACGGCCATCGCCGCCTGCTGGTCCCGGCTGACCAGGCGAGGCATGAGGAAAGGCAGGGCAGGCGAGAGGACGCGCCCCTCGGTGGCGTCCCCGGCAGCCCGGGCGGCACGGGCGAGCCAGTCGAAGTCCTCGGGCGTCAAGCCCGTGCGTCGCTGAGCGATGATCACGATCCGACTACGGGCGGCGATAGTGGGAAATGCCTCGCGGAGCAGTGCCATCGCCCGGTTGTGCGGGGAATCCGCGGGCAGGAACGAGCCGACGTCGCCGGGCGGAGCCTCCGCCCCCAGCACCGCCCAGATCACCCCGCCCCCGATCACCAGCCCCCACGCCAGGATGATGAGCAAAGGTCGCCGGGCGATCAGCTCTCCCAACCACGTGAACATGGCGCGGTTTTAGCGGCTCGATCTGGGCCCGACAAGGCACCAGCCTGCCTGAGCGCCTTGCCGGACGCATCCGCGGGAAGCTTGCGCGCGAGACCGGCACGAAATACCTGATCCCGGCCGCGAGGGGTCCTGAGGCGCTCGCCGGTGAGTCCGGTAAACTCATCAGGCAGCCACGCCGACGCAATTACAGTCAGGATTACCATGACCGCTAGACTGATTGTTGACAAGGTCCCTACGGCAGGATTAGCATAGTAATTGGGAAGTCATCGCGAGCGGCCCCACGCCGGTCCCAGGCAGGGTTTCATCCGTCGTCTCGACAGCGATGTGCGCTCGTGCAATGGCTCGGCTCTCGGAGAGGATTTGGGGCGACGCGGGATCATCGACGTGACCCCCCGATTTTAGATCCCGATTCCACTCCGCCAATTCAGCAACTCGGGATGGCAGATCGCCTTGTCGTCCGGCGGCTGTCACGTCCGTCCAGATCGCACGTGTCGCTGGGCGTCGCGGCAGTTGAGCTTGTGGGGCGTTGAAGGCCTCTTCCGCAAGAGCAGGCTTGCGGGAAAGCGCCCATCTTCAGGAGAGGATGCTGGTTATGAGCATGAGTGGGAAATCTCTTAGCGTTACCGTCGGTTGTGTCGCGCTGGGTCTGCTCGCATCGGGGGCAGGCGCCGAGACGGTTGAGGTGCTGTTTGAGGCGGACGGATACCTGGTCCGCGTGGCGCGCCCGGTTCCGGAGCGGGAGATACCGGCGGCGGTGCTCGCCCTGGTCGCCGGCCCCACCACGCAGGAGGCGGAGGCGGGTATTTACTCGCATATTCCCGCCGGCGTCGAAGTGGTTGACGTCAAGCTGTCGGGCGATACGGTCAGCGTGGACCTCTCGCCGGAGGTACTGACAGGCTTCGACGAAGCGGCCCTGGCCGACATGTTCCGTCAGTTTCGCGCCACGCTCGGCGACTTTCCCGAGATCCTGAGTATTCGACTGACCTGCCGGGGCAGACTGCTCTCGACTTACCTCGAACCGGCCCAGGTCGACGTCGTGCCGCTGCCACCGCCGGCGGCGTTCCTGGAACCGGAGGTGACGGGGCTGAGCGGTACGAGTGTTACCATCGGGCCGTCGCACGGGCGATACTGGAACGGGTCCGGCTGGTATTGGCAGCGGTCGGATCCCTGCGTCTACGGCGAAGCGGTTCTGGAGGACACCAACAGCATCCGCCTGATGCAGTTCCTCAACCAGTACCTGGCCCAGGACGGGGCAACGGTGCACGTCTGCCGGGAGTTGGACGAGAGCAACTGCTGCCATGGCGATACCGGTCTGCACTGGTGGAAAATGGCGGCCCGCTACTGGCTCGAGCACATCGGCGTTCCCTCCTGGGTGTGGGACAGTTCCACGACGCATTACAACGACGACATCCGGGCCCGACCGCTGTACTCGGATTATGTCGGCTCGAATATCTACGTCTCCTGCCACACGAACGCCGGCGGAGGGACCGGCACCGAGACTTACCGCGACACTGCGATGGAGCACCCCGAACACGAGACGAACAGCTACAACCTGGCCCTGGCCGTACACAACAACGCCATCGACGCCATTCGCGACATGTACGACGGGGGGTGGACGAATCGAGGGGTGAAGGACTCGAACGGCGGATTCGGCGAGATTCGTATTCCCAACCGGCCTGCCTGCCTAATAGAACTGGCGTTCCACGACAAGTGCGACAGGGATGCCCAATACCTGACGGACAACTTCTTCCGCTCCGTGGCGGAGTGGGGCGTGTACAAGGGTATCTGCCAGTATTTCGGAAGGACCCCGGGATGGGACAAGTACTCGGATGAGTACGTCAGCGACACGATCCCGTCGAGCATGAACGCGGGGCAGAGTTACAACGTCAGTGTGACGTTCCGAAACCGCGGCGTCCTGTGGACGACGGCCCGGAGCTTCCGCCTTGGCGCGGTTGACGACAGCGACCCGTTCACGTCCTTCAATCGGGTGGACATCTCGGGCGAGGTCCGGCCGGGATCGGAATACACGTTCAACTTCACCATGACCGCCCCGGTCGGCGCCGGGACCTATACCACGGATTGGCGCATGGTTCGCGACGGCGTGACCTGGTTCGGCGCGACGCACACCGAGCAGGTGACCGTCACCGGCGGCGGTCCCAGCGACCACGCGCAGTACATCAGTGACACCATCCCGGGCAACATGACTCCGGGCCAGACCATCCAGGTTGACGTGACGTTCAAGAACAACGGCACGACGACGTGGACCAAGGCGGCCGGCTACAAGCTGGGGGCGGTCGGCGATTCCGACCCGTTCGCCGCCACCCGGCATGAACTCAACGAGGGCGAATCCATATCCCCGGGGAGCCAGCGGACCTTCACGTTCACGTTCACCGCTCCGGGTACGGCGGATACGTACACCACGGACTGGCGAATGCTGCAGGACGGCGGCGCCGGCTGGTTCGGCGACACGCTCACCAAGAACGTCGCGGTGAGCGGCGGATCGCTTCCGCCCGGCTCGTGGACGCACGATTCAGGCGAGTTCTACCCTGATGATCGTCCCGATTGGGCGCGCCGGGGCGATCTCTGCGCGGGGTACACGGTTTACTACCGAACTGCTCGTTACGGCGGCGCGGACGAATACTTTTGCAATTGGGACCCAGGATGGGATTTTCGAGGGCGGTTCAAATTCGACACGATCATCCCCTGCAACTACGCGTGGGAAGGTACGAGGTACCGCTTTAACCGACACGGCTACTCTTGGAACGGAAACAACCCGGACACCAACCGCAAATTCAGCAAGGATCTCGACCAGTGCGCCTATGGCGGCTGGATCACGATTGACGAGCGCAACTGGGACGGCGACCGTGTGGGGTCCTGCAACATCGGCAGCAACGACACGTGGCACACCTGTGGAGACCCATCCCACTGGCATGTGGTCGGTGCGTCGAAGGGCCGCTGGTACGGCTGCAAGTGGTATTACATCAACGACTGGGTGTGCCTGGGCGGTTACAGCGGCAGCCTTACGGATAACGCCACCGGCTGGGATGAGGCCGACATCTATCTCTACCCGGCCGTCGATACGAGCCACGGCAATGTCTTTGCGTACAACGGCGAGGTGCCCGGCCGCGTGACCACCGGTGACTGCAACTGGCAGAACAGTCTGAACTTCAAGGGCAACGCGTCAGCCTACGGCAACTGCGACAACTGCTACTCCTACGGCTTCGCCTGGATGTACTCACCGGGCGGATGCGGACCGAAGTGGCTCATCGGGTCCGACGACGGGAACCGGCTGTGGGTCAACGGCTCGCTGAGAAACGACAACGACGCCAGTCGCGGACTTACCCGCGATGACGACGAGACCGGCGGGTACGGCTGGAGCGCCGGCTGGGGGCGGGTTCTGTTCAAGGTCCGCAACGGCACCGGTGGCTTTGAAGGCACGGTCAGCCTCAGAAACGGCGGAACCCGAGACTGGAATGAGCCGAGTGTGCAGGTGTTCGATCTTGGCGGCTACTACAGCTACGGGCTCGGTTGCGAGCAGGACGGCTGGTATCCGGGGATCGACGTGGCGAGCTTCTACGGGTCCAACAACCCCGGTCCCAACAGCGATCACTACGGCAACGACACCACCGTCAGCGTGAGTGGGACGGCATGGGCCAACGGCCCGGTTCCACTGTGGAAAGTGATGCACTTTGAGTGGGGCTACGGTCTTTCCGGGGATACGGACTACACGGACGTGAGTTCGAGCGGGTCGAGCTGGTCGCATACGCACAGCGGCGTGACGGGCCACCGGCGGTTTCACTTCTTTGCCGTCAGCAAGTCCCGCCGGACCTCATTCCAGGACAGCGGCGCGACCGGCGGGTGGAACTGGGCCGACGGCGGGCCGGCCAACTACATGGACGTGTACGTCGATAACGCGCCGCCGCAGAACCCGACTTTCTCCAGCGTCAGCGCCGCCAGCACCGGACAGATCAACCTGAACTGGTCCATACCCCTCGACGAGGGCGTGGGGGTAGGGGCCGGCAGCACGGAGTACGCCTCCGAGGGCGGTGACAACGCCTACCGCCGCGGCGATGTCGGCGTTTACGTCAGGCGCAGCGGGAGCGGCATTTACGGGTGGGGGACCTGGACCTCGTGCAGCGATACCGGACTGTCCGCCAACACGCAATACACTTACACCATCGAGGCACGCGACAACAGCAGCGGCGGGCGCGGCGGATGGAACAACGCCACCGGCCAGCAGGATTCGACCACCAGGTTCACACTCATCGAATCGCCCACCGGCCTGACCTGTGCCAATGTCACGACGGACAGCATAGACGCCGCCCTGGCGGGCAGCTTCAGCAACCTTACCTCGGGTAGTTCGGGAACCTACCTTGAGAACACCACGGCCGCCACCAACTCCGGCTGGAGGCAGCACAACAACGCCTGGAGCAATTCGGGACTGAGCGCCAACAAGCAGTACAGCTTCTCGGTCAAGGCGCGTAACGGCGACGGCGTCGAGACTTCGACCGTCAGCAACTCCGCCTGGACGCTTTCGCAGCCGCCCACGCCGGGCAGCGTCGGCCCCGACACGACGGACCCCTGTCCCGGGGACGATGTGAACTGGACGGCGGTGGGCGGTTTCGGCGAAGGCAAGATTGAATACTACCGGTATGCCTGGGATCAGAGCCCCACGCATACGTGGACGGGTTCGGAAACCCAGTGGTCCGGCGGAACGATTGCCACCACGCCCACCGCACCGGGCGATTGGTATCTGCACGTTCAGGGCTACAACGGAGCTGACGTGGCGAACGGGACGTACAGCTACTCGGTGACGGCTCTGGAGTTGGTGTCGGTCGCGGCAGATCCGGCGGATCAGGCGTCTCCGGAGGGAGGGACGGCCACGTTCACGGTGACGGCCTCGGGTGTGAACCTGATCTACCAGTGGTACGACAGCGGTGGTCCGTTGAGCAACGGGAGTCGTATCTCGGGTGCGGACACGGCCACGCTGGAGATCGCCGACGTGGACGCCTCGGACGTAGCGGCCGGCCCGTACCATTGCCAGGTATCGGGGGATTGCGGGGATCCCGCGGCGTCCGGCTCGGCGAGCCTGATGCTGATCAGTTGGCAGAGTGTGCGGTCGCATGATGGCTTTGGCGAATTGGCCATTGACCTGGAGCCTGACGAGGGCAACGATCCGATGTCGGAGCCCCGGCGGTATGGGATTCAGAAGATCACGGTCCAGTTCACGGAAACGGTGGCGGCGGCGGACGGGTCTCTGGACGTGAATGACGTGGTGGTGACGGACTCGGAGTCTCAGTCGTACGTGCCGCATTCCGTGTCACTGGTGGGCGGGGATCTGGCGCTGGTGGTCGAGTTCGAGGCGGGCGATCTCCCGGACGGCAAGTGTTACACGTTCGAGCTGGCGGGCAAGTTCAAGAAGTCTGGTGCGAGCGTGGCGCTGGGCGGTAACATGAACTGCGAGGTCCGGGGCCTGGTGGGTGATGTGAACAACGACGGCAACACCGACCTGATCGACATGGGGCGGGTCAAGAGCAAGAACCGCCTGTCGGCCGCTGAGAGTCCCGCGGACGACGTGAACCTGAGCGGGAGCGTCAATCTGGTGGATATGGCCCTGGTCAAGAGTCTGAACGGCAACTCGGCCCCGTGTCCGTAGGACTGCGGCTACCCAGGCGATTACGCACTCTCCGTGACCCGCGAACGTACTCGGGTGGCCGCCCGCACCGTGCACCTGTCCCGCGGAACCGGGCCCCAG
>Ga0307434_1000675_pt1 | contig 21376 bp, 17 predicted proteins | sample SalMarWE160220MG_FD_202156 | JGI IMG/M metagenome (GOLD analysis project Ga0307434, IMG submission 202156) | Salt marsh sediment microbial communities from the Plum Island Ecosystem LTER, Massachusetts, United States - WE1603-220 | ecosystem: Environmental > Aquatic > Marine > Intertidal zone >... | reverse complement strand
CTGGCGTGTGCTGTAACTGAGCTGTTCAGGAATGAGACGGACCGCAATCAGATGCGGAAACGTGCCTATACCTTCTGCCGAAACATGGTATGGAAGCAGGTCGGGCGGGAGTATCTGCTGCTGGCCGATGTTCTTCTCGAGGAGCGGACTGACAAACCTCGCGTGCGGGCGGTGCGCCGCAAGCGTATCGCCAGGGTTGAGGCCTTGCCCGAACTTGACCTCCGTCACTTCCACGAATTGAGTGATGACACGGGTATCCTCGGTCAAGCTGATATAATAACCCCTGACCGGCGGGCGGGATACTGTCTGGATGACAATGCGCTCGCCTTGGTCGCCTGCGGATTCCACCATCGGTTGTATCGCACTCATGAACTGAATCAGGCAATGGGTCGCCATCTCGCGTTTCTACTCGACGCCTATGATGAGAGCGAGGGCAACTTTCGAGCGGAACTGAGTTTTCGGAGGGAATGGGCCAAGACAACAGCCAGCGACGAGAGCACCGCCAAAGCGATCTGGTCTCTGGCGGTTGTTGCGTCAGCAGCCCGACAGGAGAAGTACCGCTTGACCGGCGCCTCACTGCTTCGCAAAGCGGTGGGCCAGGTAGCGCAATTCACATCTCCGCGGGCGTGGGCATTTGCCCTCTTGGGTATCCACGAATGCTTGCAGGCGCATGAAGGCGAAGCGCTATTTCGACGGATGAGGGACACGTTGGGTGAGCGACTGCTTGAACTCTTCCAGACCCGCGGAGATAACGACTGGCCATGGTGTGAGACAAGCCTCACATATGCCAACGCTGTCCTTCCCCATGCCCTGATCAGCACCGGAGCGGATCTTGGCAACAAACGGATGTTGGATTCTGGACTCAGCATCTTGCACTGGCTTTGCCGTATTCAGACCGATGAGGGCGGGCACTGCTCCTTGATAGGGGATAAGGATTGGTATCCCAAGGGAGGCACCAAGGCGAGCTTTAACCAGCGGCCGATCGACGCCATGCACACATGCCTGGCTTGCTGTGAGGCCTATCGCGTATCAAACGAGGATTATTGGCTCAAGAACGCCCGCTTGGCCCTCGAGTGGTTCCTGGGACGGAACGATCTCGATGTGCCGATGTATGACGCGACTACGGGGGGATGCTGCGACAGCTTGACGCCTGACGGTCCTAACGCGAATCAGGGGGCCGAGGCGACGCTTGCCTGGCTGGTAGCGCTAACTGCGTTCCTCATTCAGGCAGGACGTCAGACACTGCAGGATCAGTTGCCAGAGCCAACGATGATAAGCGAGCAATGATAGAGCCTTTGGTGAAGAAGACAAACGCGACTCGCGCTATTGGATCAACGGCGTCCCAAGAACTGCCCAACGCCTGGTGTGACCAGGCAGATTTGTCCGGACCGGTAGAATGACCCCACAATCGGCAAAGAAAAAGCAGGATTCGAGAGACCGCAAGCTACTCGATACGCTCCTGGAGACATCCGCCGAGCACATCCGGGCAACGGTCATCGTTGCCCATCCGGATGACGAGATACTGTGGGCGGGGGGGATTATCCTCATGCACCCTCATTGGGACTGGTTTATCTTGACCTTGTGCCGAGCCAACGATCGGGATCGATCACGACGGTTCCATCGGGTACTGGGCCACCTTGATGCGCACGGCAAGATGGCCGATCTCGACGATGGACCCGAACAGAAGCCTTTGCACGCACCAGAAATTGAGAGAACGATCCTTGAACACCTCCCCAGAAAAGACTACGAAGTCATCCTGACGCACGGACCGCAAGGCGAGTACACGGATCACCGCCGCCATGAGGAAGTATCGGCGGCCGTGCTGAGACTCTGGCGCAAGGGCAAGATCTCGACTGACTACATGCTGATGTTCGCCTATGAGGACAGCCAACGCCGCTATCTGCCGCAGTGCGATCCAGACGCCGACTTCAAGACGTCGCTCCCCACGGACGTGTGGCAGGAGAAGTATCGTAGCTTTCCGGTGATCTACACATGCTGAGTTTCGCGTCGACGGCACGCCTCGTGCTTGCGGAATTGACGGCGGATCAGGCCGGGTGGCTGGCTTGCCAGGCGGCGGGGGTGAGATCGGCGAAGCGGTCGAAGGGGGGGTCGCAGGCGATCGAGATCGCGTCACGAAGGTAGGCGAACGGGTCGAGGCCGATGAGCTTGCAGCTCGCCACCAGCGAGTAGATCACCGCGGCCCGGTGGCCGCCGGCGTCGGAGCCGAAGAACATGTAGTTCTTGCGTCCCACCGCGGCCAAGCGAAGGGTCCGTTCGGCGATGTTGTTGTCCAGGGGCAGCCGGCCGTCCTCGACGAAGCGCGTCAGGGGCTTCCACTGCGCCCGGGCGTAGTGGACCGCCTGAGCCACGGGACTCTTGGGCAGCAGTTCGATCGACCACGGATCCAGGCGGGACCGGATCCCGTCCAGGATCGGCACGGACTTCTCCTGCCGCAGGGCGAGTCGTGCATCGGGCTCGAGTTCAGCCTCCGTCGCCTCACGCTCCACATTATACAGCCGCCGGATCAGCGCGAGCATCTCCGTGCAGCGCCGGCGGTCATCCAGCCGGGCGTCGTAGAACTTGCGGCGCGTATGGGACCAGCAGCCGACCTCGATGCGCGGGGAAGGCACGCCGTCGGGCGACGGTTCGAACAGAGCATTGTATGAGGAGTGCGCATCGGCCTGGACGTAACCCGCATAGTGCTCCAGGACGCCGAGGGGCCCGGCCCGGCTATGGGTCGTGGTGAACTCGAAAAGGACTTGCACACCATCCCCGATGTAGACCCACAGGTATCCCTTGCCGCACGTCTTGCCCGAGAGGTTCTGCACCAGGACGGGCGTGTCGTCGGTGTTGATCCGGTGGGATTGCAGGATCTGCCGCTTCATCTCGATCACGATGGGGCTCAGCAGGTCGGCCATGTCCCGCACCCAGTCGCACATCGTCGAGACCGCGATGTTGATGTCGTGACGGCGGAAGATGCCGAACTGGCGGTTCAGCGGAGCATGATCGGCGTACTTGCTGGTCAGAACCTGAGCCAGCAGGCCGGGACCGGGAATACCCTTGGGGATCGGCAGCGGCGGGAGTTCCGCGATGGCGAACTGGCCCTCGCAGCCCTTGCACATGTACTCGGGCCGGACGTACTGGCGAACGACGAACGACGCCGGCACGTAGTCCAGCACTTCCGTGATCTTCTCGCTGATCTTCACCTTGTCCTGGCCACAGTGGGCACAGGTCAGGTCCGCCTCGGCGGGGGGCAATTCGATCCGGTCCCGCGGCAGGTCCGGAGGCAAGGGCCGACGGCCATGGCCGTTCTTCCGGCCGTTGTTGTTGACCTTCCGCCTGTTGTCCGCCGATTCTTGTGACGATGCCTTCTGAGCCTCGGCCTGTTCCAGTTGCCGGGTCAGATCCTCGAACAGGGCCAGCTGGTTCGGATCAACCTTCTCCGACTTGCGACCGAAGATCCGGCGCTTCAAGGCCTCCAGCTGGCACTTCAGGTTCAGGATCTCACGATCCTTGTCCTGCATGTCGGTCAGCAAATGCTCGACCATCTGCGACTTGGTGTGAAGATCGCTGGAGAGCGACGCGATGATCTGGTGGCACGCACCGAGATCGTTCGGAAGACTGCTTGCAACAGCGGCCTGTGACATGCGGGAATCAACAACGGAAGGACAGCAACGATCATCCATGACCGACGAGTATAAGATATCCGAAGAAGCTTCTGATGTCAACCCCGAAAATGCAGAAAAGCCAATAAAATCAGGCGATTCGTGAATACCGCTTGCGGCGCCGCGCCTTCGACAGGTCGATGCCCTCCAGAATCAGCGACAGTTCCGCCGACGTGATCTCGATGCTCGGTTCCGATCCCTCTGGCAACACGAGCGTACCCGCTTCCAAGCGCTTGTAAAGAAGCCAGTAGCCGGTTCTGTCCCACAGCAACACCTTTGCCCGATCGCGCCGGCGATTCACGAAAACGAACAGATGCCCGGACAGCGGGTCCTGGCCGATCAGTTCTTGAACCATCGCGGCCAGGCGATCGAAGGATCGGCGCATGTCGGCCGGGGGCAGATAGACGAACACCCGAACACTGGGCGGCAACGTCAGCATGCCGACTCCACCGCAGTGATCAGCCGCGAAACCGATGACGGGTCCAGGGCTCCGAAGAGCCGGATCGACCGCCCTCGGGCCAGGACGATCTCGCAGATGGGTGAGTTCGCAGGGCTGGTCGGCGTCATACTGATGGGAGCGGACATCGTCTTCGAGCCGGGCAGGCATACCTCGACGAATTGACCCGTCTTGGCGGCACCCCGCCGTTGGCGGGGCCACCGGCGCTTCTCACCTCCGGACGCCTTGGCCATCAGCCGCCGCTTCCACCAGGCGAAAGTCCCGGCGTTGATTCCCCGCTCACGGCAGTAGTCCACTTGGCTGAGCCCGCTCTTCTGCCAGGCTGCTATCAACCGCTGCCAGTGCCGGGCCCGTTCAGTCTGCCCTCGACGATTCTGCGGCATCGCGCACCTCCGGCCAGCATCTTCGCCGATCGGAGGTCACGAAAACAAGATGTGGTTCACCGGAAAGGTACGAAGTATCATATCGTCACGGATCTGTACGGCTTTACGGCCGACAGCTGGGAAGCCCAAACAACACCTCGTCAGGAGGCTTTCTGGTGCTTTGATTCGGCCGAGAGGATGCAAAACTGGTTTTCCGCCAAGGGAGGCTTACCATGAAGATCTTGGTCTTGTACGACTACCCACCTTCACCTGGAGGGCTCGCAACCCAGGGGGACCTCCTCTACAGAGGACTGCTGAAGTTGGGCGTCGAAGCCCAGGCTGTACACTTTGAATCGGCTCAGGAAAAGGAATGGTACTATCATTGGTTCAAACCTGACGCTACTGTGGGGATCGGCTACTGGGGACATTCGCCACATCTGATCCTGCATCCGCAGCGTTTCGGCATCCAGCCCGTACCGTGGCTCGTGGCGGATGGCTACGTGGCCAACTACCGAGAGATCCTAAACGCCCTGCCCCTGATTCTGACGACATCAGAGTGGGTGAAGCAAGTGTACGTTCGCGACGGGATACAGGGCGAGAACATCCACGTGCTGCCCGTTGGCTGCGACACCGACAGTTTCCAGCCTCGCGATAACTCTGATCCCAAGGTCGCCGTCGTGCGCGAGGCGCTGGGCGTTGAACCGGATGAGCTCATGATTCTGACGGTAGGCGGCGACGCCGCTTCAAAGGGCGCGCAAGAAGTCATGCAGGCGCTTTCGCTTCTCGGCAAGGACGTTCCTCCCTGGAAGTATGTCTGCAAGGTCTGGCCGCAACCCCGCACCCAGTCGCAGAACCTGGCGGACATGCAACTTGCGACGCAGCTTGGCATCGAAAAGAACGTGGTCTATACGGCCAATGTCGTCTCCAGGAACTTCATGCCCTACTTGCTGGCGGCGTGCGACGTCTATGCCGCGCCTTCGCGGCTGGAGGGCTTCGGCATGCCGCAGGTCGAAGCCGGGGCCTGCGGAAAGCCCGTGATCGGAATCAAGGCAATGGCGATGCTGGAGACTCTCGTTCATGGTGAGACCGCTCTTCTGGCGAGCGTGGCGCAGGAGAACCGCATTGGTGAGGCCATTTTGGGGGAAGAGTCCGGATTTCAACAAAGCCACCGAGTTGTTTTCGAGGGATTTCGAGCGGCCGACTATCGCGCGAGCGTTTACGACATTGCCGAATACCTTCGCCGCCTGATGGGCGACCCTGGGTTGCGAGGCAAGATGGGACAAGCTGGTCGAGCGCGTGCCGTTGAACGCTACGACTATCGTGTGGTGGCCAAGGCGCTCGTGGACCTGCTTTCAGAGAAATTGAGGATTTCATGACAATCCGAAATGAGGTTTCACCGGAAGTCGAGAAGGCCAAGCACGCCGCGGTGGAAGTGCTGCTCCACAACCGCCGCGGCAACTACCAGGGCTTGCCGCGAACAGCGGGATGGGGATACCCGGAACCCTATACCCGAGACCTTATGATTTCGTCGCTCGGGTTTCTTGTGTCGGGCCGTGAGGAACTGGTCGACGCTCTGCGGCGCACCCTGGCGGCACTGGCGAAGAATCAGACGGCACGGGGGCATATCCCCTCCTTAGCCCACGATCCGGGAGATCTCGGCGCCAGCGACACTACACCTCTATTCCTGTTCGGACTTGGGCTGTATAGAAGGGCAACAGGCGAGGAAACGTTTCTGGAACAGGCGGCCGAGAAAGCCCTTCGCTGGATGGAGTTTCAAAGCCCCGACGACACCATCATGGTTGCCCAGCAGCCCACGAGTGACTGGCGCGATGAGCACTGGGTCCTCGGGTATGGCCTGTACGTCAACACGGTGGTCCATGCCTATCTGCGATTGTTCGGTCGTAATGAACAGGCGGACACACTGCACAGTCTCATGAATCGCTTCGATGTCAGAAGGACCGGTCGCCAGCGCCATGTGCACGAAGGACTTGTGGTTCGCAATAAACCCTACTTTGCGTTGTGGTCCTACAAGGTCCTGAACAATGAACGCTTCGACCTCCTCGGCAACAGCCTTGCCATCTTGGCTGGAGTCGCCTCCCCTTCAAGAGCGAAAGAGCTGGTTGCATGGATAGAAACGGAATGTGAGGCGTTACGCGCCAGCGGGCAGTTGGCGCTGGACCTTCCTCCGTGCCTGTTTCCTTACATCTCGGAGGACCACCCGGATTGGCGACCAAGGTACGCGGACTACAACCAGCCCGGGGAGTACCACAATGGGGGCGTTTGGCCGTTCGTTTGCGGTTTCTATGTCGCGGCGCTCGTGGCTGCCGGCAGACAACGCGTGGCCGAGCAGAAGCTCGCCGCACTCACGAGGTTGGTCAAACCGGCCCGGGAAGCCAAGGTGGAGTACGGTTTCAATGAGTGGTCCAAAGCCCAGAACGGTACGGCTCGTGGTCAGGATTGGCAAACCTGGTCGGCAGCGATGTACCTTTATGCCGCAGCGGCTGTCGAGCAGGGAACAACGCCTTTCTTTGAAGGAATACGTGAGTCAGCCCGGAAACACGTGAGTTCGACGGAACCGATCGAGCCATTCGAGAAACGCGATCAAGTCTGCTGATTCAGATTGCCGTCTTGGGCTGGCACGACTCAGGGTGGCCGTGTCTACGGTCGCCGATCTTCGACAGGTTGCGCGTGAACGTGGGCGAGAGCGTTTCACTGACCGGCAGGCGGGGACCGAAGAGAAGAAGCCGTATAGCGATGGCCAGTGAACGGGAGGCGTTGGTCAGCCAATCAGGCGGTGAGTACCACCACTCAAGACCCGCTGGCGATCAGCAAGGCCAGCAGATCAGGTACCGACACCGTGGCAAATGCGGTCCGGGAGTCCGACATAGCATAGGGTATGACGAGCTGATCCCGGTGAATCATCGAGCCACACGAGTACAGGACATTGGGCACATAGCCTTCGCGCTCATCAACACCCGGACTCATCAGGGGCTCACGGAGCCTCCCGATTACGCGTTGAGGCTCCTCCTTGTCCAGCAGCACCGCACCGATGCAGTAGCGGCGCACCGGCCCGACGCCGTGGGTCAGAAGAAGCCAGCCGGCTTCAGTCTCCAAGGGAGAGCCACAGTTGCCGATGTAAGACACCTCCCACGGCTCTTGCGGCCCCATGAGTTTACGGCCGGTGTTCCACTCGTGTAGGTTCTCGGAAGCAAGGAGATACAAGTTGACACCGTCGCAGCGCGCAACCATCACATACTGCCCCGCTACCTTTCGCGGAAAAAGGGCGAAGCCCTTATTCCTGGCGTACTTGCCGATGATTCTGGAGACGCGAAACGTGGTGAAGTCGACGGTTTCCAGCATCATGGGAAACGTTCGTTTCCCGTCGTAGGCTGTGTAGGTCCCAAGGTAGCGGGCCCGACCATTGCTCTCCATGAGCCGAACCAAGCGAAGGTCTTCCATACCCCGGCGCTCGCTCTCGGTCGCGGGGAAGATCACGATCTCCCCGGGCAGACAGTCCGAAGGATATCTAAGCTCGTACTCCGCTCTGGACGCCCAATCCATGTCGTTCGCAAGGTTCCTGAGCGGGCCTGGCGTGTCCGGAGATTGCCTTATCTCCTCCGTGATCTGATGAAGATCCTTCGCGGCGAATGGATCCGGAAGACGTATCAGTATGGATATCGCCAGCTCCTCAGGTGCGCCCATCTCCATCAGCTGGTGCAGGAACTCCCGCCTATCGAAGGATGGCTTGGGTATGGGCTTAGCGCAGAATGCATATCGAGGCGGCGTATCGAACGACATGGCACCTTCGGTGGCTATGACTCCGCGCCGAAAGACAATCGATGATATGTGGCCTTCGCCGGTTGCTCTCAGGCTCATGAGGAACCGTACGCTTCCAGGATCGAGCCCGCTCTGGTCAGGATGAGGCACAATGGAAGGATTGAACAGCGCCGCGGCCTCGATCGAGTACTCCATCGTAAAGCACGCTCCGATGAGGTACCTGCGCTCTTCAGTGAGCTCGGCATCCGCGTCACAGTAGGATGCAACGGACCGGTAGTTGTCCATGAAGATCTGTTCCACATCCCGATGCCGGACACCGAAATCACGCTTGACCTCGGCGAGCAGTTGCGGAACCTGGGCGTCGGGTATCCGCAGGACCCGCTTGATCATCGCTTTGATGCGAGAGCGACTGTGCAGGTCGAAGTACCGAGCGATGACACGGTTGTCATCGGGCAACAACGTTTCGGGGTGTCGTGTAACATGAACCGGTCTGCTTTCCATGCTTGCTACCTCCCAGTGACTGGACGAATTGTATCAGCCCAGGCAAATCGGGCCAACGCGAACAAAACAGGGTTTGAATGGGCCCGGCGAAAGCAAAGCTGGAGGCGGAACCCAGCCGCGCAGGCGGAAACGCAAATCACGGCGCAGCAAGCTTCTCCGTGGCCGCAGGTACAGAGTCTCCGTTGATGACACTAGGTTCAGATACTATGCCGGATCTGCGGCAGACTCACTCCTGCTCCAGGCTCGCAGCAGCCTGGCACGCAACGACTTCGACGAAGTTGAGTCCTGACCAGCCGTCGGCAAAGCGACTCTAGGTTTTGAGGAACGCCAGCAGGTCACCGTTGAGCTGGTCCTTGTGCGTGTCGGTCAGCCCATGCGGTGCGCCTGGGTAAACCTTCAGCGTTGCCTTCTTGACGAGCTTCGCTGAGGACAGAGCCGCAGCGCCGATCGGGACAATCTGGTCATCGTCGCCGTGAAGGATCAACGTGGGTACGTCAAACTTTTTCAGGTCCTCAGTGAAGTCCGTCTCAGAGAAGGCCTTGATGCAATCGAGCGTGTTCTTGTGACCAGCCTGCATGCCCTGAAGCCAAAACCAGTCAATCATGCCCTGCGAGACCTTGGCGCCCGGCCTGTTGAAGCCGAAGAACGGGCCGCTGGCGAGATCCTTATAGAGCTGTGAGCGGTCGGCGATGGAGGCGGCACGGAGTTGGTCGAAAACCTCCATCGGCAGACCACCCGGATTGGCCGCCGTCTTCAGCATCAGCGGCGGGACAGCGGAGACCAGGCCCGCCTTGGCTAGCCGCTTCGTTCCATGGCGGCCGATATAACGAGCGACTTCACCGCCGCCTGTGGAGAAGCCGAACAATACGGCATTCTTGAGGTCGAGCGTCTCAATGAGCGTCGCAAGGTCGTCGGCGTAGGTGTTCATCTCGTTGCCGTTCCAGGGCTGGCTGGAGCGGCCATGTCCGCGACGGTCATGGGCGATGCAGCGATAGCCGTTGGATGCCAGGAAGAGCATCTGCGCCTCCCAGCTATCGGCATTGAGTGGCCAACCGTGGCTGAAGACGATGGGCCGCCCCGTGCCCCAGTCCTTGAAATAGATCTGCGTGCCGTCTTTCGCTGCAAGCATGCTCATTGTCTTGCCTCCTTTTTCATGGGCAGGGCCTGTCGATTTGGTCGCTTGTTTGGTTTCCGCACTTCAACGCAACCAGTTTCACGACCGCCTCTTCTTCCGTCGAGCAGGTATGCACAAATCAGGCCATCAGCTTCGCTCATGCCGTGTTTCCTGTCAGTGTAAAGTCGTCCATCAGGAAGTAGCCATCTCCATTTCCAGTTCGTGGACGACTTCAAGCAAGTGTGCCACGCCACAAGGCGTCAACACGTCTTGCGTGTGCCAACAGGGAATTGCGCGCCGGGTCCATCCACTTAGCCAAGCAGGGAGTTCACGAAATCCCAGTTAATCAGATTGTTGATGAAGACGTCTAGATAGTCGCCCCTTCTGTTTTGATAATCAAGGTAGTACGCATGCTCCCACACATCCACGGTCAATAAGGGCTTCTGGCCATGTATGATGGGGGTGTCCGCATTAGCTGTCTTTACAACCTCCAGTTTTCCTTTGTTCGAAACTAGCCATGCCCAGCCGCTACCGAACTGGGTAAGACCCGCATTCTTAAACTTCTCAACGAATTGGTCATAACCTCCGAAATCGCTATCGATCTTCGCTGCGATTGGGCCCGTCGGCAATCCCCCGCCATTGGGTTTCATCGATTGCCAGTAGAATGTATGGTTCCATACTTGTGCCGCATTGTTGAAGATGCCCGCCATGGCACCATCATTCGCCGTCTTTTTGACAATGTTCTCCAGCATCTCATTAGCGAGTTCAGTCCCCTCGACCAGTCTATTGAGGTTGGCGACATAAGCGCTATGGTGTTTGCCGTGATGAAAATCCAATGTCTTCTCGCTGATATGCGGAGATAGAACTGGCTTTGCGTACGGAAGATCGGGCAAAGTAATCATCGCATGTTCCTTCTCTACTCTATGATTTCCGAATTAGCGCTGCCGCTCGCGAGCAGCGTCACAGGTCCCAACTTCTTCATTACATGTAGGTCCTCCTTATCTTCTCACGCCTACTTTCAATGCCTGGCGCTCTCGTCAACCTTTCGGTGAGCCACGCAGCAAGTCAGCTGGTACGTAACGGCCTCATGGTCATTGTTCCCACTGACCGAATGGAGTCATTTCCTCGACCACCCCGGCCCGCTCATTTCAGGTTGGTTTCAATGGGCAGATCTGGCCTGCTTGCCCATTCGGACCAGCCTGCATCGTACCACAGGACATTCTGGTAATGCAGAAGGTGCTTGAGGATGAAGAACGTCTGACTTGCCTGATGCCCCATTCGGCAGTGGACAATGATGCGTGAATCTTTGGACGGGATGATCGCACTGTATGTTCGGGCCGAGGATTCGACAGGTTTCAGTTTCGTCACGCCGTTGGCCTGCTCGAAATCTTCAGTGTAGGACCGATTGACAGCCCCGGGAATATGCCCTGCCCTGGCCTCATCTGATTTCTGGCCGGCGTAGTAATCCTCTGGTCGAACATCGATGATGACAGCGTTCCTGGCCTTGACGTGTTGCAGCACGGCATCAGAGGCCACGCTGAAGTTGTCAGCCTGCGCTCGTGCCGGATACTCGGATGCCCGTGGTTCGGGCAGCACCGTGTCGATAGCACGTTTCTCTTGGACCCATTTGGCAAATCCGCCGTCAAGAACGCCCCAATTCGTGTGCCCCAATCGATCCAGAGCCATGCCGATCAACGTCGCGTCCCGTATCGCCTCGTCAGGGATGATCACGACTGTGTCATCCGGTTGAATTCCCATTAAGGACATCTGCCGGGCGAGGAGATCTGCGGGCAGAAGCATGGAGGAAAGCCCACCAACGACACCGCGGAGATTCTCCGGCGACAGGCAGACTGAGCCGGGGATGTGCCCACCGTTGTATTGTGCCTGAGGGCGACAGTCGATCAGTCGGAGATCGGAGCCTCCCAGATTCTCGGCCAGCCACGAGGTGGCAACCAGTCCCGGCAAGGTCTGGCCGCTCTTGTTTGTCGGAGTGGTCTCCGTGGTCGGGGGTGAGGTCGAACCGTGGAAGAATTCACGCCACGTATTGATCCGGGAAGCGAGATCCGGTGGGACCGGCTCACTTCTCAGCGATGCCGGACGCAGACAACGTTCGATGAATCCCTTCAACCCGTCCGTTAGGATGTACACATTCTGGTAGCCCAGCCGAGCCAGGGAATCGCGGGCTTGAGCAGGATGCGTCATGCCGTTCGAGTACAGAACGATGATGCTACCGTCTTGGTAGAGGGTGAGATAATCGGCCAGCTCTGCCATTCCAGCATTGACCGCCCCGCGAATGTGAAAGGTCTCGAACTCGGTGGGCGTCCGAATATCAATGATCAATAGGCTGCGGTCGCCATTCACCAGCCTGTCGGCAAGCTCTTCCGGTTCGATGTGGTCGGCGCCCTGTTCCGCGGCGGCCATTAAAGCAAGCTCTGTCTGATCGGCTGTTGATGCTCCACGTATCGGCGCCATCGCCTTTGAGGGTTCCCTAACCAGGAAGGCTCCACACGCGAAGACAATCAGGGCGAGGCTGAACGCCTTCAGGAAGGGACTCCGGAAGTACCGCCCTCCTCTGACACGGATTCTCTCGATGTACTCCGATCCCCAGAACATTCCTACAGCGATGAAGGTGATGAGCAGGCCCAGTGCAGCCTCGGAGAAGCCGACATCCATCGACAGGACTCGAACGCCACTATTGCCCCATTCGTACAGCGGTCGGATAAGCGAGTAAACCTCATTAAACAGCACACTGCCGACCACCGCGCCGCCCAGAAAAACCGCAGCATCGATCTTGCCGGAAGAGAGTCCGACGGCTGCGGTGCCCGGACACCATCCACCCATCACGAAGCCAACTCCAAACAGTAAGCCACCAACCACTTGAGCGCCGAACACGGAGGGCATGAAGTAGACTTGATCCTTGGCGATCCAGCCTGCCCCGAACAGATAGAGCATCCCGACCAGAGCAACGACCAACGCCGTGAACATGACCTTGAGTACGGTCATGTCCGTGAAGTAGAAGATGCCCGCCAGCTTTCGTGAACTACCGAACCCGGCTCGTTCCAGCGAGAACCCGAAAGCGAGGCCGACCAAGAGGGCTACAAGCATCGCCCCTGACGAGCCGAGTGCATCTGTGCCGTAGAAGGTCTCAATCATCCCATTGCCTCCTGACGAACCATGCCGCCGCATAGCCCCCCGCGAATAGGCAAACCAGGAACAGCAGACTTCCGGAAAGCAGAAGGGCACTGCCGGTGAGCGCCTGGCCGGAGGTGCATCCTTGCGCGAGACGACTGGCGAAGCCCACCAGCACGCCGCCAATCATCGCCAGCCCAAGTCGCAACCCTCTTGAAGACTTCTTGCCCTTTTCCACGCCGAGGCTGATTCGATTTGCGAGGAGGGAAGAGAATAGTCCGCCAAGCACGACGCCGACGAACATGAAAACCAGATAGTAGTCCAGAGGATTCGCTCCCCATTTACCGAAGTACTCACTCGATAGCGTGTGAGACTTCACGACGCACCCCTCCAGGAATGCGCCGATCCTCGCAATCCCCCCTGACGCGCCGAGCCCTGCCCCGAGCAGGATGTATGAGGCCAGAAGGGTCAGCCCGAGAAGAACGCCTGCGAGGTACGGGTTCATGTAGGCGCTGCTTGCGTTTTGCGATTGTTGTGTTCTGTTATTCATGTTCAGCACCCTGCGGATTTCTTCTTGGGCGTTGACGGTGGTTGAGACGGCGACGGAACAACCTTCTGGGGCATTACCGTTGGTGGTCTCATTCCGCCCGCCGAAGTTGGAGATGTGGGTAAAGGAACAGCCCGGACGGCAGGCTGAAGCTCCGTTTCTCGCCAGTACGCTTCAACTCCGCCGTAGAGAACCTTGATGGGACGTTCAGTCTTCTGCGAAAGGATACCGCCCGCCATCATGGCGACAGATCCGTCGCGATCCGCAATGATCAGTGGACCTGCGCCGGTTAGATAGCCGGGGTTATTGAGTAAGTCTGCGATATGCACGTTCACCGAGCCGGGCAGACTGAAGTCTACAAAATGCTCGGGTGGGCGAATGTCTACCAGATCGAAAGTGCCCGGTAGATCCATCATGAGCCGCTTCAACTCGGACGCTGAGACGCGTTCCGCCAGTCGTATACCCCTCTTGGCTTGAGGGGTTGTCGCCCCCTGAGCTGTGGAGGCGCCGTAGACGGGTAGGCCAGCCGCTATCCAGGCTTCCGATCCGCCATCCATACTGCCCACATGCTTGAAACCCTTGGCTTCAAGCACTCCGACGGCCATGCTGGAACGGTAGGCCGAGTTGCACACCGTGATGACCGGCTGAGCAGGGTCGAGCTTGGCTGAGAGTTCGCTCAAGTGGCTTAGGGGCAAATTGATGACCTGCCCGATGCGGAGTCCCATCCATTCGGAAGGCAAGCGAACATCGATAATCAATGGAGCCTTGCCCTGCTGCATCTGATCATAGAGTTCAACCGGCTTGACCATTTCATTCTTAGCCAGGGGGAGGTTGGCTTTGGACCAGTTGTCCGTCGTGAGTACCGCCGCCTCATAGCCAACGCGGTGCAAACGGGTGATCGCTTCCTTCAACTGATCCGGACCGCCGATCAGCACAAGTTTGGTGTTCCAGGGCACCATGATGCCGACCCAGGTCTCCAGTCGGCCACGCAGAGCGATATTCACGGAGTTGGGGACATGGCCTGCCGCGTACTCCCCCGCCTCCCGCAAATCCACAGCATAGTGCTGGGCCGGATCGGAGATGGCTTTGGCAGGTTGCGTTTCCGGAGGAGAGGGAGCGTCCCATTCAACCAACTCCGGCCCTTTGCGGTTCATCGCGGCGTTATGCTTGAAGTACTGGGGCGCTTCCGGCAGATCTTGAAGCACAGAAGCGATGAAAGCCGAGCGAGATGTATTCTGAAGATAGGGGTTGGACGCACGTTCCTCGCCTATCGTGGAGGAGGGCCTGTCGCTCAGATGTGCTCCACACAACGAGCCCGCCCCGTGTGCGGGCAGAACCACGACGCTGTCAGGAAGCTTGGCGAGCTTGTTGAACCAGGAATCGTACAGCATTGACGCCAGGGTCGCTGCGGTCATCTGGCCTTCCAGAAGATCTGGCCGACCGACGCTCCCGACGAACAACGTATCTCCGGTGAACAGGACTTTCGGTGATGCGTCTGTTTCGTTGCTGTACGCGGCGAGCGTGAGACCGTCGGGAGTATGGCCCGGCGTCTCGATGGCCTTGAGCACGGTCGCTCCCACGCGGAACACTGAGCCCTCTTGGAGGGGCTCGATTGTGTAGCCCGCCCCGCTCGCCTTGTTCTGATAGATCAAGCAGTCCGTTGCCTTGGCAAGTTCCAGGTGCCCGGCCACGAAGTCCGCATGGGAATGCGTAAGAAGCACGCCCCGGATGGAAGCGTTCTCCTTCTTCGCCAGGTCCAGATAGGCGCCGATGTCGCGATCTGGGTCGATGACCAGTGCATCCTTCGCACTGACCAGCAGATACGAGTAGTGCGAGAGAACGCCCAGGTTGATCTGCACGACCATGAAGCCCGGAAACTCATAAGTCTGCTCGACCTGATGCCATGCCGCATCATGAGCATGGGACACGGACTCCGCATCCTTGATCTCGGATGCCGATATGGCCGTGCCCGCGCTGGACAGGATAATGGTTGTCATGAGGACTGTAGGAAGTTGGTTTGAGGTATTCATGGCGTCACCTGTCTTGCGAGTTGATGTTCGGTCCGTTCAGTCAACGGCCAAATCGCGGTTAATTATCAGCCAGGCGGGGCAATGGGGCAAGTCAGGATTGGACTGTCACTATTCAGAACAAGGGCCAACTGGATTCGGAGCGCCCGTTGGCAACGGTGCTTGCCTCCGCCTCCGTTGCCCTTGCCCCGCATGCTTGAAACCCCGGGATCGGGTCAGCTACGCCTTCCTGCACCGGCGATCTAGCCTTCTCAGTTTCGTGCGCTGGCCAACACGGCCGCCCCAAGTCCGTGCGGCGCCTCGGCTCTACTTGGCCCTCTCCAGGGCGCCGATCGTTTCCTCGGCCAGCTCGGCGACGAGCTTCAAGACAGTTTTGCGGGTGTACTCGTCAAAGATCATCGCTTTGGCCGCCCGCGCGACAATTGAGCCGGGCAACAGCGGTACGCCCGGCATCCCCGCGACTGCTTCCATGTCGCCGCTACCGAGGAGCTCACCGTTGGCGTACACATCGACCTTGCATCTCATCCGCGGATTCGTGCCAATAGCCGCGCCTTCCAGGGTGCTCGGGAACCGCAACTCGGTGACCTGGATCCTCAGACTGACGGGTTTGGTTCCCTTCGGCTCGGCCAGCTTGGCCTTCCACTTCTCGGTAGCCTCGGCGTGCTCCTTGAGGAACTGCTCGCGGGTCATCAGGGGTTTGACTGGCTTGCCATTAATCGTGCCCGACGTTGTGGCGTACTCCTCCACGGTCTTGGCGAAGGCATCCAGATCGAAGTCCCCGGCAAGCTTCCATTCTTCACTCTCCAGCGCGGCAACCTCGGTGTAGCCCTTGAGCAGCGGTCCCACTTGCACCTCCGAGACCTCAGGGGCCAGTTGGACATCCTCCACGAGGATCGAATCGTACTGCCTGATATCCAGCGCCCGTCCATTGGGCGTCGTGAAGTGGCAGCCGACGGCTATGACGGCGATCAGCAGCGATGCAACGGCTTGTAGCATCGGTCTCATAGTAGCCTCCAGTCCGACGTTTCCCGGACACGCTCTTGCCAACGACCGTCGCGGGCATTTGGGATGACTCTATCGTTTCTCAGGACCTCTGGCAAGGCCGCCTTCGATCCCCATAGGGCTCCATCTACCTGCCATCGGGCTGTGATTTCGCACCAACCTATCATGCCTGTTCGCCTGGCCTCTTCCCGTTCCGGCTTTGGCCTGGCCGGGCCTCCAACGATGAAGCGGGCGCCGGTGATCGAGTCGCCCGCAGGATTCACGTCGGTGGCCAGATGCCCAAGACCAGGAACCAGGGCGGATCAGGCTTGGCCGCGCGAGCCGGGTTCCTGAGTTTCCTTGCCACCCACGCGGGACCACGAAAGCCGCCGGACCTGCACGCTAACGCTAACAACCGTGACCACGACCAGAAGACTCACAATTGCGATTACGGCGATATGGAGATAGCTGCCCGATGAACGCCCGCTACTTCCGGCAACGAGATGCATCACATAGGCCAGATAGCATAGAACGAAGAATGCACCTTCTCGTCGCGAGATCACACCACCTGTCAGGAAAACGGGCAAGCACGCGACCGCGACTGCAAGCACAACGGGCAGATCGAACCGGAAAGCCCCATCGGAAACGGGAATGCCGGATGGTGAGAATATCGCCGCTGCACCCAGGATCAAGAGAATGTTGAAGATATTGCTGCCAACCACATTCCCGACGGCAATATCCCGCTGGTTTCGAAAACTGGCCAGCACAGAAGTGGCTAACTCGGGAAGGGATGTTCCAATGGCGACGATTGTCAACCCGACAATCAACTCACTGACACCAAGCCGCTGCGCCAAGGAGACCGCCCCCTGCACCATACAATGTGATCCCGCCAGCAGGAGAATAAGGCCGATGCCTGCGGTCACACCAGGAAATCCCCATCGTGCCCACGTGGAAAGCGGCATTGCCTGTCCGGCGGTGGGAACCAGTGATTCGACTGATTCACCCGAATCCTTGCGGCCATGTAGTATTGAGCGAAGCGTGTACAATACGCTACCCAGAATCAGCACCGCACCATCCAAACGACCGACTCTCCCATCAGCACTCATCAAGATAAGAACAGTTGATACCCCGATCATTAACGGCACATCCCAGCGAATCAGTTGACGGGATACGGTTAGCGGCGCGACCAGCGCCGACAATCCAAGGATGAGAAGGACGTTACAGATATTACTGCCTGCGACGTTCCCAAGAGCGAGATCTGCCGACCCGGTCATGCCCGAATAGACACTGACCGCCAATTCCGGGGAACTGGTACCGTACGCAACAACCGTCAGGCCGATGACAAGAGGCGACACGCCTAATCCCCTCGCAAGCCGTACGGAGCCGCGCACGAATAGCTCAGCCCCCGATACGACAAGAACAAGTCCGGATAATGACAGAACAACGCTCATCAGAGCTATGCCCCCGTCTGTCTAGGAGCAAGCATCACGCCTGGTCCTCTGTCTTGTCTGCGTCCTCTGCGTTTTCGTCCGCACCAAACCGACGCGAAGTTGTGTCCCTCGCTTCCTTCTGCAAGTCTTCCGTCGTGTCTGTTTCATCCACAATCTCGACGCCAACGAGGGATTCCATGATGTCCTCCAGCGTGACGATGCCGGTAATACTCCCATACTCATCCACAACGCCGAGCAGGTGTACCTTGCGCGTTAGAAACTCGGTCAGTAAGTGGTGGCCGTGTGTCTGCTCAGGTACGAAGTGAATGGGACGACAGATGTCCTGAAGAACGACATCAAACTCGTCGTTCGCCAGCCGAGTCAAGACATCCTGGCTGCGAACGACCCCCATCCAGTTTTCCGGGTTTTCTGGTGCGTACAAAGGAATCCGTGAATAGATCTTCTCATAAGACCTGTCTCTGAACTGGCGAAGCGTTGCATCAGCAGGAAGGGCTAAGACCACAGACCGAGGTGTCATAATGTCCTTCGCTTGAACATCATCCAGACGCAACACATTCCCAACCAGACCTGCCTCTTCAGGCAAAATACTCCCCTCTTCAGCACTTATCACGGCCATCTGTGCGACCTCGAGCTCAGGTGCAAAAACAGTGGGTTGCCCTCGTTTTAGCACACGTGAGATCTTCTCTGTCAGCCATACAACTGGATGCAGTACCGCGACCGCAGCGTTCCAGGGAACACTCACGAACGTAGCAATCTGCCTGGCATAGGCGACTCCAGCGATCTTTGGCAGGATTTCTGAGAAGAACAGGACGGCTAGAGTGAACAACGCGGAGAACCAGATGATCGAGGACTCGCCGAATTCTTGTCCTGCCTGAGCACCCGCTATGGCGGCACCTGCCGTGTTCGCCGCCGTGTTGACAATCAGAATTGCCGTGATGGGTTGCTCCATGTTGTGCTTGAACTTGGCGAGAATCCTCCCCGCCGCGCTGCCGGACTCCACGAGCTGGCTGATGTAAGGCATGCGTACCGCGTAGAGCGCTGCTTCGGAGAGGGAGCAGAGCGCGGACACGACGAGAACCGTCGCCACGGAAATCATCAAGAGAGTCATCGTGGAATCTCCTTCTTCTTACCGCAAGGCAGCATTCTCCGACGTGCGGTCCGACACTACTTCGCGGGCCAATCCGCACTTTCATGATGCACGTCTGTTCCTAGCGGGCTCATTAGATCAGGTAACTCTGAAAAAGAACCGCGAAGCTGAGAAAGGCGAGGAAGCCGACAACATCGGTCACAGTCGTCAGAATAATGCTTGAACACTGTGCAGGGTCGAGTCCAACCGCCTTCATGATGATTGGTATTGCCGCTCCCGATAACCCAGCAAAGAACATGTTCACGACCATCCCCAGGCCAATTACCACGCCAAGCACGGGATTCCCTTGCCACAACCACGCGACCATGGCAGTCACAAAGCCCGTGATCAGACCGTTAATCACGCCTAACCCGCCCTCCTTGAAGATCAGGCGCATCGTCTTATCGTGAGGGATTTCCCGCATGACCAACCCACGCATGACGATGGCCAAAGACTGCGCTCCGGCGTTGCCGCCTTGCCCCGCTACGACGGGCAAGAACACCGCCAACACCGTAATCTTGGCGATGATGTCCTCAAACAAGGAAACCACGGCGGCCGCCAGGAATGCCGTGGCCAGGTTCACATGAAGCCACGGTAGCCGTTTCCGCAAAGAAAACCCTATTGGAGAAAACGCTCGTTCGTCGCCACCGGCGCCGACCATCCTCTGGATATCCTCGGCAACGCCTTGTTGTACTCCCTGAATCAGTTGCTCCGCTCTGATCACTCCGAGCATGCGGTCTTCACTGTCCACGACCGGTGCAGCAAAGTACCTCCTCTTCGACAGTTCGGCGGCTGCTTCACTAACATCAGTGAAGCAATGGACCTTAAAGACTTCCTTCCGCGTTACCGCTTCAACTGACTCATCTGGCGATGCGATGAGAAGGTCGCGCATGTTGATGACGCCGACCAGATGATCCTCGCCTTCCACGACGTAGGCATAGGAGGCCGGTATTCGCTTCTGGGCCAGTGCCCGGATCTTCGATATGGTGTCGCGAACCTTGAGATCCTTTCGAACAGAGACCCATTCGGTTGTCATGATTTGCCCGACACTGTTCTGTGGATAGGTGAGCAACTCTCGAATATGGGTCTTGAGCTTTCTCCCAACGCTGGGCAGGAACCGTTCCTGGGCGTCTTTTGGAAGGCGCATGAATATGGTGGCGGCCCGCTTCGTATCCACATTCTTGACAACCTCCTTGAACACTTCAGGTTGCGTATCCTTCAGCAGCGTGGCGGCGTAGCCGACCTGAAGATGGGGAATGACGCGGGCCAGCAACAGCGGCGGCAGTGCCATCGCGACTCCTAATGCTTCCTCCTCGGCGATTGCCTCCAGCTTACGGGCAGCCGCAGACGGATCTTCCTCGATGTACCTTTGAACGAGGGGAAGCAGTGCGGTAGATAGTGACATGGCAGAAACTCCGTGATTGCTTACGACTTGAAGTTGGCAAAGATGTCGGGGCCGTGAAGACCCCCAGGCCAACCACTCCGTCGCCGGTGGTTATTCGTCAAGTCTGAATCTGATGTCGAACTCATCGTGCCATCTCTCTACGTCTCACGAGGCGTTGGCCCCGACGCCTTGTGCTGTTGCAGGCATCAAGCCAGCGGATTCTTAGCTCTCGCTCAAGATCCTCCATGTCGCGCCCAGACGTCGAGACTTCGATCTTGCCTCCTGCCCGACAACGATGCCCCCCGCAGTGCCCAAGATCGCAGAGGACGTGCCTCAGCAGACTGACGGCGTCTTTGCTGTTCCTCTTTGATCGTGCCGACAAGACAAAGTCACCGTGATGCTTGCCCCCACAGAGAACGTAGTTCAGTCCATCGCCGCGGATCAGGAGATCAGCCACTTCGCCGAGGATCTCCGGGCCGCTGATCTTCGGCAAAAAGCACAGTGCCGAATCCGCGTACACGAGAACACGATCCAGGGAGAGCAGGAGTTCCTCGTAATAATGGCGTGGCAAGGGCGCGTTTTCAATGTCAGCAAGGACGTCGTATTCCGCATAGCCCGACAACCATCGCAAGGCGGCGTGGTCCAGGGCGGAGAGGGCCGCACGCGCCCCTTGCATCTCGGTGCGAATTGCGTAGAGCATCGCCGTTGCCATTTGCAGGGAGGGTTCCAAACCCTGTTCCCGAAGATACGTAGTCGCGATGGTTGCTGAAGCGGTGATCCTGGGCCGCGTATCGCGAAATGGAATGCGAAGACCGTCGTGACTTGACTCGTGGTGGTCAATCACGGCGACTGGGA
>Ga0307434_1000674_pt1 | contig 21385 bp, 20 predicted proteins | sample SalMarWE160220MG_FD_202156 | JGI IMG/M metagenome (GOLD analysis project Ga0307434, IMG submission 202156) | Salt marsh sediment microbial communities from the Plum Island Ecosystem LTER, Massachusetts, United States - WE1603-220 | ecosystem: Environmental > Aquatic > Marine > Intertidal zone >... | reverse complement strand
CCCCCGCTCTGGCTGATGAGCCCTATACGGCCTTTATGCACCAGGGAAAACTCCGGCGTGAACGAGGCGTTCAGGTCGGCATGGAGGTTTATCATGCCAAAGGTATTGGGGCCGATCACCGGAACGTGGGCCTTGTTGACGATCTCGGCGATTTGTTCATGGAGCACGGCACCCTGGGGGTCTTCAATCTCCTTAAATCCTGCGGTAATCAATACGATCCCCTTCACGCCCTTGGCAATGCATTCCTCGAACACGCCGGGAACCATCCTCGAGGGGAGCGCCACAATGGCTAGGTCCGGCCCATCAGGGATATCAAAGATTGAAGCAGCGGCCTTCAATCCCATAATCTCCTTTGATGTGGGGTTAACCGGCGTGATTGTGCCCGGAAATCCCCCTTCTGTGAGGCTCTTCATCACATGGAATCCGAGCTTGGTTGGTTTCTCCGATGCGCCTATCACCGCAACCGATCGAGGGTTAAACAGGGTGTCCATGTCTTTCAGCGTTATATCCATGTTTTTTTAAATCCTCCCAAACCAAGAAAATTGATCCCCTCATCTTCCCTTTGGTGTCCCTGAACGGCCCACATGCGTGGTTTCCCCGTGATAGTACCCGTGCAGTACATCCAATCATCCGCTGTTAGTCAAGGGTATTGTAACCATGCCTAAAATAAGTTGGCGAAAAGCGCGGATTCGATATAAAGTGAAGATAAAGAGTCTTCTGACTCGTGGATAGACACTACTCTCTATCACAATCTCGCAAGGAAAATAATACCAAATCGTGAATAACACCAAAACGCTCATTAACCCAATCAGGACACAGGAAGAGCCTCGCATCGGCCCGGATGCGATCATGATCTCTATCACCTCAGAGCTCAGGGCGATGGCAAAGCTCAGCAATGCCGAGAAGGCCTCCCTCAGGATAATGTGCCCCTTCGAGTTCTTTCTTATCAAAAGAGAGGGAAAACTCCCCCTTGCCCTGGCCGGGCCCTTGCTCGGAGCCCCTCAAGCTGCGATCGTGCTGGAAAAGCTCATCGCCTTGGGCGCACAAAGGCTGTGGGTGCTCGGCTGGTGCGGATCGCTTCAGCCTGATCTCCGAATAGGGGACCTGATCATTCCCACTACTGCACTTTCAGAAGAGGGCACCTCTGCCCATTACCCCGCCGATGAAAAAAGCAGACGGACAGATCCTGCACTCAATGAACACCTGAAGAATGCACTGCACAAAGCAAACCTTCCCTTCATGGCGGGCCCTGTGTGGACCACGGATGCCGTCTATCGGGAAACCCGGGCAAAGGTAGTTGCGTACCAGAGCAAGGGGATCCTCGCCGTTGAGATGGAGATCTCAGCCCTCATCACCGTGGCTGCGTATCGTTCCGTTGCGCTGACAGGAGTTCTCGTGGTATCCGATGAGCTCTCTTCCCTTGAATGGCGCCCTGGGTTTAGGGGTGATATGATAAAAAAAAGCTCGAGAGATGCCTGCACGGTGCTTCTCGATCTTTGTCTGAACGGGGTGTGAGGGAATTTCTTGAAAATCGGCAAAAATACGGCGCCTTATCTCAGCATCAGCGCATTTCCGGTTCCTTTATTCCTAAAACTTCATGCCTATCCCGTAAGATCGATAAAGACCACACGGCCAACTCCAGGGTGGGATAGGTCATTATTCTTTTTCTCAATTCAAACTGTTTCGTCATCTCCAGGGGATTCGGCCCGTAGAGCCAGGCTACGACCGGCTTTGGCGGAGCTTCTTCCATCACCTCGTTAAGGACCTCGGATACATCCAGAAAGGAAAACGCGGGCATCTCAGGGGCAATCGCGACGCAGATCACCCCATCGACGTTGGGATCGTTCATGACTGCTCTGAGCGCGATGGAATAGGCTTTAGCCGTACCATGTTTCATCACGGCCGGCCATATATCCAGGGGATTTCCAAGGGGCATCCATTCTGGTGAAAGCTCTGCTGCTGAACGAATGGTGTTGGCAGTAAGGGAAGAGAGCCTCAGCCCGTGCCTCTCCAGTGCATCACTGATCATAATACCGGCAGCACCGCTGAAGGTGATAACCGCCACCTTGCTCCCCTTCATGGGGGGAAGGCTGCCCAGGGTCTTCACCGCATAGACCATCTTGCCGGATTCTTCCAGAAAGGTGACCCCTGCCTTTTGGAGCGCAGCCCTATACACGTGATAGTTTCCCGCCATGGTACCGCTGTGCGTCATAGCCGATGCGGCTCCCCCCTCGCTGCTGCCTGTTTTAAGAATGATGATTGGTTTCTCCTTGACCACCCGGGCTGCCAGGGATGCGAATTCCCTTGCCTGATTCAAGCCCTCCATATGGATGGCGATGATCTTTATATCCGGATCCTCTCCCAAATACCGCAAGGCATCATAGAACCCGATGTCGCAGGCATTGCCGATGTCTATCCCCTTTCCAATGGTCCCGCTGAATTCCATAGCCCCAACAAACAATATTCCTGACTGGCAAATCAGGCCTACCGGGCTCCTCTCCTTGCCTATCGGCATAAAAGAGGTGGTAAACCCGTTGAAATTATTCAGAACTCCCAAGGTATTGGGCCCGAGCACCCTCATTCCGCCCCGCCGGGCAACCTCTACTATCCCTTGCTGGATCTCTTTCCCTTTATCGTCGGCGTCGGCATAGCCCTGGTTCACGATAATTGCAGCCTTGACCTTTGAGGCAACACAGTCCTCGAGAATGGAGAGGGCATCCTCTCTGGGCGTGCTGATGACCGCGAGATCAACCTCTTCCCTCACCGATCTGATGGTAGGATACACCTTTGTCCCGAGGATCTCATGCGCCTTGGGATTAACAGGAAAGACCCTGCCCTTGTAGCCGTATTGCATGATGTTTTCCATGATATTGAATGAACCAGGTCCGCTCTTTCTGCTGACCCCGATAAGCGCCACGCTCTCCGGTTCCATAAAGGCCTTCATAACGCCTCCGTTCATGACAAGACCCTTGCGTCCACCGCCTGGCACCCCTGGCCCTCTGGGAGCACCACGAGCGGGTTGATGTCCAGCTGTTGAATCTCCCCGTGTTCGTACAGTAATCGTGAAACGCGCACCAGACATTGCCTCAAGGCATCCAGGTCTGCCTTTATGCCGCCTCGAAATCCCTTGAGCAGATCAGATCCTCTCGCCCCATCAATCATCTCCCCTGCCTCCCTCTCGGTGATCGGCGCTACTTGAATGATCACATCGTTGAGTGCCTCAACGAATATCCCTCCCATGCCGAAGAGGATCACCGGGCCGAACTCCGGGTCGTACTTGCCGCCGATAAATACCTCATGGCCGGCTCCCACCATCCTTTGCACCAAGAAACAATCACCCTGTATGCCCTGAAGCGCCTCCTTGAGCTCATGGTGATCTCCGATATTGAGCCGTACGCCGCCGAGTTCCGTCTTGTGAACTACGCTGCTGTCCGCAGTCTTTAGCGCAACCGGATATCCTATGAGCTCGGCAGCCTCCACGGCGTCCTCATGATCCTTAACCAATCTATATGCCGGCACCGGGATCTCGTACTGCCGCAATAATTCAAAAACCTCTCCCGGTCCTTGAATCCTCGGTGATCCCCTTTCAGCATCTTGAGCCTTCGGTGCAGGGAACTCGGAGTGAGCGCGGGGATGAGATTCACGGTCAACGATAGTTCTGTAATGGGTGAGCGAGATGGCCAAGGCCTTTAACCCATCCTCTGGTTCTGTGAAGATGGGAAAATCAGTATCCCTTCTCATCATGAACCATTCATCGAAATTCGGCATCATGCACAGGACAACAGGCTTTTGATAGAGATGAGAAAACTCCTTTGCAGCCCGGATAAGCTGTTTCGTGCTCATCGCGTCCATTCCTGAAAGATAGGCATGTGAAAAGAGAACCCCGTCTATGTCCTTTTCCGGCAAGGCCCTGTGCATAACCTCTCTGTAGAACTCGAGGTCAAACACATCCCCCAGGTCAAGGGGGTTGGTCATTCGTATAACCCCTGCCCGTGCCCCTTTTCTGGCATATTGAAGAAAATCCTCTGAAAACGGGGGTAATCGAAAGCCGTACCTGGCGGCCGAATCAGCTGCCATGACCGCGCTCCCACCGGAACGTGATAGAATCGCCAGGTTCGGCCCCTTCATAAGCGGGAGATTGAATATCTTAAAGGCGTTTATCATCTCTTGAAGGGTGTGAACCCTGTGTATCCCGGCTCGGCGCAAGGCTGAGGAGACAACCTCATCGTCACCGGCGAGGGCAGCAGTATGAAATCGTGCAATCTGATTGCTTGCCGTATTGGTATTCGATTTTATAACAACCACCGGCTTTTGACCGGATGCTGCCAGATCCATCAAACGGCGGCCGTTGGAGATGCTCTCAAGATAGAGCCCGATGGTCTTTGTCCCTTGATCGGAGATCAGGAACTCAAGATAGTCGTTTTCGTCTACATTCAGCTTATTCCCCATGCTGATGAATTTGTTAACGCCCAGGTTCTCATTGGAGCAGAGCCGTACTATGGAGTTCACGATGCCCCCGCTCTGGGCAACAAAGGATATGGGTCCGGTTGCTATTACGCCTGGATCCAGGAGAACAAAGGGAAGGACCACGCCGTTTTCAAGGTTTATGATGCTGATACAGTTCGGCCCCACGAAACGAATGCGCCACCTTTTGGCGATCTCGACAACCTGTTCATCAAGCCGCCTGTTCTCATCGGCAAACTCGCTGAACCCCCCTGACTCGATCACCGCATAGCGTATTCCTTTTTTGCCACAGACCTCCAGGGCTTCAGGAATGAAGGGCGCTGGTATCAAAAAGACAACCAGATCGACTGAGTCACTAATCTCCTCGATGCGGGCATGGATCTTCCTCCCATTGAGATTGCCCCCTTCCTTTCCCACCAGGTATAACTTCCCTTTGAAATGGAAGCGATCAAGATTTTCAACGATATTTCTGCCCAGATTAGTCGCCGTTTCAGAAACCCCTACCACCATAATGCTCTCGGGATAGAAAAACGTTTTCACCTACCGATACCTCCATAATCGCTCCGTACTGCTCCCATATCCTCCGAAATCCTCACAGCCGCCCCTTGCACGAATTCAGCCAATTCCTTCCTATCCTCATAGGCAAAGCTAAAAATAGGAGATGCTATCCCAATGCACCCCGCGAGCTTTCTATGGGAATCGTAGATCGGAGCCACAACCCTCCTGACGCCCTCACGCAATTCCTGATCCTCGAATGCAAAGCCATTCGCTCTAATATCGGACAGCTCCCCTTCTAGCTGCTCCATATCCACTATGGTATACTTCGTGACCATGGGCAGGCCAATCTTTCGCAAGACTTCCTTCCTTTTTTCTCCCTCCATGTGGGCTAGATAGATCTTGCCTGCCCCGATGGCGTGAAAATAGGGGTATGCAGAGCCGATCCTGGTGAAAAGCCTCACGCCTTCGTCTCCCTCTATCTGATCGATCAGGATAAGCTGGTCCCTGTCCAAGGTGGAAAGCTCAATGGTCTTACCTGTTTCGAGCGCAAGCGCCTCCATATGGGGCCGTGCAACGTATCTCAACCTCAGCTTGCTCTCGAGCCTCCCTCCTAGATACAGGAGCTGCATGCCGAGCCGGTAGAGCCCCCGCTCATCCCTCTTGGTGACGAGCCCCCGCTCGACGAGCACGCCCAATATCCTGGCCAGGGACGGCTTGGGGATGTTGAGGGCATTCATGATCTCTGTAAAAGCAAGATCTTGATCATGCGATGCAAGCAGATCTATGACATCGATGGCCCTTTCAAGCGCCGGCACACGATATTGTTTTCTAGATCTCATAAAGTTTCATATATGATATTTCAAATTATATATATGAGACTATTCACGCAAGAAAAATTGTCAAGAAAAAAAATGCCCTTATCGACATTGATCGCCCATAGGCTGAACTTCGTTCGCTTCGCTCACCATATGAGCAGCTCGAACGACTCGGGACCAAATAACGCTTCAGGGTTATCCGTGAAAGAAACGGTCGCCCAGCCCCTCGATTCATACATACGATACTATAGTCATTCACTCCCGACTAAGTGAGTGAGCGTTTGCATTTTCGAATCGAAACAGGTAGCATGAAATGTCTTTTGAATTAAGGTCATGACATGGCAGAAAAAGTCATTATCATGGGCGCTGCCGGGCGGGACTTTCACAACTTCAACGTGTATTTCAGGGACAACCCCCGGTACAAGGTGATCGCCTTTACGGCAGCACAGATCCCGACCATAGAAGGCAGGCTCTATCCTCCCGAGCTCGCGGGCAATCTCTACCCCGAGGGCATCCCCATTTATCCCGAGCCTCGGTTGGCAGAGCTTATACAGAGGCACACAGTGGATCTCGTGGTCTTTTCATACAGCGACGTGCCTTACGTGGAGGTCATGCACAAGGCCTCCATCGCGATGGCGCATGGAGCGGATTTTATCCTTATCGGTGCATCCTATACCATGCTCAAGGCGGAAAAGCCCGTGGTCGCGGTTTGCGCGGTGAGGACAGGCTGCGGAAAATCGCAAACTACCCGCAAGGTGTGCGCTATCCTCAAGAAGCTCAACAGGAAGGTCGTGGTTGTCCGTCATCCCATGCCGTACGGCGACCTGCGAACCCAGGCAACACAACGATTCTCGTCATATGAGGACTTCGAGAAAAACAAGTGCACCATCGAGGAACGAGAGGAATATGAACCGCTGGTAGATCAGGGGATCGTGGTGTATGCAGGCGTTGATTACGGCCAAATCCTCAAGGCTGCCGAACAGGAGGCCGACCTCATCGTCTGGGACGGCGGAAACAACGATACCCCGTTCTTCAGGCCGGACATCCACATCGTGCTGTTCGATCCTCACCGGGCCGGCCATGAGCTCCTTTACTATCCCGGAGAGACCAACATGCTCATGGCGGACATCGCCATCATCAACAAGGTGAATACCGCGTCCTTAGCGCAGGTGGAACTGGTTCGAAGGAATATCCAGCGCTATGCCCCAAACGCCAGAATCGTGCTCGCTGAATCGCCTGTATTGGTGCGCAACCCGGAAAAGATCCGTGGTAAGCGCGTGCTGGTAGTAGAGGACGGCCCTACCCTCACCCATGGCGAGATGCCCTATGGAGCGGGCCTCATAGCTGCAAAGACCTATGGCGCAGCTGAAGTGGTCGATCCACGGCCATACGCCCAGGGAACGATCCATGAGACCTATCTCATCTACCCCCAGACCGGGCCGGTGCTCCCGGCCATGGGATATAGCAGGGATCAAGTCCAGGATCTTGAGGGCACCATCAACAGGACCCCGTGCGACCTGGTACTCTTTGCAACGCCGATTCATCTTACCCGGATCCTCTCCATCAACAAGCCGACCATCCGGGTGCGCTATGAGTACCAGGATCACGACCATCCCTATTTGGAGGAAGTACTGATCGATCTGCTTGAGAAAAGAGTCTCATACTGACGCTTTTTACCAAATGACTTAAGAGCTTCGCTTCAACGTTATTCGTAAAAGAAAGAAACATTGGCTGAACAGGGAGATGTCTTTTTTTGCCATATGCCCTTTCAATAAAAGGCATTGCAAGGTCCCGAAAAACGGGATGAATTGCCTCTCGGCCCTGAGCTCGGGGCCGAAAGGCTCGAGGCCGAAAGGCAGCCAACCTATGCCGATAGTATGCGGATTGGATTCATCCCGTTTTTCGGGACAATGGTCAAAGCATGATAGGGCATAACAAAAAAAGACATCTCCCTGTTGCCTTACCTGCATCGCCTCTTGGAGAAAGTGAATACCAAAAAAGACATCTCCATGCTCTTTAAGGTATAGTTTTTCAGGAGGTCAAGGGAACATCATGGATGCGAAGGAAAAAAAGAAAATCCTGCTCGTCGCCCTCGGCGGCAACGCCCTTATCCGAAAGGGGCAAGTGGGAACCGTGGAAGAACAGTTTGAGAACCTCACAGTGCCGATCAGGCAGATTGCCCGGCTCTCAGCCGATTACCGGATCATCATCACCCACGGTAACGGACCCCAGGTAGGGAACCTGCTCCTCCAGCAGGAGCTACAGGATGCCGTGCCCAGATTGCCCCTTGAAATCCTCGTGGCACAGACCCAGGGGCAGATCGGTTACATGATCGAGTCCACCCTGGACAGCGAACTGATGGCCATGGGTATAAGCACCGAAAAACCGCTGGTGAGCCTGATCAGCTACGTGGTCGTGGATGAACGGGACCCAGCCTTTGAGAACCCATCGAAGCCCATCGGCCCGGCATTCACGGATCAAAAAGCCGCTGCTCTTCCCTATCCCACACAACAAACGGAAAAGGGATACCGCCGCGTGGTAGCCTCACCCAAGCCCATCACCATAGTGGAGAAACGCGAGATCACCAGGCTCATCGAGATGGATTTCATAGTCATCTGCTGCGGCGGAGGAGGGATCCCGGTGATCCGCGAGGGACGGACCTTCTGCGGGGTAGATGCCGTTATCGATAAGGACCTGGCGAGCGCCGCACTAGCCCAGGAGGTGGGCGTTGATACCTTTATCATGGCAACCGATGTGGAGGGTGTTGCCCTGAACTATGGAAAAGAGAATCAACGCTTCCTTCGCACGGCCACCATCAAGGAGGCATCGCGGTACATGGAAGAGGGGCACTTTCCCCCCGGTTCCATGCAGCCCAAGATCCAGGCTGCTATGGCGTTTCTCAAGGGCGGGGGCAAACGAGCGGTGATTACCTCCATTGAGGCGATTGAGGCAGCGGTTCAAGGGCTGTCCGGAACTGAGATCATGTCATAGACAATCCTCCGGCTCATAGCAGAACGCAATCCCCTTTCGCTATTGACATATCGTCTTTGCCCTGCTCAAGGGAATCAAGGATGAAGAGCAGGCCGCCCTTACGGTCACGGGTTTAGCCCGCAGGGAAACGGGAATTCACGATACAAAGACCGGGCCCGGATTCTTACGGCACGAACGGCAAACCCAAAACCCCAGCCCCATCACGAGTCGATTGGATACATCTCTCAGTTATTTAGAAGTGTTATCGAAGGGTTCGTCAACGCGGCGGTTAGCTTCAAGATAAAAATGGGCCCAACTCCCTTTTCCTATGTGTAGATTCAGTCCGATACTTTATTTCTAGCGAAGCTTGCCTCAAACCGATGAAAATCGAACGGAACGTAGTTCACCGCAGAGACGCAGAGAACACAGAGATGAGGTATCTTTTTTCTTTGCCGCTGAGAGGCCGGCAAAGAAAAATGCTCATGCCCTTCCCTCCGGCCTGGAAGCCCACCGGGCTGGAAGCGGGGCAGGCTTGACAGAAGGAAAGAACTCACGCGGAGCGTTAGGTCTTTCCCTGTTCTGTCCCCTGCCCGCTCGTGCCTCGCAGTGGCAGGCGGGTCTCAGCAGAAAAGGGAAAAATGTTTTCCTCTGCGATCTCTGCGCCTCTAGTCCCGCTTTGTAGCGGGACGGGTGGTGATAAAGATAGAGCTCTATTCACGTAACAGCAAAACATGACACACATGGTACGATCTTGAGCTATGAAGACGTTTAGATTGAGCTATCCCCGGATGTCGTTGCGAGTGAAACGAAGCAATCTCGCTTTTTCTTTTGGGTTCGTAAGCTATTGTTTCAAAATGAGATATCGTCGCTCCTCTGTCTTGTTCTTCTCCGTAATCACTTCATCCACATGGTTTTTGACTATCTTGACAGCATCACTGAGAGCATTCGTTCTTACGACAACGCAAACAAATTTCTCTACCATTCGGGTAATATTAGGGCCGAATTTTCTACTCACCAGAACATCCACGCCCTTTAAAACAGAGGAGGTTGCCCGGGCTTTTGCGGGATCTCCATGCTTTTTTGACTCATCCTCTTGAAATTCTACGTTCTCTCTCTGTTCGACAAATTCTTCACCGTCATCAGAAAACCGGTAAATATGATAGTATGTTGCCATGCCAAAGTGATCATCATTGAAATTTTTTCCGTCATCCGTAGCAAATGCGATCAGCAGTTCCATGACGTATCTTCCTTAGTGATAGATGGATTGATATACCGGCTCCATAAAAAACAACTACTCGGTTTGCATCTCTGATTGCCTCTGCTGCCAGTTTGTACACGAGCATCCTCTTAAAATTCTTTGAATAACCTGGCAAAAGAATGTCCGGGTGCTTTAATATCGAGATCGAGAAAATACCCAAAAGGTGTTTGATAGGTTACATATCCGGCATTTTTGCACCGGGATTCGGCGTTATCAATAATTCGCTTGGTGACTTCCGGATCAGCTTTACTTTCTGCCAGATGGGCGAAAGAGTGTAAAACGACTATGTCTGTTTCATTTTTCCTCGCCGCCCATTTTAAATTCTTGATGAGCTTTGTTTCTATCGAGGATAGGTCGTCTTCGTCCTTAGGTTCGACATGTATGAATCCCAACAGCGCATTTTCAATGACCTTTTCCTCTTCACGTGGAGACGCCGATTCAAGATTCTTTACACTCGTTTTATAACCAAATCTATTGGCGTAGATCATGAGTAATTTCATTCCATGCCCCCTCCCTTTGGCAATCCGCTATCACCCGTTATGAAATTTTCTCAATATACCCTATTACATCGTGCAGTATCACCTGAACACTCCTTGAAAATCACCTCTGCTAGTAAAGCGAAATGATGTTGATATGCCACGTGTACCGGACGCCCAAAGGAGTGGGAATTCGCCATTCAAGTTTGCCAAGCTAAATCTGATCTCCTTGTGCCTTGCTCCCTATGCCGCTCCTTCTTGAGCAGGGTTCCGCATGCACACCGATCATTATCCGTGACGCCGGCAAAGCATCTCATTTCGTATTTCCTGGAACGCTTGCTGACTCACCAAGAGCCAAACACAGCCTCGACGCTCTCTGCATTTTTATTTATGTGCACATGGAGGTCCCCCATTTATTACCGGAAACCCCCTATAACCTCATTGAGTCAAATCCTTGCGCTAGGAGGTAGCGCTCCACTGACAGTAACGCTGGGTAGAGCCTTCTGCATTTCTCTATTTCGGAGGAAACATCAGGTGAGAAAGGCGGGCGTCCAAATTCCTCAAAGGCAATTCTCATAGCATAGAATTCCTTGGCAAAGATCCTCATGACGATCCTCGGGACAGCCTTATAGGTAAACTTCTCACCCTTTCGAATCCGGCTCAGGGCATCGCACAGTTCTTGACCGGAGATAAAATCACCGATCAGCGTAATCTCTTCACCGATGAAACCATCCGGATTATCGAAGGCCAGTGCGGCAATCCCCCCGATATCATGTGTCGCTATGTATGGTACCTTAACATCTCCATCAACAAATCCCCTCACCATTCCCCTCTTTACCGGGAAATAGGGTTGGCCGATGTTGTCCATGAACTGAGCAGGCCTGAGGAAGGTATGGGAAACGCCGTTTTCCATGATGTAGTGCTCAACATCCAATTTGCTATCAACATGAGGAATGCCGGTCCTGCCCTCCCCCATGTGCGCCGCGGTGCTCATCACCAGGTGCTTGACCCCCGTCCGTAAGCACGCATCCGCGATGTTTCTGCCCTGTTCGATTTCCGCACCAGGGTCACAGTTCCTGTAGTCCGGAGACCAGGGCTGGGTGACGCCGTACACACTATCTGCTCCTTGAAACGCGTCGATCAACGAGGATCTATCTTTGAGATCAGCCTGCATGAGTGCCGCCCCCTTCTCCTTCAGGTCCCGGGAACTGGGGCTGCCAGGATTTCTCGTAAGGGCAATCACATTCCAGTTTGGCCGTTTGAGCATGTGTCTGGCAACAGCACCTCCTTGATGGCCGGTTGAACCACACACAACGACCGTTTTGTTCCTCATGACTTTCCTCACTCAGGTGATCGTTGATTAAGACTTTTTCCCGTTCAATCCTTCCCTTGGAAGAAAATCCTTCCTCATATCACGATGGTATACGCTGCCCTTTCTGGATCATCTTTTCGGTTCAAAAAACTTGCAGCCTTTATCAACGACATCCCGCGGGATTTCCCTGCTCTTGCCCTTGCCGTGCTTTTCAAACCACGTGCATCTCCCGAACAGGGAAGTACCTGCGAGATCATTATATTTACAGTCCCAACAATTGGCTCGATGCAAGCTATTATCAGTATCATCAGCTTTCATACTTTTCTCATAAAAAAATTCCTATGCAAATGTGAGCTGAACACAGAATAAGAGAGATCCACGATTCGACTTTGAGCAATGAGATTCGATCGCCTTGTGCCTTGCGCCTTGTGCCTCAGGCCATTCTTGCTCCACTCATTATCCGTGACGTGGACAAAACCCTTCATTTCGTATTGCACCGGATGCTTACAGAGCTGACATGAGCCAGAAAGAGCTGACCTAGTTATTTACTTTTTTAAGCCCTTCCCGCTTCGATTTCATGCACCGCATCAGGAGTTGATTGGATACATCTGTTAGTTATTGAGCAGCGTACCTATGGAAAGACTAACCCGCCTGCCTGGATCGGGACTGGCTATAGACCATCTCCAACTCCTGGCAGGCCATATCGAAGGTATAGCGACAGATGAAGCTGGTAAAAGCCTTTTTGGACACCACCCAGCCCACATCAATGGCGATTCCAACCGATGATGATTTCTTTACCCCTCGATAGACCATGAGTGGCCATTTCATCCAGCGATACATATGCCAGGTTTTTTTCGCGAAGATTCGCACCTGCTTGGGCAGCCAAATATCGGTGAAGGATTTCAAGCCGTACAGTGATTGTATCGATATCTTGTGCAATCTTTTCACCACTGGTATTTTTTCGGTCTTGCACATGGAATTGATCCACATTTGGCTTCGTGTCAGAAGCGGCCCAAGTGCAGCCTCTTCCAGCGGGCTCTCCGCGTCAGGGAAATATTTTCCGGCAATGAGTTCCGCTGCGCGCTTCACTGCCTTTTTCCAGTCCTCCAGCCCCGGGCTAGAAAGAAGCATGGATTGAAAACCCACGAAGCGATTGCGGATCTCCAGGATCCGGGTATCAGTGACATCGAGCCCTGGAGGTTCCAGGGAGTCAAGATCTTCCAGGCCCTTTTCCAATTCACCTAACTCGGATCGGATGGGTTCCTCTTTTCCTTCCTCGTCGTATGCCTGAACGGCCAGCCTTCCCACAAAGAGATAGACATCTACCAGCAGGCATCGGGTGAGGGTCAGCATCGTTAAACGATTGGAAAGGTAGGCCAGCCAGGAAAAAGGATCGGGTAAGAGTACCAGGCGCAACTGAAAGATTCTCGTGACGAGCTTCCGGTAGCGACGTACAAATCGTACAATCCAGTATCGACTCACCCGGTCGTACCATTCATAGGAGTGCCGAATATGGCGAATGCGAACTCCCCGCAATCGCTGAAATCCAGGCCGGCGCAAAATCAGTTCCAGCCGATCGGCAGAATCATGAGCTGATTTGAGGAAACGCCCGATGGTGATACGCAATTCAGGCTTTTCCAATCCGGGATAATAGCAGGCGGCAATGGAATGCGCATACGAAGAGATATCTGCCAATTCCTTCAGCCCGGGGGAGGAAGCATGCCATACCCTCTGACAGCGCTCCCGCACTACCTTAAGTGCCTGCTCCTTGCGCGCACCGGCTGCTTCTGCCTCCTTATCGAGGTCTTTCAACTCGTCACTGAGGGAGCGCTTCCAGTTTAAGATTCCCCGCAGCCTCCACACGACGAGAATACTGGCTGCTGCCAGCAACATCACCCCACACGCCAACACGCCCTGCAGAATATCCCGGGTCAACCACCAGTCCATACTTCACAATCCTCGCTGATGATGGTCTTCATTGTCGAAAAAGGTGGTTTGAGAAGCCACCCCCAGAGAAATGCTGCCACCATCATGGATATGCAATTCACAAAGTTGTTTCTTGCCGTAATCTGGGTTGAACACTACCTACGGCACCCTGTTCCTTCTGAGCACATAGCATCCTCATCCTTTATGCGTCTATTACATGCCGAATAGTCATCGCGTGTTGACCATCGTATGGCAAAACGCAAGACCCCTCTCAGTTCTAAACGTAAGTCCTGCTCTAAGGTTCACCCTTTACCATACCGTTCTGTACTTCTTTCAGCCCGTGCCCCGTTATTCTTTTCTCAGGATGATGCTGTCCTTCCTCGTTGACACGGTAAACGTATCTCCTTCTTTGAAGCCGAGCTCGTCTACGAGCAGCGCCTTGCTGAGAGTCATCGTTCCTCTCTTGCCGATACTGAACTTTCTTCCTTTCGCCGTTTTTTTTGTAGCCTCTTTCTCGGTGAGGATATCCTTGATCTTCCCGGCCTCGACTAAGGCATCGTAGTACATCTTCTTCAGGGTAGCCTTACTCTGGACGCCCAGCTTCTCCATCATTTCCTTATCAGGCACCTTTTTCTTAACCATCTCAACCAGCTTTTCGTATTCTTCTTTCATAACGTAGCTCCTTTCTTTAAAGATTACAAACGCATGGATCGCACCTTAGCTCCTCTATAAGGGGCATGCAGGAGACCCCCCTTGTTCTTTCATTGCCTTGAGGTCTTGAAGCTATTCAACATGGCCAAGGATGTCCCGGAATTCCCTGTTGGAAGCACTGCACGCACCATTTCAGGATTGTCTCCATAGTAGACCTTTAGAATAGCCTGAAATAGGGCTTGATGACAATTGATTTATGATAATCCCGATAATCAACGGCATTGCATCAGGCCCATCAACCTGAAACGTGACTCGCCAAGTGCCGGCAACCGATACTGTCCATTCATACACGGCCCTTCAAATGGATGTCCCGTTTTACTGTTCAGCCCAAAACTTTCTGCAATCTTTCAGCTATAGTCGCCTTGTAGGGGCCATATTCATTAAGGTGGACATTGATCCAGGAGCTTACCTCTTTGCCATAGAAATGAGTCGTCGCCGGTTTTCAATTGAGAACAGCTTGCGATGCTGCTCGGCTCTATGCTCTTGCTTTTCTTGGTACTGAACGCATTTCCTTATCATTTCAGAATCCAAGCCAACGGTGTCAACACAGGAGCCTTCGGTCCAAAAATGATTACCCCAATAGGGCTTTTTCTTGAGGTCTCTAAATTTGACAAACTCGTAAAAAGTCTTTTCACCTGTCATTGCGAGGAGCGGAGCGACGAAGCAATCTCGTAAATTCAAGTGCTTGCATTGAAGGAGATTGCTTCGCTTCGCTCGCAATGACACTAATGTCGACTTTTTACGAGACCATCAAATTTGTTGAATACACAGATTGCCGTTCTCCCTTTTACTGTGCCTCAGAAATCGGAAACCGATAGTTTCGGAGGTATAATAGCAATCACATGGACATGATACGGCTGAACGCTCATCTCCACAACCTCAACATGGTTCTGATCCGAAAAGGCGCGAATACGGGTGCTCACTTCATTGCCTACTGGTCCGGCCACTATCCTATGACGGTACTTTGGTACCCAGACAATATGGTATTGGCAGTGCCATATGGAATGTGATAGTTTTCTCAAGAGGCTCATTGTTTTCTCCGTTCACTGGGGTTGTGGGGACAACTCAGTGGTATGGAGCAGCAATGAGTCGTTCACATGGCAAAGCCTTTGAACTCTGAGCATGCCCAGAGGGCATGGATTTTTAAGGTTCAATTAAACCAACGGACGGCTTCATCCTCTTCGTGGCAGGACACGGAGTGCTGTTACAGAACCAGTACTACATGCTGACGCACGATTATGATGGGACAATCACCGAAAAGAACACCATCAGCTCAAATGCCATCATTGAGATGTCGAAGAAGGTTAAGTCATTAAGGCAGCTTTTCATCTTTGAAACCTGCCATGCGGGAGGCGTAGACACCATTACCAGCGGCCTCTACGATGCCCGTATGTCGGTACTGGCCAAGAAGATGGGGCTTCACATCTATGCCTCGGCCAGCGACAAGCAGGCGGCGATGGACGGCTACAAGAGCAACGGACTTTTCACCTATACGCTGTTGGATGGACTGAACAACAACAGGCAGGCCGACAAATATAAAAACGGGAAGGTCAGCATTGTGGGGCTGGGCGAATATTCGAAAAAGATGACGATGAACCTCTCCAAACAGATCGGCCATGAACAGACCCCGCTCATCATAAACTTCGGGAAGGATAGCCCCTTATATACATTGCAATAATCATAGGCCCCGTGGCGAATTATTTTCCTTGCTATCCCATGTCAGATTCCACGAAAAAGAGCTATTTTAAGAGGTTCAAAAAATGACGAGACTATCAAAAGAAATAAGAAAGAGCCTTCTGGAGGAAGCGAAAGATTGGGACACCGCTGTTGCTAGAGAGCCTGTCGAGGATGTTCAAAAGCTGCTCGATGAGGCGGGGCCTTTTGAGGTTCCACGACCTGCCCCTCAGCCGGTCTCCCTTCGTTTGGACCCGTATGATATCTCAATGATCAAACGTTTTGCCCGCAAGAAAGGGGTTCCTCATACCCAGCTCATGGCCCTCTGGCTTCACGAAAAGATCGAACAAGAAAAGAAAGTTTCTGCTCCGGACTGAACTCTAATCGTCCATGAAGTATTATATCAAAAGCTGGATGCCCTTCAGGATCTCGTTCTTGAATGGCATATGTTATCTGCAAGATGTAGCTGAATAAGAATTAAGAAGATCAACTCTGTGAGAAATTACGTTGAAAGCACGTACTTTTGTGGAGGTGTAGAATGGAGCTTTTAGAGGCAATACGGTCAAGAAAATCAATTAGGGCCTTTAGGCCTGATCCGGTCCCTGAACGCGTCCTGACAGAACTTTTAGAGGTTGCAACCCGTGCACCTTCGGCTGTCAACCTCCAGCCATGGGAATTTTTTGTTGTGAGAGGGAAAACGCTCAAAGAGGTGAAGAGCGCCTATTTAGAAGATTATCGTCGTGGTGAATTACCTGATCCTGACATCCCTGTGGGGGATACGAGGGATATTGCACCTGTTCTTGAAGGTGTTTATAAGGAGCGCCAGGTGGCACTGGCAAAGCAGATATTTACCATAATGGGCATAACAAAAGCAAATAAACAAAAGGAATGGAGTGAAAAGATGATGCAGTTCTATGATGCACCTGCTGTCATTATTGTGGCTGTAGACAGAGCTTTGCAGAGCAACTGGCCGATATTGGATGTTGGTCTTGTCACCCAAAACATTGCCCTTGCTGCCCCGGAATTTAGTCTTGGCACCTGTATCATGCGTGCGATTGTTGACTATCCGAAGCACCTTAGAAAGATTGCAGAAGTTCCCGAATCAAAGCGGATTATGATCGGGTTAGCTATAGGGTATCCTGATTGGGAGCATCCAATTACCACTATACAAACAAATCGAGAGGAAATAGAAAATATTGTGACATTTGTAGGGCAGTAGTCAGTACGTTATGAAAGAATTTTGACAAACAAATATGAGCAAGACTCAGGGATGAAGATTATTGAGCTATCCGCTTGAATCAAGTGACAACATGATGTAGGGTTTTTGGGGAGTATTATAATGACTGGGGTTATAAAAAAGTTTTTTAAAGCGTGTTTGCTGGGAGTATTCTGTTCTATCTGTTTGCCTGTGATTGTTTTTGCGGATGATGCAACAGAACCAATACCTCAGGACAATATTACAGTTGGACCAATCCTCTCATATTTTTCCTATTCTGAATTCGACCAATCGGGGTTTTTGCTTATGGAGGAAACTGGAGTTCTATATGGGGCATTCTTGGACTACACGAGCAGCAGCAACAAAACCGGAGTTATGCTAAATGTACGGATCGAATACGCACAAGGTGGGCTCAACTATGACGGTCAACTTCAAGATGGGACTCCTCTGTCAGCGAGTACGGAAGATAAGCTTATTAAACTTCGAGGATTATTATTATCTGAAATGAAAGAAGGGGTTCATTTATACACAGGGGCTGGATATCATTATTGGAATAATATAATAAAAAGCTCGGCCGGATATGAAAGGGAAAGAAACTGGCTATATATTCCTATAGGTCTTCGATGGGTAAATATAAAGAAAACCATTCAAGCACATATAGAATATGATTATTTCTTGACAGGAAGCGCTATAAGCCATTTAAGCGATGTAGATCCTGGTTTTAATGACCCAGTAAATAATCAGAGAAAGGGAGTAGGGCTACAATTTAATATTGAAACAATAAAAGGATTTAATGAAAAATCACTGATGGGTGGTGGGATATATCTTGAACTCTGGTCTATAAATGAATCAGATATATCATCAGTCACTTACAATGGGACACTTATTGCTTATGGTGTTGAGCCAAAAAATACAATTGTCACTTTGGGTCTGTACGTAAAGTTCTAATTCATGCTGTCCACTGTTCATTGGTAAATGCGCTCTCCCAATTGCTCATCGAGAAGGGGTTGATAACGGAGCAGGGGTTCTTCACCAAGTTGAAGCAGGTGCAGGGTGAATGGGTTAGCAAGAGAAGGTTACGCCATGGATAAGATAGGGTGTTTTTTATTCGTGTATCTAGTCTATACTTCATCGGAAGTAAAGTGGCACATAACCTGTATTTTCATTTGTCCTTCCCTCACACAATATATTGATTTTTTCATCCTAAATCATTTCTGCGGACCACTACCCTTTCGCGAACCGACTGGGGTATTTATGGCAGTACCACGTCCAAGCAGCTAAAGAGATGCGGGGTTTAGAAATTTTTCCCCACGTTGAGAAAAAAAGAGATATCAGCGCCGGTATTTGAAGAGGCAAAGAAATCCTCTACTAACCCTCCTTGCACATATAATCCGGTTTTTGTCCGATAACTTACGCCCAGCAACGAATTCCATATCCTCCTATCCAGCATTTCAAGGCCCGTATCCTCAAATGGCCTGGTTATATAGTATAGCTGCATTAAACCTGAGAAACGCTCACTCAGCTTATACTCTGCTCCCAGCATAATCTCATAGAACGTCCTCAGCGAAACATCTGCTTGTTCGAAAGCCTGGCCTGGAAAGATAACGTCGGCATTCAAGTAGGCAGTTACCTTCTTAACGGTCTTTTGAAGCAGCAGCCCGAGCGCGTAATCCACCTCTCCGCTTCCAAATGCCCTGTCCTCATCCCCAGTCGGAATCTTAACAGAGAACCGGGCGCTCAGACAGGGAACACCTTCCCCCTCTTCCCATATCTTTCTTTTCACTCTCAACGAAAGATCCCCAAACCCCGAAGATCGTTCTTTGCCTTCAATAAAGGCCTTGTCATTCTTCTTGATAAAATACGTATAGGTATTGGTTCGTCCGTGTTGTCCTTCCTTCTCCCTTATATTTCTCGCAACATGGAAAAATTCTTCAAACTCCAGGATACTGTGGTCCATAAAGCCTCCGTAACCGTGAACATAGGGTATGGACATACCGGCTTCAAACCCTGAGGAGATCCCGTACTTTAATTCCATGCTGGTCCTAATCATTTCCATATTCATGGAACCGTAATAGGGATCCGATTTTCCCCACTGAAGCGTATTGGTACTGGCGGTGGTAAGGCTGAGTGAATACCTGCTTTCAGGCAAAGGTTCCGCCCTATCAGGGGTCGGTTGGAGAAACAGGAGTTGAATCGGGCTCTGGTTTACCATAGGGATTGGCCCTGATATTCTATTCCAATCGTCCATGGAATCCTTGCAGAATGCGTTTCCCGCATTGCTAAAAAGGAAAAAGCCAATGGAATAGATCACGAATCGCGAGGGCTTCAAACCGCGCTGTGCCCCTACATACAATTTCGTTGCCAGACTCTTGAATTGTTGAATCAAATCCATCAGTGATAGGTGAGGTGATAGTGATAGTGGATGAGAGAAATCGCTTTTTTTGTGATGCGCGTATAGGGAATTTCCCCTTGTATGTCAAGCAAAATTTGGCCTACCTCAAAGAATACAAGATGTACTAGAGTTTTCGAAGCTGATTTGGATGACACAATAATTCTATCGCAATTACATAGATGAGCCTCAACGGTAATCTTCCTTTCGGAAATCGCCGTGAGCAGCAGAAGCAGTTACTTTTATCCATCAGGTGATCACCCTCCACATCTTGTGGTTCCTATAATCAGTCTGAGGATTAGCTAAATGCTATGATTGGGGAAAATATAGGGACCGAAAAACTTTGAACTACCAAACCAAGTCTTCAATACAGCATTGATGGTTGTGGGTTTTGGGTTATGGCACGAAGTCATAAGCTATTGATCGGGTTAGCCAAGCACAATAAACGGACTATTTAGACTCTCAGCTCCTCCCTCCTGCCATTTTCTCTGAGTGAATGTTTCTTGATGAAATTGGGCGAGGGCCTTCTGTCTAATTCTTTAAAATGGAAACTGGGTTTAGGTGGATAGTTGTGCCCCAATCCCGCCAATTTGCCCCTTTTGGGGTAATAAATCCTTTAAAAACCTGTCTTGTATCTGGTCACTTTTAGACACTGCCATCCAATGAATTTCATAAAAGGTCCTTCACCACAATATAATGCAGGAATGTTGTGCTTTACACACAACGATAGTTTTCCTACACCCCTTCCCACAAAAAGGAAGTTCTTCAACTAACCTTTAAGGCTTCAAGCGTTTTTCAAGCTCTTCAAGCTGCAAGATATGCATGGTCTCAAATAATAGATAACTCTGAACAGGATAGCGTGAGCCTCCTTTATGGGTTGCCTCAAGTCCTGTTATTAGGTCATCTGCCTGAGATGCCGGTAGGCTAAACGCCATTTCGTGGTCCTGGGCGAGCCTCATCATCTGTGCCGGATTGCCATATATGACCACCACATCTGGGTCAAGTTTTGTCTTTGCAAGAGGGGATATATAAAGTTTTTCAAATCTATTTGGCTCCATTATGGTCATTTTCCGAAGAGTTTTTATAGCAGCATCTTTTGTCTCAAAATAAGCCATGCTCATAAGGTAATCTATTACTGCGTCTGGGCTTTCAGGCTCCCTCCACCCAAAGCTAATGAGTGCCGGGATACACTTTATGTCATCTTTTGTTACCCCTATAGACCATCCCCATCTCCGGGCAATATTTGTTGCCTGGCATACGGCAATCTTTATCCCCATACTTGAAGGCGTCGCTGTCTTTTCCGGGAATGCATCTCCCTTTTTCAGCAAATTCACCCCTAAAGGGAATGTATCCATCCTTAAATACCTCTCTAATTGCACGCCTTTTGCCTTCCATACATCTTGAGCCATAGCTGCCTCCTTACTGTTTTTCGTCTTTTCGGCGCTCCATCTCCTCCAGTATTAACTCTGTAGCCATCCTGGCAGCTGTACCAACAACCTTTGAGCAATGATCAAACATCTTAGCCTCCATGGCTTTTTCCAGCTCCGCCGGGTCATATAGATTAAAAGTTCTGCCCATGAGGCGCCTCTGGATATCATAGCACCGGCATGACCCATACTGTCCAACAAATCTGTTATGAAGATTCTTGACCAGTATATATGACCTCATAGGTTTCA
>Ga0307434_1000672_pt1 | contig 21412 bp, 21 predicted proteins | sample SalMarWE160220MG_FD_202156 | JGI IMG/M metagenome (GOLD analysis project Ga0307434, IMG submission 202156) | Salt marsh sediment microbial communities from the Plum Island Ecosystem LTER, Massachusetts, United States - WE1603-220 | ecosystem: Environmental > Aquatic > Marine > Intertidal zone >... | reverse complement strand
GACCGAATGTTGAGTGTAGAGAGTGCCTTGTTTGCCAACGTACCGGTGTTTGTAATGGAACCTTCATTAAGGACGGATAGCGTGCCACCGGATGCAATAATTTGGCCTTTATTTTGTAGCGATTGCTCCTCTACATCAAGGACTCCAAAGCCCTGGATAACGCCGGTGCTATTATTATCAAGAATCTGATCTGCCTCACACACCCCGCCATCTATGAAAACCTGTCCGATATTGCGGAAATAGGGGTTAGCGTAGAATTGAGCGGTGGGTTCAATCCTTATCTCGCCAGCATTTGTTGCATTGCCATATATCTCGCCGGACTCAGATTCCTGCAGGAAAGTAGCGCCAGCATGATTATCTAAATTTCCGACAATGCTTGATTGTCCGAACTCTATTTCAGCCCCTGTAGAATTCGTCACGTTACCGGCGATTGTAATGTCATCTTCAATGTAAAGCTCACCGTGGTTTGTCAGCCCTTCTACTTCGGCCAGGGTAAGCTTTGTCCAAGTTCTATATGGGCCGCTTTGCATTAGGCAAACAGCCCCGTAACAATCGAGTTTGTTAATAGTTCGGTTCTGCTGGAGCCAGACCAATACATCATCTACGCCGATGCTATTGCTGTCTATAATGACTACAAAGGTATCTGTGAGGGTATTGTCCGGCACAATATTCGGGTCCCAGTTACTTGCCTGGTCCCATTCCCCCGATGAGCCGCCGACCCAGTTTGAGTCGATGACGGCAGCTTGAACTTCCATAGCTGAAAAGCCTATTATTATGGCCATTAGCGTTAGCATTTTTCTAAACATAATTCATATTCCTTTCCTGTCTTTGTTAAAGTTGTTTCGGCGAGAGGTTTGAGGTTAATTTTGTATTATGCTGCTCATCATTCCTTCGTCTTTTCTTAATATTATATCAATTTTAGCTCTGATGTCAAGAAAAATGTGCCTTAAGCCGTTTTTTGACGATTAAGACTGTTTTTAATAAAATTACGCTTTGCTCTTGCAATTTCTGATGGAATCTATAAAATTGCGGTTTCTATGTAGTTTGAAAAAGAGTCTATAAACAGGAGTCAGGTATATGTCGAGAGTGTGTTACTTTACTGGTAAGCGTACTGTTTCAGGCAGAAGAATATCGAGACGAGGCAAGGCAAAATACCTTGGCGGTGTCGGGCGAAAGATAACCGGTATTTCGAAAAGAAAATTCAAGCCTAATATTCAAAAAGTCAGGGCTGTTATCGACGGCAAGGTGTGCAGGGTGAAAGTCTCTGCAAAGGCTATCCGAATGGGGCTGGTTCAAAAACCCCCGAAACGAAACTACAAGCCCGCTGAGGCGAAGTCGAAGTAAAAATTGGTTTCCCGGAGTATTAACCTGCGGCGAGGCTTGTTTCTGCCTCGCCTTTTACATTAGGTTTCTTTATGGATAAAAAAATCACCGAAGAACAGGTCAAAAAGGTGGCGAAGCTGGCCCGGCTGGACCTTACAGAACAAGAAGTGAAGGAATTCACGGCCCAGTTAGAGTCGATACTTCAATATATGGAAAAGATGAACCAGCTCGATACCGAAAACGTCGAGCCGTTGGCTCACTGCCTGCCAATCACAAATTGTTTCAGAGAAGATGAGATTAAAGAATCCCTTAATGTTAGCCAGGCCCTGGCTAATGCACCGCAAAGTGACGGACAGTTCTTCAAGGTCCCGAAGATACTCGATGACAGTTCGGGAGCATAAAATAAATTTATAAAATTAAGGTTTTAATTATGTGTGATATCTTGTCATTTTATAAATTAGAGTTTGAGCATTTAAGCAACGAAACCAGATTAAGAATAGGATTTCAAAATAGTATTATTAATTATGGATTACTTGTTTCAGGTGCTTTTCTAGGTATCTTTGGTTATGTTGTTAAAGACGACATAAAGGAAGTATTTAATAGCAGTAAATGCAGACAAATGTTGTATACATCAATGACCATATATATTTTGTTTATGTTTTTTTTTATTTGTTCATATATTCATCAAACGTTTAAAGCTATAGACGCCTACGAATGTATTCTAAGCCTAAAAAAACGGATTGAATTATATTTAATACAAAATGATTTAGTTATAGGAGGACAAATAAATTTATTATATTTCATAAATTGGAGAACCTTAGGTGTCAAAAGTGTGGCTCAATTAAAGAGTATCCATAAAATATTGGGAATACTTCAACCAGTTCCTTTGTATGCGCCTCCTTTTATTTCTATTTTATTTTTATTCATATTGGGAGGTTATCTCATTCCAGTTGTTTGTCTAATTATCTTAGTAATTTTAGTTGATTTACATTGGCACGCATTAAATCCATAATTTTTTTAGAATGACAATGAAAAAGATAACTGCGAGACAATTAAGAGACGAGATAGCAGCAGGGCGGATTAGAAGCTCTGATGTCACCGAGAGCGTTTTTGCAGATATTGAAAAATACGAACCGACAATAGGGGCGTATATCAGCATTTTCAAAGAGCAGGCCCTCGAGCAGGCAAAGAGAGTCGATAAGAAAATTGCTGAAGGCCAAAGCGCAGGAAAGTTAGCCGGTGTTCCTGTCGCGATAAAAGATAATATGTGCACAACCTTCGGGGCTACGACCTGTGCGTCGAAGATATTAGAGAATTTCAAATCGCCTTATAATGCGACGGTAGTTGATAAGCTGCTTGCTGCGGATGCGGTTATAATCGGCAAGACCAATCTGGACGAGTTTGCTATGGGCTCGAGTACTGAGAATTCCGGCCTGAAGCGAACCGTCAATCCCTGGGACACAGCCAGAGTTCCCGGCGGCAGCAGCGGCGGCTCGGCTGCGGCGGTTGCAGCGGGATTGTGCTTTGCCGCCCTGGGTTCAGATACCGGCGGCTCGATACGATTGCCTGCCGATTTTTGCGGTGTGGTTGGATTGAAACCGACTTACGGCCGAGTGTCGAGATACGGCCTTGTTGCGTTTGGCTCAAGCCTTGACCAGATAGGACCTATTACAAAAACGGTAGAAGACTGCGCTTTAATGATGAATGTCATCACCGGATACGATGAAAAAGACAGCACAAGCGTTGACGAGAAAAATGCTCGGCTGCCAGACTATCTTGAAAAACTCGATGAACCGGTAGAGAATCTGAAAATTGGCGTAACTCCGCAATTCACCTCCGCGGCTAAACCGCAGGTAAGAAAGGCGATTGAGGCAGCCGTTGAATTATATAAATCCGGCGGTGCTGAAATCATAGAGCTTGAGATGCCGCACCTCGATTATGCCATCGCTGCATATTACATAATAGCTACCGCAGAGGCATCCAGCAACCTCGCCCGGTATGACGGTGTTCACTACGGTCATCGAACGCCGAACCCGGGTGATTATATTGAAGTATATACGAAGTCACGTGCTGAAGGTTTCGGGCAGGAAGTTAAAAGGAGAATTATGCTCGGCACTTACGCTCTTTCGAGCGGTTACTACGATGCATATTATCTGAAGGCGTTGAAGGTGCGAAATCTGATACGGGGCGACTTTACGCGGGCTTTCGAAAAGTGCGATTGCATTATGATGCCGGTCTCACCTGCTACGGCCTTTAAGCTCGGCGAGAAAACGACCAACCCTCTGCAAATGTATCTTGAGGATATCTACACGATTGCGGTGAACCTGGCGGGCATACCGGGTATCAGTATTCCGTGCGGTTTTGATGATAAGAATCTGCCCATCGGCCTGCAGGTTCTTTCGCCGACATTTACGGAAGATAAATTATTGCGAATAGCAAGGATGTATGAATTAAAAACAGAATGGCATAAAAGAAAGCCTGTTATGAAAATTTGATTTAACCATGAAAAGGATTGATTAACCACGAATTAACACGAAAATATTATTAAGGAAAAAGATAATTTAGCCACGAATGAACACGAATGGACACTAATGGATTATAATTGATTTAGTTTTGCTCTTGAATGAATGAGAACGAAAATATAATTTATAAAGAACTTTCTTATAAAATCATTGAATTGGCATTAGAAGTGCATAATGAGCTTGGTTGCGGTTTTCTGGAAAAGGTTTATGAGAACGCCCTGATGATGCTGCTTGACAGAGAAAAGATAACTGCCAGACAGCAAGCTCAAGCAGATGTTTATTTTCAGAACAAAGTTATAGGTCAATATTTTGCGGACATTCTGGTAGAAAACAAGCTAATACTTGAGCTAAAAGCAACTGATGTTATCACAAATATCCATACCGCTCAGGTGTTAAATTATTTACGGGCTACAAGACTTAAGCTGGGTCTTATCCTGAATTTTGGTAAACCAAAGTTCGAGTATAAAAGGCTGGTTTTTTAATTAGGAGAAAATGAACGCTACTTGAAGGTATAATTGGCCACGAATGAACACGAATAAACACAATAATTCTGTTTCAGTAGCACACCCAATCAAAGATTTTAGGGGAAAATTTAAAGAGTGGAAAAACATGCTTTTGGGAAAAGATCAACACTCAATTCGTAACCAAGTTTATGATATGATATTTGATTGTGCCATTTTTCAGTGCATAAATGAGTCAAGAAAATATGCCGCAATAGATGACAAAGGCGAAATTAAACAAAACAAGATAATGCGTTATTTTATAAATCAGTCTTTTTTTAAAACCCAACTGCTGTCGATAAGGAGACTTGTAGATAAAGACTTCAATAGAGTACGAAGAAATAAACAATACACAGTTTATTCGTTGTATAACTTAATTGAAGATATGAAAAAGAATGATAGTTTATTAACCAGAAAAAACATTCTTGCCTTTCATAATTTGCCGTATGATTACGAAAGAGCGTTGGCAGACTTTAAAAGAAACACAGGTTATACAAAAGGGATTTTTGTTGTACCTAAAGAAATAGCTTCCTCTGAAGATATTCATAGAAGAATAGATTCTATGGCGGGAATAAGCGATGGTAAAAGAAGCCCTGAAGACCTGGTTCCTGATAATATTCTCAAACGGTTTGATAACAAATTGAAAAGTATTGAGGAATTGTGCAAATATGTAAACAAGTTTATTGCACATGCTGCCATACCTGAAAGCAGAAAGGTGATTAAGGACGACGAAATCAAGGAAGCATTAGGCAAGGTTTTAAATGCTCAAAGGATTATATGTGAGACAGCAAGTTTTATAGGAAATAATTTGTTATTTTGCGGTTTCGGTGAATTTTTACCACCTCCTCGATTAGAACAATTTGAATATCTCGACGAGCCTATATCCTCAGAAGAAACTATAGAGAAATTACGAGAAACTTGGAAGAAATACTGGTTAAAAACGCAGCGGTGGAACATATAGTAGTGTGGATGATAAATATAAAATCGAGTATATTTGTGTTTATTTGTGTTTATTTGTGTTCATTCGTGGCTAATTTAATGTTTTTTAATTTGTGTTTATTTGTGTTCATTCGTGGCTGATATAAAGTATATTTAGTTAGTGTTTATTCGTATTCATTCGTGGCTAATTAAAATGGCAGAGTTAAAGTATAAGGTTATAGTTGGTCTTGAGATTCACGTTCAGTTGTGCACGCAGAGTAAGATGTTCTGCGGCTGTGCGCTGAGCTTTGGTGAGCCGGCGAACAGCAGGGTGTGTCCGGTGTGTATTGGTATGCCGGGTGTGCTGCCGGTAATGAATAAGAAGGCGTATGAATATTCCGTGCTGACCGGTCTTGCCCTTAACTGCAAAATCGCGAGATTTACCAAGTGGGACAGGAAAAGCTACTATTATCCCGATTTGCCGAAAAATTATCAGATAAGCCAGTACGATTTGCCGCTGGCCAGTGACGGCTTTATCGAGATACCGCTCAAGGATGGGACAACAAAGAAAATCAGAATCATCAGGGCGCATCTGGAGGAGGATGCGGGTAAAAATCTGCATACAGCCGAGGGCTACTCACAGGTTGACCTCAACAGGACAGGCACACCTCTTTTGGAAATCGTTACCCAGCCGGATATGAACAGCGCCGAAGAGGTGAAAGTGCTGGCTGTTGAGCTGCAGCGGATTGTCAGATTCCTGGGTGTATCGGAAGCGGATATGCAAAAAGGGCATATGCGTTTCGAACCGAACGTCAATCTTATTATCACAAAGGACGGCAGAGAATATAAAACACCAATCACCGAGATAAAAAACCTCAATAGTTTCCGTGCGCTTGAAAGAAGCATCGAATACGAAATTAACAGGCAAATTGATAATTTTTCAGAGACCGGCGAAGTAATGCAGATGGGTAATAAGACGACCCGCGGCTGGGACGATGAGAGGCAGGTTACCGTTTTGCAGAGGGAAAAAGAGGAGGCTCATGATTACAGGTATTTTCCTGAGCCGGACTTATTGGCGGTGAGGCTTGACGATAAATGGCTTGAGGAAATCAAATCCCGGCTGTGTGAGCTTCCTTTACAGATGCAGCTAAGATTCGTAAAGCAATACCAGTTAAGCAATTATGACGCTGAGGTATTGACGGCGGAGCGTTCGACCGCGCAGTTTTTTGATGAGGTGGTCAAAAATGGAGCGGACCCAAAAAGGGCCTGCAATCTTATTACTCAGGTCGGCCTGAAGCTCGCCAGAGAGGCGGCAAAGACAATTGGAGAGCTCGGATTGGCGGCGGAGCAGGTTGCTGAGCTGGCAAAACTGGTGGAATCGGGGCAGGTAAACGCCACCGCAGCGAATAATATTCTCGAGCAAATGCTGAAAACCGGCAAATCGGCCCAGAAGCTGGCTGAAGAGCTTAATCTTCTTCAAAAAAGCGACGTTGATGAGATAAAGGCGGTTGTTATGCAGGTCCTCGCTGAAAATCCTCAGGCCGTTGAGGATGTGAAGAAAAACCCTAAAAAGAGCCAGAAAGCGAAGGGTTTTTTGTTAGGACAGGTTATGCAGAAAACCAGGGGCAGTGCGAATCCTAAGCTCGTTTCCCGGATTCTGGACGAAAATCTCACCTGATGTATTTTCTGTGTGTAAGATTGAACTTTCGAAATAAATGTAATAGCTGGTGATAGAAGAAGGAAGACAAAAAATTATTGAAAAATTTAATAAAAATTCAGTAAACTTCCGATAACATTAACTATAGAATAAAAATAAACGTGTCTGAACGACAGGGCAGGCATAGAGTCGGTCAAGTGGAAATCGGCCTTGGGGGCGACACACATGTTTGAAAGAGGGTGAAGCCGCTTGAGGTTGTTGTCCGAGTTGCCTTTGCCGAAGCATGGAAGTAATGTTTAATAACTCCTTGTGATTCGGTTCGCCGAGGAATTAGTAGCGAGGATGTGGGTCGCGATGCTGTAAGGGAGTCAGCCTTCGGTAGGGGGAGTATTTGTATATCTATCTATCATAGACGAATTTAATAAAATATTTTTCTAAAATACGTTTTTATTTTCAGAATTAGCCTTTTCCGATTTTATTTTCAGTACCTTCAATGATTCTTTTTATATTTGGCTGATGACGAAGGATTACCATCACGGCTATCGCCGTTGCCGCCAGCAATAAAGGCCAGAGTTTGTTAAACTGCCAGCTATCTTTAAAAATTATTATCATTGCCAGGCAAAGCGGAAAAGATATAGCTGCCGTAATCGAGGCTAACGATACGTATCGTGACAGTAAGGCAACGATTACCCAGATTGTAATGGCAACCGCTGCACAAGCTGTATAGTAAGGCCACAATCCTATCGCTGCTCCGAAACTTGTAGCTACACCTTTGCCACCCTTGAAACCTAAATAAACCGGAAATATATGTCCCAGAATCGCCGCCGCTCCGACTGCGAGACATCCGAAGAGCTGGGTAATATTGGCATCGGGACCGGATAATCTTGTTGCGAAGAGCATAGGTACCATTCCTTTAAGGACATCGAGTAGAAAGCAAAAATATCCCCATCTTTTGCCCAATGCTCTCGATAAATTGGTTGCTCCAATGTTGCCGGAACCTATCTTGCGAAGGTCTTTGCCGTGTGCTTTTGCAAATATCAGGGCAAAAGGGATTGCACCGACAAAATAAGAAACAATTATTAGAATCAAAAATTTCATTTTTTGCCTTTGCTTTCCAATATTTTTTCGTACAGATTCAATAATTGTTCAGCCGCACGGTTGACGGAGAGCTGCTCTTTCAGTTTATCTTCAATTATAGCCTTGCTCGCTCCTTCAATTGTTTCGGTGTTCGTAAAATATAAAAGTGCGTCTGCCAGAGCTTCGATATCCTCCGGCTGCTCTATAATTCTGCCGTGCCTGTTATTTGTTATTAGCTCGCTTGCTCCGTTAAACCTTGTTGTTATCACCGGCTTATCGGCAGCTAATGACTCGAGTGTAAATCTGCTCGAAGGGTCATAGAATGTCGCAAGCACCGCTGCATCCGATACGGCAAAGACATTCGCCATATGCCTGACCTGGCCGAGAAACACTACCTTTTCAAAAACACCGAATCTTTTAGCGAGATGTCTGAATTTATGGATTTTGCCTTTACCCGCAACTATTAAATATGCCGGCTTAAACTCTTCTTTTTCACTTGCCAGAGAAAATGCTTCTAACAGAATCCCCAGTCCCTTCAGCCTGAAGTTGTTCGCTGCAAACAGGAAAAAAATCGGATTATCGGCTTCGGTAATGCGAAGACTGGCGAGAATCTGCGAGCGAAGCGCGTCAGCAGCATGTTTTTCGGCTTTTGTATCAGTTTTCACACCGTTGGGGATTATTACGAGCCGTTCATCCGGAACATTATAATATCTTCTGAATTGCTCTGCGACGTAACCGGAAAGGGCGGCGATGATTGGCCCGTTGTTGTTTTCGCACAATCTTTTTTCAGCCCTGTAAAGAGCAGCCCTGCGCAGATTGGCGAATGCGGACAGTTTTTTGTAAGTTGTAATCGATTTGTTTTGGTAGCTTTCGGCGTTACGTTTGATAGCTTCGGGAAAGCTGCCGCCTCGCGGCTGATATATATCGGCAAACTCAAACGGAAGAAAGCTGTGAATTATATCGTAATGATTTTGATTGAGAAATTCCTTCAGGGTATTTTCAAAGCGGCTGAGTGTTGTTCGTTTGCCGCCTTTGTCCGCACAAAGAAAATAGATATTTTTATGTTCTGTTTTTTTACCCGCACCTTTTGCTGCAAGAATGTCAACGTCAAGGGCCAGTCTTCTCAGGGCTGCCTGCAATTCGAAAACGCTCCTCTCGGCTCCGCCGAGCCCTGTATCAGCACGCTCTATGATTAGTGCAACCTTCATAATGTCTGCTCTTTTTTCAGTTAGTTCTCGAATGGAGCGATTCTGTTGTGCTTTTTATCATGCTTTGCCATACGCCGGACCTTGTTCTTTATCTTTTTTATAACCGACTTATCATTTCTGTTCAGTCTTTTTTTGCCGGTAAGGCTTAAAAAAAATCGAAGCCGGTCTGTCCTCGAAAAGTATTTGCCCGGCGCCGAGTAATGAAGCTGTGCCAAATCTTTTATTCGAAACCGCTTTCGTAATAATAACGGCCTGAACGCTCGTGCAAGGTCGATGAGGTAAAATTCGCCGCTGTCGTTGTAGAATATATGGCTGAAATAAAGGTCGCGATGGCGGTAGCCGGTCTCGTGGATTTTTTTTACGAATTTTGCGAGCTGGTTAATAAAATTCCTCTTTTGCCGCAGTTTCTCTGCGTTTTTTTGGCCTTGAAAACAATCGGGCAGCTTTCTTTCGAGCGATTCGGCATCGGCTATTTTTTCGGTGATGCAGAAGCTTCTTTTTTCGAGAAGAAACCCGAACTGCTCGCCAAAGCATACAGGCCGGGCCGTGTTTATACCTTCGGAGGAAAGTTCGTTTGCCACGTCGAAGTCGAATGATGCGCAGCTTTTGCGTCCGCGTCCGGCCAGCCAGTTCTTGAGCTGCACCAGAACAGGTGGTTTGCTAAAGCGTTTCAAAAAAAATGTTTTTGCCGGTGTGGCAGTCTCGAATTGTAAACGGCTTCGATAATCTGCGAGATTGCTCTTTTTTAATTCTTTGCCGCCGGAGAAACTAAAAACAGCTTCGATATTCGTCAGGCCTAATTGCCGCAGTGTCTGTTCGTACTCCGAATCGATGAGAAAAGAATACGATAGTTTTTTAAAATTTCGCCTGCTCATTTTAGCTCTCTTTGGTCAGTAACCTCTCAGCAGCTTCAAGTACCGTATCAACCGAAATTGATTCCATACATATATGTTGTTGTTTTTTACATACCGGCCTGGCACAGGGTGCGCAATCGGCACTGCCGACGATTTTTATCTCGTTTTTGTAACCTGTTTCTGTCCAGGCAGGGTCGTTCGGGCCGAAAAGTGTTATAACCTTGCTCTTTAACGCTATTGCTATGTGACGAGGACCGGTATCATTGGTTATTACGAGCTTCGAGAGAGAAAAAAGTGCCTTTAACTCGCCCAGATTCACAGAACTTTCGCCGAGGTTTATCAGGTTATGTTTACTGAGGCTGCAGATTTGTTCTGCAATCCTTCTTTCAGCAGCATCTGCCGAGATAGAAACAACAATCCTTGCATCATATTTATCAACTAAGCTGTCCGCTGTTTGTGCGAATCTTTCGGAAGGCCAGCATTTACTCGGCCCGAAAGCTCCGCCCGGAACGAGTATAACGACAGGCTTTGTGTTATCTGTCAATTCGGGCAGTTTCTCTAATAATGTTTTTTTGTCGTCGTCTTTTATGTGAAGTTCTATTCGCCTGTCGGTTGTGTCACATCCAAGCTGCGATGCAAGTGCTAAATAGTAGTCAATCATCGGGGCAGGCATATATCGGCCGTCAGGTAATTTCGCAGGGTAGAGCTTTTCTGTGAGCAGAAAGCCTCGTCCATCCCTGCTGTAGCCTGCCCTTACGGGTATCCTCGCAAGAAAGCACGCAAGCGCGCAGCCGAAGGAATTTTTAAGGAGTATCGAATGTGTGAATTTGTATTGCCTCAGTTTCTTTACAGCTTCGAAAAGGGTGCCTGTTTTACTGACAATCCATTTATCATTGAAGCGGCAGGGCGAGAGTATCTGTTCGACGACCCCGTTACTGAAAAACGTGATTGACGAGCCGGTGAATTTTTCGCGGATAGCTCTTAATGCCGGCGTGCAAAGGATGGCGTCGCCCATCGGCGATGGAAGCCAGATTAAAATTTGCTTTTCCTTTTCAGACATTTTCTTAAGGGCAAAATGGTAAAACGAAGGAGGCTGAGTCGAAGCAGGCGCAGCATGCCAAAGGTTATTTTCTGTCACGCATTATATAGAACGACAGGGTCATCAGTTGAACAACCGCTGCAAAGCCGAGGGTGATTAAGATAAGCTCGTTATTCCTGTTCGGCTCCATCAGCAGCCACACGCTTAGCAGCAGGCAGAATACCACAACTATTTGAAATACACCGGCTGTTAGTCTTGCCAGAGAAAACTCACCGTATCTTTCTGTGCGCTGCATTGTTTTAAGCTCCTTCAGTACTCCATCGGGTAATTGGTCTGGATTTGCCTGTGCGTCGGCTTTATTGCTCGGCATCTGCTCTGCGTTCGGCTTCTGTTCTTCTGTGCTCGGTATTGGCTTTGTTGTTACCTCTTCTCTGACAACAGGCCTGCGCCGGGAAATTCTTTTCCTGACCGGCTCTTCGAGTCTTTCTTCGTTATTGCTCGCCTGAACCACAGCGGCTCTTTTGACCTGGCTTCTGGCCGGCAGGCGGCGGTGCTTTTTTATGATATTTATTGCTTCTTTCATATTCACCGCCTGGAAGTCCGGCTGATGCCCCTTTGTTCTTATCTGGATCAGACGTGAGCGTTTGATTATGAGTATCGTCCTGCATCCGGCTCGCTGACCCGCTTCAATGTCACGGTCGCTGTTGCCGATAAGCCACGACAGGCTCAAATCAATATCCATTTCCCTCGCCGCCTTTAATATCATACCGGGATTCGGTTTTCTCTCGTCGCTTTCAATGCGGTATTTTTGTATCACACCGTCCGGATGATACGGGCAGTAATAAATCCCGTCGAGCTGAGCTCCCTTGACGCTTAACAGTGTTTGAAGCCTCTGGTGAATGTCACCGAGTGTCTTCTCGGTGATTATACCTCGCGCGATTGCCGACTGGTTCGTTACGACAATAAGCTTGTAGCCCATATTTTTCAGCTCAACGAGGCTCTTGGCGACGCCTTCCAGCAGCCTGACCTGGTCGGGATGATTAAGGTAGCCCGGGTCCGTTATTAAAGTGTCATCCCGGTCTAAAAATATCGCTCTATCCGCCATAATATTTATTTCAGTTTTTTAATTTAACTAAAACTTTCCTCTACTATCTGGCATATTATATGATAAGCTATCGTGTGAATCTCCTGGCTTCGGGCCGTTGATTCATCCTGTGCGCAAAAACATATATCAGCCGCTCTTTCAAGCTCACTGCCGGTTTTGCCCGTGAAGGCTATTACCGTTGCCCCTTTTTCTTTTGCGAGTTCGGCAGCAGCGACGACATTTGACGAGCTGCCGCTTGTCGAAATAGCCCACAGTATGTCATCTTTTTTAACCAGGGCCTCTACCTGCCTTGTGAATATCTTTTCATAACTGTCATCGTTTGCGATTGATGTTATAAGCGAAGTATCGGTTGTCAAAGCCGTCGCCGGCAGTGCTTTGCGTTCTTTCTCGAAGCGGTTAACAAGCTCTGATGCTATGTGCTGGGCATCCGCCGCCGAGCCGCCGTTGCCGCAGATATAAACACGTCCGCCGGACTTTATAGATTTTATTAGTGCCTCGGCTATGCGGACAATCACTTGCGTACCGCTTTTCTCAAACTCGGCAATCATCTGTTTGTGTCTTCCGATGACCGCTTCAATTTTTTCCCGTGTCTTCTGTTCCATTAATTTTCTTCGCAAAGTGATTTCATTTTTTCAATCGTGGCTGTTGTGCTTTTGCCCTCGACGAGCGGTGCCAGCAGCACCTTGCCGCCGTAACTTTTTACACATTCCGCACCGACGACGCCTTTTTGCTCCCAGTCTTTGCCTTTAATTAAGACGTCAGGCCTGATTTGCTTAATCAGGCTGAGCGGGTCGGCCTCGTCGAACATTATAATATAATCAACCGTCTCAAGCGCCGCCAGCACGGCAGCTCTGTCATATTGATTATTAATCGGCCGGTCACTGTCTTTAATCATTCTTACCGACTTGTCACTGTTAAGCCCGACCACAACGACATCGCCATTTGACCTGCAGAATTTCAGGTATTCGATATGCCCGATGTGCAGCACGTCGAAGCAGCCGTTGGTAAATACGATAGTCTCGTTTTGTTTACGCCGCAGGCTCAATTCAGCCGTCAGTGACTCAATTGTTCGCAGCTTGCCGCTCTTGCCGCGGTTTTGTGCGATGATTTCATTGATGATTTCTTCGATGGTAACGGTTGCGACGCCGAATTTTTCAACCTCGATGCCTCCTGTGATATTTGCAAGCTGGACAGCGGTTTTGTAATCGCAGCCGGTGGCCAGCGCCACTGCAACCGTTGCCAGGACCATATCGCCCGCTCCGGTGACATCATAGACGTTTCTCGGCCGTGTCGGGATAAGCTCACTTGTATCTTTTGTTTTCAGGTAAGAGCCTTCCTTGTCGAGCGTGATTATGACGGCATCGAGATTCAGTTTTTCGGCGAGCTGTCCAGCGGCCTTTTGATAGTCGCTTTCATTTTTCAGCTCGAAGCCGACGGCAATTGAGGTTTCCTGCCGGTTGGGAGTGATGACCGAAGCGCCTTTGTATTTCGAGTAATCGGCGGTTGATGAAGGGTCAACGACGATTTTTTTGCCGGCATTTTTTGTCTGCTTCATAAGAGAGCGGCAGAATCCTTCTGTCAGAAGGCCTTTATTGTAATCCTGCAGACATACGACATCGGCCGATTGAATTTTTTCTTTAAAAAGAGAAATGAGCTTTTCAGCCTGCTGCTCAGTGACAGGCTCGGTGGATTCGGAATCGATTCTGAAGAGCTGCTGCTGGTGGCGATGCTGTGCCAGGCCGATGAGCCTGTGTTTGCAGATTGTCGGCCGCTCGTCTGCTGTTACGATACCTGCGGTGTCAACGCCGGCATTTGATAAAAGCTGTTTCAATATTTTTGCATTTTCATCGTCACCGACGATACCGATGCAGAACACTTTAGCTCCCAATGTCGCCAAATCGACGGCGACCGAGGCTGCTCCGCCGCATCTGGTTTTTATATCCCTAACCTTCAAAACAGGCACGGGTGCTTCCGGGCTTATTCTTTCAGCGTCGCCGAATGTGTAGATATCGAGCATAAAATCGCCGACAAGAATAACCTGCGGCGAGCCGAGGTTCGTTACGGTTTTTAACAGCTTCTCATACAATTTCGATTAGCCTTTCTTTTTGCAGCTTATTTCTTCAGGATTGTAACACTCGCAAGCTTTTCTATCAAGTCTATAAACTGCTTAATTGCTGAGGTGAATTGAATCTGTATTTTCAAAAATGCCAGGGGCAGCAGGGCTGATGTTTCAAGATAGGTAATTTTATTCCAGTCTTTTTCGGTTGTAAGAATAATTTCCGAATTCAGAGTCTCTGCGGTTCTGCAGATTTGGTCTAAATCACTGCGGCTGTAGTGGTGATGGTCGTTGAAAAATTTTATTCTTATCAGCTTCGCTCCGAGGCTTTCAATTAATCCGGCAAAAGATTCGGGATTTGCGATGCCGCAAAAGGCATAGACTTTTTTACTTTGCAGTTTATCTGCCGGCTGTTCGCTTCCGTCTTTGTATTGAATTGAGACCGGCTGATGTACTGACCTTGCAATTGTTATGTCCGGCTTAATTTTGCAGATTGTGTTTTCAATTTTTTCAATTTTTTCGTCGGGCATATTTTCGCAGTGTGTGATGACAACGGCATCCGCTCTTTTTAAGCATTTCAGCGGTTCGCGAAGCAGACCTGCCGGCAGGATTTTGCCGTAACCGAAAGGCTCCGTCGCATCGATTGTTACTATGTCGAGGTCTCTGTCGAGCCTTCTGTGCTGAAAGCCGTCATCGAGTATGAGCACTTTACTGCCGAAGTTATTGACAGCGGTTTTTGCTCCGCTCACGCGGTCGGGATTTACTATTATTTTTGCATCGGGACAGTTAGCGGCGAGCAGTGCAGGCTCATCTGTTTGAATATCACTTGTGCCGGTTTTGTAGCCTCGTGTCAGGATGGCGGGATTGATGTTTTTTTCCCGCAGGAAATTGTATAGCCAGATAACCAGGGGAGTTTTGCCCGTTCCGCCCGCTGTGATATTGCCGATGCTGATAACAACGGCTTGTGCACGGCGGCTCTTGAACACTCCTCTATCATACAGGAAATTGCGGACCCTTACACCTGCGGAATAGCCGACAGCCGCTGCTGACAGAAAAAAACGCATAGTCGCCGCAGCAAAATCCCGCTTTTGGCCTGAAATTACCTGGCGATAGTATCGCTGATTCAATTATAGAGCCTCTCACTTCTTTTCATTTGTAAGGCTAAATAGTAAATGGATATGCAAAATTAGTCAATTATAAACAAAAAAGGCTGCTGCACCGTTTTGTGCGGCTGGATTGTCGGATTATATCTTTGGCAGGGGGCAAAAAATGCCGGCCTGAAAAAATTCATATTTTTCTTGACTGTATGGTCAATTGACCATATAGTATGGCAGAAATTTTTGAGCTGGTAACTAATGGAACCACTTACCGAAAAACAGAAAGGAGTGCTCGATTTTATCGCGGACAGGCTGCGGGAGAACAGCCCGCCCAGCCAGAGGGAAATCGCCGGCCATTTCGGACTGACACAGAACGCCGCATACCAGCTCGTCCGCTACCTGAAGAAAAAAGGCTACCTCGCTGACACGGGCGGACACCGGGGACTGAGACTTTCTGAGCGGTATATTAAAAAAATCCGGCACATCGAAGGCACACCAATCGTCGGACGTGTTGCTGCGGGTCGGCCGAGCCTCGCAGAGGAAAATATCGAAGGCTATATCCAGCCGGAAAGAGTATTCGGACGCGGCGAGAACGTCTTTATCCTGAAAGTTGCCGGTGACAGTATGGTTGATGAGGGTATTATGGACGGCGATTTTGTCGTGGTCGAGCCGGCTGTGGAAATTAAAGACGGACAGATTGCGGTTGTTATGCTCGACGGTGAGGCAACGGTAAAAAAAATATTTATCAGGAAAAATCGGATAGCACTGAAGCCCGCCAACAGGACCGCAGGGTATAAAACTAAGTATATAAAGCGAAGCGAGACAAATGCACATATAATCGGTAAGGTAATAAGCTGTTTCAAATTGCTTGGCTGAGTTGGCTGTAAAATGACTGCTGAAATTTATATTGGAATCGCAGGCTGGTCGTATCCCGACTGGAAGGGGATTGTCTATACGGACCCGAAGATTGACAAGCTCGAATTCGTGAGCGGCTTTGTCGATTGCATAGAGATTAACAGCACGTTCTACGCACCGCCCCTTGAGAAAAATACCGAATCCTGGCTCGACAAGACCGCAAAGAGAAAGGATTTTTTCTTCACCGCGAAGCTGCACCGCGACTTTACACACGAGGGTAAAATCGAGCCGGAAATGGTCAGGCAGTTTCACACAGGTCTTGAGCCTATGCTCGATGCCGGAAAATTAAAAAACCTGCTCGTCCAGTTCAGGTACGATTTCGACGATAGTCCGCAAAGCCGTGAGCATCTTGCCGGCATCGTTGAAAATTTTGCCGGGCCTTTCAATCTGGCGGTAGAGGTAAGGCATAAATCCTGGGAAAGGCCGGACGCACTTGAATTTCTCGAGCGGCTCGGCGTTACCGTCTGCAATCTCGATTACCCGACGACCTACAACTCATTCGATTTGCAGCATTGCACCATTGGAAAGGGCGGCTATTTCAGGATGCACGGCAGGAACGCCGAGAACTGGTTCAGCAAGGCCGGCAGAGACCAGACCTACGATTATTACTACAACGAAACCGAGCTCAGCGGCATAAAGAGCAGAATCGATGAATTATCAAAGGCCTGCGAATATCTCGTTGTTATCGCCAACAACCATTACAGAGGTGCCGAGCTCGCGAACGCTATCGAATTGAAATCTCTTGTTACAGGCCGCAAGCGAAAGGTCCCCGAAGGACTTTTGGGGACGTATCCGCGGCTCGAAAAAATCGCGATAAAACAATCTTTGTTTTAACAGCAGAATGGTGCAGTGGAAATGAGCGTTGACAAAATCTATCAGCCTGTGCGCACAGCAGAATACTGTCAGCCTTTATTTATCGCTGATGTGCCCGCGGGTTTTCCGTCGCCTGCCGCCGATTACGAGCAGTCGCCTCTCGATTTGAACAGCTACCTTGTCAAAAATCCGCCTGCGACGTTTTTCGTCAGGGCCGCCGGCGACTCGATGACAGGCGCAGGTATCCACTGCGGTGACATCCTCGTTGTCGATAGGAGCATCGAGCCGGCAGATAAAAAAATCGTAATCGCCGTTGTGAACGGTGAGTTTACCGTCAAGAGAATAAGAATCGGGGCGGGCAAAATAATACTGGAAGCTGAAAATGAAAACTACCGCAGCACACAGATTACCGCGGATATGGAATTTGAGGTCTGGGGCGTTGTTACCGCCGTCCTGCATAAGTTATACCCTTAAGGGCAGTAAATTCCCGCGAGTAAGGTTATAATTCATCGTTCTCAGGTTAGTTACCCGCGGACTAAAGGGAAATTTCAATTGGGGCCCGTTTATGAAACCGGTTTTTGCACTTGTCGATTGTAATAATTTTTATGTCTCCTGTGAGCGGGCCTTTAATCCCCGGCTTGCAGGCCGCCCCGTTGTCGTATTGTCCAACAATGACGGCGTCGTCGTCGCTCGCTCAGATGAGGCAAAGGCCCTCGGTATCGCAATGGGCGTACCAGCCTTTAAGGCAGCGGACATACTCGAAAAAAATAATGTGCAAATCTTCTCTTCCAACTACACCCTTTATGCCGATATGTCCGACCGCGTAATGCAGACCCTCTCGACGTTTACGCCCGAGATTGAGATTTATTCGATTGACGAGGCCTTTTTGAATCTGGCTGCCCTGTCGCAAAATCCACAGGATTGCGCCCGCCGTATCAGGGCGACCGTCAAAAAATGGACTGCAATGCCCGTCTCAATCGGTATAGCGCGCACTAAGACCCTCTCGAAAATCGCAAACAGAATCGCGAAAAAATCGCTGGCTGCCGGCGGCGTCTTCGATTTGACTAATGCCGGTGACATCGATGCTCTGCTGGGGACAATCGCCGTTGAGCACATCTGGGGCGTCGGAATAAGGACCGCAATAAAACTAAAAGGAGCGAAAATCAAGACAGCCCTCGATTTGAAAAACGCCGACACGTACTGGATTAAAAAAAAGTTCGGCGTCGTCGGACTGCGAATGGTATATGAGCTAAGAGGCGACGTCTGCTACAGTCTCGAAGAGAATCCGCCGGCCAGAGGACAGCTCGTCGTCTCCCGTTCTTTCGGCGAGCCTGTCGGTGACGTCGAGAAGCTCAAAGAAGCTGCTGCTGCATTCGCCGTAAGGGCCGGCGAAAAATTGAGGCAGGAAAAACTGTTCGCGAACCTGATTTCGGTCTTTGTTACTACCAGCCGATTTATCAAAAACAAATACTTCAACTCACAAACGGCCTCTTTCGAGGTAGCAACAAACGATACAGCAGAATTGATACGTGCCGCCTGTTTGTGTGTTGAAAAGCTCTATCGAAAGGGGTGCCTGTTTAAGAAGTGCGGCGTTGTTCTGCACAGCCTCGTATCTGAAAACCAGATTCAGCACAATCTTTTCGACACCGCCGACAGGGAAAAATCGAAACGGCTTATGCGCACCGTTGACCTTATCAATACCCGTTTCGATTCCTCTGTTCACTGGGCGGCTGAGGGCCTTAAACAGTCCTGGCAGGTAAAATTCAAAAGACGCTCCAGGAGATTCACTACTGACTGGTCCGACCTGCTCGAAGTCGCATAACCTCGAGAATTGTCCGCTGAGCTTTGGAATCTTGCGAACAAATCCTTGAAATTGAAATCAATACGTGTACAATTACTGAACTGCATGTGCTAATGAAACTTTTGCTGGAATATGTTTTAATTTTTAAATTTCTTTATGGTGGAAAATTATGGACGATAAAACACTTCAGTTTATAGAACAGAATAAGAATCGTTTTCTTGATGAGCTCAAAACGCTTTTGAAAATTCCATCGGTCAGCGCCGATTCGAAGTACAAGGATGATTTAATCAGGTGTGCTCAATGGCTCGTGAATCATTTAAAAAGTCTGGGCCTTGATTCTCGTCTTATTGAAACTGCAGGCCATCCTATAGTTTACGCAGAGGCGAAAGGCGAGTCGGATAAAACACTTCTTATTTACGGCCACTATGACGTTCAGCCGCCGGACCCCTTAGACAAATGGCAAACCAAGCCTTTCGAGCCGACAATTCGTGACGGCTTCATCTATGCCCGCGGCGCAACCGATGACAAAGGACAGCTCTTCGCACACCTCAAGGCCGTTGAGGCCCTGCAAAAGACCCGCGGCAGGCTGCCGTGCAATCTCATATTTCTGTTCGAAGGCGAGGAGGAATGCGGCGGCGATAACCTCACCGATTACATCAAAGACAACAAAGACGATCTTAAAGCAGACGCTGTAATAATCTCGGATACCTCTATGTACGATGAAAACACGCCCGCTATAACATACGCCCTAAGGGGCATCCTTGCATTGGAAATAAAAGTTACAACCGCTGCTGCCGACTTGCATTCAGGTGTCTTCGGCGGTGCGGCAGCCAATCCTGCCCTTGCCTTGTCCGGCATAATCTCGAAATGTTTTTCGCCTGAGGGCAAGGTTTTAATCCCGAACTTTTATGACGATGTAAGAGAGCTTGAGGGTTGGGAGAGGGAAAATTTCAAAAAGCTCAATTTCGATGACAATGCACTTGCCAAACAAATCGGTGCTAAGAAGATTTTCGGCGACCCTGCCTTTTCGACTATCGAGCGGCTCTGGGCAAGGCCGACCTTCGATATCAACGGTATCTATGGCGGCTACTCCGCAGAGGGTATGAAAACCATTATACCGGCCTGTGCTTCTGCGAAAGTTACAATCAGGCTTGTCCCCGACCAGAAACCGCAGAAGGTTTTTGACATCACAGCCGCGCACTTAAAATCCCTTTGTCCCGATTATGCCGACATTGAGATTCTCGGCCCTATCGCCGGCGCTGAGCCTGTGCGTTTCGATATCGAAAATCCGATGCTCAAAGCCGGTATCGACGCCTTAAAAGCCGGCTTTGGCGCTGAGCCCGTCTATATACGCTGCGGCGGCTCAATTCCCGTCGTCAATACCTTTGTTCAGCAGCTCGGCAGGCCCGTTGTCCTGATGGGTTTCGGCCTTGACTCCGACGGCGCTCATTCGGTAAACGAAAAATTCAAAATCGATAACTTTATAAATGGAATAAAAACCTGCGTGCATCTGCTTTCGAGCATCTGAGTTGATATTATAGTTGCATAAAAAGCAGGATAATATGCACCTGTTTTAGAAAGGACCTTTTATGAAAAAACCGAAAATGCCTCACGACTGGCATGAAATACATTTATGCTATCTCGCAAATCTTGGTTACCAGGCTCAGAGCACAGAAGAATTCAAGTCACTCGTTCGCGACGGCAAATACTACTGCAGGAATTGCGGCAGGGTGGCGAAAGACAAAAAGAATCTCTGCAGGCCGGCAAAACTATAAATACGTGCGAACAGCTATGAAAGAACACGGTTGGGTAGACGATTATCGAACTGTCATTTCCCTATACCCTGTTGATCTTAAATTGTCAAAAATAATGTAAATATTTCAAAATTCTTGGCTTTTAAAGATTATTTTGTAAAATGGTCGATTTTTAAGGCGTTAATCGTGTTTTTTAACCATTTAAACGGGAAATGTCAGCTAAAATTTTTATTAAAATTTAAGAAATTATCAGACTTTTTCCTTGACTAATTGGAGAGGTTTTGATAAAGTAATATTGATTCCGGCAGATTTTTGCCGGTTAAAAAAGAGAAGAGAGGGTGATGTTTGGCAGATTGCATTTCTACCTATTACCACTCTCAGATATGCTCTAATAAGCGATTAGTATGAATTTTTTATAGTAACGTTTATTTTTAGAGGAGTTGGAAGATGAGAAGAGTTTTTGTAATGTTAATGCTGTTTGCAGCCATTTCGGTGTCGGCGCAGGCCGGGCTCGTCGATTCATTTGTGAACATCGATTTTGATTCTGATGGCGTGACTACCCCCGGGCCGTTTAAAGGCTTTGACGCTCCCGATGCCCCGGAGATCGATGGGTGGACGAACTATCCTGCCGGCCCTTTGAACGACACAGGGGTTGAGGCAGCAGATGTCGGCTGGTGGCTTGGCGGTTATGGTAATCAGAATGCAGCCTTTATGAGTTCCGGCGACGCAGCCTACACGATGAGCACCTACACCATCCAGGCAGATGATGTATT